>Ga0255348_1000147_pt1 | contig 36365 bp, 26 predicted proteins | sample CBST25v5metaG_FD_189945 | JGI IMG/M metagenome (GOLD analysis project Ga0255348, IMG submission 189945) | Peat soil microbial communities from Stordalen Mire, Sweden - C.B.S.T-25.v5 | ecosystem: Environmental > Terrestrial > Soil > Wetlands > Peat | place: Sweden: Norrbotten County, Stordalen... | reverse complement strand
GTTGGCCGCGACGAAGGGTTGATTCGTGAATACATCCGCGACCAGGAGCAGGAAGACAAACGGCTGGACCAACTGAACATGTGGCGATAATCAGCCACCGATACGGTGGCCCAAATTAACCGGGGCCGCGTTAGCGACCCCGCTCAAGCCGCTTTGAGCGGCTCACAAAATGAAGCCCCCGGCTCTGCCGGGGGTAATCTCACTGAAAGCGGCTATTTACATTGCGCTGACTCTTTTGCTGTCATTTGGGTTGGCCTGTCCCATGGCGTATGGCCAGTACGTCCACACAAGCGGAGAGCAGATTGTCGATGCCCGGGGCCGGGAGATTCACCTACGCGGGATCAACCTGGGCAACTGGATGCTGCCAGAAGGATACATGTGGCAGCTCGGCGGCCATGTGCAATCGGCACGAGAGATCGAGGGGCTGGTGACGGAACTCATCGGTCCCACGCGTGACCGCGAGTTTTGGCGCACATGGCGCGACACGTACATTACGCACGACGATGTGCAATTGATCCACCAAGCTGGCTTCAACTCCATTCGGATCCCGCTCCATTACAAGTTCTTTGCGAGCAACGACGCGGAGGGGTTTCAACTGCTTGATCGGCTCGTACAATGGAGCAAAGCCGAAGGCATTTATCTTGTGCTCGATATGCATGCGGCGCCCGGAGGCCAGACCGGCACAAATATCGACGATAGCAGCGGCTATCCCTGGCTCTTCAGCGATCCGGAAGCTCAGCAACAATTTCTGGATACCTGGCAGCGCATTGCGCGCCGCTACCGGAATGAGCCCACCATTCTGGGCTACGATTTACTCAACGAGCCGATTCCAGGCTATCCGAGCCTGATGGTGCTTAATCCCTTGCTTGAGCCTCTCTACAAGCGAGTGTCAGGGGTTATCCGCAAGTACGACAAGCACCATATCCTTATCCTCGGCGGCGCCCAGTGGGACAATAACTTCGATGTCTTTGGCCCTCCCTTCGATCCCAACACCATTTATGAGTGGCATAGATACAAGGTGGTTACGCCCGATCAAAATGTGGTGCAGCGCTATGTGGATTTCCGGCAAAAGTACCATGTTCCTGTCTGGCTGGGCGAATCCGGCGAGCACAACGATGACTGGATCGCTGCCTTTCGAACCGTCCTGGAAAAGAACGATATCGGCTGGGCGTTCTGGCCCTATAAGAAGATGGGCAGCACTTCGACTGTTGAGACGATAGCACCTCCAGAAGGTTGGAGCAGAATTGTCGAATACTCGAAGCTACTCGATGGAGCCGGCCTTACGCGAGAGCGCCTCTTGCAGCGTCCTGATCAGGCGCTGATTGACCGAGCATTTACAAGTCTGCTTCAGAACATCCAGCTATCGCACTGCGCAACGAACCTTGGGTACATACACGCGCTCATTCCCTCGTCTGCACTTGGTATGAAACAACATGAGAATTAGAGCGAATTCAGCAGTGACGCAAGGGTGTTTGGATGCCTCGATGGAATTACTATTTGGAATAAATGCAGCCAAGGGAGAATCTGCGGTGTCAGTAACTCTGCATCAGCTCTAACGTAGAGATCTCGCATCTCCTCCATGTGTCAATGTCTCGAAGATCATCATGTGAATGTCGACCGGTGTTGGCTGCCGCCGAATCTCTTCCTCGATATACTGTCGTGTCGAGGGCAAGTCTATCCCGAGGCGATTATGGAACTCGTTATAGCCGATCTCATATGTCGGATCGTGGACCAGATGCAACTGACCGTCGCATACCGACTCAGGTACCGGCTGTTCCAGCAAATACCGTGAGTTGAATTCCATGGCAGCAGTCAGGCGCTGGGCTTGCTCGCTATACAAGTCGACACCTTGAATCCGCGCGGTCTCCGCAGCGTCCAGCGTGCCAGCTATGCCATACTGTGCATGGTTGAAATCGCGGCAGGTCTCCTGCTGTATTCCATCCATGCTTGCGTTGAAGACCTTTTGCCCATACCAGCTCACATCGCCCCTGGGTGATGCAACAGGGCGCAGACCATCGGCATGCAGGTAGAAGAATGCGGGCGTGCGCTCCCGCCAATGCCGCAAGCCAGCATCGAAGAGCGCTCGGTCATTGGTAAAGACCCCAATGCCTATAAGTGCCTCGTTCATGCTGATTTCCCAGTTGCCGTTTTGAGGTGAGCCATTGCGCACCATAGGCAGGATCGCTGTTCGCAGCATCTGCTCAAAGGCCGCGATGTCCGAGTCCTTCCATCCAGCATTGCTATACCGGATGATCTCGGCGGCGCGCGGCCAGTGCTGCCCGTCCCAAGCTGCCTGAAGGGGAGCGTTACTGTACGGTCGTTCCTGTGCGTAGCCCTTCAACTGTCGCCCATACGTGTTCAGAATCCGAATCGAATTCTCGGCATAAGTCTTGTTGCCAGTGATGTACCAGAGCAACGCCTGCGTGTAGGCTGCCGTGCCGTCATTATCCGCATTCTTGCAGCCGATGTTCGGACGGGAGACTGGCCCGCACTTGATGTAGCCGTCCTCCGGCGGCCCGTGGGGCTTGTAGCCGAGCGCACCCCATTCGCTACGCTGCGCCTTCAGAAATGCCGAGTAGAATGGCTCCGCGTGAGCAGCCACCATCCTCTTCACATACTCCAACTGCTGCCCGCTTAACAGGATACCGGGATGTACGAACCCTGGTGGTGTGGTCTTCTCTGAAATGGCCATGATTGTGGCACGTGGTCCCGGATCGGCGTGCGAGCCGGCACTTGCGTTACGGTGCATTTGCGAGGCCTCCACGGGAACGACCGGGTCTTGGGCAATGGCAACTCCATTCAGAGCAACGAAAACCAGAATCAAGACTTTGATCCAACTCCGGTTGTTTTGTAGAGACCGGAAATGACAGAGTATTCGATCGGACATCTGATTCTCCAGCAGTTCTGTTGACCAACGTCCCCTCCCAGCGAGCAGCATCGAGAGAGCCCTATTCACGCCTTCGCGGGCATAACGGCGCACCCGTTCGGCGGCCGGTGGCAGAGAGCTGGCGAGCACATCCGGCAATGAAATATTTGCCTCGCGACGCGACAATGCACTGTGCAGGACCGGGAAATAGCCCTTCATGACTGCCAGAAAACCCAGCCCAGTACCCGCTCCCATAATCACGAACGTGCGCGCCCAGTCACTGTGCGGCATAAGAATGGCCTGGAAGGCATCGAGCAGCACGGTAAACAGATAAATAATGTCTGGAGTTATATTGAGTATCCGCATCGCCCCCTGTAACTTAAAGCACGCAACAGTTATTTAAGCAGCCCCAGCATCTATCTTAACCGAGATGGACATACTACCAGCCGGCGATGATGAAACCTGGCATAGCGCTCCTCCTGCTCGGTTCGAGCTCTTGCAAATAGTGAACCGATCGAGTTCCATTCACGCTGCTACTGGAGCGTCCAGAAGAGTGGGCCCTTACGTGGGCGTGGCATGTCTGCTCCAAGACGCCGGCGTAATTGGTTTGGGCGCGGCGCGTACCGCGTGGATCGTTGAGATAGAAGTCCGGGTCATCGAGTCGTTACGAACGGGCCCCCCCGGCTCTACCTAGGCGATATTTACTGCAAAGGCCGCGCCGGGTTTGGACATCTGGGGACGACAATCTCACTATAGCCGGAGTCAAGAAATCTGGGCCGATTTATCTACACTGTCAACGTTCTCTGAGTCTGATGCAGTAGCTCTGGAGCGCGTCAGCCGGTATTGGCCCGTGGTACTCCAGAAATAATTTGCCGCGGCGCTTCTCATTCGAAACCGAAAATGATGGCCCAGCAATCGGATTCTGCCCATGGCGGCTACGCAATCAAGGATGCGGATTCATCATTGTCAAAAAACGCATCGAACTCCAACGCTTACGCTATGCTCGTCGGCATTTCAAAAACATCTCCATCGTGGTCCCCATGTGCTTCTTTGTTCTAGAAGAGCACTGGGCGGGCGATGGCCATGTCAAGAGCAAGATGAAGGGCCCCCATGATCTGCGCATCGGTTCCCAACGTGCTGCACCTGAGAATCGGCGGGTTCCGCATGTTCTGCATTGCCAGCATTTTCTGAGTAGCCTCACAGAATCCCTTGTGCGCGCCGACTCCGCCGCCGAAGACAAAGAGCGGGCAATTCAGCACCAGATTGATGTTATAGATAACACGTGATAACAGGCGAGCGGATAGATCGAGGACGGTCTGCGCCAGCGGATCGCCGTTAAGTGCATGATCGAAGATCTCAGTCGCGGTCAGATCCTTGGGCAGTGCCGTGTTGTCTGCCCGCCAAACTTTCTGCCATTGCGCCTTGATACCTTCGCCGCCGATCATGCTCTCCAGGGCGCCAGGCTCGCCATGATCGCGGGGCACGTCCTCTACGCCTGGCACCAGCATGTAGCCGATTTCTCCTGCTGTCCAACCCATTCCGCGAAAGGGGCTGCCGTTCAGAACAATGCCTGCGCCTATGCCGGTTCCAATGGCGAGAAAGACAAAATCATTCGCTCCCTTTGCGGTGCCGGCCCAGCTTTCGCCAATTGCGGCAAGGTTCACGTCGTTGTCAACTGCGGCAGGAACATTGAGCGCATCTTCGAGCATTGCGCGAAGAGGAACGTCACGCCATCCCATGAGATACGAAGTTGCGATGACCATTCCCGCGTCAACGTCTGTAATACCTGGGACGCCGGCGGCAACGGCCCTTAAGGCGCCTGGCGGTGCGGATACCTCGCTGAGCAGCTGCCTCACCCCGTCGTTGATAAGAGCCATTACCGCATCTGCACCGCGAACGCCTGCCGTAGAGCAAGTCCACTTTGCCGCGACAGCGCCTCGCGTGTCGGCGAGCGCCACTCGAAGGTTGGTTCCTCCAATATCAATGCCAGCCACATAGCCGGTGTTCTTCATTGCCAAGTTGTCCTGTTGCGCCGGGATGCTAGCGTGGGTCTGCGGTCGCGTCATTCCTGAAATTGCCTCGTTAAAGCGGTTTTGCCGGCTTGCGATTTCTCTTGCCAGGTTCGGTTATGGTGCTGTCGCGTTGGGTACGGAACTGATGCTCTCCAACTCGCGTCCCATGGTCTCCGGGACGATGAAGCGAACAAAAAGCAGCGTGACGATGCAGAAGGCTGCATAAATAAGGAAGGTCATTGAATTGCCCGCGACCTTGATGAGAGAGAGAAAGGTGAGCGAGACAACGAAATTGGATGCTCCCGAACCGAGCGACGCGGCGGCAACACCCCGGCCGCGCACGCGCAGGGGAAAGACTTCAGAGACAAGAATCCAGGCGATGGGGCCCATGCTAAACGCAAAGCAGGTGATGTAGACCATCAGGCAGACGGTGGCGATGACGCCCGGCGAAGCCCCCAAAGCAGCCGGATTATGAAACGAATAAGCGAGCATCGACAGCGAAACGGTCATGCCGCTGACGCCGACGTAGAGCAGAGGCTTGCGTCCCACGCGGTCCACCAGCACCAGGGCGATGATCGTGGCCAGCACATTGGTTACGGCGACCAGTAGAGTGGCGAAGATTGCAGATTCGTTGGAAGTAATGCCGGCTAATGAAAATATCCGCGGCCCATAATAGATGATGGTGTTGATTCCCGTGACCTGCTGCAGAACTGTAAAGCCGACACCGATAAGGAGGGAGCCGCGGACCGCCGGGCTCCACAGCGCACTCCAACGCCGCTCCATTGGAGTCTGCAGAGCGGATCGAATCTCGTCGAGCAGCAGACGGGACCCGGTTGCATCGGTATAGCTGCTCAGCACGGACTCGGCCTCGCCAATTCTGTTCTGCGCAAAAAGCCAGCGGGGGCTCTCCGGAAGCGTCAGGATGAGAAGCACGAACAAGGCCGCCGGCAAAGCGCCGATGCCAAACATCAGTCTCCACGCATGTCGTCCGGCTAGCCAATATCCGGTCAGATCAGCCAGGGCAATGCCCAGCGTAAGCGCAAACTGGTAAAGGCCAATAAGTGTTCCGCGCGACCGTGGAGGAGCAAGCTCGGAGACATAGACCGGCGCGGTGACGGAGGTGAAGCCGATGGCCACTCCAAGCAGCATGCGGGCCACGATGAGTGTTGCCACATTGGGCGAGGCCGGAGCAAGCAGCGAACCCACAACGAAGATGCCGCCGCCCCAGAGGAGGGTGGCGCGTCTGCCAATGATGTCGGCGATAGCGCCTCCGGCGAGTGCACCGGACATTGCCCCGACGAGCACCACGCTGACCACCACTGCTTCCATTCGCATAGAAAGCGAGAAGGACTCGCGCACGAAAATCAGCGCTGCGGCAATCACGCCCATGTCGAAGCCGTAGAGTATGCCGCCCAATCCAGCAATGAGCGACACTTTTAAGATGAAGCCGTGGCGGACATGCGTTTGCGCGTCGGCTGCTGTGTTCGACAAAGTTGCCTCCCGGTTGGCTAGAACCGTCATTCTACTGTTCCATCTTTCCGTATTGAAAGCGGGGAGGCAGCCTGCACCCCGTTCGTTCCACCATGCCCAGGCTGAGAGCCTGCGGTACAAGCAGAGAAGTGATGCCTTCCCAAGGCTCAGGGACCTCATCGATCCGCACGGGAAACAGCGAGTCAGTGGCTTTGCGCTTGTCCGCCGAAACCAATATGACCTTCCCCCCGCGCTGGATGCACTCGTCCGCGAGTTTGAAGCCGAGCGGCGCAGTCTGGCCAAGCGCGAAGATAATCGCCACATGCGAGGCGTCCACGTCAAGATTTGGACCGTGCTTGAATCCCGCGCCAGTATGCGGGGCCGCGCGGAAGCCGCTCATTTCACGAATACACAGCGCGCTCATGATGGCGCCGCCATAGGCCGCGCCGCGACCGATGATCTCGATATTGGCAGCGCCCCTGCAGAAGGCGTCGAGTTCGCCGCGAAGGGCAAAGATGGGTTCGAGATTGGCCGTGAAGACATCCGCCGCACGCTGGGCGTCGTCCTTCCAGGCACGGCCGAGCATCGCGGACGCAACGATGATGGATGCGGTCGTTGAGTTGATGTAGGTCTTTGTCGCATTGCCGTACTCAGGGCCGGCCAAGATGGGGAGCTTATTTTCTGCAAGCTTCCAGCAGGTGCTGGCGGGATTATTGCAGATCAGACTGATCGCCCGATCGCCGGCCGACTTGAAAAGCTCGACCAACTCGGCACTCTCTCCCGATGTGGTCAGAAACACCGAGAGTGCCGCCTTGTCCCACACCGGCCGGGCATATTGCAGCCATTCACCGGCATCGACCGAAAATGACAGCCTGCCGTGGGCCTGTAGCAGCGCGGACCCGCTGATTGAAGAACAGTACGACGCGCCCATGCCGATGAACAGGATCGGTCCTGTCTCCGCCGCGGCATCGCGAAACTTGTCGAGTTGTGCACGGAACGCGGGATCGGTGCTATACGTCTGGATCAGATCGCGGAGCCGGTCAGGCTGCTCGCGGCACTCGATATCGAGGATCTGCGCGCCGTTTGCCGCCAGCATCTCTTTCGATGGTTCGACGCCGTTGATCCAGCGGGGCTCCGATTGAGTCACTTCTTCCATTTTGTTCCCCAATTCAACAAATAGCTGCACAAGCTGCCGGAAACATTCTCTTCTTCACGAAACCACCTGAACTGGTCCGCCATCGTCCGGCTTCGCGCTCCAGAGTTGCCTGGCGCGGCGCAGACGAGCGGATCAACTCAGGCAGGAAAGCAAATAGGGTTGGCTGCGGATACAAACCTATATACTTCCTAACGATTACTTAGTATGATCGTTTTGACGGGCCTAAAGCAAGAGATTCTTTGGATGAGAAAGGTCAATGAAAGGGAGCGTGTCTCGCAATCCGTGAGTGATTGCGCGGCGTGATCGGGCATATAGTAACCTGTTGGCGGATGTGTTTCGAAGGATCGAGTGAAGAAAAGACCTATTCCAATTGGCAGACCTTCAGTCCTGCGCCACACGAATGCTCACGGCATTCTGAAGCTTCTGCGAGAATGCGGCTCTTGTTCAAGGGCTGATCTTGTCCGTGCCTCGGGGCTTAGCGCTCCCACCGTTACCAATGTAGTCAAAGATCTGCTGTCTGAAAGTCTCGTCGAGCCCATCGGCGAGGGCGAATCCAGTGGAGGACGGCCGCCCGACATGATCCGCTTCAAGGCGGAGCGGGGCTGTCTTCTGGCCGTGGAAATCTCGGCGAAGAGCCTGTCATTTTTGCTGACTGATCTGAATGGGAACGAAATCGGGGCAGAGAAGGTCTTGCTTGTCGATCGGAGAACGACTCCAGAAGCCATCTGTAGCTACATCGGGGACGAGCTGAAGGCCCTCCTGCGGAAGCAGAAAAAGACGCGCGCCCAACTGCTGGCCCTGGTCGTGGGCGTGCCTGCGATCACAAACGTGGAGGAGGGCAGCGTCCTTTCGATCAGCACCTTGGAAGGCTGGCGGTCGGTGCCCCTGCGCGCCATGCTGGAAAAGATCGTAAAGTGTCTGGTGATTGTGGAGAACGATACAAATCTGGCCGCGCAGGGGGAGCAGTATAACGGCGCCGCGCGGATGGAGACGGACTTCATCTTCGTGAATATCGGGACCAATGTCGGCGCCGGCATCTTCCTGAGAGGCAGAATCCATCATGGATCGCAGTGGTCCGCTGGAGAAATTGCATATCTCCGTCTTCCGTCCATCTCGCGCAGGCAGCCGACCATCTATGAGTTTGGCGAGTTGGAAACAGTCCTCACGACCTCGGGAATCCTGAAGAGGTGGCACGGGGAAGGGGGAGAATCGACGCAACAAGGGATCCGGACGGAGGTCGCGATGGATGCCGTGGGAATCCTCAACCGGGCACTGGCCGGGGATGCGCGCGCGGGAAACATCGTCCGCCAGGTGGCGGAAATCGTGGCGGACATCCTTGTGAATCTATCGATGATTCTCAACCCTGGTCTGATTCTTTTGGGCGGAGAAGTCGGCAGCCACCCCGCACTGATTGATTTTGTTCGGAAGCAGTTGGAGGGAGGAGAATTTGCGGTGACCAAGATCGCTTCCAGCGAACTCGGCGATCGCGCCGTACTCTGGGGCGCAATCTCCCTGGCCCTGGATGCTTTGCCTTCGGTTCTGCTGCCTCAACCGTTTCTGTGAATTGAATCGGCAGCAATTGGACGGGTCGAGCGGGACCCGGCAATTCCTCGCCTAACCTTGGCTCATGGAGAGCCGATGCAGGGAGAATCACAATGCGGAAGCTATTTACTTTAGCTCTGATGTCCACGCTGCCCCTGTTCCTCTTTGCGCAGACGCCCTCGCATCCTATTCTCTCCCTAGGCTCGCCTGCGCCCGATTTCGCCCTTCCCGGCGTGGACGGAAAAATCCACAAGTTGAGCGACTATGCGAAGAGCCCGGTGCTGGTCGTGGTTTTCACATGCGACCACTGCCCGATCGCGCAGATGTACGAGCAGCGCATCGAACAACTTTATGAAGAATATGGAAAGCGTGGCGCAGCGGTGGTTGCCATTCAGGGCAACGATCCAAAAGCGATCACCATCGATGAGCTGGATTCGTCGGACATCAGCGATACGCTGGATGAAATGAAGATCCGGGTGCAGTACAAGCACCTTCATTATCCTTACCTGTACGACGGGGCGACGCAGGCTGTGACGCGCAAGTACAGCCCGCAGGCCACGCCGCATGTCTTCATCTTCGATAAGGACCGTCGTCTTCGCTATGAGGGCCGCATGGATGACAGCTACCGCATCGAGATGGTCAAGACCCAGGACGTACGCAATGCAATTGACGCCCTGCTGGCCAACAAGGAAGTTGCGGTGACGCACACTCCGGTCTTTGGATGCTCGACGAAGTGGCAGGAAAAAAAAGCTCTTCGCGAAGCATCCGAGCGGAAGCTTGATGCACAACCCGTCGATGTTGAACTCGTGGATGCACAGGGGTTGAAGAAGCTGCGCGCCAATGCCAGCGGGCATCTTACGCTGATTAGCTTCTGGGCCACATGGTGCGGCTCTTGCGTGGCGGAGTTTTCTGATTTGCAGGACACATTTCGTATGTATGGCGCGCGGGACTTTGATCTGGTGACGGTCTCGGCAAACATGCCGGATGAAAAACCCAGCGTTCTGCGCTTCCTTACTAAGAAACACGCCACGAGCCGGAATCTGTTGTTTGCATCTGACGATACTTCGGCGCTCCAGGCGGCATTCGATCCCAAGTGGCAGTCGGCGGTTCCTTACACGGTGCTGCTGGGGCCCGATGGCAAAGTGCTTTACAGCTCGCTTGGCTCGGTCGACGTGCTCGAACTGCGCAGGAGGATTCTTGCCGCCATGCCTTCCGACTACATAGGCTTCAATAATTACTGGACGACAAACTGAACGAACGCCACTCGCCCTCCATGGCGTGAAACGACAAGGAAGTAATTGACGGGCCGGCCCTGCGGATGGGAAGGCCCGCTGTTCATAAAAAGTGACTTTCTGCCTGGGAGAGAACCGTGACCGCGAGCCGTGGAACAAAATTCTTCAAGATGGCTGCTCTTTTGCTGTGTGCCGCATTGCCATGCGGGGCAGGAGAATTGAACCTGATGCCCTGGCCGTCGCAGGTCGCGCGACAGGATGGCTTTCTCTCGATCGACCATAGGCCGCGCTTCCAGGTCACCGGTGGTGATGAACGGGTTCGAAGAGCGGTTAACCGATTTGTGCATGACCTGTCTGTGCGTACGGGGTCTCCTTTGGAGCAGCGCTTTTCCGAAGCGCTGGAGGGACCGCTATTCGTGATTCATTGCGCCGGCTCCGGTCTTCGCGTTCAGGGCGTAGACGAAGATGAAAGCTATCGTCTGACCGTCGCGGACACAGGCATTGAGCTAACTGCCGCCAATCCGTTGGGCATCATGCACGGGCTGGAGACTGTGCTGCAGCTTGTGGAATCGGGGCCCCGGGGATGGGTCGTCCCCTATGTGCGCATTGACGACGGCCCACGCTTTCAATGGCGCGGACTCATGATCGACGTATCGCGCCACTTCATCCCGCTGAACCAGATCGAGCGCAATATTGACGGAATGGCCGCGGTCAAGCTCAACGTGCTGCATCTGCATCTCTCCGATGATGAGGGCTTTCGCGTGGAGAGCAAGCGCTGCCCAAAGCTGACCGGGCGAGGCTCGGACGGGCTTTTCTATACACAGAATCAGATACGCGCATTGATCGCCTATGCGTGCGACCGTGGGGTGCGCGTTGTTCCTGAATTCGATGTGCCGGGTCACGCCGTGAGCTGGCTGGTTGCTTATCCTCAATTGGCGTCCGGTCCCGCACCGCATGGTCCGGTCCGGTCGCAGCGTGACGATCTGCGGCCTCCGCTCGACCCGACGCGCGACGCGACATACAAGCTGATCGATACCGTTTTCGGTGAGATGGAGGCGCTCTTTCCGGACCGATACTTTCATATCGGCGGCGACGAGGTAGACGGCAAGTACTGGGACGCCGATGCCCAAATTCAGTCGTGGATGCATGCGCACCACATCAAAGACAATCATGCCCTCCAGACGTACTTCACCAAGCGCGTGCAACAAATCGTGGAAAAGCATGGAAAGAAGATGGCGGGATGGGATGAGATTCTCGACCCCAACTTGCCCAAGATCTCACTCATTCAATCCTGGCGCGGCGCAGAGTCGCTGTCGGAAGCGGCAAAGATGGGCTATGAGACCGTGTTATCAGCGGGCTATTATATCGATCTACAGTATCCGGCATCCATGCATTATGCGGTCGATCCCATGGGGGGTAAAAGCGCATCGCTCTCCGCGGAAGAAAAATCACACATTCTTGGTGGCGAAGCCGCGCAGTGGACGGAGTATGTGACCCCGGAGACTCTGGATAACCGGCTCTGGCCGAGACTGGGAGCGATTGCGGAAAGACTGTGGTCGCCCGCGTCCGTCGCCGATGTTGATTCCATGTATCGCAGGTTAGCGGTTCTCAGCCGCAATCTTGAGTGGCTCGGTCTGGAGCATCGCACAAGCAGCGAGAGAATGCTGGGACGCATCGAAGGCGACGACATGCAGCCGGAGTTGCTCGAAACGCTGGCGAGCGCCCTGGAGCCCGTGAAGGAATACCAGCGCGAGACGACGCAGATGTACGATGTGGAGGCGCCGTTGAATCACCTGGTAGACGCAATCCCGCCGGAGAGCGATCTGGCGCGTCAGACCAACGCTCTGGCGCAGCGCGCGGTTCACGATTCCGCCGTCCGCGATGAGTTGCGTAAGCGGCTTTTACGGTGGCGCGATAACGATGCGCGGCTACAGCCTTATCTGGCAACTTCCGCATTGCGAGAGCCGCTGGTTCCATTGTCGCGGGGACTGTCGGAGCTTGGTGTTCTCGGCTTGTTTGCGCTCGACGCCATCGAGTCTGCGCATCCGGTTACGGCGGACCTTCGCAAACAGCAGCTTGCGCGTGTGGAAGAGCTTGCGGCGCCGCACGCGGAGTTGTACCTTGTGGTGACGCCTGCCATTCGGGCGCTGATCGAGGCTGAGCCCGGCGCGCAATAAATGTGTGGCTCGCAATTCGGTCCGAGGGTCCGATTCCGGGGAAAGACGTACGCGATGATGGCCTTCGTCAATGAATTCGCGGCAAACGAAAAAAGCGTTCCCAAGCTGTAAAGAACGAGCGATGAAACGATAAGACCGAGGGCGGCGTTTTTCATTGAATGATCTGTCCAGGAATCGGCAATAGAGCTAAGTGGAGCATCACAGGCACTGTCCGCGGCTCTAGCCCGGCGGAGCTTCACTTACGCGCCGCCCAGAAGATTGAGTTCTTGAATATGGCCGTAAAGGCTGGATTGTCGAACAGGTCCGCATGGTGCCCCATAAAAATATAAATGTTTCTTGCCTTGTAATTTTCATTTGTCCAGATGACGGGGTGATCGCCCATTTTGATTTTGGTATCGGGCGTATACGTATTTTCATTCACGCTGGCCAGCACGTGAACATTGGCGCGGGGAGACTTATCCCACGTATACCACTCTTCATGCTGAATAACGAAGCGAGTTGCGACGCCTTTCATGGCCGGGTGTGCGGGATCCTCGACAGTTACCGTCCCATCGGCGAAGGCGGGAATGTAGCTGGTAAAGCGAATGCCTCCCATAAAGTCGGAAAACCACGGCCACATCTTTGTGCCGTCGAACTCGCCCAGCAGCGTGGCGTGATGGAATCCGATCCACCCGCCTTTGCCTTCGTTAATGTACTTCTCAAACGCGGCGGCTGCCACGGGTGTCCAGTTATAAGGAGGATAGTTGAGCTGAATGAATAGCTGATACCGCGCGAGGAAGGCGTCGTCGATCCTATCGGTGTTTTCAATATAGTCGACGGTAAAGTCATTCTGCGCTGCCTGCTTATCGAGCCATATTTTCGCCGCGTCTACAAACGGTGCATGAAGCCCGCCCTGCTCAGCGAGGGCGACAACGCGGAACCTGGGCGGAGTTGCCGCGAGAGCCGCCGAAGCAGTTATTAGAAAGAGCACCAGGATTTTCGCTGTCATCTGTCGGAGTGAAAAAAAGTGCGACCTGCGTTGCATGTGAGGCTCCATCGATTGATTTAGGACCTAAGCTGGTGCTTCCGAAGTTCGGCATTTCGCGCCGCGAACTCTTAGTCCCCGGCGCAGACCCGCCCTGCTATTGCGATCTGGGCGGAGTCATTTCCAGAGCCCAGATGGCTGTGGGACGCATGTACATGCCGGCGCGGAAATTCCCCGTGATATCCCAGGCCTCGGGTGTACGGAACCAGTATCCCTTGCTCTCGTAGATAACGTGGTAAAGGCCCCACGTAGCCCTGTAGGCCTGATCCTTCTTCCCTTCGCTCATGAGTAGTCCGGCGTAGCCGAGTGTTGTTCCCACCCAGACCTCCTTCGCCTCCGCGTTGGTCAGAATCGCGCCATCCGACGCCATGCCGTTGGCTGCTCCCATCTCGCCGTTGCCAAACTTCATCACGTTGAAGTCGAATATCTTTTTCTCCGCCGATAGCTGCATGGCGTGGGGCACGATATCGCCGAGGCCGGTGAGGTTGGCGTACCACTGGCCGGCAAGCTGGTCAGTCTGAATGTCGTCTTTTGACTCGCTCTGCGTGTCATAGCGGAAGTACTCGCCATTCCAAAGTTGCACAACATATGTCTGCTGCCCCTTCAAAAAGAGAGCGTGGTATTCCGCGGCCGTTTTCGCATCTCCCAGAGTGCGGGCGGTTTCTTCGGCTGCGCGCAGAGCAGCCAGCCAGAGGCCGCCCGAATAAGCACTCACCCCGCTTGTCACCCAATCGTCGTAGGTCTGGTCAGGATAACCGCTGTTCTCAGGAACTCCGCCGCCGTGATCGAACTGACGCAAGTACTCGATCGCGTCCTTGACAGCCGGCCAGGTGTCGCGAAGAAACCTGGTGTCGGTTCGACCGGTCAGGACATAGTCGCGATAGACCATCAGCACAAATTTGGAGTTGAGATCCTTCCAGTCGTTGGTGTCCTGCCAGCCAGGTTCGTTGACGGCAACAAACGGATCGCCTTCCGGTACGCCCAGGTCATGAGGAACCGCGCGGATTTTCTTGCGCTTGTGCGTAACTGGTTGGCCGGTCTGCTCGGTCTTCCAAACCCAGAGCCCTTGTTCCGGCAACTCCTTGGGCACCGTATCGGCAAACTCCCGCAGCACCTGTTTATCGATGTCAGGCCAGAACTTCAACAGTGGAAGCGATGCGTAGAAGCGGACGTCGAGAGTGCCGTAGTATGCGTAGTCGAAGCATTCAAGCAGAGCAAAAGAGGGAATCGTCCTGGGATCCGCGCCGCTCTGACGCCCCCAGAACGTTCCTCCGTCGGTGAGTGCATAGAGTTCGTTGAACAGCATTCCGCGGTACCACAGCGGCTTGCTTTCGTCGTTGATGTAGGGTGCTTGCCATTTGTCCACCTCCGCACTCCATTCCGTGGCGTGCAGCAGTCCGTCGCGGGCTATCTTCCAGGCATTCCGGCCACTGGTTCCATAAAAGTCGGTATAACGGCGATCCCACTTTCTACCCTCTCCAAACTGAACGACAGGGAAGTCCCACGAGATGACCATGGGGATGACTTTCTTCTCCCCCGGCTTCAGGGTGAAACGCAGCGCGATCGCGCCGCCGAGCTTCTCTTTTTCGCTTACCCACGACTTGCCGTTGTTGGCCAGCCTTCCATCCTTCGAAAACGGACCCCAGACTGCTTTGCCGTCTCCGGATGCCTGAAACGTCGTCTGATAGCTGACTTCCACGCCCTCCGATTCCAGAGCGCCGATGGCGAACTGGCCGTCCCATTCGTTGGGAGCGCTGCCTCCGCGGTTTCTATCGAAGACGATGCCTTTCATGGTGCCTGTGCCGGCCAACTCTTCACTCCTGTAATCGTTGTGATCGCCCTGGTTGGGCGTTCCGGCAAAGTCGCGCGTGAAGGTCCGGAACCAGCCTGACATGTTCGTCCAGGAAAGCAGCACCGAGACCGTAACGGTCTTGTTGGTGGGGTTCTCCGCGTGCCAGCGGTAAACAGCCACCGGATAGCTGGATTCACGGTAATTGTTGGGAATCACAGGAGAAAACTGTTCCAGCGTCACATGCGCGGGAAACTTGTCCCACTTGTAGTCGAACCAGGCCTTGGGGAAAAGCGCGTAATAGTTGCCCGCCCCGACGGGATAATCCCATTGCCAGCTCGACAGTTCGCCACCTTTCGGATGGCCGTTCATCAGCACTTGAGCTGTGCCGTGCGCGTCGCCTTCCGACTGCTGAAACATGGCGAACTGATTGGCGTAGACCGGCTCATATTTGTGAACAGCTGCCTTGATGTGCCAGCGCGCAAAGTCACCGCGGTAGCTGCGCGAAAAGGTGCCCGCCCCAAACCCTCCGACAGGGACGCCCTGCCAATAGCCGTCATCGATATCGCCGGGCGTGCGCGTCACTCCTGGATTTTCCAGGGGAAGCCCCAGCGGACGCGTCCAAGCCGCTTTTGGAATGCCATCCTCGCCGGATGCGGCGGATGCCGCCTCCAGGCAAAGCGCAAATGCCACCAAATAGACCAACAATCGCTTCAAGATCCCCCCTGTTTATCAGAATTTCGTTCAAGTCAACTCATGCGCAGAGTATCAGGAATGGAGAATACGCTGCGTGCAGGACCGGTATGACGGCGACGACAGAGGCGCCGGATCAGGAACGCTCGAAAACCGCATTTTGATGCCTTGAAAAAAAGCACTTGCCAACCCCTCGCCATTTGTGAGTACATACTAACTAATCGTTACGAAGGATGTCACGCTTTTCTTTATCGGGGCAATTCCTCAAGATTCCGGGCGCATTTCGACGCGGGAATGCGGCTGAGGCTCGGTGTATAGCCTGAAATTTTGGGCTGTACGGATGCGAGGTGTACAGTTCAGCCTCGGTGATCCAGCTCACATGAGCCGGTTGTGCGGCTGGGAATTGTGCATATTGAGAGGCGAGAGGCCATAAATCGTGGCACGCCATCGGGAAGACGAGAGAGATGAATTTGATTCAGGAGAGGCCTTTGAATATGCAGAGTAAATGTTGTGGTTGGTTGATTGCGCTTTGTCTCTTACTGGGCGCAGGAGTGATCGCGCGAGCCCAGAGTTCGTCAACCGGCGAAATTCGCGGAACAGTGACCGATCCTACCGGCGCTGTCGTACCCAACGCCACGGTTTCAGTGCTGAACGTGAATACCGGCGTAGACAAGGCCTTCACAACCAACAGAGACGGCATCTACGACACCGTATCCACGCCAAACGGCCAATACACTGTCACGATCACAGTGCCGGGATTTAGACAGTTGGTGCTGGGTCCCATCACATTGGATGTGGGCACCATCACCCTGAACGGCAAACTGGCTGTGGGCAGCGATCAGCAGCAGGTGATGGTTTCCGCCGATACAGCCGCCCTGATTAGTACCGAGAGCGGCGAGCAGTCTACGATCTTCGACGAAAAGACCATGCTGGAACTGCCTCAGGTTGGGCAGGACTGGTCTAACTTCACTATCTTGCTGCCGGGCAGCGCGGGCGCATCTTCGGCCAACGGGGTCGTAAACCCTGGACTCTCGGTCTCGCTCAACGGCGGCATGCCATACAGCGGCAACATCCTGTCGGATGGCGGGACGGTGACAAACGCCCATAGCGCCGACGCGGATACCGACACCTTCGAAACGGTTGCCGAAGTGAAGATCGATGACTCGAATTTCTCTGCGCAATACGGCATCGGCGGCTCGGTCTTCAGCCAGATCACGAAAGGCGGCGAGAATAAATTTCATGGCTCTGCGTATGAGCATTTCCAGAACGACGATCTGGAAGCGAGAAGCTACTTTGCCGCTCCCGGAGTACACGTAGGCCCGCTGAAGTTCAACCAGTTTGGCGGCGCCATCGGCGGCCCAATTCGCCACAACCGGATGTTCTTCTATTTCAACTACGACAAGACCGACAATAATGGGTCGTGGACCAGCTTCACCACGATGCCCACAGATCAGATGAAAGGCGTGGGTACGCCCAACGGGCAGTTCGATGAGACCCAACTGGAGCCTCTGGACGGGAACGGCAACAAGATACCGATCCAAGACAGCGATGGGAACAACGTCATCAATGCCTGCAACGGCGCAACTGTTTACACGGGCGAGCTCTTCGATCCGTCGACCCAGACCATTTTGGCGGACGGCACGATGTGCCGCTTCCCTTACGCTACCGACAATGTGATCCCCGCGGGCGAGGTCGATCCCGTCGCAAAGAAGATTCTCCCTTATTTCCAGGAACCGAACCAGAATGTCAGCGGGGGCATAATCAACGACTATTTCTACATGGTTCATACACCGAATCCGGCATTCCGCACCTTCGGTCGCATCGACTATGACTTCAACCCCAAGAACCGTTTGACCTCCTCGATTTCCCAAAGAGACTTCAATGCTCCGGTCTACTCGGAATGGAATTGCCCGATCGCATGCTATCACGACGACATGTCGGATTACTCCAGTCAGACATCCGACGTGTGGTCGATCAGCTCGACGTTTGTGAACGAAGCCCGCTTCAGTTTCAATCGTCATGCCAATGTTCTTGTGCCCGGCTCTGTGGGCTTGAACATTCCGTCGACCATCGGCCTGCAATACGCCAAAGCCAATATCTTTCCGAACATCAATATGTGGGCGGGCATTATCGATTCGCCCTATGCCAGCTCAAATGCAATCTACGTGCAGAATACCTATCAGCCATCGGATGTGGCCACGCTGATTCGCGGCAAACAAATTCTTCACTTCGGCGGCGAGTTGATCATGCTCGAGTGCAATTGCGCGCCGTGGGGAAATGTCGATGCCGGCGACTTCACCTTCTCTGGCGCATACACCCAGGCGAGTCTGGCGGCCACTGGAAGTGGCGCTCCCTGGGCCGATTTCCTGCTCGGCGATGTGCAAAGCTGGGGCGCATCCAATTCGCCTGTCCTTGGCTCACGGCAGAAAAGCCCGCAGCTTTTTATTCAGGACGACATCAAACTTCGTCCGAATCTCACGATCAATGTCGGCCTCCGATATCAGATTCAGCGCGGTTGGACCGAGGTCAAGGGACGAATGGGAGACTTCGATCCGACGATCCTCAATACGGTTTCAAACACCTATGGCGCGATGTGGTTTGCGCCGGCGAATCACCGCACTCAGGCCCAGGCCAATGTCTACAGCGGTGTGCTGCCGCGCCTTGGCTTCGCCTACACGCCGAAACCCAACACTGTGATCCGCGGGGGAGTTGGAATCTACACCACGCCCTGGAGCGTCGATCAGTACGGATATAATTCCGCAGGCACCGGGTATAACCTCTCGGGTAATGCCCAAGATACGACGAATGGCATCACTCCTCTTACGACGCTCTCAGGCCCCGGAGTGTTCTACGGCACCACCACTCCGTTACCCTACATTCAGGCCTCGCAATCGGCGACCGCTTACAACGGCCAAGGTGTGAGCTACGACCCGTATCACACGCCGCTCACCAAAATGTATTCATGGTCGCTCAGCGTGCAGCGGGAGTTCGGCCAGGGGATCACTGCGGAAATCGCATACGTCGGCAGGCATGGCTCCAACATGCAGTTCAAGGGCGATATCAACCAGGTTCCGGTTGCAAACCTGTCGCCTACAGATGACCCGGCCGGCCGCCCGTATCCTCAGTTCGAGGGGATCGGGGGCAGCACGTTCAACGCGATCTCCAATTACCATTCGCTGCAGGCGCAAACGCACAAACGGCTGACGAAGGGCATTGCCTTCTCGACGGCCTATACCTGGTCGAAATACCTGGATGACATGGATGTCTCGCCGTTCAATGGTCAGGGTGGAAACGTCTACTACCAGAACTTCCATGACCCCAGGAGCAACTATGCCCCATCCAACTTCGACATTCGGCAGTCACTGAAGACCAGCGTGGTTTATCAGTTGCCTTTCGGCAAGGGAAGAACCTTCCTGAACCATAATCGTCTGCTGGATACAGCGATAGGCGGCTGGCAGGTTTCCATGATTTCAATCAACCAAAGCGGCAACCCGTTCACAGTGCAATATGGCGGTACAAACAATTCCTACGCGCTGGCGGGCAACTGGTATCCAGACGTGGTGCATCCTGCGCAGAATATCAAGAAGACCCTGCAGGAGTGGTACGATCCAACCGCCTTTAAGGTTGCGGCCAATGGAACATTCGGAAACTCGCGGCGCAACTCTCTTCGCGCACACGGAATCGATACGCAGAATGCGGAGCTGGGGAAGACCTTTCACATCGTCCAAGGAGTCAACCTTCAATTGCGCGCGGATGCTACGAACGTATTCAATCATCCGAACTTCGATGCTCCAGATGGCAACTTCAACGATCCTGTCAACCTGTCGAATCCCGACAGGCCGTCGGGTGCTGGAACCATAGGCGGCACAACGGTGGGCGGACGCAACATGCAGATTAGCGCACGTATTGAGTTCTAAAGCTGCCTCCTTAGCCTGGGGGAGGGTGATGCAAGTCGCTCTCCCCCAGATTTTTCCTCCGTCTGCTTAGTTCATCCATTCGCGATACGATTTCAATATGATTCGAATAATCAAGCGCCATTTCCTTTGGCTCATGTTGCTCGGCATTGTTGCCCCATGCCTATCTCAGCCGGCCCTCGACGATGCGCAGCGCCAGGCTGACGCACACCTCAGGGAAGCGCATCTTCTTCTGAGTGAAAATAAGCCGGAGGCTGCAATCCCTGAACTCCGTGCGGTGGTTGCACTGGATCCATCAAACATTGACGCTCGAGGTAATCTCGGCGTCCTCCTCTTCTTTCAAGCAAAATACACGGACGCAATTCCGGAACTCCGCGAGGCATTGCGCCTCAAGCCCGACCTCGGGAAGATCCAGGCGCTGCTCGGTATGGCAGAGCGGCGTACTGGCGACACCATCTCTGCTCGTGCGGATCTCGAAGCGTCGTTCCCAGTGCTGGTCGAGACAAAGGTGCGCATCGGAGCGGGCCTGGAACTGATCGAGATATATACAACAACCGAGGACCTCGACAAAGCGTCCGCGGTGATCGCTGTGCTTCGCGGCCTTGATCCTGAAAACCCGGAGCTGATCTATGCCGCGTACCGAATTCATTCGGATCTGGCACGTGAGGCAATTCTCAGCCTGTCTCTGGTAGCTCCCAAATCAGCGCTAATGTATCAGGTGATGGCGCATGAAGCAGCGAGGCGCGGAGACACATCAGTTGCGATTCAGGATTATCGCGAAGCTCTCAAGATAGATCCGAAGCTGCCCGGCTTGAACTTTGAACTCGCTGAAATGCTGCACAACCTGCCCATCACACCCGAAACCACCGCCCAGGCGAAGGCGGAATACGAGACTGCGCTGGGACAGAATCCTTTCGATGAGAAGGCAGACCTTCGGCTGGCGAAGATAATCGAAGATAGCGGCGACCCAAAGAAATCCTACGACCTTTATTCGCGAGCAGTGAAGCTGCAGCCTGATGACCCTGAAGCCAGCTATGAACTCGGCAAGATGATGGCGGCGATGGGCCGCCTGGAGGAGGCCGAGAAGCTATTGGAACATGCGGTCCAAATGGACCCGACGAATGCCGTGATCCACTTTCGTCTGAGCACGGTGTACCAGAGACTCGGGCGCAGGGAAGATGCCAAGCGAGAAACCGCACTATATCAGAAGTATAAAGATCTGAAATCTCAGTTGCGCGAGACCTATCGCGAGCTGCGCCTCGACCCGCACAAATTGGATTTGGAAGAGAGCGGAGCAAATCACTAGGAGAGAAAGTCAGGAGTTGTCATGTTCAGTCGTCTTATGGTTCTTTGGCTAATGCTGTTTCCCGCCGGTGCCGCCTTTGCCGGTTCATACTACCCCATCCGCCTCGACGACCCGAAGGCTGTATATCTGAGCCCGGACAAGTTTGCAGTCCACGGTGACGGCAAAGTTGACGACACGGAGGCGATCCAGCAGGCCATTGACAAGCAGGAGGAGACTAACAGCGAAGGCATAGTCTTTATTCCTTCGGGCAAGTATCTGCTCACCAGGACGATTCATATTTGGCCAGGGATACGACTGATTGGGTACGGAGCCACTCGCCCCGTATTGCTCGTCGCTCCGCATACTCCCTATTTCCAAAATGCTCCGGCCTATATGGTGTACTTCACCGGAAACCGCCCGCGACACAATGGCGGATCCAAGGCGGAGCCGGAAATTAGCGACGCCAATCCGGGAACATTCTATTCGGCTATGAGCAACGTGGATATCGAGATACAGGACGGAAATTCTGGAGCGGTCGGTGTACGGGCCCGCTATGCCCAGCACTGCTATCTGGCCCATATCGATTTCCACATCGGTTCCGGACTGGCCGGAATTCACGACGGAGGCAACGTTGCGCAAGATGTACATTTTTTCGGCGGCCGGTATGGCATCTGGACAAAGAAGCCGTCGCCTGGCTGGCAGTTTTCGGTGATCGACGCCACTTTCGAAGGCCAGCGTGAAGCAGCCATTCGCGAACATGAAGCAGGACTTACCTTAATACGGCCGCAATTCAAACATGTCCCGACAGCGATCTCTATAGATCCCGGCTATGCGGAGGAGTTGTGGATAAAAGACGGTCGATTGGACGGTGTTACTGGTCCTGCATTCGTAATTAGCAACGAGAACAATGCGCACACCGAAATCAATATGGAGAACGTAATCTGCCGAAATGTGCCCCTGTTCGCGGTGTATCGAGAGAGCGGAAAAGAGATCGCCGGTAAGGGCACGATCTATCAGGTAAAGACATTCTCACATGGCCTTCATTTCGACGACATCGGAGATATTCCAGTCATTCGCGATATCTATCTGACCTCCGCCCTTGCGGATATGCCGCCGCTCGTTGACTCCGATATTCTCGATCTACCGGCGATGAGCACCTGGGTGAATATTCGCAGCCAGGGTGCCCGTGGTGATGGCGTTACCGACGACACCGCGGCATTGAAGCAAGCCATCGCCAAGTACCGCACAATCTATTTTCCGTCCGGGCAATATCTCGTCACCAACACGATCGAGATGAAGCCGGACACTGTGCTTATAGGCCTGCATCCGAGCATTACTCGGATCTTCCTGGCCGATTCCACCCCTGCGTTCCAGGGCGTGGGTGAAGCCAAACCAATGCTGGAAGCGCCCCAGCGCGGCACCAACATCGTAACCGGCATCGGTCTCTATACCAATGGAATTAACCCTCGCGCTGTGGCTGCCAAATGGATGGCTGGAACCAATTCCATGATGAATGACGTGCGCTTTCTGGGTGGTCACGGCACCTCAGATCTGAGCCGAGATACTAAACAGGATCATCAATCATGGAGTATCTACAACAATACTCACACTGCGGACTCGAACATCAAGCGGCGTTGGAACGCTCAGTATCCAAGCCTGTGGATCACTAACGGTGGAGGTGGTACGTTTGTCGATATATGGACGCCCAGCACATTTGCACAGGCTGGCCTTTATATCTCCGGTACGTCCACGCCAGGCCGTATCTATGAACTATCAAGCGAACACCATGTTCGCAATGAGATCATTCTGCGCAATGCATCCAACTGGAGCATCTACGCGCTGCAAACCGAAGAAGAGAGTGGTGAGAGCGCATTTTCACTGCCGATAGAAGTTCAGGACTCGAGCAACATTACTTTCGCAAACTATCATTCCTACCGCGTTGTGAGCGCGTATCAGCCGTTTCCTTATGCCGCAAGAATTACCGGCTCGAAGGAAATCCACTTTAGGAATTTCCACTGCTACAGCGACAGCAAGGCGTCGTTCGATAACTCCGTGTACGACCAGACGCATCACGTCGAGGTCAGGGATCGCGAATTCTCCTGGCTCGACATTTCCGGAGACGCGCCAGGTCCGTCAGTTGACCGGCCATCAGCCATCCTCGCGCCTGGGGCGTCCATAACCAAACTTGCAGGAGGATTCTTTAGCATCTCCGGCGGTGCGATCGGTCCCTCCGGTGATCCGTACTTTGTTGAGGCGAGGTGGAACGCGATCTATCGATGGAATGCGGCCTCTCAACATCTGACAAAGATCCGCGACAATCCGCTTGAGCCGGTGAACCTTGCGTTTGACAAGTCAGGCGACATGTTGGTTGTATCCTATGCCGATAGAGCTACTGTCTATTCGCTCAGACCAGAGTCTCTCGACGAGAGCATTACGCTCTTGCAGCCTGAACACTCGGCGCCGCGACCGGGAATGACGGCGGTGCTCCCCGGGAACTACTGGCGTAATGAAAATGATTTTCTTCAGGCTATTGTGGCTCCCCGTCCATATCAATTTGTCTCACCAGATAGGAGCACTTTCATTTCCGTAAACTCGGACTTCATCAATAACGACCTTTACTACGGGATCAAGATGCATGATGTCATCCGAGCCTTCGGACTACAGGCGGCCATACCTGGGAAGCCGTTTTATGTCTCGGATGAGTCTGAAGAAAAGACCTACTCCGTCAGTGTCGGCGAGGACGGATCACTATCTACCCCAAAACTCTTTGTTGAGCAGGGCGGGGAAGGGGGAGCCGTCGATGCGCAAGGCAATGTTTACCTCGCTGCCGGTCAGGTATTCGTTTACAACCCTGCAGGTACATTCATTGACACGATCAAAGTGCCAGAGAGGCCGTTGCAGCTTCTCTTTGGCGGAAGTGACCGGAAGACGCTTTATGTTCTGACGCACTCTGCGCTGTATTCCGTCAGAACTCGTTTTAGTGGACGTTGAATTAGCAGTGCGATGGGTCGCAGAGCATGAGGGCGCAGGGGCTGGCTGGATACTCTGTCAAAAAAGAAGCAGTTATCGCAGGCGGCCACCGAGCCACAGTAGAGCATTCTCAAAGAAGAGGTTTTGCACAGGGTTGGTGAGGCTCTTGTTGTCGTGGCCCATATTTGTGTAGATCATTCTGTATTTCGTATTGGTCCATGAAACAGGAATGTCGCCACCGACAAGGGTGTCCTTGAATCCGAGCGGGTAATTGGAAGGGGCGAGTGTCATCAGCACCTTGATATTAGAGCTATGGCGGGGATTGGGCTGCCAACAGTACCACTCGTTGGAGGGTGAAACAAAACTCGCAGGCAGGCCCTTCATGGCTGGATGCGCCGGTTCGTCGATCATCAGCGTGGCCGGTAGCGGAGGCCAACTGTTGCCGTTGAAGACAGTTCCAAGAAAATCCGCGAACCACGGCCAGGTTTCGCGGCTGTCCATATAGCCTGCGATATGGAAGCCCAACCACCCGCCTCCGTGCTCCATGTAATCCTGAAAGGCTGCGCGTTGTGCAGAATTTGAGGGCACATCATCCAGCCACAGAACAACCTGATACTGCTTAAGTACTCTGGGGTTCATATCGTCCCAATTCGAGGTTGCCTTAAAGTCGAAGTGGTCCCGATCGGCCATCGCCTCAAAAAAGGGAATGGCCAGCATCGCGAAATCCATGTGGTCCTGCTCAACATGCTTGGAGTGGAAGGCGAGAACATGAAAGGCCTGGTTCTGGCCGAGGGCGACCACTGCGGTGGAAACAAGAACAGCTACGAGGCTGAGCGCGTGCACGCGGCGAATCATTTGTGGACCTTCCTTGCCGGAGCGAATGTTCTTGTGCGGGTCGACTCCGGACTTTGTTATGTTTGATAATATAGTCTGACAACGAGGTTTCAACACAAAATGAACCTTCATTTTCGCGCTATGCAACCGATTCTTTCAATCTCTCGCTTTCGCCGGATATGGCCGGCCAGAATCGTTCCTGTTGCGTCAGTCGGGCTGATTCTTGCTTGCGGAGCTTGCCGCGTGTATGCGCAGAGCGATGCCCCGCAAGGAAGGATGATTACCAGTCTCGCTGTCGCTATCAACCCGTTGACTCACAAGGTTTATGCCGTGGATGAAGCGGCAGGAACTGTGTTAGTCACCGACGAACGGACGGGGTCGACGCAGGTGGTGAAAGTGGGAAACGGACCCATTTCGATCGCCATCAATCCGATTGCGGACAGGATATACGTCGCTAACACCGGAAGCGGTTCAATTAGTGTGATCGACGGCGAAAGGGATGCAGTCATCGCGACGGTCAAGGGCGAGGCACACCCTTACGTACTGGCTGTGAATGAGGCTACTAGCAAGGTTTATGTGACAAGTACTTACGGCAATGCGGTTACGGTCATTGACGGTGCGACATACGCAACACAGACGCTAAAGGTGGGCGATGCCGACGGAATAGCTATCGATCCCCGCAACAATACGATCTTTCTGATGAGCTACGAAGATTCCAACCTGCGAGTGGTCGACGGCGCTACAGGGGCGGTCACTAAGGTTGCGGTCGGAGCACATCTCTGGGGCATCGCGCTGGACCAATCGTCGAATACGCTCTATCTAGCTCATACGGGCACTGGCGATGTTGTCGCGGTAGACGAAAAAACGCATCAGGTGAAGACCATTCCAACCGGGGCCATCTCCTGCGCGGTGGCAATCAATCCGGTTACGCAGATGGTCTACGCGGTGAACTACGGTGATGAGACCGTGAGCGTGATCGACGCCACGCAGTGGAAGGTCGTAGCCACGCTGCCTGTCGGTAAACACCCGCAGGCAGTCGCAGTCGACTCGGTACACAACCGTGTCTACGTAGCAAATGTTCACAGCGACAGCGTCACGGCGATCGATGGTGCGAATTATAAAGTGATCGGAACTTACGAGGCGGGCAGAAGCCCATATGCGCTAGCCCTCGATCCACGTAGCGGGCGTATATATGCGGCAAATTACGGCGAACCGTTGGTTACAGCTATCGATGTTTCGCGCATAACTCAGAACTAGATTTGGAGTGCCCGGCGAGTTTTGTACCAGTAGCGATGCGAGAAACTGGTATGAGAGGAGCTTTGATCGCACGAGGGAAGAAGAATACGCCGGAGCAGATTGTGAGCCTGCCGCGGCAGGTTGAGGTAGCCGTGGCGAGCGGGAAGACGACGGCGCAGGCATGTAAAGAGGCTGCGATCACCGAGCAGACGTACTATCGCTGGCGCAAGGAGTACGGCGGGTTGCAGGTGGGCCAGGTACGACGGCTGAAGGAGTTGGAACAGGAAAACGCCAAGCTGAAGTGTCTGGTAGCGGAACTGAGTCTAGCCAAGCTTGTGCTGAAGGACATCGCCTCGGGAAACTTCTAAGAGCCTGTTTACGATCTTTGGTCCTGATCTGTCGTGGTCATCAAGGTAGAGATATGCAGCTTCTCCCTCAGAACGGTAAATCTGAGAAATGGAGCCAAGAAAGCCATATCCAAGCGATATCAGCCGGGAGCAGTTCGAGTGTATCCGTCAGAGCAACCTCATCTGTTAAGCAGTTCATGGTTGTGATGGACTGCACCCATGAGCGGAGAATCAGTAGGGGTAGTTCATCGTCGCGGTCGCGCGGAGATTGCGCGGGTGGCAGGTTTGTACCGATCGAGCGGGTTGGGGCGCAGTGCGTTCTGCCGCCGTCATGGCATGGCATTGAGCACACTGAATCGTCACCTGAAGAAACAGCAGCGTAAGCGTGTGGTCTGCCCATATTGACGTGTGAGGGTCGGATTTGCTGAGAGCTGGAGGCTTCATGAAGCTTAATTTTCGTCGAAGAGCTTTATCTGCCGTGCGCATTTGTTCTTGGGTCTTGTCCAATCGCGAACGATCTCTTCCATGGTTCTTCCCGAGCGGATGCTGTTTGGTTGCTATTCCAGGATGCTCTTGTCGGTGGTGCTTTCGGCAAACGAATCGGCTAGCTTCGAGAGTCTCCAGACAGGTCGTGGCGCATTTCTGTTCGTCCTGGCAAGCATCCAGCCACCTTTCAGCTTTTCCCCGTAGAGCGTAAATCGCAAGATGCCCTTGCGCAGACAGCTTTCGATATCTTCGAATTCCGGGTGTGGTTCCCAGGTTCCGCGATCCCACAGCATGATGGGACCCGTCTCATGTACACCTTCAAACAGCAGGTTTGCCACTCTGTGATCTTCCATCTCGATAGCTTCACGAAGCACTCCGGCGCGAGAGCCGGGCCCTTCCGGAAGAGCTCAACTCAACAACACTCCGTTCCATTCCAATCTGAGGTCGTAATGGAGGCGCGTGGCGCGATGCTTCTTCATAGCGTAGGCGCGCTGGCAGAGAACGCGGCGGTTAACTTCCGATTCCATCTCGCTGGGTTTTCCTCCTTGGTGACCGCCACTTCGAAAGATACTCGAGAATATCGCCGAGGGTATGTTGCTCCCATGATTATAAGAACCAGGAGTACCGCTTTTGAGCAAATCACTGATACCTGCAGTGTCCACTTAAAATAAGTGGACACTTCGCAAATCAGTCCTTACTCCAAATGCACGCAGCAGCGGACGGTCAACATGGGCACACCACACGCTTACTGGCCGGGAACTGCTTCGTCTGGTCCATGGATTCCTCCGCTTTCGTGGCTGCGCAAGGCGGTTTTCAGCTAAGGGCAGGAAAATCATCAAGTTACCCGACAGCAACCGGCGCGTGTTTATAGAATAGTCGTTCCTGAAAAACCGGTAAAACCACGATAAAACCTGATGATTTGCGAAGATTGTTGGTCTAGAATTTCCCTGTAGTGGTTAGCAAACAGCCTGAAAACCGGGGAAAAACGATGCGGCCCAAGAGCCAATCGACACAGCCACAGCGGGAGTTGTTTCAGATCGATTTGGAGCAGTTGATCGACATGAGCCATCCTCTGGTTCGTCTCGGTCATGGCATGGATTGGTCGTCGTTCGAGCAGACGCTGGGCGGCACCTATCACCCTACCCAAGGCGCGCCCGGCGTCTCCACGCGTCTGATGGTTGCTCTGCATTATTTGAAGTACCAACATGATCTGAGCGATGAAAGCGTAGTCGCCGCCTGGGCTGAGAATCCTTACTGGCAGCACTTCAGCGGCATGACGCATTTTCAGCATCACATCCCGATTGATCCGTCGAGCATGACGCGCTGGCGCAAACGACTGGGTGCGGCCGGTGCCGAGCAGATGCTACGCGCAACGATCGAAGCCGGGATGGCGATGCGCGTGATCCGCCCTGCCCAGCTGAAGCGCATCAACGTGGACACAACCGTGCAGACCAAGGCCATTCGATTTCCCACCGATGCCAGGCTCTATCAGCGCATGCGCGAACGGATAGTGAAAACGGCGCGTGCCGAAGGGCTAACGATCAAGCAGAGTTATGAGCATGTGGGACGGCGCCTGCTGATGCAGTCCAGCCGCTACACCCATGCGCGCCAGATGAAACGCGCTCGCGCCTGCACGCGCAAACTGAAAACCCAGTTGGGGCGTGTGATTCGAGAGGTCGAGCGCCAGACAGAAACGCCATCCATGAAGCTCGACAAGTTACTTCGGACAGCGCATCGAATCTACGCGCAACAGCGGCATGACAAGAACAAGATCTACAGTGTGCATGAACCGGAAGTCGAATGCATCGCCAAGGGCAAGGCGGGCAAACCGTATGAGTTCGGCAATAAGGTCAGTGTGGCCGTGAGCAGTCGTGGCGGGTGGTTCGTTGGGGCCAAGAGTTTCACAGGAAATCCCTATGATGGCCACACGCTGGCCGAGCAGATGAAGCAGGTTGATCACTTGATTGGTAACAAAGTCAGTGAAGTGCATGTGGACATGGGTTATCGCGGTCATGACTATGACGGCGCGGCCGCTGTGCATATCGATAAGAGACGAAGAGGACGGACGTCAAAAGCGCTGTGGCGATGGATGAAACGCCGTGCCGCGGTCGAACCCAGCATCGGACATCTGAAAAGCGAACACCGGTTGGAACGTAACCGGTTGAAGGGCATTGCCGGCGATGCGATCAACGCTATCCTGGCTGCCGCCGCCATGAACTTCCAGAAGCTCCTCAGAGCTTTTTGGCGTTATTTTCTGCGCTTCCTGATGCGCATTTGGGACTCAATTCGCGCTCTGCAAGCGACGGGTCCGCTCCAAACTCCACTTGCATGGGCCTGAAAGCGACTTTTTCAGGATCGACTAGAATAGATCGGATTACACCATTTTTACTTTTAGTCGCTTGTTTTCTTATGGTTCGCGCTCAGTAACCTGTAAACACCTTATTTTTAGAGAGCTTTCCTTTTAGCTGCTTGATTCCGTTGTGGTTCCCGCACAGTAACCGAAGGTTACTGTGCAGCATCCATTCTGGGGTGCTGTGTCCCCCTAAAACCGATGCGTAGCAGCGTGGTCTCCGGATGATGGCCGAGAAGCTAAACTGACGCCTGAACTAACACACGATTTTTCCGTGTCGCCATCCGAAGCAATATCCCTGCCGCAATTGCCACAAAAATCAGTTCGCTGACGTATGAACCCAACTCGGATGCTCGGTTAAAGGCAGAGTAGTAAACAACTGTGGCGGCGTTAAATCCGACGTGCAGCAGGACACAGGGCCAGAGACTTCCGCCTCCCATTTCGAACACTGAACCAAATATGATCCCTGTAAAAAAATAGGTAAACGGCAAAACGGAAAGCACCTCTATTGGAATGCCTCCGCTGTAAAGAAATGCAATGTACCCCCCATGCCAGATGGTCCACCCGACTGACATAAGCAATATTCCACTCGATGCTGAAGAAAACGATCTCACCTTTTTCAGGAAACATCCTCGCCAGATGATCTCCTCCCAGAATGGCGATAAGAACAGATTCTTGGCGAAGACCTTAGCGAGATGCGTTGCAACCTCACGCCCCCACGGAAAAGCAAGATAGTGTGTGCCAGGGTAGCTCAAGAATGGAAGGCTCAATCCGGTCGCAATGGCCATCAAATAGACTGACCAGCTCGCATTTACTTTCAGAAGCGAGGATCGGCATTCTGGATAAGTAACAAAGCAGTAGAGCGCAGGAACAAACGATGCGCCTATCACAAGGATAGACTTTGTATCAATGGCAAATTGAAGATCATGTATTGTGATCGTGTAGTCTGTTCCATATGATCCAACGATACAAAGCGTCCAATAAACAAAGCAGACGGACACTGCAAAGAAGAACGCCGTCGGTCCATCCCAAATATGCTTTGGTCTATCCCAATCATGCATAGCGTTCCCCCTTGCTCAGTTCGGCAACCACAGTCACGGTCATCTGATGAAATTCGATCTCTCGGTTATGGATACCAACGCTCTCAGCAGTGTCCGCTGGTCGCGCATGGAGGCGGTGGAGGCGGCGGAGGCGGCGGAGGTGCCGACACGAAGAATCCTTTTACGGTACTGACCACTGTGCTTGCTGCACTTGATGCAGCGGCGGTGTCAACGCCTCCATTCAGGCCAGCTTTTACCGGCGGGCCAGCTACATACCCGGCGCTCACTGTTACGCTGCTATTTGTAGCTGATACGGATACAACCGGCGTTCCAACGGACACTGAAACCGGACCAGGAGTCGCCCCTGGTGCATGCACAGTTGCATCCACTGTTCCACCAACGCCTGGAACAAGCGTAGCAGTTTGAGTTCCATTGCTTGTAGTTTGAACATTTCCAGTTGTGACTGTAGTAGTGAGATCGACTCTTCCTCCTGCCGTAGTAATCTGGCCGTTACTGATTCCGAGTGTGCTTTTCGCATTGTCCCACCCATTGCTCAGGCCTTGCTTAATGTTATCGCCGTTGAAAATTCCCTGGATGGATTTCACTAAATCTGTGGCAGCTCCACAATCCGGTGGGCAATCGTGGCCATCGGCATCCCGATTGGTGAGGGGATTGTTTCGTACATACTGGTAGAGATTCAGACTCTGCGGATCGCCGAAAGTTGCGTATGGAACAGGCGATGATTTTGCTGACCAATCCGGACTCATCCAGCGGCCCATCGTAGACGCGTAGTACCTGGCTCCGAAGTAGTCATTTCCTGATTCGGCGTCTCGTTCTTTGCCGGTAGAAATCAATGGGCGGGCAGACGCTGCGCTGAAAAGGCAAACGAGGGGCGGCGTCATAAATGTATCCGGCATTCGGATTGAAGTCTGCGGTTGCATCGTATCAATATTCTCGGTCCCCAAAAGCGATGACCGAAAGCCACCCTCGTCGTAGTTGGGAACGGTCACCGGGACCCGGGACGCCCGCACCCCTCAGTCGCCAACAAACTTGAGATATAAGTGAGTACCAGCGGCACATCGCTCGGCGAATCCTTCGACAGCCGAAAGCAAGACGGCTTCTTCAGGATTCTCCGTACCAGCTTTCAGCTCCCTCCAGGCCGCAAGGAATCGCTCCATTTGTTGCCCATTAAAGACCGTGTCGCCGTACCAATCAATTCCGCTCAGAATATTGTCCTTTCCCTGAGGGAGGATGCGGTGCAGAACATTTGTATGATCTGCAACACCTTCAATCTGTACACCATTTTCCTTTTGCAAACTGATACAAATTCCCATGTCTAAGGCCTTCCAGGAAACGCGGTCACCAAGTCGCCAGAAGCTTTCGTGATGACCGTGTATGTTGATGTGGGTGCTCCCGTGGCCCTGTCCACGCCGACTGTTCTCCCAGCGTTTACGACACGGGCAAGGTTCCCATTGGCTTGTTTAGTAGGCGTTGTCGAAGCTGCCTTCTTGATTAACGACTTGATTTCCCCTTTACTTCCTTTAAAGAGGCTCTTACCGGCGCTCTTTACTCCGTCTGCGGCGTGCCGTTCAAGCACGTATTCCATTCCCTCCTCGGTAATGTTGATGGCATCAGAATCAAATAAATCCGCAACCCAACCGACCCCCGCGCCGATGATTGGGGAGATTACTTTACCAAGGCCCCAGCCTGCAATAAGTCCAAGGCCGTTATCGCCCGGCGTAATCCTTCCATCGTCCAATGTTGTGCATTGACCCGCCGTAACGGTCACATGGATGTTGCCCTGCGCGTCCTGCGTGGAAGTCGTCTTGTCTTTAGAGCAAAACGTGACGGGAATATGCCCGTCCGAATCTATAGATCGTGGCGGGTTGTTCAAGCCGTAGGTGTACAGATTGAGCGTCTGAGGGTCCTTTTGATCGGCATAGGGGATAGGATCAGGGGTTTCCGTCCAATCGGGAGACATGAACCTACCCATGCTGCTGGTGTAGTACCTGGCCCGATAGTACGATGGGATCCGCGACACTTCGCCGAATGCAGTTGTCGCGGAGACCGTCATAACCGTTGACCTCGAATCGTAGATGTAATCCCAGGTCTAAAAGGCGAGACCTGGGGCACCCGGCCGAAATTCCTATTTCTACTTGTACCCTACTCCCAGTTCTTTCCAAATAGCAGGATCATCCGTTACATAAAATATCGGCTCCATCTTTCGATGTTCGACAACGTCAGTTATGCCCTTTACAGTGATGACTTCATAGGCGGGATAACCAGGCGGAAATCCTTGCGGAGGATGTTTCAGTTGGAAAGGCTCTGAACCACTCTCCTTGCCATATAGCTTTGTCAGTGTTTGCTTTGTTTTGTCCTGTAAAATGAACGTCGCTCTCCTACCCCACGGCGTGATGTAGTAGCTCATCGTAATTGAAACGTCGGCGCGTGTGAGCCCCGGTGGGAGGGTAATCCATTTCGGCAGCCGGGACTCACTCGCTAATTCGAAAGTTGCCTCAGGGAACCACTCGCATCCGACTATCGCCGAACCTAAAATAGTCAGCGCGACAAAGAGAAGCAGGTATTTGTCGATGCGCTTGATTATTGTTGACATTTTTTGCACTTACCTCCACCGGTAGATTTATCGGCAGATGCAATACACATCTCCACAGCTAGATTGCACATTTGGCATGGGCCACTTGCACCTGGCCATGGTGCGAGAAATGAAGTGGCATTGCAGTGATTTGCTGTATAGCAATCGTCGTGTGCTTTACAGCATTCTTTGACGCAAGGTCTGCTGTTCATCATGTTGGCAAAAGGCCCAGTAGTACACACTCCATCTTGTTTGGTAAACCCAGGCAATACATTGCCTGGGCCCTGCGTGGGCAGTGTGGGCATCAAAATGGGGGGTATGGGCAGTTCACCACTCGGGTCAGTTTCATTCGTTGGATTGTCATCTGCATACTCGTAGAGATTGATTCCGCCACCAAAGCCGCTCGGGTCCTCGCTCAGGAACCGTCCCGTCGTTGGGTTGTAGTATCTGGCCCCGAAGTAGTCGTTGCCTGATTCGGCATCACGTTCTTTGCCGGTGAACAGGTGCTCGGTGGGGGTTGTCGCGCAGGTCTCGCCGTCGCCGTAGGGCAGGCTCTGGCAGTTCCGTTCCACTACGCCGGCGTAGTCTGTCTGGACACGACGTGTGCCGAGCGGATCATCGAAGTAGAAGTGCAGGCCGTCGCCGTCGTAGGTGGCGATGAGCTTGCCCGCGGCCCAAACGTTGGTGTGCTGCCAGGTCATGACGTTGCCACCGCCGGACGTGGTGTTCATGCCCATCTCGGTGACCTGCTCGCCGCCGGGGCCGAGGATGTAATCGTTGGTAGTCTGGAAGCCGTTGGCGGCCGGATCGCAACTCCACGTCGAAATAGTGCCCTTGGCCACGCGCACGCCGTCAGCGTCATAGAGGTAGCCGGTCATGGCCGTCATGCCGGGCATGGGCGTGCTGGCCACCGCACAAATGCGCCCTTCACCGTCGTAGAGATACTGGTTCACGCCATCGTTGAGCACATCGCCGGATGCGTCGTAGGCTACGCCACCCAGAGCTTGACTGGTATTAGTAAACTGGTTGTTCCCGTTATAGTGGGCCCAGCTGATCATCGGCATTGGGCTGCTTCCGCAGGGCGTGGTGGACATGGACTCCGACGTGCGATTGCCGAAAGCGTCATAGTTCCAGCAGCCGAAATTGCTGGCGTAAGGCGCGGGCGCATTCGACGCGGCGGTCGCCGTAACCAGCCGGTTCAGTGGATCGTAACTGAATCCCCACACGCCCATCACCGAATCAGTATAGCCCGTAAGGTTGCCGGCCGCGTCGTAGCCATTGTTCGGTATTGGACAAGACTGACCAACGCAGTAGCTGTATATCTGGGCTGGCGTGCTTGTAGTCTGCTGATCGGCTCCGCCGTCAAGATATCCGATCACCTCGGATGTCCCTGGGGGAAGCTGGCCGCTGACCTCTGAATAGACGAAGGATGGCTGCGGGAAACGAGTTGGACTGTTGGTGACCGCCTCAAGAGTGTAGCTGTAGTCGCTTGCCTTGCTGGCCTGATTGGCCACCACATTCAGGGTATCCCCGGAGGCCGTTAGGGTAACCAGGGAGCCGGAGGCCGGGTGGGCGGCGAGCCCTTCAGCGACGCTGCTGGGAGTATCGGCTGCGCCATATGGATAGGATGCCGCAAGGGCGCCCCCGACCGTCAGCGTAACGGTGCCGGTATCCGACGGACCTGTCACCGGAGGAGAAACGATGATGGTGACCTCGGCTGTAGCGGTGTTGTAATCTACCGTGTCGGTAGGAATTAAAGTCGCAAGCAATGTATGCGGCCCGGCGCTGAGATCCGTGCCTGCGGCGAACGAATAGGTGAAGGCGCCCGGCACGGTGGACGATGCATTGAAGAGAGCTGGGCTCAGTGCCATTCCATAGGCGATGGGCGCTGGAAAGACATTTGCCACCATTCGGACAAATGAAGGCTATCTGGAACGTTGGATTCTTCCACGTTGGTCTTCGTACCGGTTAAAGGATGTGAAGGCAGTCATTGTCGAAGAGTGGCTGCGTTCCCTTCCGCTGGCAAATGGCAGCAAAGCAAAAATTCGCAACCTCATGCACACAATCTTCAATCACGCAGTTCGCTGGGAGTGGCACGACCGGAACCCGATTACGCAGGTGCGTCAGAGCGCCAAGCGTCTGAAGGTTCCCGTTGTGTTGAATATCGCGCAGCTTAAGTCGCTGCTCGAACATCTTAAGGAACCGGGCAAGACAGCCGTTCTCCTGGACATCCTCACTGGTCTGCGTGTGAGCGAGTTGCTGGCGCTGAAATGGTCGGACGTGGATTTCGAAAACCTCGAACTGCACGTGACCCGCTCCATTGCTCTTCAGCGCGTAGGACCATGAAAAACGGAAGCATCACAGAAGCCTGTTCCGCTCGACCCTGAACTGGCCGAAGTTCTGCTGATGTGGCGCAGACGGTCGCCTTATCCGATGGATGACGACTGGGTATTTGCCAGTCCCGCCAGCAGGGGAGAGCTGCCGTACTGGTCATTTTCACTCTACCGCGTGTATATCCGACCTGCCCTCAAGGCGGCAGAGATCACGGGGAAGGTGGGTTGGCACACGTTTCGCCATTCTTACGCGACAATTTTGAAGTCGCATGGGGAGGACGTGAAAACCGTGCAGGAATTGTTGCGGCACGCCAACGTCAGTGTGACGATGAACATCTATGCGCAGGCGGTGACCGACATCAAGCGCAACGCACAGAGCAAAGTCGCAAGGCTGGTTTTCGATTCAGAAAAGGCTCCGGGGGATGAAGGATGTCCTTAATGGACCTTTTCGGACCGGCGGCGAAGTTGGGGGTTTCGTCTAAGTTATTGAATTTGTTGGCGTCCCCGACGGGATTTGAACCCGTGTTATCGCCGTGAAAGCGACACCGGCAGACGTAACTGATTGAAACTAAAGAGCACGGTTGGCCTCAAAAAGGACGTTTTGGAACCCTCAGAAACGCTTATCGAACCCTCGAAAAGGGGCGACATCCTTGCTCAAGCAGAAATTCCTCCAAATCGTTGTCACTGCAAGCAAAGACGATTCGCGTGAATCCAAGACCCCTAACTCAAATCCAACCGGCGAGACCTCCACTTGTGGTTCAGCGCACCCAGCTTTAGTTATCATCTGGCGAATCTCTTCAATCCGATAAGCTTGTTTGATCAACATCCTGCGGAAGACTAACGTCGTAAACCGGCGGTTCAGCAGGGTATTCGCTCCGTTGATATCGTGTCACTGCTGTCCGGGGAAAAATGGGTGGAGTTATCGTAAAGCACTGATTACGTAATCGATAGACTTATGCTGCGCCGGGAACGATTTGAAATCGATGCGGCTCCTCCGGCGGTTGGCGTAGGCGTCT
>Ga0255348_1000146_pt1 | contig 36389 bp, 20 predicted proteins | sample CBST25v5metaG_FD_189945 | JGI IMG/M metagenome (GOLD analysis project Ga0255348, IMG submission 189945) | Peat soil microbial communities from Stordalen Mire, Sweden - C.B.S.T-25.v5 | ecosystem: Environmental > Terrestrial > Soil > Wetlands > Peat | place: Sweden: Norrbotten County, Stordalen... | reverse complement strand
CGCATCGCCTCGCGCTCGGGCCGCCAATAACTTCCGCCGCAAATCATCCTCATAGGCTCGCGCCATAGCTCTCGCGTCGCCGGAGTTTCGCCATACACAGATTACACTATCGGTGAAAATGCTCTAATATCAGCGTGTTCGGTAATAATTACTTGCAACCCAGGTGCCACAGCGGTTACAGCCTGAAACACAAGCTGAAACATTCTGGAGACTGCCATACGGTCATTCTCGGAGCCTGTGGACAACGATCCGTCTACGTCCTTCTCAGGGGGAAAGTAAACCTGTGATGGCTGGTCAAGGAACAGAAAATGTGGCACTGGAAGCGCTCGTTCAACAAACCACTGGTGCAATGCAAGATGGGCGATCAAATGATAGCCCACCCACTTTTCGCCACTTCCCATGCGGGCCATCGAGACGGGGCCGTTGTCGGTGTCCGCAACAATCGTCAGATTTTTGATGTCAAAGCGAAGCGGAGATGTCGAGTGTTCTAGTTCCAACTCCAACGCCCATTTCGTCATCCGTTGGCTCAGAATGGATGCCACAGAGTCCACTTTTTCCCGAACAAGCTCGTCACTGAGATCGGCTTCTAGGAGGCTCGCTTCGGCGCGAAGACTCGCCGCTTGGTCTTCCAGAGCTTGCGTATCGGGAAGATCAGGTAGGCTCTCCAGGTACAAACTAATCCTTCCGAGGATATGTACCCTTTTGGTGGCGTCGTCTTGGGTGAGTGCTACTCTCTCGTCCGCATTCCTGACGGCTTCCATTTCCAAACGGTTCTTTGATAGCCTCTCCTGAATCGTGCGGAGTCTCTCGTCCAGTTCTGCCACGGCCTTTTCGACTTGAGGGGTTGCACGAATAACAGAATCAAGTCGAGCAGAGAGAGACTCAAATGTTGCTTTAACCTCGGCAACTTCAGGCAATCCTGAATCATCATCTAAGGCTTGAGCACAGAGGGGACATGTGTGCCCTTTATTCGACCCTTCGAAGATTCCAATAGTCTTCAATCGAGCGCGTTGTTCGGTGGCTTCTCTTGAGAAACCGTTGCCATCCTGTTCAAATGAGCGAACAATCTCAATCTCATCGCGAATACGACGTTGTTCACTGAGGAAATGCGAACGTTCATTGGAAAGTCGAGACGATTCAGTTCCTTCTGCAATAGTGGCCTCGACGTCAGCAAGAGGTGTAGACGCAATCTCACTAAGCGCCTTAACGGTCTCTTCCCATGATTCCGACATAGAGCGCCATAATCCTGCGTCTCTAGCCTGTGCCAGAAGGTTATCGGCCTTGCTCGTTCCCTCTCCGCGAATATTTACTATTTCAGCCAGTTTTCGCTCACAACTCCGCAGTTGTTCACGAATCCGTCGAAGCTGTTCCCGCTTGCGAACGTAATCGTTATCGACTGCCCCGAGAAAATATGGCAGCGTGTCTTTCAGGGATTGTGCAAAAAAGTGGTCTCCAGCTCCGTGAAATAGTTGCTGGCGCCTGATAATTTCATCTTGAGGTTGAAAGCAGAATGCGAGCGCATGGCGAATAGTGGCGCTAAGCGGGAAACGAGTTTGTCCTTCCGGCGGCTCGTGTAGGTTATCTGATATGCCGCACCATCCTGCAAGGAGTGCGCCTAGGCCCTTTGTATTGGTAGTTTGCCGAAGACTGTCTTGGTCTGGAATTTCAATAGTCGCTCCGACTTCAACAAAGCAGTCCTCGCTTGAAGCGGCGCTTTGGCTGGGGCACTTTCGCGCTATGAAGGCCTGTCCAGAATCCAATTGGAGATGGAGTGCAAACCATGACACTTTGTACCTGATCGGACCCGCTGGCACTTTGCATTCGCTACTCCCATAGCAATAATCAACAATGTCGATCAGCGCCGACTTGCCGGTCTTTGATGCCCCCGTGATCACGTTCACCGCGCCGGGATTGAATTTGACAACTCGTTGGCGGCCATCGTGACTGTACAGCACAATACTCAGAATCTGCATACTCATGGCCGCACCCCAAAGATCGCCATAACGGTACCCGAACTTCCGGAATTGGCCAACCATTTTCCGACAAACTCCGCTCGCTTCACGCAAGCACGTACTTCATCCGTTGAGTCTTTCATGTCAGCAGAAATTAGCTTCTTCCCCTGAGGATTAGCGATAATACCACCGGCTTTGAATTCCAGGAGGCCATGAAGCCCGCCAAACATCATTGCTTCCTTCGTAAACTTCACCAGCATACGACTCCGATCCGCAACACGTGACCGAGCTAACGGGTTGTCATCAATCCAAACGGCGAGTGAAGTTCTGATTGTCGCCGAGAGTGCTTCTCGTGTTACACGATGAAGCACAATAGGAAGCACAAGAAAGGACAATTCAAACGGCAGAATATCTTGAGAGATACTTTTGTAGCCTTCGGCGGCTTGCCACAGAAGACAGCTACAAAAACTCGGATTCAGGAGAGAACGCTCCTCAGAAGGGCGGCCAGTCCATAGACTCATGCTTGAACCTCCTTCGCCTGAAGGAGCGCTGCCAGCCGCTCACGGAATTGAGGATGCCAGCCCAGCCGAACCTCGTCGGCCAACATATGCAATGACCCGCGTGTGATGAATGGCTCTGTCACACCGGGGCGAATCAGGATGGATGTCCTCTCGACCCACTTCAACACTTCACGTGCGGCCCGTTGCTGCTCTTCTTCCGCAGCCGTTTCGCCAAGTTCATCTTGGATGCTGTCAAAAACAAGCTCCCACTCTTCAACGAGCCTGCGCTCATATTGAGTCAGATCTCCGAGAAGAACCAGATCATCACGAAGCCATCGTGACCTTTGCTCGAAGGCACGGTAATAGTCTTTCACTGCATTGGCGATGCGCCGCTTGCCAGCCGTTATGATCTCAAGCTGAAATACAAAGTTCGAGCCAGCATGAGCAGCCTGAGTGGCCTCGTCTAAGTCAAACGACAATAAATCATCATCTATTGGCAGTGAGTCTTGTTTGAACTGTTCGCGTAAATCAGACATTTGCGCCTCTATCTCGTTGGCCAACACGCTGTCAGTAAGAGATGCTGAGGCAAGCTGTTTTAGTGCACGGCGGAACCACCAGCCTTCAAGTCTTTCCAGAAAGGCGTCGTGATATTTGCGATCAACTGCATAGAACACCTCCGCTTTCAATGCAGCGTCCAGATCTGAAATCGTAGGAGCGCCGTCTAGGAGGACAACACTGTCCATCAGCGCCTTCCGCTCTTTCGCTGGAATATTCAAGAAGGCTTTGTATGCGGGAGCGTTTGCCTCGCTCACTGACGATTAAGCCGTAGACAGAAGACCGCGTAGTGCGGCATCGATATCGCGATTGCCGTCGTCTCGGAGATAAGACGCAATAGATCCCGTTGCAGCCTGTGATGTAGTCAAAAGGTGTAGCGCCGTCCCAAGAGGAATCGTCCTCGCAGCATAGCCCTCAAACCAGACTCGCAGCGTTTTCCAGAGGTCTGCACTTGCATCTGTAAGGCTGGCCTCTCGATCTCGATGATGCTTTGTCTGAAGAAGCTCGTCTGGCGTACCGCCCTTTGTTTCGAACGTGACATCGTCCAGCGTCTCAAGAGAGATCAGAAAATCATCATTCATTTTCAAACGACGCAAAGCCCACAAGAGCCCCGCGCGCACCTGATAGAGATATCCAAGTGCGCTGTCTGCGGCCGAAAATGGGTTTGACGTCGTCATTGTGAAATCGCAACTTTCGTCGTTGCCCTCTGCTGCTCCTCTGAGAGCTCGTCACTAAATGCTTTTGCGAACCGCACCAGTTGCGCGTCGTGTATCCCGAGAAAGTCGAAGTTGGCCGAAATGCTCTTCATGCTTCGTAATGTCCTTTGTGCCGAAAGATTATTCCAACTCATACCCCGGAAACCGTGTGGCTATTCATTTATCTGCTTTTCAAGCGCAGCAAGCGTTTCGATAATGCTATCGAATGTTGGCGGCTCACCAAAGATCATCACTCTCATGCTGCGGTAGTCCCTCTCCAACGCCGCGCGTCGCTCGTCGGGCGGGACAAGCCGCAGACTTCCAACCCGCGCCAGATCGTACCTGGCCCAGCCGGACGGATAGAACGTCTCCTTGTGGCGTACAACCTGATCCAAGAGGGCAAGGTCCGCAAGAGCTTCGGCGCGGACGGGGCTTTGTGCCAGCATTGCGAGATCGTAATAGTGCCGCGAATAGCGGTCTGGGAGCGCCTTCGCTGCCGGTCGATGAAACTCGGCATGGAGAATGGTCGCTTTTTCCCAAAAGGTGCGCTTCGCCAGAAGCGAAGTCACGGCCACGTCGGGTTCGGCGAACATGGAAGGGAACTCTTCCGCCGCAAGGGCGCGCACTGTAAAACGGTCGCGCGGCACAAATTCAGCGTGCGTACCCAGTTCCAGAATGACCTGGGGCTTGATGTAATCGAGCGTCGGCGCAGCCGACGGATACTGAAAGCGGACTATATTCCTGTCCTGCTCGCTAACTGCCAGAGTCCAATTTTCTCCATTGCCGAGAATCTCTTCGCAGCGGACCCGAAGAACTTCGATAAATTCACTGCCGATGTACTGCTGACAGGCGGCCATCATTTCCGCCAGAATAGCGGCGCGCTTGGTTTTCGACAGTCCTTCCCGGCGCGGATCGCGGTCGCCCGTGAACCCAAGGGCGACGTAATCCACGGCCAGATCGATGTCTTCCGAAAAGCGGTTGATTGCGTGATTGATTTTCGACAACGATGTGCCGCCCTTGAAAAGCAGGCGGTCTCTCAGGGCATCAATCGCAAACAACTGTTTCAGCGTCCAGCAGACCCAGAAGTCTTTTTCAACGACAGCCTCGGAAAGGTCCCGTCTCTCCGCCGTTTCGGCGAACAAGTCTGCGCGGTCGCGTTTCGTCATTCGTGCAACTTTGTTCACGCGGTCTCCTCCGCAATCCGGCTCGCAACTTCATAAATCCAATCCACGCCGAATCGGGCATCCCGGACAAATTTCTTCCTCTCGGACGGCGTGAGCGCCGCCCGCAGCACTCCCATCTCGTGCGTCCCAACGTGTTCTTTGCCCAGATGACGCAACGCCTGGACGACGAGAGCGATCTTCCCCTCAAGCCCGGCGAGCACCTTTGGACGAGCGTGTTTGAATATAATGCTACGTCTTCCAATTGGCACTTCGTTGTTCGGACCATCCGTCAAATAAATGATTTTCGACGGCACCTGCGTCGAAAGCCCCAGCAGGTTTGCCGCCCATGTCCCATCCGGTACGATTTTCCATCGCTGCCGCCGCGCAATTGCGCGCGCAGCTTCGTCGATGTCGGGGCTGAGTTCTCCACCAAGAGCGGGATTGACACGCGGCCGATCATAGAGCCCACGGCGAACACGCCGGATGGTACCCTTTCGGCTCAATTCCGCGAGGGTCACATCGATGGTCGTCCGGCTGGCAATGTCGAGGAAGTCCTTCGCGGAGAAGGCTTTTCCATCGCCGAGTCGTTCAATCCGTCCAACTATATGACCTCGCATGGTTTCCATGCCATTACCTCACGTTTCTATTAAGAAGAAATATACCTCTTTTTCTTAACGATGCCAAGGCTGTTTTTCACCCTAGACCAACTCCGGCACCCCCTTCAGGTTTTTCCTCTGGATTTGGCTCATATCGAGCTGAACGAGTGCATTGCCCTTGCGAGCTGCCTAAATTGTTGGACACTGGCTTTTCATCACCAATATGTGTTCGCGAAAAGATTAGCCAAATGAATACTACATTTGCACAATGCCGAGCGATAACATCTACTTAACAATGGCAGAGAGCTCTTTGGAGAGTACGATTTTGATTCCGTCTGCGACCGGACTGGCTGGCCCGATCCCGCATCCAGACTATTGCGCGCCACAGTGCTATAAGAAAGGCAAACTGTCGAAGTCTTGTAAATGCAAGAGTTGTAATGGTGATGCGCATGGCCGCGGATGGAAATATGCGTTTGAGCACGGTTACCTCAGTTGCTCATCTCCTGGCTACCGAAAACCACCTTTCGACCAAGAAGAGCTGTTTCCTGATGAGCCTCCCATTCCAATTGAGGAGGCAAGACGGATTTCTTGGTAATGCCTACGCCGAAAATGAACGATTGGGGATTTCAGTCAACGATGCAGAGCATGGTTCTGTGGGCAATCGATAATGAGTTGGGGGGAGCGAAGTTTGAGCGGCTTTGCGTCGATCTGCTCTATCGGAATGGCTACAAAGACATCGTTCCAATAGAACCTCAAGATGGCGGAAGAGACGCAGAAGAATTGCCAAGGAAGCGACGTGATCGAGACGGCTGCCCTTCTTTCTTTCAATTCAGTCTCGAAACGGGCTGGAAAGCGAAAATCCGAAAGGATGCAACTAAGCTTCACCGCCGCGGAGCCCAATTCACGTACCTTGTTTTCGTCACGAGTCGGAAGGTCAGGGGTGTCGATATTGACCAGCTCCGAGCCGAGTTCCGGTCGAAGTTCGGATGGACACTAATCGTCTATTCAAGAGAGTGGCTTCGGTTGCAGTTGGAAGAAGCTAATCCCGACTTGAGCAAGAAATATCTTGGTGTACGGATCGGAGCCATACCGAGAACACCATCTTGGCTAGTCGACCCGAAATCGAAAGCCAAGGCCGGATTGAAACCCATCCTTCGCGCGATGGAAGCTGACGCGTTCGATCGAACGATCGATTTGCTACTTGGGTTTGTAGACTCGCAACCGGAATCTGCTGTCGCTTGGCAGTTGTTAGCTTGGGCGGAGTATCGTCTTGAACGCTTCGACGAAGCTCTCTCGCACATCAACCGTGCGCTCAAGCTACAGGAAGAACCTCGCTTCGAGTTGGTGAGGGCTTGCATCCTTGCAGAAAAGGGCATCCGCGATCGGAGCAAGCCCGAACTTCGCCTGGCGGAGAGTATTTTTCGCGCGGGACTCTCGCAGATCGCAGGCGAGGGAGGAATGGCCCATTACAACCTGGGCAACGTCCTTAGCGCTCTGAGAGAGTTCCCAGAGGCAATCCAGCAGTACAAGCTCGCGCTCAAGAAGGAAAAGAATCGCCCTGAGATTTGGAAAAATCTCGGCAGCGCGTATCACGAATCTAGAGACCACGATTCGGAGATGAAATGTCTCGACAAGGCCTTGGAACTCAATCCCCTTCTGCCGGAAGCGCTCGCTTCCAAGGCAGTCAGTTTCATCATCGACCTGTCCAAGCCTCAAGAAGCGATTCCTCTTCTGGAAGCGGCTTATCGGTCCCAGCCCGCCATCGCCACTCGATGGCCAAAGTTCTGGTACTGGTTTGTTACAGGTTGCGTACAAGCTAACAACCTTCCTCAAGCATTCAAATGGGTTGAAGAGGGATTGAGCCATCAACCCGGAAGCCGATCTCTGAGACATCTCAAGTCGAACATCCTAACCAAGCTTAGGGAGGCAGATTCGGCTTGGGGTCCAAAGGCTCATGCTTTCTGGATGGGCGAGTTGGTTGCGGAAGCGATGAATTATGAGGCGCGAAAGCAACTCGCGCTCGCTGAAAACGCGGCAGGAAATACGGCCGCCGCCTGGAAACTCGTGGATGACTGTTTACCACTGTTCGATTTTGAGGCTGGTATTTCGCTTCAGGATCTCGGATTGAACATGGAGCAGTGCCTCGATGCGGTAGAGTTTCTTCCCGAATACATCCGATTCCGAGCTTCATTTCCTCTCTCAGATATTTGGGAGCCGACAAGCAGCAAGGAATTCAGTGAGGAGGTGAACCTCACTACGCAAAACCACTTGAGTGCGTACCTCGCGATTCCATTTGGCATTGGCTACCGTTTGTGCGCGGCAGGCATTGGATGTGCATGGAGTCGAATTGCAGACCGAAGATCCGCAGGCAGGTGTGGTGCCTGCCGCATTGTGCCGCCAAATGCTGAAAAAGCCTTCGTGTTGCCCAATACAAGTGGCTCCGCGAGCATCACCACCATTCAGTCTCTATGACGCCGGGACCATCCATCCCCAGGGCAGCGCCAGGACGCCGTCTTCAAGCAGACGCGCCTTGCCGCTGTGAAGCACCACTCCCCTTACCAGAGAAGATTTGCGCTTCAAATCTTCACGGAAGGCGCGAATGCCATTTGCGTCGTTGGCCGTCACCTGACTGCTTGCCTTGATTTCGAGAGCCACGAATTTGCCAGCTTCTTCCAGGATGAAATCCACTTCGTGTCCTGTACGGTTACGCCAGAAATGCAGTTTGCGCTGTCGGGGGTCGAGCGACCGCCAGGTCTCCAGCGTCTGAAAAAGGGTTTGCTCCAACCAGAATCCGCTGTCCATTCTCGCCGCAACATCAGCGGACGATCTGATTCCGGCAAGCCATGCGGCGAGCCCGCAATCGGTCCAAAGCAGCTTCGGCGCTTTGACCAGCGCCGCCGTGGGATTGGTTGCCAGCGGACGAAGGCGCGTGATCATGCATCCGGTTTCGAGCAGATTCAAATATCGGTGCGCCGTCGGGTGGCTGAGCGCGGCATCGCGCGCTAAGTCAGCCTGGTTGAGCAGTTTGCCGGTCCGTTTCGCGGCTAGCATCATCAGGCGCTGAAAATCTGGCAGGCTGGAGATGGCGCTCAACTGGCGCAAATCCCGCTCCAGATAGGTCTGCACATAGGCGGCGAATGCGCCCTGACGGTGTTGTGCTAGACGCACCAACGCCGGTTGGCATTGCGCTAGGGATTTCCAGCAATGCGCTGCGGTGGGGCCAGCAACCTTCGGCGCACGGCCATCGCAGGTGGTTCATTTCATGCCAAAGTCTGTTGACATTTCGATAAACGCTTGCAGACTTGCATTGGGGATGAATAAACTGTCGAAAACGATTTGGCGCGCCGTCGTGATCCAACCACGCAAATACAGGTGCTGAGACTCTGATCGCCTCACAAGAAACAGTCGAGACTGACCCGGCAAGAGACGATCGATCGCAGATTAGATCCGCCTCCATTGGATCAAAAAGCGCCGTCTTCTCAACACACGATTGCCGTCGACTTCTTTCTATTGATTACCTTCACCCTCGGCCGTTAAAACGGAAATCTCCGCGGCGCTTGCCAGGCCGTTGGCGCCGATCTCCTTAACTGCCGTGAATCGGAAGAAACGCGCATTGACCGGAGTGAATGGAACCTCCTGCAGCACCGGGTTGTTCTCGATGTTCCAGAAGCGCCCTGAGTCAACATTTGCCGTCCAGTTCTGTCCATCCACGCTCGTTTCAAAGCGGAAAGTATCGACAATGCCATCGTGACTTTTGTCCTGGCGCGGGAGGTACGTAAAGCCGACAATCCGGTGCACGCTTCTCATATCGACGGTGATGTGGTGGGGCAATGCCAGATTTGCATTCGAACGCGTTTGCCAAATTGTGGCCAGATTCCCATCGATTGCGCTGGCGGCAGGACTGCTTGCATCCTCGCTGTCCGCATTCACAACCTTCCAGCCAATGGGCGCCAAGCCGGCGAAGTACTTTGAAGCCATCATGCCGAGCCGGCCATCGGGCGCCAGGCAGGCGGCCTGAACTGTCCCGCCACGAGAAACAGTGATTGGCGAACGGTAGACGGCGGATTTGGAAGTCGGCGCCGTGCCATCCGTCGTATAAGCCACGGGAAGTCCATGCGCGCCGCCGATCGTCACCGCGCCATTGGAATCACGCTCGGAGATGACGGGAGCTTGAACAAACTCGGCCTGCTTGAAGAGTCCCACTTCGGCGAGTGTCGGTTCAAGACGCGCCCCGGTGATGCGGATGCGCACCTGATCGGCCGTAACGGGCGAGTCCCAGCGCAGCAGGCGTTTATGACCCACTGTCGTCTGCTCGTCCATTGTCTTCCACTTGGAGCCATCCCATACGTCTACGCCGAAGGATTCAATGCGTTGGCCGCGGTGATCCAGCGCTTCCTGCAGCGAAACCACATCGAAGGAAACAGCCTGCGGAAGTTTCAGTATCAGCGTGGCGGTCGTCTGTCCTGGAGCGGCTTCCCACCATGTGTCGAGATTCCCGTCCAGCGCCAGTGATGGGCTGTTCGCTTTGTTGGAATTGTCGGCGGTGAGTTTGCCTCCAGCCGCAAGATTTCTGGCAAAGGTTTCGTCGATCACTTGAGCCATCAGGCGCAAGTGCGCAAGTTGATTGTCCGGTATCAGGCCGCGCTTGTCTGGCGAGAGGTTCAACAGCATATTGCCATTGCGGCCGACAGACGTGTAGTAGATGTCAATCAGGTCCGCCGCCATGCGCACATGCTTTCTAGGATGCCAGAACCAGCCATAGAGGATGGGTTCATTGACTTCCGCTGGAAACCACCAAAGGTATGATCCCGGCTTGAGCCTGGAGCGGCTGCCAAGGTCCGCATCCTCCATGTCCGGCCAGTTAAACGCATCGGGCGGCGCGGGCAGCGGAATGACGCTCCATTCGGTTGTCCGGCCGATCCCGCTTTCATTGCCGACCCAGCGCGCGTCCGGCCCCTTGCCAAAAATAATTGCCTGGGGCTGCAATTTACGAATCAGATCGTACCAGGCAGAATAATCGTAGGCTTCAGGGACACTCGGATCTGGATTCGCTCCGTCAAACCAGACTTCGCGAATCGGCCCGTATTCGGTCAGCAGTTCGTAAAGCTCGTTCAGAAAATAGCGATTGTAGTTATCCACATCGTACGTGAAGCTCTTGAAGCCCGGAGCCGGCTTGCGCCCTTCTGCCGGGCTGGTTCTGAAACTGGACGGTTCGGTGGGAATCACCGAGCGGAGCTTTTTGCTCCCGTCTCCGTAATAACCACTGGGGTTCTTGGGATTGGTCCGCAACTGGTAAAGGTCGGCAGGCGATAGATAAACTCCCAAATCAATGCCGTACTTGCGGGCGGCAATGGCAACATCGCGGACCACGTTGCCTTGTCCACCACGCCAGGGACTGGCCGCGACGGAATGGTCCGAGTACCGGGTGGGCCAGAGGTTGAATCCGTCGTGATGCTTGCACACCAGCACCACCATCTTGCCACCGGCTTCCTTGATGGAGCGAACCCACTGGTCCGCATCGAGTTCAGTGGGATTGAAGATTGAGGGGTCTTCGCGCCCATCGCCCCACTCGACACCCCGGAATGTGTTTGGGCCAAAATGAATGAAAAAGGTTCTCTCCAGACGCATCCAGGCACTCTGATTGGGGCGCGGCAAAACCTTCGCTGCCTTCTCCGCGATCACAGCGCTGGAATCGCTGCTGGAGATATATTGCTGCGAGGAGTACTCGATCGGTACTGCAGAAGCCTCGGGAACATGCGCCGGTGACTGGCCCTGCGCCAAGGCAACAAGCATCAAAAGCCATGTCGAGAATGTGAATCCAGTTATCCTGCCTGCCCTTTTCACAGTGTTCGTTACCTCGCTTCGAGTCTTTTCTGCCGCAAGACTGCCTTGGACGCACAAAGTGAGCCGATTGGCCAGGCAATTTTCCCGCGGCTCTGTTTTCATGGTTCCGCGGGATTGCGTGATTGGCCATTTCAGAGCCGCTTTGTCACTGAACCACATCCGCTTCCTGCGGTCCCAGGACAATGGCCCCATCATACGTACGATTGCTGATGATTCCCTTCTTGACGCCGGCGATGGGGATTCTCTTCTCTTCCCCGGTTGTGTTTACAAAGAGAGTCCGGCCATCGACAACCCGTGCATAAACGCCTTCGGGCGTCTTCGGGCCAGGCTGAATGCCTGCGACCGCATAAAGGTAACTCATCAACGGCGTAATCGCTGAAGCATTCGATTCCGTCGCCAGATAGATTGCATTTCCCTTGCCGAACTTGTTGATTGTGACGGCGGGAGTATGGTCCGCGGTATTCGTGAATCGCGCGACAACCGTGGCCGTGGACGGCTCAAGCACTTCATAGTGATGTACCGCGGTCTCGATCAAGTCGCCACCCAATTGAAATCTCAGCGCCGCCGGAAGGTCGTAGAACGCGTTTGTTTTCAGTCCAAACACATCGCTCAAGCGGCCTGGCAGCGGCGTGTTGAACCATTGTCCGTGCTCGTCGACTTTGGCCGAGAACGCGGTCATCAGAACTGTGCCGCCTGCGCTCACGTAGTCCCGAAGAGCCTTGGCGCTGGCCTCGTCCATCACGTAATCGGCGGGCACGATGACCAGCTTGTAGGGCGCAAGATCGGCATGACCAACATTGATGATCGCCGTATCGATGTTGGCGCGGAATAGAGGCTCGAAGGCTCCCTGCACCTGCTCGGTATAGGAAGGCTTGAAGAACTGCCGCGTCGTGTTGGAGGGAGTATTCGGATTTGAATCGATGAAGGAATCGAACGAATAGGCGATGGCTACTTGCGGATGCGTGTAGCGCGGGAATCCAAATTGCGAAAGCCGCTTGAATTCGGAAGCGATGCGCGCGAACTCATCCACTTTCCAGGAGGGAGTGTCGTCATGATCGACGAGCCCGAACAGCGCCTGCTCCTCTCCTCCAAGATGACTATTGAAGGTCCACGCAAGCGTCCCTTGCGCGCCCATCATGAGCCCCAGATAGGCGTACATCCGGCTTCGGCCCGGTGTTCCGTAGTCACCGCCGCCGCCTGCCGTGAATTCGTTGAACCAGATGGGCGTCTTCAGATCGCCTTTCGTCATCAGCGCGCCAAAAGCGCCACTGACCGGGTCGCCGGGATAGAAGCCTTCGGCGCCGTAGGAGGCATACGACTTGTACGTGGCCAGATAATCGAAGCCGCGACGCCCCGCGGTATCCCAGAGATTGGAGATCGACGGCAGCTCCGGCATGTTGCGCTGGCGCATGGCATCGAGTTCCTCAAGCCGGGCTACGGTAACATCCGACCAGTACCGGTGAAGATCCAGATAGCGCTCGAAAGGCCCCGGCCCGTCTCCGAGCGGCAAGTCAACGTCGTCAAAGCTGTTCAACCGGCGTGACCATCGCTGTGTGGCCCAGGCCTTGTTGAGCTCTTCGATGGTTCCGTACTTTTTCTTGAGCCAAGTGATGAACCGCTGCCGGTCAGCTTCTGAATACGACATGAAACCGTTGCCGATTTCGTTGTTATAGCCGACAGCGATCACTGCTGGATGATGAGCATAGCGTTTGGTCAGCGCGTCCGCCATGATTCCCAATTCGCGCACGTAACCCGGGTCGCTGATGTTATCCATATAGCGCTCCGCGGGAGGAAGGCGCGTGCCGTTCTGGCTGACCAGGTCGACGCCTGGATACGCGCGATGGAGCCAGATGGGCGCTGGAGACCCAGGGATGTCCAGAATCACCCGAATCCCGTTGGCCTGCATCTTGTCCATCACCCGGTCGAACCACTCGAACTCAAATTTGCCTTGCGAGGGTTCAAAGGAATCCCACGACAGGTCTCCCATGCGCACCACGTTGAATCCCGCGCGCTTCATGATCGCAATGTCGCGATCAATCTGCTCGGGGGTGCGGTCGATGGGTTGATAACAAGCGCCCACAAAGAGCTGCCCAGGCCCCGGCCAGCTTGGATGCGCGGGGGCATTCTGAGCCAAAGACGCAACGCTCAACGCGGCCATAAGAATAAGGGGCAGCGCGAAGTTCCTGCGTGAGATGGCGAATAACCGGTTCCTCACTTGCCCTCCTGACCGCGCTCCAGTTTGACCAGCACAACGTCGTTGCTGTTCATCGGCACACTGATTTCGAGATCGCCGTTCTTGCCGCTGCGCACGATCTTGCTGCTCTCTGCCAGATCGCGCGTCAGTTCATTCAGGCGCGCAATCTGCCCGGCGGTCAGCTCTTTGGGAGAGCCCATTTCGATGTAGGCGGAGTCGGCATCATTGGCGCGATAGCCGGTGCGATGCACTTCGAGGCGGTAGGCGGCATTGGGCGCAAGATGCGTCACGCGCAACTCGACCGGCGCCGCCGCATGAGAGGGAACCAGCTTGGTGTAAAAGGGCCGATTGCTCAGCTTCTGATCCGGCTGCTCGAAGTCCCAGATTACGGCCGTGAGATTTCCGCTCTGCGTGGAAAGCATTGCCTGCGGATCGCTGGTTTTGAGGCTCGTGCCCTGCAGCGCGTGAAGGTACTTGTAAGCGAAAAACGCCGGCTTGCGAATGCCTTGCGGGTTCAACAATCCGAAGCCGCCTTGAAAGGGCGCCGTCGGCGGTCCGGGTTCTTCAAACAGATCGGTGTAAGTCCAGTAGCTCATTCCCTGCAGCAGGCCCTGACTTGCTTTGAGCTTGGTCAGGATATAGGGCGCGCTGATGTAGGAATCATGCACCGAGTCGCGCGGCGTATAACTTGTGCTCCACTCGGTAAAGTACAGCGGAAGGTTCGGATAGGGAGAAGCCGAAATCTGCTCGCGCACGCGTCGCACATCGCCGATGATGGAGTCGGGAGAGGGGTCCAGCTTTGTATCGCTCTTGCCTTCCTCGTCCAGGAATCCGCCCTGAACGCCATAGGTGTGCGTTGTCACGAAGTCAACAGCGGCGCCGCTCTGCTTCACATGGGCGAGGAACTCGGGAACCCAGGCCGCTCCGGCTGTGCTCGGCCCTCCGACCCGCAACGCGGGGTCAACGGACTTGATCGTCCTCGAGCTCAGATCATAGAGATCAAAGTATGCTTTCTGATCTGCGCCTTCCCAGAAGCCGGAAAGATTGGGCTCGTTCCACACCTCAAAGAACCATGTGCGCACTTCGTCTTTTCCGTAGCGCTGCTCGATGTGCCGGACAAAGGCCTCGACAAGGTCATGCCAGCCTTCCGGCTTGGGGTGCGATGTATTGCCGTTCCAATAGAAGATATTGTTCTGCGAAGTGGCAAGCGCCTTGGGCGTGAAGCCAAGTTCGACAAACGGCCGGATGTGCCGGGCCAGCAAATCGTCATAGAGCTGGTCGATCTTTGACCAGTTATAAACGGTCTTGCCGTTTTCGACGCGCGCTGTTCCCAGCACATCGTGAAAGATGGCGTGAAAACGGATGTAGCGGAAGCCGAGTTCATCCACGGCGACCTTGAGCTGCGCCTGGCTGTCATCGCGAATCAGCGTGCCCGGATAATCCGACCCAACCGAAAGGTCGAAGAAGCGATCCACAGGCCCTGCCGAATCCTTGAGGCTGACGGCAATGGTCCGGGGAGCCTGCCCCGCCTGAGCGGCCGCGGACGAAACGAAAGAGACGGCAAAAGAGCCGAGAACGGCGAGTGATAATCCTCGCAGCAAATATCTGAACATGGATGTTACGCTCCCTCTACAAAGGTTTCCGTAATGAATTGAAGCAACTCCCGCAGTCATCCGGTATCGCAATGAGTGAATCGGGTTTGCACAGAATCTGAGCTTAGGTCAACGCTGCCTCGACACCGCCGAGGCAGCGTTAACAGGTCCTAGTTAGAGGTCTCCGTGAAGATCACTGAAGCTCCTCCGAGAGCAAACTGATCCTGCGCGGTGACAGTCACAGCTCCCTGGGTCGAGGGTAGCATCAGAGTGACCGAGGCGGTGCCGGACGAGTCGGTCGTGGCAATCACGCTGGTTCCACTCGTTGTGCCATTGGAGAGCGTTCCGGCCGAGGCCGTGAAAAGGATGCCCGCGCCGCCAGCCGAGCCGCCGGATTGGCCTGGTGTCAGCGTGACGGTCAGCGGCTGCGCCAGAGCCGTTCCAGCGCTACCCGATTGGTTGTTGCCAGACTGGGTGAGCGTGGCGGGAGGATTGCCCACAACGATCCAGCCGCCCTGCGTCTGCGAGGCCGCGCCGTCGCTGCCGGTCACCGTAAAGTGGCAGAAGCCGGGTGTGCTGCCCGCGTTCACCGTGATGCTTCCGGGCTGGGATGCAGTAATGGTAGGTGTGGTAAGCGTCAGCGAGCCGCTGCATGCCGAGGCGCCCTCGTAAGCGTCGAAGACAGCCGAGGAGAGCGTCACCGTGGCGCTGCCGCTCGTGATCGCTGGATTCAGGGTTGCCGTGCCCGAGGCCGGAATCATCAGGTCGTCGGGATTGAGGTACCACTCCGATGCCGGTTTGCTTGCTTCGCTCCCGCTGATCACCAGCAGCGTGATGCTATAGGGCGCGAAGGTCTGGCTTGCGCTCCAGGACTTTGAACTGGAGGCAGCAATTGCGCCGGAAGAGGTCGAAGCCAGGGTGTAGGCCTTGTACGTGGAAGGACTGAACCCGTTGATGTTGAACGTGGCGTTCGTGGAGTTGCTGGGATCCTTGTTTAGCACCATGATCGTCAGCACCGTGCCGGTGGAATCGAGCGCGGCATAGCTGGTAAACAGATTCGAATTGCCGTTGTTCTGGTCGGAGATCGAGAGCGAGCCAAACTGGTGATGGGCCCCGTCGTAATTGGTGTACAACTTCCAGGCCGTGTATTCGGCAGTGCCGGACGACGGACCGCCCCAGCGCGAGGCAAAGCTCAGGCCCTCGCGCCCGAATGCGCCCAAGGTGTCGGCATCGGCGATTGCGGTTGAAAAGTCCGTTCCACTGTTCGCTGCAACGCCATAGCCCCACTCGGTAAAGGACAGGGGCGTGCCGGGATAGATGGCGTTCACCATCGCCTTGAAGCGCGGAATGATGAACGGAATGCCGGGATTGGGCTCCTCATTCGTTGTATAGGTGTTATTCGTATCCTGGTTCACCGCGGCCGGATCCCAGTAATAACCGGCGACCCTGACCGTGGCCGCTTGAAGCTGTGTGTTGGTAAAGCTGGTCGTAGGCCCGCTGTCGCCATAGGCATGAATATCGAAGACATCGAGCGTCCGCGCGCCGTTGATCTGATCCATCCACTTGATCTGATTCAGCCACCAGGGCAAAAAGTCCACGCCGCCGTGGTTGCCCTTATCGGCGCCATTGGAGCCGTTCCAGTAGAACCACCAGCAGCAGAAGACCGGACCAAATCGCACTGCCGACGGATCCCACGTCTTGAGATTCGTCGCTTCCTTCTCATAGATGTTGGCAAGTTCGTCATAGCCCGCGGGCGCGGGGTGCACATCCCGGTGCGTGCCACTCCAGATGTCGGGTTCGTTGTCCATGTCATAGAAGTGGCATGAAGTGATGGAGGAATAGGGCACCGGGCAGGTCGCGCTGCTGGTGTTGAAGGCCGCGGCCAGCGCATTCGCCCAGGTTGCGCGGTCGATGCAGGTGCTTCCCGAGGCAGTTCCCGCCGGGCACTCCTGTGCGGTGTCGACCAGCGGATAGTAGGCCGTGGTCACAGCCTCGGTGGTGACGGGGGTCTGGCAGTCGGTCTTCTGTCCGTTGCCGGCGTCTGTGTTGTAAGGATCCACGGAGCACTGAGCACCGTATGTTTCGACGGAAAAGCTCCAGCCGGATGCCTGGGCTACCCAGTCCATCATCGCCATCGTGGTCAACGCATGGCTGCCAGCGTTCTGGACATCCTTGATGAGCTGAACCTGGTCGCCTGCTCCTCCATAGTTCTCGAAGTACCAGTCTGCGGCGGAATTGCGGGTTTGCAACAGGTAGTTATAATTCGATGCGTCATTGCCGCCCCATCGTGAAAAGGTGTAGCCCGCGTCGGATATTTCTGAAACCGTTTCGTTATTATTCCCGTAAACAAAAGGACTGATCTGATGGCGATTGGTCAGAGTGTTGATTTCGACCGTAACGGCCGTGGCGCTGCTCGCACTGACGGTGAGAGTCACGCTTCCAGTGGCCGAGTTGTAGTCGGTCGTATCAGTCGGCGTAAATGTGACGGAGAGTATTTGTGTTCCGGACGTGTTCATCACTGCACCCGCGGCTGGCGAGTATGCAAATGTGCCGGCGACGCTCGCTGTTGCGTTCAACTGCGCGCTGCCCAGGGCCGTGCCCACAGTAATCGGCGCGGGCGTAGTCCACGTGACCGTCGGGGTCGCCTTGTTGACTGTGAGAGAATTCTTGGCCGTCGCCGACGCCACCTCGGTTGGATCGCTGGGCGTAAACGTCGCATTCAGGGTCTGGGTCCCCACGTTCAGGACCGTCCCCGATGACGGAGAGTATGTGAATGTGCCTGGATAATTGGCCGTGGCGTTGAGCTGGGTTGAAGTCAATGCCGTCCCATAGGTAATTGCCGCCGGAGCAGGCCAGCTGATCGTGGGCGTGACGGGCGTTGATGATGTTGATGAGGAGTTGCTGCCGCCGCCGCAGCCACAAAGCAGGCCTGCGACACAGACCGATACGATTCCAGAAATACTCGCGTGTCTCATAATGCTCCAGGTGCTCCCAAGGCGGCCCTATGCCGCCTTATTGCTGATGCGCAATGGTCTCAAGGCCTCGCGGGAATGATAATGTTTGTGATTGTGTATGGTGGAACGGCAACCGAGAACGAGTTGCTGACCCCGGTGATGGGTTCGCGAGTGACAGGATACTTGTCTGCCGGGCTGTTCTGTCCCCAATCGAAGCGGAAGCCGTCAGCGGCGAGCTTTGCGCCCGCAATCTGCAACTTCACGGTGGACTTCTCTTTGGGGCTTTTGTTGATGAGCATCACGGCAACGCTTCCGTCAGCGCGCTTTGCCGCATGAGCAGTCAGGAGTCCTGCGTTGCTCTTCACCTCAACCAGCTGATCGTTGATGTTCGCCAGCAGATGCGCCATCTGGATACCATAGTATGCCGGTCCCTGGACGTTCTTGTCATCCAGGAAGCCGTTGGCATGAAGTTCGGACCAGTCGATGTTCGCCGCTCCCATCTCCATCAGGCTCGCGTAAGCATCGGCGGCAAACAAACCCAGCGTCAGCGGGTTGGTCACCTTCGCGCCTGGCCGCGGCCCCGTCTCCGAGACGATGAATTGCATTTTAGAGGCCTGCGCGCCAGCGTATTTATTCAGCAGCTCGATCAGTCCGCTGCTGATTCTGGGCAGTTCTTCCTGGGGGGCGCGCAAGAGGCTGGCTTCGTCGAGATTCTTCCAGTCGGGCGGCAGCAGATTGCCAGTGTACCAGTGCAGAATCGCGAAATCGACAGCCGTTCCGCACTCGGCCATTACCGCTCGATTCCAGTCGGCCGCCTCCTTGTCCACGTTCGGATTCAAGAGCACTGTGCCGATTTTGATTCCTGGATCAATGGCTTTCATGGCTTTGGAAAACGCCACTATGCCCTTGCCGTAAGCCGCGGGCGAAAGCGCCGCGTTGCCATGCCTGATCTTCTCGGAGTCCTTCTCATTCGCCGCGTATGGCGCGTGGAGGTCTTCTTCGTATCCTCCGTTTGAGATGTCAGCAAAGTAGCCGTTGCCGTAAACCTCATTGCCGATTTCCCAGTATTTGATTTTGAGTGGCTGGGAATGCCCAATGCGCAAGGCGTTGAAGCCATCCTCTTCGTCCAGCGGAGGCGAAGCCCGCAGGCTCGCCCAGTAGCCCGCTGTTTTCCAGTCGTAGCCGCTGGAGTCCTTGCCAATGACGGTGCTGTCTGCCGGATCGCTGTTGCAGTACGCAACCCAGGCCGCGGCCTCCGCCGGTTCTCCACCGCCTGTCCCGGCCAGATTGCTGCCGTAGTTCACGGTGATGACGGCAGTTCCGTTCTTCACGTAATCGAGCAGCCGGGCAAAGTTGCCGAAGTTGTCATTCGGCTCGTAATCACTATTCTTCGGGGTCTTCTCGCTTTGCCATGGCGTGGGTTTGTAATTGGACCAATGATAGGTGTCGGCGTAGGCGCCTCCGGGGTAGCGAAGCGTATTGATCGCGGCGGCATTCAACAGGGAGACAGCCTGCGGATTGATCAGACTGGGGTCATAAACGGATGTGTTAATTCCAAAGGCCCGGTATCCAACAATGTTGCGCACTTTCGATGCCTCGACCGAAACCTTGACATTGGCGACGCTGACATCTGATTCGGAAACTTTAGCCACGTCGTGATCCCAGCGAGCGCCCTGACCGCTTTGCGCGCGGGAAGGTGGGGTACAAACGAAGATAAGAACTGCAATCAGGCTATGAACCAGAAGCAAGCCGGAGTTAATTCGTTCCGCTGCTTTCCGTGTACTCGTTCTGATCATCGGTTCACGACTCTCGCGAATTGCAACAATACTCATGACTGCCTCGGAGGAAAAAGTCGGGATGGCTCATCCACCATCCCGCGGGAGTTCCGGAGGCTCCTCTTAAGGAGCGGCCGCCCTGGAGCGGCCGCTTAAGTTGGTTAGAAGTTGTAGCGCAGACTCATTTCAAGCACACGGCGGCCGAACTTTTCGTTGGGAACGCCGTATACCCAGGTGGCGCCACTTGCAGTGCCCTTCGTCTGCAAAACACCCGTCTGGTAATTCAGGGTGAGGTTTTGGCTGTTGGACTGGTCGAACGAAGTCAGCGGATGGTTGCTGAAGTTGGTTGCCGAGAACTTGATTTGGGCGTTCTGGTTCCCGTGAGTCTTGATCGTCCTGGAGGCAGCCAGATCGGTGTTCATGTACATGGGGCCACGGAAATACGGCATGTGGATCTGACCATTGCCTCCCACCACCGCCAGCGCGCCCACATTGGAGCCACTGGTAACAAACTGAGGCGCCGTAGGAAGGGAGAAGCAGCTTGGGTTGACGTATTGTCCGCTCTTGAGACCCTTGCCGGGATTGCAGGTCAGCTTGGGAAGCAGCTCGTAGTCTGGGGTGCCAAGGTAGTTGGAGGTGTTGATGTTATTGGTCCCGAAGTCGGTCGCGCTGGTGCTGCTGCCTACCACTTGTTCGAGGTCGGTCGTGGCATCGGTGCCGGTGAGGCCCATGTTCAAGGAGAAGCTCTGCTGAATCGGAGGCCCGCTCTGTAGGGAGGTGATGCCGGAGATCATCCAGCCATTCAGGGCCGCGCCCTCGATTTTGTTGCGTTTGAAGCGTTGGCCCACTTCGTACGCATACGACGCGTTGAACGCATGGGTGCGATCCGCGCTCAAGACGCCATAGTCGTTATGGATGTTGATGGGGTCAAGCCCGTTGCTGATGATGCCCATCGTCTTCGAGAAAGTGTAGTTCAGGGCGTAGGTAAGTGAACCCTGCCGCTTGTTCCAGGAGACGATGAAAGCATTGTAATTCGCCCATGCGCCATGGTTAATCAAATTCAAAGTGGTGTAGTTCGGGTACGGGAGATAGTCCTGTTTATTGTTGCTTACGGTTGCGTTGTTATCGGTTGTGTTGGAGGCGTTAAGAGGCAGAATCTGCCCGTAGTACTTGGAGGCAGGGTTCGGATCCGGCTTGATGTAGGTGCCGGTCGGAACCTGGGAGTTCAGGCTCGCGGTAATCGGATTTATCAGATCCGAGCTCTGGCTGCCCATGTAGCTGACTTCCAGCACTGTCTTGCCGATCGTCTGCTGCGAAATCGTGAAGTTGTAGGTCATGCTGCGCGGCTCGACGTGATCGTTGGGATCGTTCGCGCTGCCGCTGGTCACGCCATTGGTGCTGCCGGCGCAGGTGATCGTGGCGCCAGTTATCTGGGAAAGAAACGAATTGCTCAGCGAGCCCGTTGTTTGGCACGAGCTTCCGCCCGCCGCCTCGCTGGTTCCCGCGGAGCCGTCAGTTCCGTCACGATAGTAATAGATGCCCAAGCCGCCGCGAACGACTGTCTTGCTGGTGCCGAAGACGTCGTAGGCGAGGCCAAAACGAGGAGCATAGAACAGCGTATTCACGTTATGGCCGGCCATCGGAACGTCCGGATCTGTGTGGAGTCCTCCCCCCAACGGGTCCAGGCCATGCCAGCGCATGCCGGGCAGATCCGTAATGCCAGCCGCGATGTCCTGGGTGTACCAGGCTTGCGTCCATGCCGGTATTCCAAAGACGCCGGTGGCGTCCGTGTACGGAGCATCGTGAGTTACGCGCAAGCCGAGATTGAGCGTCAGATGGTGGGTAGCCTTCCAATCGTCCTGGCCGTAGAAGCCCAGGGTATAACCGGTCAAGTCGGGAGCGGTTACTGGCTGAGCGGCGAACGAGCTGGTCAGATCCGTCATGAAATTCACCACCGGATCCAATCCAAAGGCCGAACTCGACAGACCATAAACCGGCCCATACCCGATGGTGCCGTTGGGCCCATTGCCCTGGCCGAAACTGGCCTCTTTGTCGTAAACGACGTAATAGCTGGCGCCGACCTTGAGCGTGTGGGTCTTGAAGACCTTGGTGAGATCGTCGCTGAAAGTAGGCTGCACCTTGTGGATGAAATAGGCGTACCTGCCCGTGTCGTACTGGAATGGAATGCCGAAATCGTTATTCCACCAGGTGTTGTAAACGGAAGGCAGAATTGCAGATGTGGTTGGATAGAGGTACGGATACTTCGTTGCGGTCTTGTCCACCACCTTCTCGTTGCCGATGCTTTGCGGGGCGTACAGGTAGCTCAGGTTGGCCAGGAATTCGTTGGTGGTCGAGGTGTTAAATACCTTGACGAGGTTGCCGGAGATGGTCTTGGATTGATTGTTCGACGAAATATCGCCGGGGTAGTCCACCGCATCGCCGGCCATCCACCAGCGCATAAAAGGTGAACCGTAGAGTTCCTGCTGCTGGTTGTAGCTGACGTACAGCTTCAGATTGTCGTTGAAGTTGTAGTCCACGCGGGTGTGAAACATATACCCGTTGTTGGTGTTGACGACCGACTTCACGTAGTTGAAATCCAAGTCTCCGGTCGGGGTGCGATTCGGTTTGGGGATCTCGTTCAGCAACGCCAGGGCGCCCGGCGCCAGGTAGGCCGAAATGTCGTCGTTCACAATGTTGGAGACCGTGGTGGTGGGGCCGGTGGCGATGGTGGTGAACTGCTGACAGCGCTTGCCACCGTTGTCAAACGTCCCGTTCGCCGCATTATAGCCGGAGACCGACGAGGACATGGCCAGGCACGCCGCGTTGTTGTCGGCCAGCGTCGGATCGAACAGGCCGGCGCGCTCGCTGAGCGTCGGAACGTTCGCCTTGGCAATGGCGGCGGGGAATGTTTGTTTGTAGTTCTCGTAACCGGCAAAGACCAGCAGTTTCTTGTGGGTAAAAGGAATGGGGCCGGATATCTGGCCGCCGGGGTACCAGTAACGCTCATCCGGCTTGGCTTGACCAAGGTGGTTATCCATCCAGTCGTTGGAGTTCATGGCGCCGTCGCGGAAGTGCATATAGGCACTACCGTGATATGTGCTGGTGCCTGACTTGCCTACGGCGGCAATCACAACGGGGCCGGTTTGCTGGTCGGCGCCATACGCCGAACTGGTAACCTTCACCTCTGCCACCATGTCGGGATTCACTGTTTGGGTGGCATTACAGTTGCAACCGGGATCGATAATGTGGGCGCCGTCGGAGGTCAGATCCGCTCCACCGGCGCGGTTGGGGACGCCTACTGCGCTGATGCCGTTGCCAACCGCCGACTGGATGCTGGTGACTGTGGTGTCGTAGTTGGCCTTATTCTGCATGCCGCCCATGTTGGTGAATTGGTTGAAGCCGGGCAGCGTCTTGATCAGTTCGGTGACGTCGCGGCCGGTGAGGGCAAGCTTCTGAATCTGGCCCGTGTCCACCGTACTGGATAGATCGCCCGAGTCCACTGTGATCGTAGACTGATTCGCTACCACGGTGATCGACTCGTTTCCCGTCGCTACTGACAGCGTAACATTCAGGTCACGGCGGTCGCCGGGGCTAATGTGGATGCCGGTCTCTTCCGCTGTCTGGAACCCTTTCGATACAACCTTGACGGAAAAGTCGCCGGACACCACGCTGTTGAAGGAGAAGAAGCCTTCGGCGTTCGTGGTCGTGGTGCGAACGTCCTTGGTGGCCACGTTGGTGAGTGTCACCTGGGCTTTTGTGATGACGGCTCCGTTTTTGTCGAGCACTGAGCCGACGATGCTGCCCGTCTGCTGGGCCAGTAGCGATGCCGAGAGAGCGACGAGAATGGTCGCCATCAACATCGCTCGTAGAATTATGCTACGCATGTGCTGCCTCCGAATCTCCCCGCAGACTGGCTGCGAGGAGGAAATCCCACCGAAGTGGGGGGTTCTGGAAGACACGGCCAAAGCGCTGCTTCGAAAGCGAAGACTCGGGCCCATTGCCTTGCTCTGCCCATTTGCGCTTTCCTACGGAAGGACCAGAACTTAACCGGGGCAGATAACGTTTACATACACTGTCGCGATTTCTGGCTTCCCGCCGAAGTTGCTCGTGCCGCAGCCTTCCTGTGATATGAACAGAAACGGATTCTGCGTCGTGCAGAAGGCAGTTGTGAAGTTAAAACTTGCACGAACTTGCACGAACGCGTTAAAACTCCGCATTGTGTTGAAAAACAGGCAAGGTTCGAGACACAATGCACTTGTTAAATGGCGGCACATGAGTGGCGTTAACGCCTTGAATTGAGGAACGGATCAATCATCGGCACCTGTGTTCGATCACTGCTTGTCCGCGACCTTGGAGGTTTGCCAGCATAGCAGGGCCATGAGGGAACACGGCAAAAGCACCGGCGCATCGAGGTGCCGCCCTCTTGCCTTCGCGGCGCATTGGTCGACAAAGCAGCGATCAGTATCCGGTATTCTCTCGCAGATTCCGGGCCAGGCAAAATCCAGATGATGCAAACGCCGTTCATCGATGGGAGTGACCGAGTTTCCTTGCGGACTCTGGGTTTCGACCGCCTGCTGCCATGAAGCTGCAATTTGAGACCACATCCAGCAAGCGCAGCAATAGAATCGGCGGCTGGAGCAGATGAGTCCGTGGCCAACGAGGCGTCCAGCGACGAACTGGTCAACGACCATCGATGCCGCATTGCGGGAGCGCTTGCGAGATACATTCTCTGCCTCCGCTGTAGCGGCCGGCATGGGCTCTCTGCTGGTATACTTCTGATCGCCGGGGTTTGGAATCATGCGTAAGCTCGCTGGGAATGACATTCGCTCAGGACAACTCTGCAACTTCGCATCCAGAGCTTTTTTCCAGGCTCTTTTGCTGGGACTCACGGTGACATTGGCGGCGCCGCTTTGGCCGCAGAGACCGGCCAGCCCCGCATTTGAGGAAGTCGAGAAGCAAGCGGCCGAAGCCCGAGATGCGAATCAACCTGAGGAAGCAGTTGCGCGCTACCGCGAGGGACTCAAGCTGAGGCCAAGCTGGAAAGAAGGAAGCTGGTATCTGGGCACGAGCCTGTATGGGCTGAAACGCTACGCCGAAGCGCGCGATGCCTTCCGGCACCTGGCAATTTTGGAGCCTGGAAATGGTCCGGCTTGGGGGCTGGCCGGAATGTGCGAGTTTGAACTCGCAAACTACCCGCAAGCGCTGGAATATCTCTTGCGTTCGGAAAGCGCCGGCTTTGCCGGAAAGGACGAACTCGCCTACCTGGTCCGCTTTCGCATCGCCCTGCTGCTGAACCGCTCCGGCGAGCCCGAAAAAGCGATTGACCGTCTTATTCCCATTGCTGCCACGGGCACGTATCCGGAGGTGATCGAGGCCATGGGCTTGAGTCTCCTCCGAGTTCCACTGCTGCCCTCCGAGATTCCAGAACAGGACCGCGACCTCTATCTAAGGGCGGGCGAAGCGATGCACGCGTATGTCACGCACGACAGCCAGGGGGCAGCGCGGCTTTTCGAGGAACTTGTTACCGCCTATCCGGATCATCCCAACGTGCACTACGCGCGTGGCTCGTTCCTGATGCAAAACGACCCCGAAAAGGCTCTGCTGGAGTTTCATCACGAACTTGAGCTCAACCCCTCTCACCCCAACGCGCTGTTGCAAATGGCGATGATCTATTTGAAGCAGGGCGCTGCGGAGAAGGCGCTTCCCTATGCCCGCCGCGCAGTGAAGGCAAACCCGAATCTTCCTGCGCCTCACCGGGTCCTGGGAGAGTCGCTGATCGAGTCAGGGGAGACATCGGCCGCAATTCAGGAGTTGCAAACCGCGGCGCGGCAGGCGCCTGAGTTTCCCCAGACGCACTTTCTTCTGGCCGAAGCCTACAAACGGGCGGGCAACAAGGTCCTGGCGAGCAAGGAAATCGCGGAATTCGAACGTCTGGACAGGAAGAAGAAGAGCGAGTTCAGGAGCACGGGCGGCCCCAGGTAATCGCGCGGCCAGAAGGCCCTGGATAGCTTCAAGCATGCGCCCTGATGGGAAGCCCTCTACTTTTTCCGCGGTGGAGGCGCGGCCGGTTCTTCAATTACAACCACGCGATCTCCCCGCACATTGCGGAGCGTCTGCCGGATCCCGCTTGGCCAGGTAATGTCAATCCGCTCGGCCGCCATTGAGTCCCCAAGCCCGAAGTGGACCCGGCTGTCGCTGGAAGAGGCGTAACCAACGCTGGTAGTCACCTCATTGAATTGCTGCGCGCCATTCGGGGTGGTAAGCCTGATCTGCGCGCCGATTCCCATGCGGTTACTCACTGTGCCGCGCAGTTGCAGAAGTATCCAGTGATTGCTGGTTCTGGTGATATTGTGAAACAGCTTGGCGGGACCATTCAGAACCGACACCACGACATCCATCCGGCCATCATTATCCAGATCGCCGACGGCAGTTCCCCGGTGAAGCGCCGGAGTTTGAAACGAGGCTCCCGCCGTGGCGCTTACGTCCTGGAACTTCCCATTGCCGAGGTTCCGGAAAACGGCATTTGGCTCCATGTAGGAGCGCGCCGATGCGAGAACCGGATCGAGGACATTGGATCGCGCCACGAAAAGATCCTTCCAGCCGTCGTTGTCGAAATCGACGATGGCATTGGACCATCCGTCCATGTTCTGCGTGGCCCAGGCAAGTCCGCTGCTCGTGGTGGCATCCTCGAATTCGCCCCCTCCGCGATTGAAGAAGAGAGGAAACGTCTCCGTAGACAAAGCGGTGAACCAGATGTCTGGACGGCCATCATTGTTGACGTCGCGAAAATCGGCGCCCATGCCGGAGACGGTCTTGCCACTTCGGTTGTAAGCGACCCACGAGGAAACGGCGACTTCCTCGAAGCGCTTCCCTCCGATATTGTGGAAAAGAAAGTTCGGACTATCGTCGTTGGCCACGAAGATGTCCATGAAACCATCGCCGTCGTAGTCGGCAATCGCCACACCCATCCCCCGCCCCAGATGCTGCGAGATCCCGGTTTCGTCCGAGACGTCGGTAAATGTGCCGTCGCCGTTGTTCCTGTATAGCGTATTCGGGAGCGGTTCATAGAGAAGCGGGCTGCAGTAGTTGCGAATGCTGGCAACGATGCACTCGGGATCCTTGTTGACCTCCCATTTCACGTAGTTGGACACGAACAGATCGAGCAATCCGTCATTGTTGTAGTCCACCCAGGCCGCGGCAACGGACCACATTTTCTTCCCGCCGTACATGGCCCCGCCAACGCCGGCTTTGTCGGTGACATCGCTGAATGTGCCGTCGCCGTTGTTGTGGTAAAGATGGTTTTTCGTCACCCCAACCACGTACAAATCCGGGCGTCCATCGTTATCGAAATCGCCGACAGCCGCGCCCATATCGTAGCCATCACCGCCCACGCCAGCCTTTTCTGTGACGTCGGTAAACGTGCCATCGCCATTGTTGTGGTAGAGACGATTTTTGTACTGCGGTCCCTCTTTCTTGAGAGACGGAATCGCGGCCCCATTCGCGAAGAAGATGTCCTGGTAGCCATCGCCGTCATAGTCGATCAGAGCGACGCCTGCAACCATTGTCTCAATCTGGTTCTTGTTTAGGGTTGGCGAACTGTCGATGGAGAAATCGATGCCACTGCGCGCGGCAATCTCTTCAAACCTGATCGGAGCGCTCGTCGCCATCTGAGGCGCAGGTGCTTTTGCGGCAGGCGCCTGGGCCTGCGCCCCAACGCAGAGCAGGATTACAACGCACACAACTGATCGCTTACGGGCCGATCGCCCGTTGAAGTCGATGTATGCGCGCAATCTGTTGACGTTGACGGCAAGCCAGAGATGTTCCAGCATCGCTTTCCCTTCGGATTTCATTTCATCAATGCTGCGGACAGCCATGCTCTCTTTCACTGTGCCGGAAATCAATCATAAGGCCTGAGCGCTGGCGCCAAAAGCGGACGGTCTCAACATCGCGCCGATGCTCAGACTTTCTCAATATCAACTCCGTGTCCGTCGGCCGCTGAATACCCTTGAATCCTTGCACTTGTCCCCAACAAGATTGCCTCTACAGTTCAGATTCTGATCATTCAAGCCGTTTACGGGACTGGCGGGGCCTCCCAATGAGATTACCTTCAGTTGCCTGTTGCGACGATCACCTTTTATGGGTATTCTCGACCCCAGACTCAACGAGAGAACTATAGGAGCCCGAAGTCGTGCCGCGCAATCGTTAATGATGTACAGTATTGTTTACCTGCGATTCACGCGTTTATCTCTTTTTTATCAATACGTTAAACAAATTTAACGCCAGAAGACGGGGCCTCCATCCAGGTACAACTGTACATTTTGCATTGGCAATCCCACACGCGCATCCTAATATTGACTCATTCACTTGGAGTGAGTTTATGGAGCAGATCTTCGCTTTACATTCGGCGGATTCAGAACGTGCCGAATTGGAACTTGTCTTGGCTGCGCTCGCGCGCACTCCGCGCCTCGAGAAGATTTTGAAGTATATTGCGGAGAGATACTTTCAGGACAGAATCGACGAGATTAATGAGTACAATATTGCAACCGAAGTCTTGGGCCGCGCCAAGACATCTTTCGATGCCTCGCAGGATTCCATCGCGCGGGTCGAGGCTTATCGGCTGAGAAAGAGGCTGAAGGAGTACTACGAAACAGAGGGCAGAGGACACGAAATTCAGATCTCGCTTCCACAAGGTAGCTATGTTCCGGCATTCACCCTCCGCGTTACATCCCCTCAAATGAAATCGGCGCCTGAGCCTCAGGCGGATGACGAGGAAGCCGCAAGTTTGCCCTCCGCGCTGGCTGCGGAGGCGGGAGAAGCGCTGGCTTTGTATGAGGCGGGGTTGGTCGGGGCAAGCCATCCTGAACCGCGCGCTCATCCAAAGCGGACTTTGCTGTACGTCATCGCAGGAATTGCCGCGCTGCTCGTTGTTAGCTTCGGCGCAACCCTATTCTTGGCGCGCAGCAAGGCACCCGGCGGCGTTACGCCGCATCCAATAAACTCCGCTCAACCTGCGCCGCAAAATGCGACTCAGGTTCCGCTTCGCTTGCTTGCCGGGTACGATGGAACGCCAAAAATTGACAGTGCGGGTGAGTACTGGCAGGCTGATCGCTATTTCCATGGTGGTGGCGCGTTCCGGCGTCCAGACGCCCCGGTGGCGCGAACCAGTGATCAGATGCTCTATGAACATTGGCGCACTGGCGACTTCACCTACAATATTCTCCTTGCGCCGGGGCCTTATGAACTCCATCTGTATTTCGTGGCTTCTCAGCCTGCTGATTTCAAGGCGGCGTATTTTAATGTAAATGTCAATGGCCAACCCCTCTTACCTTCATTCAATATCAGTTCCGATGCTCTGGGAGAGAATATCGCTGACGAACGAATATTCAAGGATATTTACCCTGGCAAAGATGGCTATCTTCATCTTGCCTTCTCCATGGAGCGATCTGCGCCGTCACTGAACGCCCTTGAGATTCTGCCCGGTCTGCCGCATCGGCAGCTTCCGGTCCGCATTGTCATGCAGCCTGCTGCCGTCACAGACCACCAGGGAAACCTGTGGCATCCGGACAACTACTTCCAAAACGGCGCGGTTTCCGATCCGCCACGACAGGTCAGCGGCTCTCCCGATCCAGGCCTTTATGCGCAGGAGCACTATGGCCACTTCACCTATTCGATTCCGGTGGACACGCGCGGCCGTTATACGCTTGTGCTCCATTTCGCCGAGTTGTACTGGGGTCCGCAGGCTTCCGGCTCGGGAGGTGTAGGAAGCAGGGTATTTCGCGTTTATTGCAATGGCTCAACGCTGCTCGATAATTTCGACGTCTTCAAGGAAGTTGGCAGCCTGCACGCCCTCACCAAGACTTTCTATCACCTGCAGCCTTCCCCGGAAGGGAAACTCGATTTGACGTTCGAGCCAATCGCAAACTATGCAACGATATCGGCAATTGAAGTCATCGATGAGTCTAAGTAACGAATCCCTGGCACTTCAGTCGAAATGCCAGGGACGCGGCGCTACTCGGGAATTTTGACGGTTCCTTGAATGTTGAATTCCGCACGGACGCCGGTTTGCGTGTCGCCCGGCTGCGCGCCGCCGACAAACAGCGTGTACTGTCCGCCGGTGATCGTTGGATCGCCAGCCGCGGTGACCATGCTCAGATCGCGCGGATTCAAATGGAAAGCGACTTTGCGGGTCTCGCCCGGCGCGAGGTGAATGCGCTCAAAGCCACGCAACGCCAGCAGCGGCGCGCCGTCCGCCGGGGGAAACTTCAGATAGAGCTCAGCGACTTCATCGCCAACCACCTTGCCTGTGTTCGTAATCGCGACCTCGGCGGAGAGCGGATCGCCAGCCTTGACGGCGTTCGCGCTGAGCTTGAGATCGCTGTACTGGAAGGTCGTGTAGCTCAAGCCAAATCCGAATGGGAAAAGTGGCTTGCCGGTGAAGTAGCGATAGGTTCTGCCCTTCATCGCGTAGTCGCTGAATGGCGGTAGTTGATCGAGGCTGGCGTAAAAAGTGATCGGCAGCCGGCCGGCTGGATTGTTGCTGCCAGAGAGCGTTTCCGCCACGGCAGCGCCGCCCTCTTCGCCCGGATAGAACGCATCGAGAACCGCATTGGCCAGCTTCGACTCCTTGTTGATGGCCAGCGCGCTGCCGTTGGTGAGAACCAGCACTAGCGGCTTGCCTGTAGCAGAGAGAGCTTCAACCAATTCCTGCTCGGCCTTGGGCAAATCGATTGCGGTGCGGTCGCCGCCCTTGAATCCGGGCTCCTCGACCGGCATCTCTTCGCCTTCCAGTTCGCTCGTGATGCCGACGACGGCAACCACGACATCGGCGTTTTTGGCAGCCTCAACGGCTTGCGTTTGCCGCTCGGTTTCGGGCTTGATCCACACCAGTTCGCCGTGCATCCTGGCAGCATCGGCCGGCTCGTAGGTGACCTTGAGATCGACCGGTTTGCCGGCTTCCAAGTAGAGCCGTCCCAGCCGCTCGGCGGTTGCATCCCAGCCTGGCGTTCCGGCCACGTACTTGCCGCCAAGAAAGACCGAGCCTGTGCCCTGCGATTCGATGCCGATGTAGTAGTAGCCCGTTTCGCTGACGTTGATCTTGCCCGCCCATTCAATCGAAATCAATTTACCTTGGGGCTTGTCTTTGAGCTTCGGCAACTGCCCGGCGCTGGCAATCGTCGCGATGCCGCCATCCACAGTGAAAGGCTCAGGCTGCTTGCCGCCGGCTGCCGGCGCTGGCACGAATTTGTAGCTCACGCGCAGGCCGTTTTGTCCGCCGGCGCGGAAGGCCTCGGCGGGAATCGGATAGGTGCGATGCTCCAGATAGGTCGTTCCGGGCTTGTAGGTCACGTTGTCATTGCCGAACTCGGCATACATTCCGTCGAGGATCGAAACCGAACTCGAAGGATGACCGTTGTAGTTGCCCAGCAGCACCTTGGTCTGCTCAGCCAGCGGCCCCACGACGAGAATCTTTTTGCCCTGCCTGGAAATCGGCAGCACGCCGTCGTTCTTCAGCAGCACCATCGATTCATTGGCGATCTTGCGCGACAGCGCGCGATGCTCTGCGCTGTCCAGTTCCTTTTCGTCGATTCTGGTGTACGAAACCATCTCCGGTGGATCGAACATGCCCAGCCGGATGCGAGCCGTGAAGAGGCGCACCAGCGAGCGATCCATCTCGCTCTCCTTGAGAAACCCCTGTTTGACCGCTTCGTAGTACTGCCGGTAGTCGTGATCGTCGGCGATTTTCTGGTAGGAGTTGCACTCGTTGTCCATGCCGCGCTGGATCACAATGGCGGCGGCCTCGGGCAGGGTCTTCACGTAGTGATGATCTCTGGTTACATTTTCAACCGCATCGCAATCGGAGACCACGTACCCCCGAAAACCCCACTTGTCACGCAACTGATCCTGAAGCAGGAATTGGTTGGCGCAGGCCGGCACGCCGTTGATCGAGTTGTAGGCACACATCACCGATCCGGCTTTGCCCTCGGTCACTGCCGCGCGAAAGGCGGGCAGATAGGTGTCCAGTTCATCATGCTTGCTGACGCTCACATCGTCGCGATGGCGCGATGGCTCAGGGCCGCTATGCACGGCAAAGTGCTTGGGAGTGGAGATGGCCAGGTAATAGCGCGGATCGTCGCCCTGAAGCCCGGTCACGTAGGCAACGCCCATCCGCCCGGAGAGAAACGGATCTTCGCCGTAGGTCTCCTGGCCGCGTCCCCAGCGCGGATCGCGGAAAATGTTTACATTCGGCGCCCAGAAATCAAGCCCTTCCAGCATGTTGCTGTGCCCCTCTTTCACGGCACGCACATGCTTGATGCGCCCTTCGATGCCGATCGCATGAGACATTTGATGAATTACAGCCGGATCGAAGGTTGCCGCCAGTCCCACCGGCTCGGGAAACTCGGTGATCCCGCCGGTCACGACTCCATGCAAAGCCTCATTCCACCAGTCGTAGGCCGGGATGCCGAGCCGCGTAATGGCGCGCGACTGATTGACCATCTGCGAAGCCTTCTCTTCGATCGTCATGCGCCCGACCAGATCGGCGGCCCTCGTCTCGGCTGGAAGAGCCGTGTCCAGATAGCGCGGCTGGGCGCTTTGTGCGTTCGCCGGCAAGGCAAAAGCAAACTGCCAGCAGGCAAAGGCGCCGATGGCAACCATGACAATCGATGAGTTGCGGAGATTACGTCTGTGCATGTTTCCTCTCAAATGCAAATCCTGTATCTATCAAATATAAATTGCTCCTCTGCAATCAGAGGAACTGCCCGCTGGAGATTCTGGACTCCGAGCACAGACTATTGGCCCGCGCTCTAGATCTAAGCGATTGAACAGACCGGGAGTGTAATCGGCTCGGCGCGCCCGGAAGTCCTGCCCATGCTCCTGAAGGTAGAAGTTGCTACCCTTGCCCACCTCTGGAAACTGTTCGTTCAAGTCGCGGTGTTGGATTTTTCTGCGGATGCCAAAGTGCGAACAGGCTTCGTGGAGTCCAACCATGTTTTTAAAAGGCAAGAGCACTACATCGGTAATCAGTAGGGCTAAATCACGAAGGTAAGCGGCTCCTCGCACTTTACCTTACCTTCGCAGATGCGTCTCATAAGCTGATGATGGACCGGCGCTTCAGCAATCCGTCTGCACCATTTCTGCTCGATTCGATTTCTGTAGAACAGCGCTTTCAAAAAAACCACAATCTCCATCGCGAGAGCGCTATCGGGTGAACGCCATGTTCTTTGTTTTCAAATGATCGCCACATTCCCAAGCTGAATATCACCGGTCCGATACCGTTTGTGCGCGGCAGGCATTGGATGTGCATGGAGTCGAATTGCAGACCGAAGATCCGCAGGCAAGTGTGGTGCCTGCCGCATTGTGCCGCCAAATGCTGAAAAAGCCTTCGTGTTGCCCAATACAAGTGGCTCCGGGAGTATCGCCGTCATTCAGTCTCTATGACGCCGGGACCATCCATCCCCAGGGCAGTGCGAGCACGCCATCCTCAAGCGGGCGCGCTTTGCCGCTGTGAAGCACCACTCCCCTGACCAGAGAAGATTTGCGCTTCAAATCTTCACGGAAGGTGCGAAGCCCGGTTGCGTCGCTGGCCGTTACCTGACTGCTCGCCTTGATCTCTAGCGCTACAAACTTGCCGGCTTCTTCCAGAATGAAATCAACTTCGTGTCCTGTACGATTACGCCAGAAATGCAGTTTGCGCTGCTGGGGATCGAGCGACCGCCAGGTCTCCAGTGTCTGAAACAAGGTTTGCTCCAACCAGAATCCACTGTCCATTCTGGTCGTCACCTCGGCGGACGATCGGATTCCGGCAAGCCACGCGGCAAGCCCGCAATCTGTCCAAAGCAACTTCGGCGCTTTGACCAGCGCCGCCGTGGGATTGGTCGCCAGAGGACGGAGGCGCGTGATCATACATCCGGTCTCCAGCAGATTCAAATACCGGTGTGCCGTCGGGTGGCTGAGCGCCGCATCGCGCGCAAGGTCAGCTTGGTTGAGCAGTTTGCCGGTTCGTTGCGCCGCCAGCATCATCAGGCGCTGAAAATCGGGCAGGCTGGAGATGGCGCTCAACTGGCGCAAATCCCGCTCCAGATACGTCTGCACATAGGCGGCGAACCACAGGCCACGGTCTGTTTCCGAGTTGATTTCGAGTGCAGGGGGAAAGCCTCCCCGCAGGAGCCATCGTGTCCAGTCACCCGGTTCATCCGGCCATTCACGCCAATCGAAATCCGCTGCGAACAAACGATCCAGAGGCGACAGCGCGCCCTTGCGCTCCTGCCACTCGGTTGGACAAAACGGCGGAAGATCCAGGTAGATGGCGCGGCCGGCAAGCGTCTCCGCCACCTGCTTCATCAGCAGGAGATTGGCCGAGCCGGTCAGGATGAAATCTCCGGCCCGCCGTCCGGTGTCAACGGCACGCTTGACGGCAAGCAGAATCTGCGGCGCGCGCTGGACTTCATCGAGAATGACTGGACGGGCCGAAAGCAGCGAATCGGGGTTGCGCTCCACTTGGTCGAGAATTCCGACATCGTCGAGAGTGAAATAGGTGCGCGCGGGTTCAAGCGCCTGGGTCAGGGTGGTTTTTCCGGTCTGCCGCGCGCCCGTCAAGACGGTAACGGGCAGGACGCGCAGGGCGGCCTGTATATTGCTGCTAAACCAGCGTGGCTTAATTCTGTCCATATAGTGTAATAAATCATTTCACGACGTGAAATGCAATAGAAATCCTCGATTCGCCGGTCCAAGCGCGTTGACCTCCAGTATTCATTTCGTATGGAGTGTTTCCAGTTTGGAAACCGGAAATCATGGTGTACAGGCCGCCAATCCAACGACCGTTGGGCAGATGTTTAGGGAGGTAATTTTCAATTTTGAAATCAAGACGAGTGTCTGCAACCACTAGATACTAATAATAGTTATTCGACAATGGGAGTCAGTTGGGAGTCTGTTTGGGTTTACGGGAGTCTGTTTTTAGTCAATTTTCCGTCTCGCGGTGTCGAGAGCTTGAGAGTTGTTGGGTTTAGACTCCCCAACAGACTCCCAATAGACTCCCAAAAGGGTGTCCAGAGGGTACTTTTCCGTACTTCCGCGTTGCCATAAGTGCCTTAAAAGTCAGTTATTTACGCGAGCGCGCGGTCGCTCATAACCCAAAGGTCGCTGGTTCAAATCCAGCCCCCGCAACCAAAAAACTACTGATTTTAAACGGCTTCCGTGAGCAAAGCGGAGGCCTTTTCTGCGTCTGGAGGAAACTTAGGCAAATCTTGGGCAAAGAATCCCTTGTTAAGAAGCGCTCCAATCTCTCCGGCAATCCGAAACTCGTCTGCCGTCACCAGATGCGTGTACCCCATGGTTGTCCTCTCATCGACGTGTCCGAGGCGTTCTTGCCGAACAGCCATTGGCGCGTGAAGCGAGTCCAGCAACGTGGCATTGCCATGGCGGAAGGCATGTGCCGCCCCATCTAAACCCAACTCCTTCAAAACTGGCTTCATAGCCCTTTTGACGAAGTTGTCGGGTTCGAGCCTCACTCCGCCACCAAGCCGGTTGCCGGATTTGGTCAACCTGCCCGGAGTAAGGAACAACGGCTCGTCCGCTCGATGTCCCTTGACGAAGGGATGCAACTGTTCCGCGAGTGACGGTGAAAGACTGAAGGCCCGCTTCTTAGCGACGCCGTTTCTCAGTCCCGCCTTAGGTGCCTTGAGTTTGCTCTTCTTTGTCCGCGACCTCTGCACCACGATGATGCGTCGGTTCACGTCCACGTCACCCACATTCAACCCGCATATTTCTCCGCGCCGGATGCCCGTCTCAGCGACCAGTCGCCACACTGTGTTGTATGGCTGTGGCGACCGCTCAATAATTCGGGTAATCTCATCAACCGAGAAGCACGGCTGCTCTTTCTTCTCCCACTCTGGAAGTGAAAGTCCGTCGTATGCAGTCTCGGCAGTATACTTCCAAGCCTTTGCCTTATCCCAAATAAGGCGGAAGGTGCCAACGCGGTTCTTGATTGTTTTCGGGCTGCACGTCCACTCGCTCACGACCACTTGGAGAAGTTCGCAGTCGATATTCCGAACTTGAACTCCGCCGATAGCCTTGACCCACGCTTTGATGTCAGACTTCTCGCTTCTTTGCGAGGATTCCGCGTGATTGACCATTACGAGCATCTTCCACTTCTCAGCCAAGTCATTGAACGTTGCGGTTGGGCGTGCGCGATATGTGGGGCTGTTGACGACCGAAACACGGCCATCGAGTTCACGTTGTGCGAGACGTTTGGTTGGAAAGTCTTTGAGCGAACCCAGCACATCGGATTTATGAATTCGCTTAACGGTGCCATCCGGTTGGATTTCATCCTCCAGCCATCGGCCCACCCAGACCTTCTCCCGTTTGCCTCGCTGGATTAGCGTGCCTTTCTGGTACCTCCGCCTAGCCAACGAAAAACCTGCTTTCCGTTGTTGGCTCGACGACTCTACTTTAAGGAACCTCTGCACAGGTGCCTGATTCCGTAGTGATCACGAAGACATAGAAATATCTCGTCGTTTTCGATCAGAATCAAGTCGAAAACCAGTCGAAATTCGGCAACCTGGGTGGTTTATC
>Ga0255348_1000145_pt1 | contig 36944 bp, 23 predicted proteins | sample CBST25v5metaG_FD_189945 | JGI IMG/M metagenome (GOLD analysis project Ga0255348, IMG submission 189945) | Peat soil microbial communities from Stordalen Mire, Sweden - C.B.S.T-25.v5 | ecosystem: Environmental > Terrestrial > Soil > Wetlands > Peat | place: Sweden: Norrbotten County, Stordalen... | reverse complement strand
CAACCGCCGCACCATGGAACCGGACTTGATGGTGCGCCTGCTGCGAGCCTGCATCGGCACTCAAACCATCACTTACAAACAGCTTGCCGCTATGCCGGAGCTAGCTTGATATTCATCTTCTGGTATTGGTGTAGACCGAAGCCAGGCTGCTAAGTGGCTTTTTACTCAAGAAAAAGCCACCTTCAGATGTTGTTGAAAAGTTTATAGGTATTCCGAAAATGTTCTGAATTCATGGCTTCCCACCCATTTCACAAAAGATGTGAAATGGAGGGGGCACGGAGCATCCATCCATCCGTGAAAATGCTATAGGGATCGTGGATGAATCCGGGTGCCACACCCTTGACGCGTCTAAATTTTGGGGCCTAGGGGGCGTGACACTTGTATTGCAGAAATAGTAAAAATGCTCCAGCCTGATGCACCGTCTGTCCTCGTGGCACAGACGGTGCATGGATCCCTTTTTCAAACGAAACCGATAATTTATCTGCTGGCCTTGATCACGGCTTCGTAGGCGGGCTTGGGCTTGCCTGCGCGGTCCCACAGGAGCGGGTAGCTGGTACGGCCCACCACCGGCCAGTCGTTGCGCCATGAATCCGCATCGGTTACGCCCCACAGAGTTACCCGGCTCATCACATCGCGGTGCTTGAGGAAGGTGCCGAACAGATCCGCATACCGCCGCGCCAACTGTTTCTGCATCGCATCGGGAAGTTCATTAGGATAGGGATTCAGCTTGGGATTGGACTTGATGTGCAGCGAGATATCCGCCGTCGGATTTGCACCAACTGCGGGCAGCACGTCAATATCCAGCTCGGTGATGGCAATCTTGACGCCCAGCTTGGAAAGAGTATCAATTGTCTCCTCTTCCGATGCAAGGCTGGGCCAGTCCAGACTGTCATGCCCTTGAATACCGACGACTGCAACCTTGATCCCCGCGGCTTGCAGCTTCTGGATCAACTTCATTGCGCCTTGGCGCTTGGCTGGCAGTTCCAGCGAGTAGTCGTTGTAGTTCAGTTCGGCCGAGGGATCCGCCTCATGCGCCCACTGATAGGCCTTGATCAGATAATCATCGCCGAGGATCTGCTTCCACTTCGAATTCCGCAGCGTACCGTCGTCGTTGAGCGCTTCGTTGACCACATCCCAGCTCTGGATGCGGCCCTTGTAACGGCCCACCACGGTAAAGATGTGATCGTGCAGGCGCTTGAGCAGCGCCTCGCGGCTGATTGGCTTGCCCTGCGCATCCTGAAAGACCCAAGCCGGCGTTTGCTGATGCCAGACCAGCGTGTGTCCCACGATAAACATATGATGCTTTTCGCCCAGCGTGACATACTGATCGGGCAGCGAGAAGTCGTAGGTATCCGGTTGCGGATGGACGCGCTCCCACTTGAGCGCGTTCTCTGGCGTGATGGAGCTGAACTGTTCAGTAACGATCTTTGTCCCACGCGCATCTTTGCCGGTGATCTGATCGGCATTGATGGCCACGCCGACATAGAAAGCTCCGTGATAAGCATCTTTGAGTGTGGCGGGTTCCTGCGCGGTCATCGAGATGCCCGCTGCCAAGGCCAAGGTTAGAATCAATAAACGCGGCTTGATCATGAATGGCTCCTGATGGACTTACTCGTTGAATGCGTGCCAAGGAACGCCGGGGATTGACTGCTCTTTAAAGAGCAGTCAATCGATTGGCCGACACGGCTGCGGAGGAAAAATGCTAGAGCGACGTGTACCCTTTGCGTCGCTCGCTCAGATCGTGCGAGATGGCCAGATTCAGCTTCATGCTGATGCCATAGAAAATCAGGCAAACCGCGGCGGCCAGGAATGCCGCGCCGGAGAAGACCGAGGCGATCAGGCGAATGCCCAGCAGAGCGTGCTCTGTCTGCGTGGCGTTGGGTACATAGCCGAAAAACGAGAGAAGCCATCCGGCAATCGCGCCGCCCAGAGCCAGGCCCACCCAGAGTGCAAAGACAATGCCGGAAGTGACCGTAGCGGTGGCGCGGCGGCCTGTCTTCCACTCGCCAAAGTCAGCGACGTCGCCCATCATGGCCCACAGCAAAGGCCCCGAACAGCCAAAGGCAAACTGACGCAGGACTTCCAGAACAACGATGGAGGTCGTAGCGGTTGCCGGGAAGAACAGCAGCGCGATATTCAGAATGCCTGTCAGCAACATGCTCGAAAAGAAGAGCGCGCGTTTGCCGGTGCGCTTGGTCAGGGTGGTCGAGCAGGCGACGCCGATCAGCAGCGCCGTGAGCCCGAAGCCGTTGAACCAACTGAAAATGATCTGGTTGCCCGCGCAGTATTTGAAGTAGGGTAGCATCACGCTGCCGCGAATCATCAGCGCGATAAAGTAGAAGGTCGTCACCAGAAAAAGCGTGATCCATGGGCCGTTTCTCAGCAGATCGGATAGATCCTGCAGAACGGAGGATTCCTGCTTCGGGTCGGGTTCAATGCGCTCTCTGGTAACGGAAAAAGCAATCAGAAAAAGCCCCACGCTGATGACGGAAAACAGACCCATAGTCAACTGGTAGCCGCGCGCGTTGTTGCCGTGGCCCAGCCAGAGCACCATGGGAATCGCTAGGCTGGTTACAATGAAACCCGCGCCGTTGGCGAAGATTTGGCGGTAAGAAGAAATGCTGGTGCGTTCGTTCGGGTCATCGGTCATGACGCCGGTCAGCGATGCATAGGGCACGTTATTGACGGTGTAGACGAGGCGCAGCAGCAGGTAAGTGACCCAGGCATAGACGATCTTTGCTGCAGGGCTCAGGTCTGGCGTGGTAAAGGTCAGAATGCCGATCACGCCGAAGGGCACGGCGGTCCACAACAGCCAGGGACGGAATCTTCCCCAGCGGGTGTGGGTGCGGTCGGCAATGACGCCCATCACCGGATTGAAGACCGCGGCGCCCAGTCCAACGACCAGAAACATGGTCCCCGCCTGCGCCGGTGTCAATCCAAAGGTGTCAGTATAGAAGTTTAATTGCAGCGCCATCATTGCCTGAAAGACGAAGTTGGCCGCCATGTCGCCCAAGCCATATCCGAACTTTTCTTTAAACGAGAGACTTACGCTCGTACCGCTCATCGGTTTCTACTCGCTTTCATTTGAAATCCATCGGGTTGAGGCGCCAACCGGAGTCGCCCGGCGCGGTAACTTGGCCAGTCATCCTCCCGGCAGCGAGGAATGGGAGACAGAACTTCGTATGTGGGGCGCTCTACTTTGTTACAAGCAGTCCCAGCTTCTGAAGGTCGACGTCATGCGAAGAAGTCCCCACCATCAGTTCAAAGTCGCCTGGTTCTACGAGATACTTCATGTCGATGTCGTAGAAGGCGAGCGACGCCGGAGTAATGTCAAACTTGACGGTAGTGCTTTCACCGGGCTCAAGCCAGACCTTCTTGAAGCCTTTGAGTTCTTTCACCGGCCGCGTCACGGAACTGACCAGGTCGCGGATGTAAAGCTGCACCACTTCCGAGCCTGCGCGCTTGCCCGTGTTGGTCACATCCACAAGCAACTGCGTCGAGCCATCCGGCTTGATCCTTTTCTTTGTCAGCCTGGGGTTCTCAATCGCAAAACTTGTGTAACTCAACCCATAGCCAAACGCGAACAGCGGCGAGACCTCGTCGAACAGGTATCCGCGTCGCGCCGAGGGCTTGTAGTTATAGAACACCGGCAGATGTCCCGCCGAACGCGGCACCGAGATCGGCAGCTTGCCGCCGGGATTGTAATCGCCGAACAGCACGTCGGCAACCGCGCGCCCGGTTTCCTGACCGAGATACCAGCATTCGTAAATGACCGGCACATTCTCGGCGACGTAGTTGATCGATAGCGGCCTGCCGTTGAACAGAAAAACGATCACTGGCTTGCCCAGCGCGAGCATCGCCTTGACCAGCTCTTCCTGGCGTCCCACCAGGTCCAGGCTGGTGCGGTCGCCCATATGCTGCAGCGACCACGACTCGCGCGAAGTCTGCTCGTTCCCGCCGATGGCCAATACGATGACATCGGCCTTTCGCGCCACCTTCACCGCCGCGGCAATCTCTTTCCGGTCTTCTGCCGGGTCGCTTGGCACGACCTTATCCTCATTCCAGCTTCCGCCGATGGTGATCTTGCAGCCCTCGCTGTAGAGGACTTTCACCTTCTTGCCGACCTTTTTCCGGATGCCGTCCAGGACCGTGACCTCCTGCTTGGGCACGCCGCTGTATCCGCCCAGCAAGCTGCGGTTCGCGTTGGGCCCGATCACTGCGATGGTTTTCATTGCATTCAGATTGAGAGGCGCGAGGTTGTTTTCGTTTTTGAGCAGGGTGATCGCTTCATGCGCCGCTTTCAGCGCCAGATCGCGATGTTCGTCGCAGCCGACCACGCGCTCCGCCTCTTCGGGATCGACGTACGGATCGTCGAACAGGCCAAGCTTGAATTTCCAGAGGAGCATCGGTGCAACCAGTTCGTCGAGTTCCGATTCCTTCAGCACGCCCTTCTTTACCAGTTCCACCAGATGTAGGTAGCAGTCCGGATCGGGCAGCTCGATATTGACGCCCGCCTTCACGGCCAGCGCGCACGATTCCTTCTTGTCCTTGGCGACGAAATGGCCGTGCGTGTCGGGCCGGTAACCCAGTTCCCAGATGGCGTAGTAATCCGACACTGTGTATCCCTTGAAGCCAAACTCCTTGCGCAACACATCCCGCAGCAGCCACTTGTTGGCGTGCGAGGGTACGCCGTCAATCTCGTTGTAGGAAGGCATCAGCGACACGGCTCCCGCTTCGCGCAAAACTTCCTTGAAGGTATAAAAAAATGTTTCGCGCAGAACGCGCATCGAAACATTTGCTGGAGCGCAGTTCATCCCCGATTCCGGCTGTCCATGCCCAACAAAGTGCTTCAGCGTGGCGATAACATGCTGCTTGTCCTTGAAGGTCGCATCTCCTTGAAAGCCCTTCACGGCAGCGATCCCCATGCGCGAAACCAGATAGGGATCTTCGCCGTAAGTTTCCTCGACGCGGCCCCAGCGAGGCTCGCGCGCCACATCGACCACCGGGGTGAGCGCCTGATGCGTGCCACGCAAACGCGCTTCGAGAGCCGTCATCTTGAACAGCGACTCCACCAGCTCGGGATTGAAAGTCCCTCCCAAGGCAATGGGCTGCGGGAAGCTGGTTCCATCCGGGGCAGCGTGGCCGTGCAGACACTCCTCGTGGAACACAACCGGAATGCCCAAGCGGCTGTTCTCGAGGAAAAACTTTTGGATGTCGTTGGTTAGCTTGGCCATTCCGCGAGCGTTCTTGCCGCCGCCGGCATCGCTGGGCCGGCCGACCTGTCCGAGTCCGCGACCATCGCGAAATGCCTTTTTTGCTTTTTTGAAATCGAAGTTGCCGTCCGCATCCAGCATCGTCTGGGCTTTCGACTGCCAGATGCAAAGCATCTGCGCAGCTTTTTCCTCCAGCGTCATCCGCGAAAGCAAGTCCTTCACTCTCTTGGCGGCGGGCAGACTGGCATTTTTATAAACGGGAGTAGCCTTGCTGGCGGTCACGGTGACTGCGGCTTTCTTCTTTTTCATTCTGCCTGTTCCTCGTAGTTCCTGCTCGCGACCCTGCGCGGCGATTGATTGTGAAGGAGGAGCCTGATTTTGGGTGCAGGTTCCCAAGGAGGACAACTGTAACCAAGCTACCTGGGGGGGCTGGAATGAACCGCTGCCGCGGAAGCCGCCGCAAACCAGTGGAGAAGAGCTGTTCGCGATGCAAACTATATCGACAAATATAACAGGCGATGCGGCTCGGGTTCATATCTGCCAGTCCAGCAAAAAAACTGCAAACCACAGGTGGAAGGAACTCACAGACGCAACAGCCAGGAAACACAACAAACAACTCAATATTTCACTCGATTATGAAGCCGGAATTCCCTTGGGTCTGTCCGCTCTTTCGTCTCACTTAATCTAGTTGCTCAAAAGGGAAAAAGCAACTGAAAAATAATTTTTACCGGTGGCAAACAATACTGCATCGGCAGAAGCCATCATGGCAAGGAGAAGAAGTGATCGTTTCTCCCCCTTGCGCGTAAGGGGGCCCCATGTCAGGCTGCCGAAGAGCGATCTTGATTGCCAGACAGGGGGATTTCCCTGTCTCCGCGAAAAAAGGAGCGAAAGCGGCGGTTGCTTGGCAAAGCGGTGAGCCCGTTCTTGCAACAAACGCCTTGGCAATTCATGCATGCTGGCTTGATTCCTGCTTGGTTTCCGCTGTTTGCTCTTGCCCGGATCGCCGCTGAAACACGAGCGCAGCAGCTCCCCTGAGCCGGGCGATTTCTCCTTCATGGGTGGGAAGAATCTGCGGGAATGTTCCAGCGAGCGTGAATTTTGCGACTTCTTTTTCAATTGCCGGACCGAAGCGAGGCCAGGCGGAGGTAATATCGCCGGCAACCAGAATCACGCTGGGCGCAAGCGCTGCGATGATCAACTGCAATCCGCGGCCAATGTAAAGGGCCTGCTTGGCTAGCGCGTCCGCAGCGTACCGGTTTCCCTCTTCGGCCAGGTTGAGCAGTTCGTGAAAGGTAATCGCGGGGGCCTTGGGCTGCAGTTCCTTGTAATATCGGAGACCCGCCCGGCAGGAGGCAAGTGTCTCCCAGCAGCCTCGCTGTCCGCAGGAACAGCGAATTCCCGCCGGATCCAGCGAAACATGGCCGAATTCTCCCGCCATTCCGTTATGGCCGGAGATCAGTTGCCCGTCGGTATAGATTCCGGTTCCCACGCCTTCCGAGACGGTCACCAGGACAATATCGCGAACTCCCTCCATTCGTCTGAAGGTAAGTTCCGACAGCAGGCAGGCGGTGGCGGCGTTTTCCATCTTGACCGGCAGATCCATGGCCTTCTCGATGACCTTTTTCAGATCGAAATCCGGCCAGCGCAGGTTGGGCGCGAAGATCAGCCGCTGCGTTTCTGGATCGACTCTTCCAGGAAGGCTTATGCCAATTCCCTCAATGGATTTGCGCGGTAGTTCCTGCTTCATCCGCATCATGCATTTCGTCAAGATCCGAACGGAAGCAGCGGGGTCGGAGGACAGGGGAACAAGGGACCGCGAAAGCAAGCGCCCCTTCAGATCCACTACCGCAGCCGTGGCTTCTTTCGGATGAATATCAATCGCGATCACCACCAGATCGTCATTCAGCTCAATAAGCGTTGGGTGACGTCCGCGCGGCGGAGAGGCAACAGCGCCCTCGCACACCCACTTCTCGCGAATCAGTTGCTCAACGATCTGCGAGATTGTGCTTCTTTGGAGTCCGGAATGGCGCGACAGATCAGCCCTGGAGAGCGGCTGATTGGCCCGTATCAATTCCAAAACAATATCGCGGTTGATGCGACGGGCGGTTTCGCTGGAACCGAGCTGAACATCCGTCAGATCAACAAGCCTCATACCTCTTGCCCGTTGTTGCGAGTGCGCCAAAATTCCTCCTCATCAGGCTTCTCAAACTTGACCCTATCGCGCCAATGGCAACTCTTGCCTTGAAGACGCGCAATCGAATCGGCCGTGCTCTTTTCGAGGAGCCAAAGACTTCCGCGGCGTGTACTTGCGGGAGCAAGCTGCGCCTTTTAGAGCGCAACCAAAGCAATCGATGCAGCCAAGTCGACACAACCAGCGGCGACCCTTGTGACACTGATCAGGCTACACCTACGCAGTTTCGCTCTAGTTCATCATACTTGTCGATAGGATGATTTTAACTGGAAGATTGCATTTGCACATCTTCCAGGGGCTTTTGGATCGAATATTGTATCTTGCTTCGGAGGCCGCATGATAGGAGGAGTTTGGCCGGATATTGCACGAGCATTGCACGGTGCAGGGCAGTGCTCGTGCAATATCCGGCCAAACTCCTTATCTCAAACAGAACGGTCGCTGGTTGCCTACCAGTCCGTTACCGTGCCGTCGAGCTTGCGGTTGACGGGCAGATAAGCGCGCTGGTAGGGATACTTTGCCGCCAGTGTTTCGTCCAGTTCCACGCCCAGTCCGGGCACATCCCCTGGCGTCATGATCCCATCCTTGAATTCGTAGTGATGCGGAAAGACGGCGTCGGTCAACTCGGTGTGCGGCATATGTTCCTGAATGCCGAAGTTATGGATGGCCGTATCGAAGTGCAGCGCCGCGGCCATTGTCACGGGCGACAGGTCCGTGGCTCCATGGAAGCCGGTGCGCACGTGATAAAGCTCGGCAAAGTCCGCAGCCTTTTTCAGGTGCGTAAAGCCGCCGCCATGCACCAGCGTCATGCGGAGAAAGTCGATCCACTGATTGCGAATCAGATCATGCGCGTCCCAGATCGAATTGAAGACTTCGCCGACCGCAATCGGCGTGGTCGTGTGCTGGCGGATCGTTCTAAAGCCCTCTTGCAGCTCAGCCGGGGTGGGATCTTCCATCCAGAACAGGTGGAAGGGCTCCAATTCCTTGCCCAGCCGTCCGGCCTCGATTGGCGTCAGGCGATTGTGGCAGTCGTGCAGCAGGTGCAACTCCTCGCCAAAGGTTTCGCGGACTCGTGCAAACAGTTCTGGCACGTTACGCAAATAAGGCTCGGTTGCCCACTCACACTCCAAGGGCAGTCCGCGCTCGGCCGGCTCGTATCGCCCTGCACCTTTGGGTACGCCATAGGTGGATGATAGGCCGCTGAAGCCGCTCTGCACGCGGATGGCCTTGTAGCCCATCTTCAAATGCAAAGCCACATCTTCCAGCGCGTGATCGATATCCTTGCCGCTGGCGTGGGCATAGACCAGCACGCCCTCGCGGCTCTTGCCGCCCAGCAGGTTATAGACCGGGGTGTTCAGGGCTTTGCCCTTGATGTCCCACAGGGCGATGTCAACCGCCGAGATGGCCGACATGGTGATCGGCCCGCGACGCCAATAAGCGCCACGATAGAGATATTGCCAGATGTCTTCGGTCTGAAAGGGATCGCGGCCGATGAGGCAGGGAGTGACATGGTCGGTGAGGTAGCTGGCTACCGCCAGTTCCCGCCCGTTCAATGTGCCATCGCCCAGGCCATAAATGCCCTCGTCGGTTTCAATTTTCAACGTGACAAAGTTTCTGTCCGGCGAAGTAATGTTGACGGTTGCTCGAGTAATCTTCATGGCAGCAAAGCTCCCTCATATGTGCAGCCATGCCGTAGCGGCATGGCTGCTTCCTATTGGTTGACGCCGCTGGCCAAGAAGCCGCCATCGACGGGAATCACGACGCCAGTAACAAACGCAGCCGCCTCCGAAGCCAGATAGATCGCTGTCCCAGCCACTTCCTGAGCCTTGCCGAAGCGGCCCATCGGCGTGCGCAGCAGCAATTCCTCTCCGCGCGGCGTGCCCTGGATCAGCAAGTCGTTCAGCGGCGTCGGGAAAATCCCTGGCGCAATGGCGTTCACATTCACGCCGTTCCGGGCCAGCTCAATGGCCAGGGACTTGGTCAGTGACGCGACCGCCGCCTTGCTGGCCGAGTATGCCGCCACACGGTAAAAACTTACGAAGGAAGACAGGGATGCGATGTTGATGATACGTCCATAGCCCGCGTGGGCCATCGTCGCGCCAAAAATCTGGCAGGCGCGCAAGGTCCCGGTCAGGTTGGTTTCCACCACCGTCGACCAGTCGGCTTCGTCCACTTCAAGCGTGGGCGCCGAGTGGGTTATGCCGGCTGCATTGACCAGAATATCGACTTTGCTGAACTCCTTGAGCACGGCGGCTTGCAGCGCCTGAAGCGAGGCCCGGTCCAACACATCACAGGTCACGCTCAGCGAGCGGCGGCCCAGCGCGGCGATCTCAGCAGAGCTTTTCTCCACCTCATCTTGCCGTCTGGAACTGGGCACGACGTCGGCTCCGGCTTCCGCCAGGCCCAATGCAATTGCGTGGCCCAGTCCGGTCGTTCCGCCGGTCACCACCGCCACTTTTCCGCTCAAGTCAAATAAATTTCGGCACATGAATGATTCTCTTTTCCGAACAGCCTTCTCTGGACAGGCTTATCTATGCGTAAATGAGGCATCCCAGGGAACGCTCATCTTTCCATCTGAACAATATACGAGCATATTGTTCAGATGGAAAACAATAACGACATATTCAAAGCATAATGCGCCGGAGCGCTTTTCAGCAAACGGCGCGCAATGAAAAAACACGGTGTCTTGCTCTGCTGGATCTGTTGCTCCTTGTTGGTCAAAGTCGAATGAGATCTCCGACTTGGGTTCGCCACCAGCTCCGTTTTGCGATCAAGGCCGGCAGGCCGCCGCCGAGATTTCCGAGTCTGCCGCCGTGAGTTCAATGTAATCGAGCGCGGCAGGATCCTTCTGAACCGGAGTTCCCACCACGCGTAAAAGGTCACCGGGCTTGAGTTCGATGCCGCAGAGGGTGTGGCGTGTGGAGTTGTCGCCGTGGGGGCTAGGGGTGGGAAGCGCCAAATCGGCAGTCCAGTTTCCAGCGGGTTTGCCGTTGACCTGAAGTGTGAACCGAGCCGCGCCGTCAGCCAGATCGAAGTACTGGGCCGCGATATTGAAGCGGCCGGGCTGGCCGGTGTAACGCCACTCGGCCGAGCAATTTGGCTGTTGCGCGCTTTGGTTGCAGGTGACGGCCCGGCCGGCGGAGGCGTCTTCCCAGGGGGTGACATCGATGATCCGATAGCCGTCGAGGCGCGCGTCTTCGGCTTCGAGACGGCCGGGGAAGTGGCCAGCTCGGCCCTGGCTGTCAGGGATGCCGCTGAGCTTGAAAAAGTACTGCACAATGGCGTCACGCCAGACCATGGCATGGCCGGCCTGATAGTCGAGGCGGGCGCGCACATCCTTGTAGAGCGCGGGATCGATGCGGCCCTGAAGTGAGGCCCATTCGTCTCCCAGCCGCGCGGCCTGCAGAGCGCCCTCGTAATGGCTGTCGTAGATGGACTGGATGACGGCCTGGCCGGAATGAAGCTTGTAGGTGTAGGGCACATGATGAAAAAAGAGCAGCATATCGTCGGGAGAGGTGGCGAGCGACTCGTAAAGATGCGCCACTTCAGTCGAATACTGGCCGGCGTAACCACTGCCGGTTGAGACCGTGCGATCTTTGCCCACGCCCTCATGATCGGCGTCGTGCCACTGTCCCCAGCCATTCCGCTCGCTGGATTCGATATTCGGGCCGTAGTGGCTGCCGGTGATGTCGGTGAGCGTTTGCATTCCCAAGGGGCCGGTGTAGTTCACATAAGCTGGCCAGGATTGCATCAACATTTCTTTCACCGTGGCTACGACCTTGGGATCGTTGCCGATGGTCTGGCGCGTCCACTCGGCGGCAATCTCGGCGGGATCGAGATCGGGGCTCCAGGCCAGGCGGCCGAAGGCGTAGAGATTGGCCAGAGCCAGCGGCGAGCCGAGCCATGCGTCGCGGCCCACTCCGGCCACGGCCACCATGCCGCCAAGCGGCTGCTGAAAGGCCTTGCCGGAGAGAATCTCCTTGACGGGCGTGGAGCGGCCTTCGGCGCGAAGGTCGAAGTCGAGAACCTGCTTCCACATAGGCGCGAGATAAACCAGATGGCGCTGCTGGCCGGTGTATTCCTGCGTGACCTCGACCTCCATTGCCTGACTGGTCTGGCGAAGACCGGCAAAGAGGGGTGAAACGGGCTCCTGCGCCTGAAAGTCGATCGGACCTTCCTTGGTCTGGACGATGACGTTGGAGGCGAATTTGCCGTCAAGGGGGTGGAAGATGTCGTAGGCGGCGCGCGCGCGGTCGGCCTTGGAATCCCGCCAGTCGAGGTGGTGGTTATAGACGAAGGCACGATAGAGAACCACGCCATGGCGGGGTGCGAGAGCGGCGGCCAGTGTGTTAGCGGCGTCGGCTGGCGTGCGGCCGTAACTGGCGGGGCCGGCCTGCCCCTCGGAGTCGGCTTTGACGGTGAAGCCGGCAAAGTCGGGAATCAGCGTGTAGATCTCGTCGACCTTGGCCGACCACCAGGCTTTGACCGCCGGATCGAGCGGATCATAGGTCGCGAGGCCGCCAATCTTCTGCGGGCTGGCGATGTCCACGCTGAGAGCCAGCCGCACGCCCCAAGGGCGCATGGCGCTGGCCACTCGGGCCAACTCGTGGAGCGTTTCGGAAGTCAAAAAAGGCGCGGCGTTATTGACGTTGTTTACGTTGCAGCCGTTAATGCCCACCGAAGCCAGCAAGCGCGCGTATTCGGCGACCGGCGCAAGATCCTGACGGACATAGCCGCCCTCGAAAAAGATGGACCGGCCGGCGTAGCCGCGCTCAATGGAGCCGTCGGCATTGTCCCACTCATCGACCCAGCGAATGGGCAGCGCGGGCTGGGATTGGAGCGGGTGGTCGTGGAGATTGCGTAGATTATCTGAGGTGGGGTGGCGAAGCAGCGCAAAGGCGCCATAGAGAACGCCGCGCTGGTCTCCGCCAACCACCAAGAAAAGACTACGATCACCCTTGAGGCCGTTCCAGTAAAGCCAGTAGCCGTCTGGCGGGAAATCGGCGGAAACGGGCAGACCGGGATAGGTTCTGCGAACCTCTTCGACAGTGCCAAGAACGGTTTCTCCGCCGAAGGTCTCCCTAGCGCGCGCTGAAAAACTTGCGGTTCTTCCGGCGAAATCGGCGATGCCTCGGTTGAGTTCATCAGCGGCGGATTGCTCGAGGGCGCCCGTACCCAGCGTGCGGACTTTGAGAGGACTCAGGGTGCGCCTCTGATGGCCTTGGTAGCGCAGCCAAGCCTGATCCGCCGTTTGCGCAGGAGTGGCTAAGCTACCTGTCAGAGCAAGTACAATCGCGAGGCTTGCGAAGAATTGGATCCATTTCTCAGACATTTCCGTCCTTTTGGCTCACCCATACAACGTTGTCGTTCCCAACCAAATGAGGCGTGTGCTCGTTGTGCTCTTGAAGTCCGCCTTTTCGCTAGCGTCGAGAACGAGCGAAAACGCACGGCTCAAAGCTTGGTAGCCGGTCGCAACTAAACTATGCACGATTTCTGGTAGGCGCTCAATAAATTATATGTTGGCAGCGGACAATAGTGGTGCAAGAGGACCAGTGGGACCGCAGCCTTGGAAGCCGATTCTCAAAATTAGGTCGAATTCGCTTCAGGTGTGAGGTGATGTGTCTCACATTTCCGTGCCTGGCATTTCTGCGGCGCTTTCATGGGACGGCGAAAAGCCAAGCGTCCGTAATAATTTGTTTCGATGTGAGCGCTCAAGCAAAGCACCTGTCGCCGAAGATTTTAAGTCTCAGAAAACGAGTGCCGCGTCAGGAGTGTTGGCCACCTTTCGTCGGAAGGGGACTGAGAGTGAGCGGCATGGCGTCAGATTTCGTAGCCTTGTGCATCACTTGCCTCAAGACCTCGCATGTCCGAGCTATTTGCTCAGGACTGAGTGTGGGGTGCACTTGAAACATAAGACTCGTCTTGCCCAGTTCACGCGCAAAGGGCAATCTGCTCTTTGGCCTCCACTCGACGGGAAAAGCCTTTTCCAGGTAGATTTCGCTACAACTGCCGCTGAAGCACGGAATGCCTTCAGCCTTGACCGCCTCGATAATTCGGTCGCGCGACCACTCAGGACGAAGTGCCTCTGGACGCACGAAGGCATAATACTTGTAGTAGGCATGCTCGATGTGTTTTGGTGGCACCGTAACACGTATACCCTGCAAGGTTGCGCACGTGTCTGTCAGAATCTGAGCATACTTGCGGCGAACGGAAAGCCAGCCCCGAAGCTTTCTGAGCTGAAGTCGACCAATCGCCGATTGTACTTCGCTGAGGCGCCAATTGGTCCCGAAGGATTCATGGAGCCAGCGGAATCCTGGAGTATGTTCGCGATGGTAGACCGCCTCGTAGCTCTTTCCATGATCCTTCAGCGACCACATTGTGCTCCACAACTCCGGCGAGTTCGTTGTTACCATACCGCCCTCGCCGGCAGTTGTCATGATCTTGTCCTGGCAAAAGGAAAACGCAGCCACGTCACCGAGCGATCCGACAGGCTGTCCCTTGTAGGTGGCGCCGTGCGCCTGAGCGCAATCTTCGACGACTTTGATGCCATGCTCGCGCGCCAATGCCAGAATGTCGTCCATTTCACACGGCCATCCTGCCAGGTGCACCGCAATGATTACCTTGGTGCGCGGCGTCAATACCTTGCGAATTGTTTCCGCTGTAATATTCTGACTTTCGCGGTCGACATCCGCCATAACCGGCCGAGCCCCCAGCATAACCGGGCAACTCGCATCGGCGAAAAACGTCCGGCTGGTCGTAACGACCTCATCTCCTGGGCCAACACCTAAAGCCCTTAGCGCGCATTCTAATGCCACGCTACCATTTGCCAAGGCGACTGCATACTTGCACCCAGCAAACTTGGCAAACTCGCTTTCAAACTGCCTGCCTTCGTCACCCGTCCAGTAATTGACCCTGCCAGAGCGCAAGACCTCCATGGCCGCTTTGACCTCGTCTTCAGCAAAGTACGGCCATGCCCCATTCGCATTCCCAAACGCCAAACGCTGAGAATCAGTAAGTGCGGCATTGCTAATGCCGATTGGCTCCGGTATTTTGGCGACTACCATGATTTTTCTACCTCCACCTTTTCCGTAGTGCTCGAACAGTCAAATACTTAGCAATCTCTATGCCTCGTTAACCCGGCCATCCAGCCATCAATACGGCACTCATTGACTGCAAAACACCTCTACCACAACACAGAAAACCGTTCAAAACCATCTTATCCTCTGCGTTATTCATAAGACACGACACAACCTTCTCTTCACAATCGTACCCGTCAATTAAACACTTCTTACACCAACAGCGCTGACATTGCGACGGTCACCACCAAGTAGACGTTTTTCTATTAGATACCAGGAAACGGAAGCATATGCTACCGTAATAGCAAACTCGGCAACCACACCAGTAATTCCGCTGCACCACCTAGAAAACAACTCGATCACTCCCACATGCACAAGATACATCGTGTAACTTATCTTTCCAATATAGACAAGCGGGCCCCACTGCAACAATCGCACATAACGACCACTGACAGCCCACAACATCACTCCAGAGCAAACTAACAAGGAGCACTCATAAATCAGGGCATTATCAATATGGGTATTTCCCGACGTTGTGATTCTATAATGCACAATCATCGTGAGCCCTCCCAGTCCCAAAGAAGTGCTCAATATACTGACTTTCCATCCTTGCTGCTCAATACATTGGCGCCTTCTTCGATATGCAAGACAAAGCAGCGCCCCAACAGACAGTAGGTCCATACGAAACGGTGTGAGATTATAAACACCTGTGTAGTCGTGGAAATGGCTTGCAAAACGTAGTATAGGGCAGATACAAACGAAAGATGCAGCAACTTGCGCAAGTCTTCGTTCGCTCAGGAAGTACACCGCGAACGGCCATACTAGATAAAACTGTTCTTCTACGGCGAGTGACCACAACGGCCCAAAGGCCACTGGATGAGGAATCTGGAGTACGCCGAGTAAATTCGTCAGTAGAATGTAAAAATACCAGTATCGAATCCAGGCGAAGCCCGAAATACAGCTCACAACGAGAAGAATAACCAAATATGGGGGAAGGATTCTTCGTGCACGGCGTGCATAGAACTTGGCAAAGTAGGCGCGAAGTGAGTATCGTTTTGCATTCAGTAATACTCCCGTGATGAGAAAACCAGAGAGGATGAAGAATAGGTCTACGCCCATCCAAAGAAGTCTCGCCTTCGTCGCGTGATTCAGAAATACCGAGACAATGGCCAACGCCCGAAGTCCGTCAAGTTGGTGAATTCTAGGCGTGTTGAGCACTGGCGGCATCACTGCTCCACCGCCATTCCTATGAAAGCTGCGGGATTGCCAAAGACCTTCTCCCGGTCTCCCACATTTCTTACAACGACACTGCCAGCACCCACAAAAGCCCACGAGCCTACTGTGACTTTAGGAAGTACGCATACATGACTTCCGAGAAAGACTCCCTCTCCAAGAGCAGCACATCCATTGAGCCCGCAGTGACTGCTGATCTGGCACCAATTTCCTATCACTGTATCATGAGCCACGTTACTTAATGCGCCAATTGATACGTGGTTGCCAATCCTTACATCGGAGGTTACAGAAGAAAATGGGCCCATCACTATCCCGACGCCAAATTCAACATGCATCCCTATATTTGCGAGCGGATGAATAATGTTGATAAACCGCCCGCCCTTCCGCTCTATTTCAAGGCTGCATCGCTTTCTAGCCATTGGATTTCCAATCGCGCATACAAAAACGTCTCTTTCCTCGATTTCGTAAGTAGCAACCTTGCCGATAACACCGGGCCTATAATCGTATCTTTTGAGGGCGCTGGCATTGTCATCAAGGAACCCCTTAATGCGGAATCTGCTTCCGGCGGCAATAGCCTGCGTCGCCCACGTGAAAATCTCTCGGCCAGATTGCCCGGCGCCGATAATTACAAGGTTCTCTTCGGCAGTTGAGGTTACGTCTTCAGAAGCGGACATCATGGACCTGACGTCAACGGTGGTTGCAAGGTCGGGTGTATAACTCGCAGAAGCGGGCAGCAGTGTTTCCGTTGAAAGGCCCTGTCTCGCTGTTCTTTGTTCGGAGCTAACCGCCTCAGCCTTTCGGCCACTGGAGATCGATGCGATCAAGGCAGAAAGACAGGCTGGCGTTACCGAATCAGAAAAATCGCTCATTGGTACGTCAACTCCAAAGCTCTGTTGAATGCGGCACCTTAGAGCGATGGCCGAGAGAGAGTCGCCTCCCGCATCCATAAAGTCCGTTTCGGGGGTAACTTGATCAACATGGAGAAGTTCTGCAAATATCCGTAGTAGCTCCTGTTCCACAGGCATCGTGGCGACTGTATTTGGTCTTGACTGTACTTCGGTCGGCGCAAACGGGTTTGGGAGCGCTTTTCGGTTTGCCTTTCCATTCGGAAGAGCTGGAAGACTATCTAGGAGGACATACGTCCTTGGCACCATATAACCTGGTAGCTGCTCCTCTAGCCTGTTTTCGGCTTCACGTTGGCTAAATTCTTCATGCAAGTTAGGCACGACATAACCAACAAGTTCGTTTTCACCTGCTCGGTTTGCCGCGTACCAGCAAACACAATCTGCAACGCCCGGAACGCGAATCAATATTTCTTCTATTTCTGCTGGTTCTATCCGGCACCCACGAATTTTGAACTGAAAATCCTTACGGCCAAGGTGAATAAGGCAGCCGTCCTTCTCCAGTCTTCCTAAATCGCCTGTCAAATATACTGGCACATCATCAGAACCAATGCGAATAAATTTCGCTTTTGTCTGAGACTCATTATGCCAATAGCCTCCAGACATATAGTTGCTCTTGATGGCGATCTCTCCGATGTTGCCTTGAGAAACCTCGTGATGAGCATCATCCAAAATGAGTAGTTTTCTGTCCGAAGAAACCGGATACCCTCCGGCTACGTTGGTGTCTTCGATCGGGATATGATGGTCCACGCGATAGAGGTAGTAGTTGTAGGACTCGGCGGTTCCCACCTGGTTTACTAGGTGGCTTCCTTTCGGAAAGTAACGACGGAAGAGTTCCACTTCCCGTATAGTCAGTGGCTCTCCGGCTAAAAGGACGATCCGCATATCCGGGAAACTCAATCCATCAGGAACTGTCCTCATGAATTGTCGGAAGGCGCTCGGTAGCCAGAGAAAGGTGGTCATGCTTTCAGTGGCCAGCCATTGCGCCATGCCGTTGAACCCCTTGACCTTCGGATCCCATGGATAAAGCGTCGCTCCATTTGTGAGGCTGCAATAAATATCCATTACTGAAGATCCAAAGCAGGGTGAGTGCAACCATGTGAGACGATCGCCGGGAGAGAAAAAAAGCTCGTTGGTCAGGCACATCGTGGTATGCAGAAGATTCCGGTGCAGAAATACGATACCTTTCGGGCGGCCGGTACTGCCGGAAGTATAGAGAATGTAAGCGCGATCAAGTGGATCACAGTTCACAATTGGATTTGACGCGTCAGCATGTCTTTCTATTTGACTGGTATTGATGATTGGCACGCGATTTCCAGCAAGTTCTTCTGCCACGCCTTGGTGGTCATTGTCGGTCAAAAGTACGGAAGGTTCAGCATCTTCAAACATTGCGCGGAGACGTTCTATTGGATAATTACAATCAAGCGGAATATAAGCCTTGTGCGCTTTTAGTGTAGCGAGCATGGCAATAACCATTTCTGGGGAGTTGGGGAGTAAAATAGCTGCCTGTGTAAGAGCCGTACCGCATTTAGCCAGTATGGCATATGCAATAGAGTTTGCGTGTCCATTCATTTGGGCATAAGTATAGGCATTGTCTTCTGTTACGAGTGCCGTCTTGTCGGGATATAAGAGGACCTGCTCCTGGATCCGTTCATGAATTCCTTGAAGTATCGATTCTTTCTTGAATTCCCTGTAATCGCCAGGGCGAGTAACGGTGAGTCTCGTTGGCATGGTATCCCCTTCTGTGCGCAATACTGGCTGCAAATTAACTGCGATAACTGGATTCCTTGATTCCCTTGAATTCAGGCATCGTTGCGTGATGATGATTCGAAATTCCGTTGCGCCTTAGTACGCGCACGAGTGTCATGCCAAGAATCTTCAGATCTAAATCCAGGGACCAGTGATTGACGTACCACATGTCCAAGGCAAATTTGTCTTCCCAACTCAACGCATTGCGACCGTTAATCTGAGCCCATCCGCTAATCCCCGGCATTACGTCATGGCGCCGCATCTGTTCCGGCGTGTAGCGGTCAAGATATTCAACAAGCAACGGGCGCGGGCCAACGAGGCTCATGTCTCCACGAACGACATTGAACAGTTCTGGTAGCTCATCGATACTCGATGCACGCAAAAATCGACCGAATCTTGTAAGGCGTTCGGCATCGGGAAGCAGATAGCCACTTTTATCCTTGGCGTCGCACATGCTCCTAAATTTGAAAAGAGTAAAGATTTGCGCGTGGCGTCCAGGTCGACGTTGCTGAAAGATCACTGGGGAACCCAATGTAATTCTGATCAGCAGGGCAATGGCTAGAAGTAACGGCATCAAAAAAATGAGTGCCAGTGATGCGCAGGTTACATCAAAGATGTGCTTGCCGTGTTTTTGGTAGAAACTCAGTGAGTCTGGCTTCATGTTAAGATCACCCTGTCTGTTGAACAGATTCGTCATGTCGCTACTGCTCGTTTAGTGCTTGAGGCGTGTCTTGCTGGTCGCCGTGGGCGTTTTGCAAAACAGAGCGGTAGTTAGCCTCCAGATTCTTCCATACCGTCTCGCGCCGGAAGTTCTGTTGGACCCACGAGCATCCGGCGCAGCCCATTCGTTTTCGCAGTCCTGAATCAGCCAGCAGGCGGGCCAAAGCAACCGTAAGTGCGTCCGGATTGCCTACAGGAACACAGAGCCCAGTGATGCCGTCGCAGATGGCGTCAATGGCACCTGTGGCGTCCGTGGTGACAACGGGAACGGATGCGGCCTGAGCCTCCAAAGGTACTCCAGGAAATCCTTCTCGGTAGGTCGGCAGTGCCAGAACATCCATGATCCAGTAGTACACCTCGACGTTCGAAACAAATCCGGTAATAGTCGTGGCGCTGTCCGATTCGAGCTGCGCACGCAGCGAAGGCGGTACAGGATCGCCCGCCTCAAAGTCTCCGACAAGCAGAAGACGTAGATCGGGATACGTGATCTGCAGACGCTTGAACGCATCATATAGCTCTGCAATTCCCTTGTCGTGTACCAGCCGTCCGACAAATCCGATCACCGGAGCCGAAAGAGGAATCCCCAAACCATAACGGGCCTGTCGCGCGGTGACCTGGGTCTGAGCAGTACGCTGCCATCGCTCCAAATGCAAGCCGTTTGAGCTGCCTTTGCCGATCACGGCACTGTGCTCCGGCCGAACCAAGCCGAGGGCAATCGTACGCGACCTGAGACTGGGGCTGACGCAGCGGACATGATGGGCCGAGTGGCAGGCAAGCCACTCCGTGGACCAAAGTAGGCGGCGCTTCCAGCCGGATGCGGTTTCCATGCGCAGCCCATGGATCGTGTACACCACATTTGGAACACCTGCCAGACGCGCCGCCAGTGTCCCGAGCAATCCGGCTTTGGGCGTACCTGACACCACCAAGGTTGGATGCGTGCGGCGAAAGAGACGCCACAATCGCCACAGCGAAACAATATCCTTGAAGAGTGCGATCTCCCGCTCCATGGGGATAGTCCATGGAGAAGCTCCTTCTTCGCGCATGGCGTCTAACTCTGGGCCTGGGCCGGAAACAACATTCACATCCCACCCGTTATTGACCATGTATGCTACTTGTCCGCGGAAAAACCCCATACTCGCGGATGAAGTTACAACGTAGGTCAGATTGGGCTGACGACAATCTATCGAACCTTTCATGCGGTAGCGGCCTCCTGCGAGACGCATTGCTCTAACGCCGAATCACGCGTCATATCAAATACATCCTTCCATGCTGCTATCTCATCTGAAGTCACCCGAGGAGTGCGATGCTTTAGCAGGCGATAATCAAGCCTCGAGCTGATCGCGGCGATATCAACCAAGGACCGTGCAATCTGGCCTGCGATACCATAAACTGCACCCAACGGAGTGCACTCTCTCCTTGCGCTGCGTAGCAGCGTCGCACATCGATTCCGACGCGCTAGAAGTATCTTTCGTAACGACAGGGCGTCTTCACGATACCCCAAAACTATCTCTGGCAAATTGGCAAAATGGCTATGCTGGTATGTACGAAACAGCAGTTCCCAATCCTCCATTCGTACCTTCTCAGCGTTGTATGGATTGCGACGAAACCATTCGGTTCTGCCCATCCAAGTGGGATGCGCCATGGGAATGCCGGACCATGGATGCGCGCAGATCTGGGCGTGTGTCGCCGGACCACGCCGAACACCTAGCGCCACGCCATTGCTGCGAAAAACAAGAATAGAACCCGCTACGAGGTCAACCTCTGCATGATTTTGCAAATATTCAAGCTGGTGCTGTAAACGGTCTGGATAGGCGATGTCGTCACCGTCCATCCGCGCAAAGAAAGCGCCATTGCACTTGGTCACAATTTCATTGAGGCGAGCCGGTAGTCCGTCATTTGTTTTGCCTGGTACTATGTGAATGCGCGGATCATCAAACCTTTGTGCCACAGACACAGTGCCATCCTGCGAGCCATCATCATAAACAATCAATTCCCAATTCTTAAAAGTCTGATTGAGAATGGATGCAATTGCCTCAGCAACGGTGCTCTCGCAGTTGTAGACAGGCATACCGATGGTAATTAATGGCATGTGCAAATCCATGCTTTTAGCCTCTGAAGCTGTTTTTGCCTATGATCAGTTCTTACAGAAAATACTTTGGTTAACAATATTGCGACAAGGATCATGGTGCCAAATTCTTGGAGAATCGCCGGAAGGTGATATCCGCATATCCAGATTGCAGCAAGACGCAATCCTACGCCAGAGGCTGGAATCTCTTTGGACAAAAGATCAGCTAGTCCAATTACTATCCCGCAAATAATAAGGCCAGGAAGCGTAGACACTAAACCAAAGTTCAAGATGATTTCTTCCATCATTCCGATGCCGAATCCCCAATTGGTGTCTGATGTTGGCGTACTCGTGATTGCTGCTGTATATTCAACTGCAGTTGAGTTTCCCTTAAATGAAGCCAAACTACGGGGGGCAAAGAAGAAGAGGCTATATATATAGCCGGAGCCTGAATAGGGCAATATCCTCGTTCCAAACAGTGGCGACCTACTGACAACATCCAGTAGAACCTGAGAACGCGAAAAATCTCCATTTACGGAAGTGTCAATAAGAGCTCGATTGTCTTGGATGTCCGAGTAGTCCGGCTTGAATAATGGCAAAAACAACGCTGCCGCAACTGCGCAGGCGATAAATGACATAGCCATAGCCTTGATACTCAATTGTTTATAGAACAGTGCGACAATTAGAAATGGCAGCAAGACATTTGTTCGCTCTCCGACCGGCAATGTCGAAAGAACGCTGCAAACAACAAGGAAGAGAATATAAAGGTTCCTGGTATACGGCTTGATATCACGTTGTTGAATGAAATACGCAAGCACAAACATCGGCAAATATAGCACAATGATATACGGGCCTAATATCGCTGATATGCTTGCCCGCGATATCCAGATTGCCGGATTTAGTATCATGATGTATATTCCCCAGAGAGCACAAACAATAGAAATTAGCGATGAAAGGATATAGAATGCTTTAACCCGATCGGGACGAAGGTAAGAGAATAGCTCTTTATGAGCGAGCTCATTGGCAAATTCTGATGCGCTCAGAAATGCGCCGAACCTGAGAACCCATGGCGCGGTCAATATAATTAGAGATGTATACGACGTCCATATGTCCGGTTTACTTAAAAATGGCGGGAAGAAGGTGTTCTCGTAAGCAAAACCAAATACCTCCAAGGATATTCCCATATCGTAATACAGGAAAAAAGAGAGGGGCACAAAATCGACGACGGACGGCATCTGCTTGCTTCGAAGCTTTTTGAAAAAAGGAAGTGTGGCTAAGCCATGCGAGACCAGTAAGCACGCTAGAAACATATAGTTCATTGATCTACCCTCGCAATGTTCTGTCGTGAAAGTTTATGGTTTGCATGGGCAATAAACAAGGGCGAAATAGACCCTCTGCCTCTATCACCGCAACAAGCCTTATGCATCGAAGTCACGAAAGGCTCCAGTCATGACGAGCATGCGATATAATTTCGGTGCCATCATACTGCATCATTAGTCGTTCGGCCGAAGTTTCGATCGATACCCTTTGCATTCGAAGATTCGTAATGATTTCTTCCTTTGCTGGAAAAGTACTTCGATTCCTTATTGTGAATAACGCTTTGGCCCAGTGTTCGGCAGGCACATCGAGACGAAGAAGTGTAATCAATGGAGGAATCACATCCGCTTCTTCGGGAACGATATCGGAGAGGAGACACTCTAGTCCTGCAGCTTGCGCTTCCCAAAGAACGAGTCCCAGTCCTTCATAACTCGAAGGAAACAGAAAGCAGTCCATTGCGCCCTTCATCAGCCTGGGAACGTCGGACCGGATGCCTGTAAAGATGAAGTGTTTGTCCAGTCCGCGCGAACTCACAAGTGCTTCGATCTCGGATTTGAGGGGACCATCACCGACAAGCAGGAAGACCGCTTTTGGCTCCAGTTTGCAAAAGTGCTCGGCGATCTCCACCAAAAAACGATGGTTCTTGACTTCCACGAAGCGCCCTACGTGACCGACGACAAACGCATCCGCTGGTATACCCAATTGCGCTCTTAACTGTCGCGAGTCGACCGTTTGCTGGAATGGGCGAAGATCAATGCCGAGCGTGCATAAACTCCATCGCGGATCGGACTTCCAGCAATCGGAGAAAAGAGCAGCGGCCGCATTTTCGCTGACAGCAATTCCGTCAGTGGCAAATCGGCGGATCAATGCTTCCATGGTGGAAAGATAGGCCCTTCGCAAAAGAGAGCAACTGTCGTCGATCGAGCGGGTGTCGCTGTGGCCATGCGCGATGCGCATCGGCACCCGCATCATGGCAGCCAGCATAAGAACGTAGCCAGAGTAATGGTGGACATGACTGTGAACGCAGTCGTAGGGTCCATACTCGCGCAGGATACGGCGGAAGTTAAGCGCATATTGCAGCGGTTTTGGCGGCTTGAGGCAGGGAATGACTCGCGCTCCGAGTGCCTTGACCTCCTCATCGTAGGCGCCTGGTTCCGCGGTATGCACAAGAAAATCGAACTGATATTTTGAGCGGTCGATGTGGTGCAGCACCTGAACTAGCCAGGTTTCCGCGCCACCGCGGTTCAAGGCCCCTACTATGTGTAGTATGCGCATTCGATCAGAGCAATCCTTTCAATCAGGCGGATAAGGCGTTTACCGAATTCTGCTTTCGATCCCAGACCATACAGAAATTTGCCCCATCCGAGGGAAAACGCTTCTCTAGTTGGTGTGCTTTCACCACCCACTTGTTCGGTACACTTGCGTATCCAAACGGGCCCAAAAAGGAGTAAGTCTTTGACCAGTGCAGGATCCAGTCGCGCTGAAAGGAGAATTTCATAGTCTCAAAATCCAGACCACGGCCGTCATCAGCAGAATGCCCCACATGAAAATCGACAATCCTATCGATGACCCACGGCGCCGGGCGCTTTGAAAAGAGGCCGCGTTTGTATGCGGCGTTCGCAGTGGCGCTCAGTGGATGGCGCCCTAGCAGTAGCCCAAGCTTTGCCGCATAGTTCCTCAGATCAAGCCATTTCGCATATTTGTGGCAGTGGCGATACCTTTCTAGTAGATTCAGGCATTCTTGATTGCGGTAAAATCGCGAAGATGGCTCATGCCCAGCAAGCCATATTGCGTTAGATGTCAGACTCGGCATCAGCGAGTCAATCGTCTCCGCAATATTGGGAAGATGGTGAAGCAGAGAATTTGTGAGTAGCAGATTGAATGGGCCATGACGATGTATCTCTTCGACGCCGGAACAAAAGGATACTTGAGAAAAATTCGACAACCGCGTTTTACAAACAGCGAGCATCTCGGTTGACGGATCATAAGCGATGAGCTTTGCCACATTATCGTGCAGGGCGCTCAGCACCATGCTGGCCTCAAAACCAGTGCCGCAGCCAAAATCCAAGACGTTCCATGGACTAGCGTGCGGCAACTGAGCCGTCATTTCGGCCCAAATTGGCGGTAGTTGCTGATGTATTTCTGGGTGCTCACGGTCATATTGTGTGGCATCAAAGGAATGGAATATCTTGTTGATCTCCTCAACTAGCGATTCGAGAGAAACGCGCGGACCATATCCTGCAAGCCAATCTGGAATCTCCATGGATATTTCCTTTCTTCAGATATGAAATTGTTGAGCACGCAAGTCTGGCTTAGCCTTGTATGACGCTGGCTCCACTATCTTGACGAGTCTTTCGACTACGTCGCGTGAGTCTTCGCATGGCTTGGTGGAGCACCACAGCGCTACAGATGGCCTGCACACAAGCTCCAATCAAGAGCGCAAAGGCGGCGCCGTTCATGCCCATGCGCGGAATCAAAATCATCGAAAACAGCACGGTGGCCAGCGTGGATGCTCCAATCACTGGAACCTGCATACGGAAGATGCGCGCGGCGGTCATGCCGTAGCCAAGAAAAGAGGCGACGGAGGAAACTCCTGCTGTGGTCACCATGATGACGAACAGCGAGAGATGCTGGCCGTATTCGGGACGATAGATGAACGTCAACAGAGGCCGGCCTACCAGTTGCGCCGCCGGTACGCCACAAACCAGGATCAGCGCGGCAAAGGCCAACAGTTTACCCAACACTGCGCGGAAACGCCTGGAGTCACCCTCGGCAAACATACGCGCCAGCCGGGCAGAGACGGACTGCCCGAGTGCGTTGATGACCAGATTGAGAGCTACCAGTAAATAGGCCAGCGATGCGAAGATGCCCAAATCGGCCTGACCGAGCGAGTGCACCAGGAGATAACGCGGGATGTTGACATTGAGCGAGACCAACGTCATCACAATTCCGAGTGGAAGGCTCACCAGGGCGAGCATCCTCAGCTGCATCCAGCGGAATGCAAAGAAGCTGTCCTTGCCCAGAATGACAGCCCGCGCCTGGTAGAGATCGTAAAAAACGAAGACCGACAACCAAACCGCAACCAATGCAACTACCGCGGCGGGGAGACTGCGAAAGATCCAGAAGACCGCCGCAAAGGCCAGCAACGAAAAGCACCCACGGATCATCAGGCTGATCGCCACGCGATTCAGCCTTTCCACTTTCTGCAGCAAGCCCGCGACGACGTCGCTGAGGGATTCGATGGCCTTCGACAGACCCACCAGGAGAATCACCACTCCTGTCGCCCAGTCGTACTGGCCTGCGAAAACGATCGCACAGATTACTAATAGACCCATCAGCGAAGCCATCAAGCGCAGGGTAAAGTAGTCTGCAAAGGCGAACTCAGAACGCGCATCGGTGGCTTGTACGCCACGGAGTTGCAGATTGGTAAACATGAATACAGGCGCAGTGATGGCAAGTCCCAGAGCATAGCAGCCGACAAGAGATGCATTTCCCAGCTTTGCCAGCGCCGAAATCATGCCCCATTGGCAGGCCGAGTAAACCACATTGCCTACGAGCGTCCAACTGAAGTTCGCTCGCAAGGAGGGCATAGGCGGCGCTGAAAGCCCGGTCTCGATATTTTCTTCGATAAGACTAGACATTTCCGTCCAAAGAAGCTTTCTTGGGTTGCTGCCCGATAAGTGCGAATTTCAGTCCGCGCAGTGCTTGTGCACATGTCGAATCGGATTGCTGAAGTTCTAGCCAGTGCAGGATTCTAGCCAAAATAACTCCAAAGAATAAACCGATAAACGTAGAAAGCATAAGAATTGCCGCGCGTTTTGGCGCAGACTTTCGGTCTGGTTCGATGGCCGGTTCCACCACCTGAATAATGGCCGCTTCTTTGGCTTCATCCAGCTTGGCGGCTTCGTATTGTTTCACGAGCATGTCATAAAGTGCCTGCTGATAGGTCAGCTCGTGTTCCGCGCGAAGATATTCGAGGCCGGCCTTGGGGACGTCCTTCAAGCCCATATCCGAATATCCCGTCGGCTGGCTGTGCTGCTCCATCTGCGTGGCTTCTCCCTGCATGGTGGAGAGTTCGCGCTCAGCCAATTGCACATCGGGATTGTGCTCGGTCGAATACGATTTTAAGGCCTGCAACTCGACTTCCTTGGCTGCAATCTCACCGCGCAACTGGGCTAGGCTGCCGATAATCACATTGGCCTGCGCGTCGAGGTGAACCAGCCCCTTGTTTTGCTGCACTTGTTGAAAGGCAACTTCAGCGGTAACCAATGCCTCTTTCTGGCTCTTTACTTGTTCCTCAAAAAAGAGACGTCGCCTAGAGGCTTCCGTAACCGATATGTTCTTGGAGAGAAAGCGCAACTGCTCGGCATAGGCATTTGCTATGTCTGCGGCACGCTTCTTGTCTCTGTCTGTAACGGAGATGGAAATGAGTGTGCTTTTTTCCGAGACGATCTGTGTGTTGTTCTCCAGTTTCTTGCGCGCGGCCGTCATATCCCTGGAGTGGTACACCTTGGTCAAGTCGTATTTGTTGATGATTGCATCGGCGACAGGCCTCGATTTCAGCAGACCGATATAGATGGCGTTTGGATCTTTCAGCAGGCCTCCTCCTGCCATATCGGCCATCGATCCCGCTGTCATCTGACTATTCAAAAAGGAGGTCGTCGACTGGGATTGCTTAGGTGGCATGATTTTGGTAGCCGCCGTATAGCGAACGGGCAATGCGAAGGAAAGTATGAGGCCTGCAAGAATGCTGATCCCCGTCACTTTTGCGATCAGCCGCTTTCGCAGGGCAAGCTGCGTAAGCACCTGGATCATTGAGTGGGCCGGTATATCCTCTACGTTTTCAGAGAAAGGGAGATTCTGCCGTGCAGCCTCGGGTTGCGCCATGTATGAATCCTGTTTGGTCATCTTTCGCACCTTATTTACTACCTAATTCCAATCAGAGCGCCGGTCATAGCGGTTTGAGAAAGTATCTGCGTGATATACGGCCATTCTTCAGCAAATCCGCCAGGAGCCTTGAGCTTGGGGGGCACAATGATTGAATCACCAGGCATCATGGCTATATCGTCAAAATTCCCTTGCCAAACGCGTTTGTGGGCTTGCTTGCTGATCACCGTTCCATCCGCCCGCATCAGAAAGATCCGCTTAACATCTGCTTGGCGTGTGGCTCCGCCGGCGGCATTCAGATATTTTGCAAGCCGCAGGTTCGGCTGATAGCGGAATGCACTCTCGTTGTAAACCTCGCCGAGCACCTGAATCGTGCCGAGCTTCGGTGGAATATAGAAACTGTCTCCATCTTCCAACGAAATATCTGGGATATCTCCCAATGTCTTTGCGTTGGGACTAATGCCTAGAACTACACGGCCCGTTGGTTTCTCTGAGGAGAGTTTGTCGATAAGAGCCTGCTGCATCTTGAATTGTGTCTGTTGATCCTGGGCTTTCGCGTTTGAGGCTTGCGAAGCATCAAGTTGCTGCGAGTTGCCATATTGCGAGAGAAGTTCTTTCTGCATTCGGCTAATCGCCTGCTTGAGCTGCGCCTCTTGCATCTGCCGGGTTGAGACGCGGTTCAGCTGAGAGGCGTACAAGTAAGCGTGTTGCGTGAGTCCACCCGCGCGCTGCACCACGTTCTGCAGCGTGTCGCCTGGTTCCACGCGATAAACGCCTGGCGCATTGACTTCGCCTCCCACGCGGATAAAAGTGGAGTGCTTCTCCATGGGGAGCGGAATGTCTTTCCTCGAGAAGACCGTGATGACATCTCCGGCGTTAAGCGAATGGTTATCGGGAGACGCGGGGTCGTCGATTGCATGGCCGAGATTGAAGGCAATCAAGTGGGTACTCAGATCATGGGAATCGAGCCTCTCAATCGCCGCATAGTCCCAATCGATTTCCGCGTTTGTCAGATCCAGGTCAGTCTCTATGTCGGTGTGCGGCCTTCCCGGCAGTTCTGCTGGCTGCTTCCCGATGAGATTCGTAGGAGGCTCTCCGATGAGATTCGTCGGAAGCTTTTCGGTCAGGTCGTTGCGCTGACGCTCCGCCTGATGGTTCTGCTGAATCCAATGATCACTGGTGATGAGAAAACTACGCGATGGGATCAGGTCCGTGACTCGCATCCCTTCATGCCATGCAAAGCGACCTGGCGTCGCCACATTGCCCTGAAGACTTACCGCGTTATCAAACTGCGGCGAAAGAGGGAAGATGCGCAACAAATCGCCATCACGCAGCATTCGCTGCATTCCAGATGCATCCAAGGCGAACTCGTCGACGCGCCGTTTACTGTGATTTTCAATCCGTTCAAGAACGACACGATCGATATTGGCCAGATTGGTCAGGTCACCAGCGCTTTCCAAGACTGAGGCAACGGTTGTTTCACCCTTTAATTCATAAATACCGGGCTCGTTAACATTCTCGACAATAGCCACCTGTGGGCCGACTGGAGGAATATAGATAACATCTCCAGGAAGGAGTTGAACATCGCTGGACTTATTCCCCTTTCTCAGAACATCGTATAAATCAAGCTCGGTGATTGTCTGGTTACCGCGCCGTAACTGAATATGCCGCATGGTGCCAGTTGCCGAAGGACCTCCGGAGGCAAACAGCGCGTCGGTCAGCGTGCTCAGGGAACTGACGGTATACGCGCCAGGCTGCCGGGCGCTTCCGAGCACAAAAATCTGGATGGAGCGAAGATGCCCCAGTGTGACATTCAACTCAAAGCCTTTATATATGGTGCCAACAGCGCTGCGCAGATAGCGCTCCAGTTGTTCGTAGCGCAACCCAGCGACGTTTAACGTCCCCACTTTTGGCAAGGAGATTTGTCCATTTCGATCGACCGTAACGCTTGCGTTCAGGTCGATCTTTCCCCAAACCCGGATCAATAGTTCATCGCCCGGCCCGATCGCATAATCGGCTGGAACCGGAATGTAGTCCATCGGCGCGAAGGTTGAAGGAACTTCATCGAAGAGCTGTCTACCATACACCTGAAGCGGTTGTCCGGTTGCTTCTTCGACAAACTTCTCAAAATCGGACCGCGTGGCCGGGGGACTGATCCTTCTGTCAGCTCCTTTAGTTGCAGCATCTGCACCAGGCTCCTCCTCCGACTTCGCTCTGTCAGTCATAGCGCCTTTCGGCTTGGCAGTATGCCGTCCCATATTCACCCCGGGTGCGCTTGGGCACGACTGGGACGAGGTCCGATCCCCCTCACTAGGAAGAGTTGGGCATAACTCGGTCGAAGCCTCCGCTCCAGTTTCGGCAGTCGACGAATGAGCCGAGGTACTGGGGGTGATCATTGTGGACTGCCCTGCGCAGAGCGTGCAGGACAGCAGGAGAACAAAGGATAACTTCCTGGTCATAGAGAAAGAACACCTCAAATTCAAATCCATTTGAAATCAACGGCAAAAGTCATAAATAGGGACACTGCCCGAGGAAAACATCCCCTCTTCAACAAATACTACTGGCCTATGCTCACAGCATCCCAATTCCTCGTACGCATTCCTGTACAAAGCAACATTTGAATGCTCAATTCAATAGTGGTGCCTGCGTTAGTTTGGCCACCGTCTCGTGCTCGATCTGCGCACGACGAACAGGGCGCTTGTCGAAACCGGTTTGCCTTAGCTTGACAGACAGGGCGGCTTCTAGAAGCTGGAAACCTGGGTTATAGTCTGGAATCAGTTTCTTGAGCAGCAGCACAAGGTTGGCGCCGTCTCGTTCTTCAGAAATTGCTTTCAGGCGAAGCAGGATTGTTTCCATTTGCGTTGCATCGGGATTGTGATGGGAGATATAACTCCGAATCTTTGGATGCGAAGTAGAAATTAGATCCTCATCCTGCAGGTTCAATTCCTCGAACATTTTCTCCCCCGGACGAAGACCGGTAAAATGAATCTTGATATCCCGTTCAGGCTGAAACCCTGAGAGCAGAATGAGATTCTTGGCGAGATCCACGATCTTGACGGGCTTGCCCATGTCGAGAACGAATACCTCGCCGCCCTCGCCAAGGGAGAAGGCTTGTAAAACCAATTGCGCAGCCTCTGGAATGGTCATGAAATATCGGCTCATGTTCGGGTGAGTAACCGTCACCGGACCGCCTGCGGCAATCTGTTCCTTGAAGATTGGAACTACACTTCCGTTGCTTCCCAGCACATTGCCGAAGCGCACCGCAACAAACTTGGTTCCACTCTCCATCTGAAGTGCGCGAATAAGCATTTCTGCCACGCGCTTCGTGGCGCCCATCATACTGGTCGGCCGAACAGCCTTATCTGTGGAAATCATGACAAAATCGTCTATTCCGTTTTCTGACGCTGCACGGGCTACGTTCCAGGTTCCGAAAATGTTTGTTTCGACGGCAGAGAAGACGTGACGTTCCATCATCGGAACATGCTTGTAGGCAGCAGCATGGTACAGAATCGAAGGGTGATAGTGCTGCATCACCTGATTCAGCGTGCTCTTGCTGGTGATGCTGCCGATCTCAGGGTAAAAGGTAATGTATGGAAAGCTTCTGGCCATCTCTCTGTCTAAATAGAACAGAGGGGTTTCAGCTTGTTCGAAACCCACGATGGCAAGGGGATGGAAGGGCGCAATCTGCCGACAGATCTCCGCCCCGATGGAGCCAGCAGCACCAGTCACCATGACGACCCGCCCCTGAATACGTTCCCGAATCCGGTCCAAGTCAAGCTGGACGGGCTTCCTGCCAAGCAAATCTTCCACAGCAACCTCTCGGATCTGCTGCCCCAATTCCGCGCCCTGGACAAGCTCTCCCAAACTCGGCACCATTTTATACTCCACCTTGGCATTTGTGGAGTACTTCAAAATGCGTTCCAATTGCTGGCCTGACGCGGATGGAATTGCAATGAGTACTCTCTTGATCGAGAGCTTTTGCACCAATCTTTTAAGGGCTTCTCCGGTTCCCAACACCCGCTTGCCGTCCAGCATGAGCCCAACTTTGACGGGATCGTCATCGATAAGACCAATGACATCACACATCAACGCGTGGTTCTGCCGCAACTCCCCACGCAGCGCCAGTCCTGCGGCACCAGCGCCGTAAATGAGCGTCCTCGTCCGTTTGCCTTCAACCTTACGGTTTCTCTTCGCAATGAAGATGACGCGAACAGCCAGCCTTGCCCCCAAAGTCAGGAAGCAGGAAATCAGCCAATCGAGGGCATACACAGAACGTGGGAAACCCCAAGAACCGAATAGAGAGAAGAGGACCAGACTGCCCAGTATCGATCCCGCAGAATTCGCCACAACAACTCGGGTTTGATCACTAATTGAAGCAGATGACCAACTTCCCAGGCCTACCGCGCCAACAATGAAGCATGTGAGTTTGGCCCCTGCCCAGATGCACATGGCCGCTTCCATCCGGTGAAGGAATACGGCTGGCAATGCGCCATCGAATCGCAACTCAAATGCGAGGAATGTTGAAATAGCAAAGACTGTCAAATCCAAACAATTCACTACACAGCTGCGCGTGATTCGTTGAGCCTGGTCGCGTCGCAGAATTAGTGACTTTAGAAACACCTCTTACCTCCAGCTTCTGATTCATCCGCGTAATTGAGGTTTCCGTCTCCTTAGACATTGCAATTGGCCGTCCACAACCAGCCTGCTATATTAGAAAGCGCTAATATTACGAAAAAAACTTTACTGCCGCTTATTCAAGGCATTCTTTTGTAATGCTTATCTCCGAGAATTGTTTTTGACATTGTGATTTCACCTTGGAGTCTCAACAGGAAATCTGGAGTGGATGCACGGATCCCTAACTTGCGGGCATCCACCTCCACGGAAACGCTCTGCTCGATGAGTCAACCGTGAGAACAACACAGAGAGCGTTCTTGCTGCACAGCGCACTCCTCCATGCCGGCAGGCGGCACCACAATCACGCGAAATCTGGCACCTGCCGCGCGAGGTAGGCAGGCGGCTTGAACTTTCTCAGGTAAAGACCACAGCGGAGGTTCTCAATATCCTTGTCCGGCAGGGAAGTTGGTGCATTCCCATGGCCGACCAGCGATAATGCCCCTGGCGCATCGAGTATTCGAATTCTCTCTTCAGGCGCGGTATGCCCAAGAGGTCGTTGGGGAATCGAGGCATATCGAATGTCACCTTACGGTCGTTTGTCCGTTGTTGCACACTCTTGTAGAGTGGCAAGAAACTCCCTATGCAAAAACACGATTCAATGTGTCCTCGCGATCAGATCGCGTGAAAACTGCAAGCCAAGCTTGCAGTGGTGTGGATTTACAGCATTTTTGATGCTGGCGTTTACTAAATCCATGCAGCGATATCGTTCGCCGTTCCACTTAGATTCCGAGATGCACAAGAAAGCATCGCCGTGCCGCTGTAACCTGCGACATTACGAATAGTGTACCTACTGCTATTACATAAGTAAAACCGTGCGCATTACATAAGTAATTGACTTCACGCCAAGATGAACCCAAAGCGGCTCTTTCGGTTGAAGCGCAGTTCGCGCGGATGACAACTCGCTTATGTGATCGATTGGCACACCTTATTCATGCGTTATAGATGTCAAGGGCGGAATAAAAGGGAACCACATGGATCATTCAGCGCTTGCGCCACATTCCTCACATCCCGCCATTTGCATCGGAGAATAGACGCGACCCCATACCTGAGCCCGAGACCTTTTCGCAAGCCCCCGTGACCTTGGTTGACGTGTGCGCGGCAAGGCAAAATTGTCTCCACATAGACATCATCCCAAAGTATCTCAAAAAGTATTAATGGACATAAGTTAGAGGAATAAATCTGATATAAGTTGTTGATTATATGGTGGGCCCGGTAGGATTCGAACCTACAACCAAGGGATTATGAGACCCATTTTCAGCGTTTTGCACCACATCGCAATGTGTTGCACGTAAGCGAATAACGTATTTGTATTCATAAACATAAAGTGCGATTCTTCTTTGCAAAGAATCGCACCGAAACGCAGAAAAGTTGGAAGCGAACAGCCATCAAAACAGCCACTAAGATTGGCCCATTTCATCCCGTCTGATAGGCACTCAAACCGGCACACATTTTGTTCCTGGCTGGCGATGGCTGGCGCGTCGATCAAAGAGATTCAAGAAGCGGCGGGTCACAAGTCGATCATCATGTCCGCCCGTTACAGCCACCTTTCCCCTGCACATAAGCTGTCTGTGGTAGAGCGAATCGCGTCTGCTTCCGAATAGCCGTTCAGAGGAACTGACATTCCCCGAATATCGGAAGATGTGCCGAGGCACGAGGACCGGTGTCAAGGCTCTACGACCGCGAAGCGGCACGCTTTAGCGCGGCCTTGACTCCGGTCCGGCCTCGGCTATGCTCTGTCTATCCGGGGAATGTCATTATCCGCTCTGGCGCTACAAGCCCTAATCTGCGTCCCCGAGCAATTTTTCGATGTGAACAGATTGCGGCGCGATTCTCTGCGTAGCGGCTTCCGGTTCGATTGCCGACGCATAATCTAGACACAGAAAACACTTGCCCATGAACAACAAAATATACTTGTTCCATCACGTCGCAATAGACTTGCACGGGCGCGTCATAATAAACTTGCAGTTGCGCGTCGCAATAAACGTGCAGAGGCACAGAAGACTATGACCACTCCAAATGAAAAACTCGCCGCTTCCCTGGAAGTTCTCCGCGAGTTGCAACAGAACGGACAGCATGTCTTTCAAGCTGGGCAGATGAGTCGCGTTCACCGCGACCGGCTGGTGAAGAATGGTTTTCTGCAGCCAGTCGTCAAAGGGTGGCTGATGTCGACGAGCCCTGGCGCTCGTCCTGGAGATAGTACCGCATGGTTTGCGTCGTTCTGGGAGTTCTGTGCGACTTATTGCAATGAACGATTCGGCGCAGACTGGCATCTTTCGCCAGAACAGTCGCTGCTGCTTCATGCCGAAAACACGGTTGTTCCAGCTCAAGCCACGGTCTACAGTCGCAAGGGGCACAACAATACAATCGCGCTTCCTTTCCGTACTACACTCTACGATCTGAAGCAGGCTAAAATGCCGCCGCAAAACCAATTGGCGCGTCGTGATGCCCTGCGGCTCTTTACGCCCGAAGCTGCGCTTGTGCGTGTCCCGGAATCGTTCTTCCGTCATCATTCCTTGGAAACCCAAGTCGTTCTTGCGCGCATCACAGACGCTTCAAATCTTCTGCGCATTCTCTTAGATGGCGGTCATTCAGCCGTCGCAGGCCGTCTTGCTGGCGCGCTGCGCCGTGCCGGTCGTGCGGAACAGGCAGACGAAATCCTCACGACGATGAAGCGAGCAGGATACGATGTACGCGAGTCAGATCCATATGCGAATGGGCAAACCTTCTTTGCCATGAATCGCCCCACGGAGGCTCCAATTGTCAGCCGAATTCAAGCTCTATGGGCCTCTACGCGTGATGCCGTGCTGGAAATCTTTCCGACGCCGCCTGGATTGCCCGACAAAGCCGAGGCATATCTCGCGCATGTGGATGACATTTATAAGAACGACGCCTATCACTCGTTGTCGATTGAGGGTTATCGCGTAAGCCCGGAATTGATTCAACGAGTAATCTCTGGACAATGGGACCCCAAACATAATGAGGCCGACAAACACAACCGCGATGCACTTGCGGCGCGTGGCTACTGGCAGGCATTCCAGCAGGTCAAGGCAAGCGTACTCAAGGTTCTTGAAGGCAAAAATGCTGGTGCCGTAGTCAGAACAGACCACCGCGAATGGCACAGAGAATTGTTTGAACCGTGCGTCGCCGCCGGCTTGATTCCTGCCTCGGCTTTAGCGGGCTATCGGAATGATGCCGTTTACTTGCGCAATTCCCGCTATGTTCCACCACGCTGGGAAGCGGTCCGGGATGCGATGCCTGCCCTCTTGGATTTGATTGAGAGTGAAAAGGAACCGTGTGTGCGCGCAGTCCTTGGGCACTGGCTCTTTGGCTATATTCATCCCTATCCTGACGGCAATGGCCGCATGGCGCGCTTTCTGATGAATGTCCTGCTGGCATCGGGCGGGTATCCATGGACAGTCATTCGTGTAGATGATCGTACGGAGTATCTAAGCGCGCTCGATCATGCCAGCATCGAAAGCGATGTGCGCCCCTTCGCAAACTTCATTGCCGGACAAGTGCAGTGGTCGCTCAAGAAGACACCATGATTCCAGATGCTGTAGCTGGTCGCGGCTACACATACCTGAAGGCTGTCAAGGGTATGTATCTTGCGATGTGTAATCATTTCGATGTCAATGCGTTGGCTATGTGCACGGAGACCCCGTATGAACAAAGTCGATGGTACACTTCCAAGCTCTGAGATGTCTGGCGAAAAAGTGCAGCGATTGCAGGAGGAGAACCTCCGTCTGCGAAGTCTCTTGATCACGCATGGAATACCAATCCCAGAGGTCGCAAATCTCACTGGCCCACCTCCACAAATCTCCGATTCTGAATCGAACCCCAAAGTGGGCACTGCGGCACAGCGAATCACACTGTTTCGCAGTCTGTTTCGTGGCCGTGACGATGTATATGCCATTCGTTGGGAGAATGCCGACGGTCGAACTGGATACATGCCCAAGGCAGATCGCGACTGGAAGTCTTATCTGAGTGCTACAGCCGAAGATCGCAAGAAGGTTGATCGTCAAACGCGAACCTACAGGCCGCTTACTGATGACGTTGTGCGCGCGCATCTTGTTGGCGAGCATACCGTAGGGCTCTATCCGCTTCTACAGGATGAGACGTGCTGGTTCTTAGCGGTCGATTTTGACAAGGAGACATGGCAGCAAGACGCCATTGCATTTCTCGAAGTCTGCCGCGAACTCAACGTCTCAGCAGCATTGGAACGTTCGCGATCAGGAAACGGCGGCCATATATGGATATTTTTTGAACGAGCAATTCAGGCCACAACCGCGCGAAAACTTGGCTGCGTGATTCTCACTCGAACAATGGAATCCCGCCACCAGATAGGATTGGATTCCTATGATCGCTTTTTCCCCAACCAGGACACAATGCCAAAAGGCGGTTTTGGCAATCTGATCGCCCTCCCGCTACAAAAGGCACCGCGCGCAAACGGGAACAGCGTCTTTATCGATACAGAGTTCCGCCCCTATCCAAATCAATGGGAGTTTCTTGCAAGCGTGAAGAGAATGCCTGCTGACGCCGTTGAAGCAGTGGTCCTGGAGGCGCAAAAACACGGAGACATAATCGGTGTCAGAATCAGCAATGTTGACGATGAAGACGTTGATCCATGGATGTTGCCACCATCAAAGGCGAGAGCAGAACGTGAAATCCCCGGACCTTTTCCAGCGCGCGTACAGGTTGTTCGGTCGAATCTTGTGTATGTCGAGAAAGATGGGCTTCCTCCTGCGATGTTGAACCGACTTCTACGCCTGGCAGCATTTCAAAATCCAGAGTTCTATAAATCTCAGGCAATGCGCCTACCGACGTTCAACAAACCACGAGTCATTGCGTGTGGAGAAGACCTCGCCAACTATATTGCGTTACCTCGTGGTTGTATTGCTGAAGTCATACAGCTACTTGAAG
>Ga0255348_1000143_pt1 | contig 37879 bp, 25 predicted proteins | sample CBST25v5metaG_FD_189945 | JGI IMG/M metagenome (GOLD analysis project Ga0255348, IMG submission 189945) | Peat soil microbial communities from Stordalen Mire, Sweden - C.B.S.T-25.v5 | ecosystem: Environmental > Terrestrial > Soil > Wetlands > Peat | place: Sweden: Norrbotten County, Stordalen... | reverse complement strand
CGATGAACCAGGGGCTGGGCGGGGAGTTCCTCGCCCAGCCCAACAGGTATCGGAGGGATAGACCCCCATGCCTTGAAAATCCAATCCTCCCTCACCAAAAATCTTGACTCCGAAGAGAGAATCTTAGCGGCAAAAACAAAGACGCCGCGAAGGTGGGGCACCCAATTCTTTCTTCGATCTATTCCTCGACGGGCCGCAAATGCTCGGCCAGCGACCACTTCAGCTCTTCGATGCCTTCGCCGGTGACGGCGGAGATGGCGTGAAACTCCAGCTTCCTGCGCTTGACGTGAGCCGCCAACTTCTTCAACTTAGCCGGGTTCGCGCTGTCGATCTTGGTGGCGCAGACAATCATCGTCTTCCCGGTCAAGGGATGTTCGGGCTTGGAAGGCTTGCCGTCGTCGTCGGCAAAGGGATCCGATTCGCTCTTGGTCGCGCTGCTGGTAAAGCTGTCCAGCTCCTTGTTGATGACCTTGAAGTCCTCGACAGGATCAAGGCGTCCGGAGGCATCCGACACATCGACCAAGTGAAGCAGCAAGCGAGTGCGTTCGATGTGGCGCAAAAACTGCACGCCGAGGCCGGAGCCCAGATGCGCGCCCTCGATGAGGCCGGGCATATCCGCAACGACGAAGGTTTCCATTTCGGGATCCTTGCCCACAGTGACCACGCCGAGGTTGGGCTCGAGAGTGGTGAAGGGGTAGTCGGCGACCTTGGGCCGCGCGGCGGAGATGCGCGAAATCAGCGTGGATTTTCCGGCGTTGGGGTAGCCGACCAGCCCGACATCGGCCAGCAGTTTCAGCTCCAGCCGATAGAGGCGTTCCTCGCCGGGGCGGCCCATTTCGAATTCGCGGGGCGCCTGGTGGATGCTGGTTGCAAAGTGCTGGTTGCCGCGGCCGCCGCGACCGCCCTTGGCGATGACGAACTGCTCGTCGGGCTCGGAAAAGTCGTGGACCAGCTCGCCGGTTTCCTGATCGTAAAGGCTGGTGCCAACGGGAACCTGCAAGATGATTGAGTCGGCGTCCTGGCCGTGGCAGTTGGAGCCCATGCCGTGTTCGCCGTGCCGCGCTTTGTGCTCGGGGTTGTAGCGGAAGTGAATCAGCGTGTTGTGGCGCAGCGAGGCTTGCATGATAATGTCGCCGCCGTGGCCGCCATCGCCGCCCGAGGGACCGCCGCGAGGCACAAATTTCTCACGCCGGAAGGCCATGCAGCCATTGCCGCCGTCGCCGGCCTTGACACGAATTTTTGCTTGATCGATGAACATAGTTGAACCAGGGAACAGGGGTTAGAAAACAAGGAATAAGGACTAGGGAGGAAGGACCAGAAACCAGCGTCCGATGCCTACATTGAGGCAAAATTCACAATCCCTACTATCCAGTCTACCGGAGAAGGGTTAGAATCGCTTGCAACGTCACTTATATAGTCATGAGAGCGGCCCAATGCGAGAGATCCCTTTCTCGCGACGGCCGTTGGATTTCGTTTGATCCGGACTCGCCGCAAGAGCGGGCCGGAATGAAAACTTGAAGTGATTTCTCCCAAGGTCTGCCACGAACAAGAGGTTCGATGGCGGGGGTAGAGCGAAACCAAAGTAGGTGTACCCAAGGACCATGCATTCAAGTCGACGCGAACATCAGGGAGCGGCGGCCAGCCACGGACTTGCCAGAGCATAGTAACTCTGGTTTCGCTCTTGGGCGCGGATGGACGAGGGTGCTGTTGGCAGCCGTGCTCCTGCTGGGAGCGGGGGCGGCGGGTTTTGCCCAATCGGCTGAAGCACGATCCATCCAAGACACGCGAGCTGGCTCTTTGAGTGGCAGGCTGACGGACCTATATTCGAAGCCGCTGGCTGGCGTCGCTCTGACGCTGCGCAACCAGGCCACCGGCGCGGAGACGCGCACAATCACCGCAAAAAACGGGGCTTACGAATTGATTGGGCTGGAGCCGGGCGAGTACACGCTGGAGGCCGAGAGTTCGCAATTGGGCCGTGGCCAGTTGGAAAACATCGTAGTGAACGCAGGCCACGAAGCGCGCGTGCAGGCGGCCATGGCGTTTGAGCCCGTTTCGCTTAGCTTCATCCTGGCGAAAGTACAGGATCCGAACCGGCCAGAGCTTCAACTGGAAGTTCTGCCGTCAGGCTTCGCCACGCTGCATCTTGAGCCTTTGCAAACGCTGGCTTTGGCCGGACACAGCTTACCGAGTTCCGCACAACCGGCCCTCTTGGCTTCGGTTCCCGCGCACCTTGGCGCGAACGGTTCCCAGGTCTCAAAAGCGAGACCTAGGGCACCCAGTTTTCCGGTTTCTCCTGCTGTGGCCGCAGTTTCAGAACCCGCGCATACCTCCGCGAATCATTCCCAGCTTCCAGAAGCGAGACCAGGGGCGCCGACGATTGCCTCCGATTTGGTGCAGCCCATGCCGCCGATTGTGCAGATTCCGCGCAATCCGGCTCTGGAGGCTTCTCAGCAGAGCGATCCGGTAGTTTCAGCAACGACCACCACGATCAGCGCGCAGGAGTTGCAGGCGCTACCCGTCAGCGGGCGGCATTGGCAGGACTTCGTGCTGGACACTACGCCTACCTCCGCAATTCCGGCGGGGGGCCAAGCGCAGATCGCGCTGCGGGGCGCAGATGAGCCGGCCGAAATTGCCGTGGATGGAGTGAGCAAAGGACTGGCCTTTGGCTCAACAAACGATTCAGGGCAGGGGGGGGCGTCCGGCGAGGGCGCCGTGGGGCAAGGCGGAGCCGACCCGGCCGGCATGGCGCAGGTGGGCAGAGGCGGCCACGGGCTTGCCTTGAGCGAGGCGGCAATCCGCGAGGTGCGGACGGAGGCTGGCAACGTGGAGGCGGCGGTTTCCCGCGCGGCAGGCGGGCGCATGAATGTGGAAACCCAGAGCGGCGCGAATGAGTTCCACGGGCAGGGGTCTTTCTTCGACCGCCAGAATGCATGGGGTGCGCGGAATCCCTTCAGCCAGTGGGTGAAGGAGACGACGGCGGCTACCGATGCCACTGTACCTGGGTTTACGGCCGAGTCCTACACGCCTCCGGACCGCGAAACAACCTGGGGCATCGGCCTGGGCAGTCGGCTTCGCCGCGACAAGCTCTTTTGGTTCGCGGCGTTGGACGGATCGGACCGCAACGATCCGGGTTTGGCGACGGTAAAACATCCCTGCTTGAGCAGCGACAGTGACGGAGTTTGCACCAGCGGATTCTTTGCCAATCCGACCAACGACGAGATGCAGGTGCTTGCTTCGCGGCTGGGTTTATCCGGCGACAATGCGGAGGCCGAGGGCCGGGCGAAGTACTCCTGCATGTTGGAAACCCTGGCCGGAAGCCTGAATGGTGCGAGTTCTGATTGCCTGTTGGGCACGCCGTTCACTTCGCTGCTTGGCACGGCTCCGCGTACGGCCACGCAGTGGACAGGCTTTGGGCGGCTCGACTGGAAGGCGTCCGAGCGCAACAGTATGACGATCGAGGGGACTGGCGTGCAATGGAACTCGCCGGGCGGCGGGCTGACCCGCGTTTCGGAAGCGTATGGCAACCACAGCTTTGGATCGACCAAAGCCAGCGAGACTTGGCTGCTGGGCCGCTGGGAAGCCTTTCTGACTCCCAACCTGCTGGCCGTGACCCAAGTCTCGGCCGGACACACCGTTCATCAGGCGCTGCCGGAAACTCCATCAGCCTTTGAAAAGACTTTGCTCACCGGCAATGTGTGGGGGCAGTTGCCGCAGATCGCAGTGGAATCTTACTACGGGTTCACGATTGGCAATCCGTCGCGCTTCGGCACGGGCAACTTTCCCGACGAGCACCTCTATCAGGCGCAGGAGTCGGTTGACTGGGTTCGCGGCAAGCTGCTGGTTCGAGCTGGCTTTCAACTCAACCACAATTCCGACGCGACGAGCCTGCTGCGCAATCAGACAGGAACGTATAACTACTCCAGCCTGGTTAACTTTACTTCCGACGCGATGGTTTTCGAGAAATATGGGCTGACCGGCGCGCTGGATCCTCACAACCTGCACAACTGCGATGCGGCAGGTACAGGGCTGGGCGCTCTGCCCTGCTACTCGTATTTTTCGCAGACCATTGGCCCCAACAACTGGCAGTTGAGCAGCAACGACTGGGCCGGGTACGTCACGGCCCAGTGGCCAGCGGGAAAGCTCGTGACCCTTTCCGCCGGGTTGCGCTGGGAGCGGGAGCAGGCGCCGCCGGCGCTGGCCGCGCTCGACAATACGGCATTGCCGCAGACAGAAAAGATGCCGAGCCTCGGCAACCAGTGGGGCCCGCGCGTCAGCCTGGCCGTGGGCAATGGCGAGAAGCATTGGCCCGTGTTGCGGCTAGGCTACGGAATGTACTTTGGACGCACCGCGAACGCGGCGCTGCAAACGGCGCTGACCCAGACCGGCTCGCTCAAGGGAGACCTGAGCTTTTTCATGCGGCCCACGGATGACAACGCCAACAACGCAGGCGGCGCGCCGCCATTTCCCTACGTGCTGCGCGGGACGCCGGGCAGCGCAATCATGCCGGGAGCGGTCGAGTTTGCGCCGAGCTTCCACAATCCAGAGATCCATCAGGCGGTCGTGGCCGTTGAAGAGACGCTGCCCGGCCATGTGGAAGTGACCGCCAGCGCAATGGCCAGCCTTGGCCGCCGGCTGCCGATTTCGATTGACACCAACCTCGACACGCCGTCCTCGACCGAGACCATCACGTACAACGTGTGTGACGAAACGCTCAAGGCAACCGGCAATGCCACCTGTGGCCACACCGGCCTGGGGCCCATCAAGGCCACGCAGATCACGGTTCCTTTTTATGCTTCCTGGCCGGCCAGTGAAAAGACCTGCGAGTCAGCAAGTACAGCTTTTTCCGGGCGGCCCAACCCGTGCTACCAGCAAATCACGCAGATCGAGAGCCGCGCCAACTCGACCTACGAGGCGGCCATGCTGAAGATTGCCCGCATGAGCCGCCGCGGATTGAGCCTGCGCGCGCATTACACCTATGCGCACGCCATGGACTGGAACCCGAACGAGAGCAGCCGGGTCGCGGGCAACGACGTACTGGAGACGGATGACTTCAAGATGGAGTACGGTGCCGGCAACCTGGATATGCGCCACTCGGCTGGCGTTACGGCAATCCTTGAAACGCCGTGGAAACTGCGTGGCTGGGCCGGAAAGCTTGGCAACAACTGGATGCTCTCTGGCACGGGACAATACCGCAGTGGCCTTCCCTACACCATGCGTACATCGGGCTCGTTGGCCAAGGAATTTACGACCGACGGCTCGGCCATTGTAGGGCTGGGACCGGGCATGAACGGCTCGGGCGGCGACAACCGAATCTATGGTTCGGGCAACGACGGCCGCATCTATAACATTGGCCGCAACACCTACCGCTATCCCGCCACCTGGAAGGCCGATCTGCGGCTGGGCCGCCGCTTTGATCTGGGGCAAATGCGTCAGTTGGAAGTGCTGGCCGAAAGCTTCAACCTGCTGAATCACCGGAATGTGACCGAACTGGAAACCACCGGCTATACGATCAAATCCGGCACGACTTCCACCTTGCCGTCGCTGAACTTCCTCACGGGCCTCAAGGCCAATACCACCGCTTTTGGGCAGCCGCTGAACGCGAATGCGACCAACTCCTACCGCGAACGGCAGATCCAGTTTGGCGTAAGGATGAGGTTCTAGTTCGTCGCAGCCGGTTCCTGCTTGGCCATGGCGCGAATGTAGTGGATGAGATTCCACACTTCGACGTCCTTGGCGCGGCCCTCGGCCTCAGAAGGCATCTTGCCCTTGCCGTTGCGGATGGCGCTGAACAACTCGGCGTCCGGCCGGTTGGCCAGAGTCTTCGGATCGGTCCAGTCGCCGAGCGTCACTTGCATGGCCTGGGCCAGATCGGTTTTGCCATTGCCGTTGTCTCCATGGCAAAGCGCACAGTCAACCGCATAGATTTCCTTGGCGCGCGCCTGTGATTTTTCAGTTGCTTTGACTGGGTTTTTCTGGCCGGATGCGGCGTCCTGCGGCGTGGGCGCCAGAGCGGACGAGGCCGTAATTCCAAACAATACAACTGCGGAAGCGAATAAAAATGGTTTCAACATGGCGTTCTCCTCAGTCACAGGTGCCGGATGCTGGCACGAGCGTCTGAAAACTTACTCGGACGGAATTATAGGCCAAATAAATAGCCTTTGGATTGATGGAATTGCCGGATCAGACTCAAACGGTAATGAGTTAACCGTTTTGGTCCAGATCCCGTGCGGGGAAGGCCACAGTATTCAGTGCAGCGGCCGCCAGCCGCAGGCGAGATCCGGCGCGGCGGTTTTGCCGTCGAGGCGGAAGCAGGCCGCGCCGTTGATGTCGGTCGAGAAGGTGCCGACTTTGGCCGCTTGCAACTCTTCCAGCACTTCGGCGCGGGGATGGCCGTAGCGGTTGCGCAGGCCGCAGGAGATGACGGCCCACTGCGGAGCCACGCGGGCCAGAAACTCAGGCCGCGTCGAAGTGAGGCTGCCGTGATGGCCTACCTTCAGCAGCGTGCTGGCCAGATTCGGCTCGGCGAGCATGGCATCTTCGACGGGAGCCTCGGCGTCGCCCTCCAGCAGTACCGAGGTCGCTCCGTAGGCCACGCGCAGCACCATCGAGTCGTTGTTGCCGGGCTCCGCGCCGGGCTGATAGTCGCGGAAAGGCGCCATCACAGCCACCTGGGCCGTGCCGAAAGCGAGTGCATCGCCAGCGCGCAGCGAACGGACGCGCACATGAAGGCCCGCGGCCTCGTCCAATAGGGCTTTGTAGTCCTCAGCGGGCGGGTTGTTTCCCACCCAGAGCTCGGCGGGATGGAAGTTGCGCAGAACGGCGGGCAGGCCGCCCATGTGGTCGGAGTGCGCGTGGCTGAGGGCCACGACGTCAAGGCGGCGGATGCCGCGCGACCAGAGGACTTGTGAGACGACCTCCTCGCCGATGTCGTAGTCCTGCGGCGCCTGATGCGGTCCGCCGCCGAAACCGCCGCCATCGATCAGCATGGTTTTGCCATCGGGGGTGATCAGCAGCAGGGAATCGCCCTGGCCCACGTCGATGGCCTCCACCAGCAGCGCGTTGCGCGGATGATCGATTGGGCGGGGCATGACGGCCATCCCAGCGGCCAGGAGCAGCGCGAACACAGAAGCGAAAACGGCGACGCGGCGAGGCCAGTGCCTTCCAGAATGGACGGCTAGGCGGGCCAGCACGATGGCCGTGCCCAGCAGCGCACAGAATGCCAGCGAATGGCTGAGCAGCGGCGCGGGAATGCGGAAGTCGCCCCAGGCCATTGAACCGAACAGATGCACCAGCCCGGTGCCGAAGTGAAGAAAAACCACCACAACCATCGCCGGGAAGATGGCGGCGTGGGGCCAGACCAGCAGCGCCAGCAGAGTGACCAGCGCGGCCGGCATCAGCACGGCCAGCAGCGGCAGGATGAAGATATTCACCGGCAGGGCGAGAAGGGTGATGCGATGGAAATAGAGCGCCATGGGCAGCGTCATGGCCAACTCCACCACGCAGGAGACGACGACCATCTCGACGCAGCGGAGCAGAAAGCGCACCGTCCAGGGGAAGATGCGCCAAGCAATGGATGCAGCCAAGCGGCCGTGAATGGCAGCCAGAAAGGTTGCGGCGACTTCGCGCGTCGTTTCGTGGAAGAGGGTGAGCTGCGCATGTGGCACTTCGTCGTCGGGCGTGGTGGGGATGTCGCTGGAGATGGAGCGCCAGGGCCGTATGGCTGCTTGCAGCGCCTCGGCAAACATACGCAGCGTCAACCGAAATTGCGCGAGGTGCGGAGGCAGCTTGCTGTCCAGAGCGACCTGGCGCAGGTTGCGCAGGGCCGTCAGGTAAGGATGCGTGGTGCACTCAAGCAGCGGAGAGGCGACGCCGCCGATGGAAACCACGGCGAGCAGAGTCATCTGGAAGCCGGAGTCAAAAAGGCTGCGCGGACTGAAGGCCAGCAGGCAGAGCGAGGCAAAGCCGATTGTGTTCAGCACACTGCGCTCGCGGTAGAGCAGCCGCCCAAGCAGGTAGAGCATGACCATCCAGAGCGAGCGCTGAACCGGCGTGGCGAAGCCGGTGAACAGCGCGTAGGCGAATGAGCCGAGAATGGTGGCGAAGGTGGCCGGGACGCGAGGCAGGCGCAGGCGGCGCGCGATCCAGAACAGGAAGCCGGAGACGATGGCCAGATGAAAGCCCGAGACCACCAGCATATGGAAGGAGCCGGTGCGCTCGAAGCCCACGCGCAGCGAGTGCGTGAGGTACGTGCGGTCGCCGGTGACCATGGCGGCCAGCATGATGGCGTCGTCCGGCGAAAGGCGCAAGGGCGCGGGCAAGCGGCGCATGGCCGCGGGCAGTGCCAGCAGACGGGCGCTCGTCGCGTGCTGCAAGCCGCTGATGCGGCAGGCAAGGAAATCGTCTGGCAGCGTCCACCCCAGCAGCGAAAGCCCTTCGTCGTTGGCCTTACCCAGGCGCTCCACGCGATCAATCTTCACCGTGGTCGAGGAGGTAATGCCCTGATCGACCAGATACTGCTCGCGGCTCCAGACGCCGGGATCGTGATAGACCTCGGGCGGCAACAGCCGGGCCACGGCGCGGATGCGTTCGCCGCACTGGAAAGGCTGCAAGCTTGCCGCGTCGTCCGGCCAGCGAACGGTCAGGCGCACGTTGCCTTTCTCTGGAGTTTGTATGTCCTCCGCGTCGGTGACCACTTCCAGGCTGGAAACGCGCAGGTCAATGCGCTGCGAGGACTGCTGGACGGGTTGTTGAACGGGCTCGGCGGGCTCGTTGCGGGGCTCGTAGTCCGTCAGGTTTTGTTCAATTTCGCCGCGCACCGGGCCGGTGTTGATGACTGTGCCCTCGACGGTGCGCAGCAGGCCGTCAGACAGAGAGGCCACGGCGGGCGCCGGCGCCGGATGGGGCTCCATCTCCGCGCACCACGCGCCCAGCAGCATCCACAACACGGCCAGCGGAAGCCATGCGATGCGCTGCGCAAACAATGCCGCCACGCCGCAGAGCACGGCGGCCAGAGCCAGCGCGACGAGCGTCAGGCTGGGTTGCAGCCAAAGGAATTGCGTGGCGGCAATTCCAACGGCAAACAGCCATGCCGCATGAAAGAGCGGGAGAGTGCTTGGCCCGCCGAATGCGGGCGTACTGATGACTTGTCCGAGGTTGGGGGAGCCGGATTCCATCGCGCCAGAAAAATTAAAAAGTGATTCTGGCTCTCAAGCCTATCAGGCGTGGCGCAACTGGACCACTGTTTCCAGATGAAAGGTTTGCGGAAAGAGATCGGCGAGGGTGATGGACTGGATTTGATAGCCGGAGGCGATAAGCGCGCGCAGGTCGCGGGACAGCGTCGCCGGGTCGCAAGAAACACAGACCAGCTCGGGTGAGGCGATCTTGGCCAGCAGAGCGTAGGTTTCCGCGCCCAGGCCGGTGCGCGGCGGGTCTGCCACAATCAGATCGGGCCGCGTTGGATGCGAAGACGCTGGCTTGCAATTTTTGCGCAGGAAAGCAAGAGTCTCCGAGTCGACGGCCGTGCCGCCGGTGCCGTGGAGATTCGCCGCCAAGGCGGCCGTGGCCGCAGGGGCAGACTCGACGGCGACCACGCGGTCGAAGCGCGTCGCGAGCTGCCGCGCAAACAGGCCGACGCCGGCAAAAAGATCCCAGGCGAGCTTGCCCTTGTGGCCGTCGACGACCCGCTCGACCAGAGAGTCCACCAGCCAGCGGTTGACCTGAAAAAAAGCGCCGTGGTCCACGCGATAGTCGGAGCCTGCGGCGCGATAGGCGAGCGAGGCCGCGCCCCACTGCGCCAGGGTGCGTGGCGGCTGGCCGGGACGGCCCTCGAAGACAAGTTCCGCACCGATGAGTGCGGGGATTTTTCCCTGGAGAGCCTGCGCCAATTCATTGAAGCGGATTTTTGTTGGGCTGGCGGTGAAAACAGTGGCCAGCAGCGCGGTTTCGGCGGCATCGCAGAAAAGCGCAATCTCTGTGGGCCGCAGCGCCGGCGCAAATTCGCGCGCAACCTGCGCAAAAGCCTGTGTGGCGGCAACCAGCAGTGGCGCGGCAATGGGGCATTCGCGGATGGGCACGACGGCGTGCGAGCGGCGGCCACGGTAGCCGGGATTGCCTTTGGCATCGAAGGCCAGGCGGATGCGGTTGCGATACGCCCAGGGCTGGAACTTGGGCTCGCCGGAGAGTACGGCAATCTCGGCGGGTACAGTGACGCCGCCGCGCTCCAGAGTTTCGCGCAGAATAGTCTGCTTGAAGGCCAGTTGTGCCGCGTAGTTGGCGTGCTGATAGTGACAGCCGCCGCAGGCGCCAAAGTGCGGACAGGCGGGCGCAGTGCGCTCCGGCGCGGGACGAAGAATCTCCTCGGCCTCGGCGGTCGCGTAGCCGCGCTTGCTCTGGGTGATGCGCACACGCGCTTCTTCGCTGGGCAACACAAGCGGCACAAAAACGGCTTTGCCTTCAACGCGAGCCAGAAACGCGCCGCCGTAAATGGGCTTTTCAATTTCGACAAGCTGCGGCTCGGCGGGAGCGGCTTTCATCCGGGCGGGACCAGCTTTTCTGATTGCGGCAGAACGTCCCTCAGGAGCTAAAGCCCCGCGTTCTTTTTGTCGCGTTTGCAGCACGACTGAAGTCGTGCCCTGACACAATCGTGAGGCTGCGTCGATCTTTTCCGTAGCCTGCTTGGCGTCGGAGGCTTTTTTCCTGCTCATGTTGCGTGCGGCCGAGTGCCTCTTTGCGCTCTGCTTGGCCCGCCGCTCGATCGTGGATAGTTTTCTAGGCATTATTGTTGACTCATGTAAAACAGGCTGAGGCGCGGAAGGTTGTAGTGGGCCAGTAGTTGCTTTTGCACAAACTGGTGCTCCACCTGACGCAGTTGCACGACGCCCATGCGGCTGCGATAGGGCGCCAATTCGCGCGCCGCGTGCTCTTTGAGTTCCACCAACAGATCTTCAGGCGCGGCCGCAGTGAGCGCGGCAAAGAGCTTTTCTTCGAGAACGGTCAGGGTGCGTTCGAGCGATTCTAGATCGTTCGGCTGTGCGCCCTCGCCGCTTGGTGCGGCCAGTTCACGCAGGCGAACGGCGGTTGCCTTGCAGGCTTCGGGAGCAATCGCGGCCGCATCCAGAGCGGCTGCGCAGGCTTCAAGATGCGCGGCGACACGCTCCTGCTCAAAGCCCGATTCGCTGTTGGCTGTGGCGGACGCGGGGGCAGTTCCGGCGGAGGCCTCGCGCAGTTCCTCGGCGGCTTCCATCACCGCCTGCGCGCACCAGGCCAGTCCGTTCACGCGCCGCATCCGGCCGCGCTTCTGCCGCGCCTCGTACTTGTCGAAGGCCGAGTCGATGCCGCGCAGAGCCGCTTCCAGCGGGATGCCCGCATCGCGCCAGGTCTCGATCAGCGCCCAGTCCAGCGTCGAGAGCAGCAGCAGCGACCCGCGCCGCTGCTGGAAGCGCTCTTCGATTTCGGTGAAATAGTTGAAATAATTCACGGCGGGCGCCCTAATGCGCTTTGCCTCGCGGCTTGGCCGCACGGTTGCGCTCGAAGAGAATCAGCAGCCCGTCAAGGGTGAGCATTTCGTCGGTCTCGGTAATGAAGCGCGAGTCCTCCGCGATCTGCCGCGCCAGTCCACCGGTGGCGATGATGCGCGGCTGCGCGCCGAGTTCGGCGATGGTGCGCTCCAGAATGCCGTCCACCAGGCCGATATAACCGAAGTAGAGGCCGCTCTGCAGGCACGTCACCGTGTTGGTGCCGATGACCTTGGCGGGACGCTTGATGTCCACGCGGCTCAGGCGGGCGGCATGCGAAAAAAGCGCCTCGGCGCTTAGACCGAGCCCCGGCGCGATGGCTCCGCCGAGATATTCGCCCTTGGCGGAGATTACGTCGAAGGTCGTTGCCGTGCCGAAGTCCACCACAATGCATGGGCCGCCGTAGCGCTTGAAGGCGGCGATGGCGTTCACCAGCCGGTCCGCGCCGAGTTCCAGCGGGTTATCCACCAGCAGCGGCATTCCGGTTCTGATGCCCGGCTCAACAAAAAACGGCTGAAGATGAAAATAGGTTTCGCAGACCTGGCGCAACGTGCCATCCACGGGCGGCACCACCGAGGAGATCATGATGTGCGTGACCTCGCGGGGAGCCATACCGTTCATCTGGAAGAGATTGATGAAAAATACGCCGTACTCGTCGGCGGTTTGCTGGCGATGAGTGGTGACGCGCCAGTGCGCGACCAGCTCGGGCTCTGCCCCTTCGAGCTTATAAAGGCCCAGCACCGTATTCGTATTGCCGACATCGATGGCTAGCAGCATGATTTTCTCAACTTTTCCTAACGAATGCCGCCGGTTTGCACCGTGACCAGGCCATTCTCGGTGCGCACCAGCAGAAATCCATTATCGTCCAGCCCGGCTGTCATACCCGTACAAGCTTGCGGACCATGCACTTCAACTTGTCGTCCGCGAATCCAAGTCGAGGCCTGCGCAACCCGCTCGGGAATCGTCACACCCGCCGCCGGATCGGCCAAGCCAAGCACCTCACGCTGCAGCGATTTTAACAGGGAGACGAGTAAATCCTGGCGCGAAACGCTCTGCCCACCCTCCAGATCGAGCGAAGTGGCGGGCGTGGCGAGGTCGGGCGCAAAGTCGCGCTGGTGAACGTTGATGCCGATACCCACGACGGCATAGTCAACCGCGCTGCCGGAATTCTTTGCCTCAACCAGGATGCCGACGGCCTTGCGTGTGCCGAGCAGCAAATCGTTGGGCCAGCGAAGATCGGCTGTGAGGCCAGAGACGGCGCGAATCGCTTCGGCGGCAGCCAGTCCCGCGGCCAAGGGAATCAGCGGCAGGCGAGAAGCGGAAATCGGCGGGCGCAGCAGCACACTTACATACAGTCCATCACCCGCCGACGAGTGCCACGCATGATCGGAGCGGCCGCGGCCAGCCCGTTGCTCATCGGCAAAGTAAACCGAGCCATGCGGAGCGCTGTTGCGCGCGGCCTCCAGTGCGTCGGCGTTGGTTGAATCGGTGACAGGGGAGAAATGCAGCTTGCCCGCAAAGACGGTGCCGGCAAGCTCGACCTCCAGCGCAGCCAGATCGTACACGGCTAGGCCGTTTCCGCTTCGATGCGCAGGGAAATGTCGGCGGCCTTGGCCGAGTGCGTCAAGGCGCCCACGCTGATGAAGTCCACACCGGCCTCGGCGTAGGCGCGAATGTTTTTGAGCACGATGCCGCCGGAGGCTTCGACCGGGATGTGCCGCGCTTCCTGCTCTTTCTTTGTTTTCCCAGCCGTCGCCTTGCGGATGCGGTCGACGGCGTGCTTCACCTGCCTGGGCGTCATATTGTCCAGCAGAATGGCCTCGGCGCCGTACTGCAAAGCCTCTTCAAGCTCCTGCGGACTGCGTACTTCGACCTGCACGCGCTGGCCTTTTTTGCGTCGTTCGAGTGCTCGCGTCAGCACCGTGGGCAGGCCGCCGCCGAGCGAAATGTGGTTGTTCTTGATGAGAATGCCGCTGGCCAGATCGAGCCGGTGATTTGTCCCCCCGCCGCAGGCCACAGCGTATTTTTCCAGCAGCCGCAGGCCGGGAATCGTCTTGCGCGTGTCGAGCAGGCGCGCGCCGGTGCCTTCGATGGCGTCAACATACTGGCCCGCCGTGGTGGCAATGCCGCTCAAGTGCTGCATGAGATTCAGAATCACGCGCTCGCAACTGAGCAGCGTGCGAGCGTTGTGGCGGATGACGGCCAGCACCTGTCCATCATGGACGTGCACGCCGTCAAAGATTTCCGGATGGCTAACGACCTCAAAGCGGGCCTGCGCCGGAGCGCGCTTGTCGAGCCGCGCAAAGATTTCCAGAAAGCGCGGCACCGCGCCCAGACCGCAAACCACCATCTCCTGGCGGGCAAGGATCGAGCCGGTCGCGCGCAGATTGGGGCCGACGGTCAGGTTGGTGGTGATGTCGCCGGCGGCCCTGTCTTCAACCAGAGCCTGCTCCAGCAATGCGTCGATGTGGCTGTTCTTCCAATCCATGATTCTGTTCCTTGCAATTACTCGGACGGCAATGCGGCCAACGCGGCTTGCGCTTTTTCGAGCAGCATCCGCGTTTCTTCCGCTTGCTTATTGAGGCCGTCGACGATGTGCGCCGGAGCCTTGGCCAAAAAGCCTGCGTTGCCGAGCCTGCCTTGAGCGGCCTGCAAACCCTTTTCGAATTTGACGATTTCCTTTGTCAGACGCGCGCGTTCGGCGGGTACGTCGATGGTGCGCTCGTAAATCACGGCCACATCGAATGTGGCTGTGGAGTGCTTCGAAAGGCCCGCGGAAATCTCCTCGACGAAGCGCACTTCGCTGACCTTGGCCAGCCGCTCGACCATGGCGATGTTCTGCTTGACGATGGCCTGCGATCCAGCGTCGATGCGAACCTCAACCGGCGTGGACGCCTTCTCTTCGACGCCAATTTCCTTGCGCAGTCCGCGCACTTCGACGATGAAGTCCTGCAGCAGAGCCATTTCAGCCAGAGCAGCCGCATCCGCCAACTTTTCTGAGGCTTGCGGATAACTGGTCAGCGCAATGGACTTGGCGGGCGGCTTGCCGTCATAAAGCGCGTGCCAAATCTCTTCGGTCAGGAAGGGCATGAAGGGCGAAAGCAAACGCAATGAAGCTTCAAAAACCGAAACCAGCGTTGTCAGCGCGGCTTGTCTGCTGTCGTGCTTGCTGTCTCGCTGATCTGCCGACTCGCCGTCCGGTCCATCCATCGGGAAGTCCAGCCGCAGCTTGACGATTTCCAAGTACCAATCGCAGAAGCTGCCCCAGAAAAATTGATAGATGGTGTTGGCCGCGTCATCGTAGCGATAGTTTTCGAGAGACGCATTGACCTTGGCGGCAGTCGAGTTGAACTCGGCCACGGTCCAGCGATCTTCCAGCGGCGCGTCGGCGGCCACCGTGGGCATTTCGCCCAGAGCGGCGGGGTCGACCGTGATGCCAATCTCGGCGGCGCGATCCACGTTCATGAAGAGGTAGCGCGCGGCGTTCCAGATCTTGTTGGCGAAGGCGCGATAGCCCTCCGTGCGCGCCACGTTGAAGGCAATGTCGGTGCCGGGCGAGGCCATCGAAGCCAGCGTGAATCGGACCGCATCTGTGCCGTACTGCTGCACAATGCCGATGGGGTCGATGACGTTGCCTTTGGTCTTGGACATCTTTTCGCGGTTGGCGTCGCGCACCAGCGCGTGAATGTAGACATCGCGGAAGGGAACCGAGTCCTTCAATTCGCGCTTGCTGCCGTCCGGCATGGGAACGTCGGAGGCGAACCAGCAGCCGAACATGATCATCCGGGCGACCCAGAAGAAGAGAATGTCGAAGCCGGTGACCAAGAGGCTGGTCGGGTAGAATGCGTCGAAGTCGTCGTGATTCTCGCTGCCTTCCCTGGTCCCCAAGTGCGAGGGACCAGGGGCATCCGGAGTGTTGGATCGACCAAAATTCGGCCAGCCGAAGACGGAAACCGGCAGCAGGCCGGAGGAGAACCAGGTGTCGAGAACGTCGGTTTCCTGCGTGATTTTCGTCGAGCCGCAATGAGCGCAGGCCGATGGGTCTTCGCGGGCGACGGTGATCTTGTGGCACTCCGAACAGTGCCAGGCCGGAATGCGATGGCCCCACCAGAGCTGGCGCGAGATGCACCAGTCATGGATGTTTTCCATCCACTCGAAGTAGGTCTTTTCGTACATTTCCGGCGTGAAGCGGACGTACTTTTTCTGGACGGCCTCTTTGGCCTTGTCGGCCAGCGGCTGAATCTTCACAAACCACTGCGTGGAAAGGCGCGGTTCGACGACCGTCTTACAGCGGTCGCAGTGGCCGACGGCGTTGGTGTAGTCCTTGACGGCCGCCAGCAGTCCTTGTTCGTCCAGGTCGGCGACCATCTTTTTACGCGCCACGTAACGGTCGAGGCCGACATATGCGCCGCCTTCGGCGTTGAGGTGGCCCTTGTCGTCCATGATGTTGATCGAGGGCAGATGATGGCGCTCGCCCATGGCGAAGTCGTTGGGATCATGAGCCGGGGTCACTTTGACCGCTCCGGTGCCGAAGTCGCGGCTGACCCATTCGTCGAGAATGACCGGGATTTCACGGCCAACCAGCGGCAGGCGGAGCTTTTTGCCGTGCAGATGAAGGTAGCGCTCGTCTTCCGGATGAACGGCAACCGCGACGTCGCCCGCAAGGGTTTCGGGGCGCGTGGTGGCGACGGTCAAAAACTCGCCGGTATCTTTGCCTTCCGCGTCGAGGACCGGGTAGCGAATCTCCCAGAGATGGCCCTTCTGCTCGGCGTGAACCACTTCGAGGTCGCTGATGGCGGTCTGGCAGCGCGGGCACCAGTTGACGATGTACGAACCGCGATAGATAAGCCCCTGCTCGTAAAGGCGGACAAAGGCCTCGCGCACGGCGACGGAGAGGTTTTCATCCATCGTGAAGTATTCGCGTTGCCAGTCGACCGAGGCGCCGAGGCGCTTCATTTGGCCGAGGATCGCGCCACCGGTTTCGCGCCGCCACTGCCAGACGCGTTCGACAAAGGCTTCGCGGCCAAGCTGCTGGCGGCTTGTGCCTTCGGCGGTCAGTTGGCGCTCGACCATCATCTGCGTGGCGATGCCCGCGTGGTCGGTGCCGGGCAGCCAGAGGGCGCGACGGCCGCTCATGCGCCGCCAGCGGGTCAGGATGTCCATCTCTGCCTGGTTGAGCATGTGGCCCATGTGCAGGCGGCCGGTAACGTTGGGCGGCGGCAGCAGGATGGTAAACGACTCCTGCGGGGCGGCGTCGGGCGAGGGCGTGGGCTGGGCGAAGAGCTTCTCGCGCACCCAGTACTCGGCCCAGTGATCTTCAATGGCGGTTGGATCGTAAGTTTTTGGCAGGTCGTGGGGCATGATTTTTGTCTTGAGTGAGCCCCGATAATTCACGAAAAACACCGTATAAGGAGAGGGCTTCCGCGCGAGGGACTACCCCTCACTTTATCAGAGGGAGCAATCAAGGGGATAGCATCAGATCGAACGCGGTGCAGACAAAAAAGGCCGCATCCAGTTGGGATGCGGCCTTTTGGCGTTGAAACGGCGGTCTGCCTTAGAACGGATTCAGCTTGGAAAGCCCCTTCTTCTTGTGCTTCTTGCTGGAGGACTCGTCGTTCAGGTCGGCCTTGTGCTTCTTGGCGTCGGCGGGGTTGACAGCCGCAGTTGGCGTCGAGCCGTGCCGGACGTCGTTGACCTGATCGGGCGCTTCGGCTGGCTTTTCGGCCGCGGGCAGGGCGGCGCTGGGCTGGCCCACCGCCTTGACGACGGCGTTGGGATCGGCTGCGGGCGCGTTGACAATCTGGACACCCACGCCGGTGCCGCCTTCCGGCTTTTCAAGCTGCAAAGGCGCTTGGGAGGGCTGATCGCTGCGCGGCGGCTCATTGACGCCAGTGGGCGTGGCTGCCGCTGCTGCCGCAGCAGGACTGCCCGCATTGAGCGCGTCGGTGAAGATGGCGACGTTCCGCTTGTTCACATCGGGAGCGATGGTGCGCTTGGGGTCGTCCAAGCTGGGTTCGCCCACATGCACAGCCTCGACGACGGTCGGTCCGTGCTTGATGACTCCGAGCGTCTTGCCGGTAAAGCGCAAGGGCTGGCGGCTGCGTTCTTCGGCGTCGCTTTCGGCAATCGCCGCCTCGGTCGGTTCGGGAACGGGGCGGTTCATGGCCACCAGCCGGTCGCGTGCGTCTTCCACATGAGGAGCCATGGGATAGCGGGTGATGACCTTGGCATAAGCGGCGGCGGCTTTATCCTGATAGATCGCGTGCAACCGTTCCTTGAGCGCGCCAGGCAGACGGGGAGAGATCTGAATTGCGCGAGCCTCTCCGGCATAGGCATCGCCAATGCCCAGCAGTGCCTGATCGCTCTTGGAGTAAAGCGGATAGGTATCCACAACAGTTTCAAGGCGGGCCACAGAGGCGGAATAGTTCTCCCTGGTTCCGTAATAGAGGCCGATCTGGGTTTCGCGCTCGGCCAAAACCTCCTGCACGTCGCGCAGCTTCTGCTTGGCGCGGGGCACCAGCGGCGAGTCGGGGAACATATTGATCATGGCCCGGTATTCCCGTTCGGCGTTCTGGGCGTTCGTGTAGTCGCGGTCTGGCTTCTCCATCTGCTGATAATAGATGTCGCCAACCTTCATCTGCGCTTCCGCAGCTTCCGGGGCATTGGGGAAGAAGGTGATGAAATCCTTGTACTCGGCCTCGGCTGAGGTCAGAGCCGCCGTGCCGCCTTCCTTGAACCAGCTATCGCCCATGGCCAGCTTGGCGCGCATACGGTATTCGGAGTCGGGATAGGTGTTGAGCATGGTCTGCAGGTCAAGCCGCGCCACGTCGAAGCGGCCCTTCTTGATGGCCAGCATCGCCTTGTCAAACAGCTCTTTGTCGGGCTGTTTGGACTTGACGCCGGCCAGCGGGTTGGCGCTCAAGTCCTCGTTTTTCTTGTGCTTGGGCTTCTTTTCCCTGGCTTGGGAGGCAATTCCGCCCACCATCAGAACCGCCAGAGTTACAGCGGCAATCTTGCTCGTCAACCGGTTCATACCACCTCATTGCGGCTGCGGCCCATCGCGAGGGCTGCAAGCCTATTCCCCAATGCTGTCTAAATCTTGTCTGCAAAATCTTCTGCTAAACGCCAGTGGCCTCGCGGGCCTCTGCCAGCAGTGCACGCGCATCCTGCTCCGGTTTGCCGGCGCCAAAAACGGCATTGCCAGCCACCAGCAGGTCCGCTCCTGCTTGGACGATGCGGGCCACGGTATCGTGAGCCACGCCGCCATCCACTTCGATTCTAAATGCCAGTCCCCGTTCCTGGCGTATCTGGACCAATTGCCGGATCTTATCCAGCGAGAATTCAATGAATTTCTGCCCGCCGAAGCCCGGATTCACGCTCATCACCAGCACATGGTGAACCATGGGCAGAATCTCGCTGAGCAGATCGACGCGGGTGGCCGGATTGATCACGACCGCCGGCTTCATGCCGTGCTGGGCAATCAGTTCCAGCGAACGGTGCAGGTGCCGGCAGACCTCGTAGTGGACGCTGACCCAATTGGCTCCGGCCTCCGCAAAGGCGGGGATGAACTCGTCCGGGTTCTCGATCATCAGGTGGCAGTCCAGCGGCAGGCTGGTCGCCTTGCGCAGGGATTTGACCACCGGGGGGCCGAGCGTGATGTTGGGCACAAAATGGCCGTCCATCACATCCACGTGGATGACCGTGCCGCCGCCTCGCTCCGCCGCGGCAACCTGGTCCGCCAAATGGGCAAAATCCGACGAAAGAATCGATGGCAGCAGCTCAATCATGGGGCCTCCTGATTGCATTTCGCTTGCACGGCCAGTGTATCAGCGCGGAGGCGCGGGTGTCCGCGCTGCTTGTTGCCCTGCGTGCGCCAAAACCGAAGGAATTCGGAGCATTTCTAAAGCTTTCAATGAGTCCGCCGATGACCAGCTTGAGAAAAGTTCGTTTGGATCCGGGGAAAATCATGCTGATTGGCTCAATTTCATCTTCATCCAGCGCATCAAGCCTGACGGTGTTGAATCCTGTATCAACCGCCAAGTCAACGGCCACTTCTTCCACCACTACGGCGACGGCTTCGGATGCGACCCAGACGGCGGCCACCAGCACCACGGCCAGCGCCACGACTTCAACCACGACATCGCACTCCAGTTCTGGAGGCGGTGGCGGCAGCAGCAGCGCGGCAGTGCAAGAGGTCGAAGCGGCTACCAGCTTTTCGACGACCGTCGACGGCAAGCAGTATTCCGGCAGTGTCGATGAGTCTGATGGAGAATACACAGCCGCGGTTTCCGGCTTGGCCGGAGCCAGCGCCACGGGCTCCAGCGCCACGGCGGCGGAAAACAACCTGACCACTCGCATCAACGAGATTGTCTGAGAGATTGCTTGCTGATCCGGTTCTGAATGAATCCAGAAAATCTGGGTGCCCCACCCTCGGCGCGTATTTGTTTTTGCGCCTAGGGTGGGAAGCGATGTTGCCTTGGAATCGGGCCAGAGTAACAGCCTGCCCTTGTCGCTCAGGCTGATAAAAACTTCTCCACCAGAGCGCTCCGTATTCTCTGCATGACCGGCTCCCACTCCCCCGGCTGAGACTGCCGGAAGAGGCGCATCGACGGATACCAGGGGCAATCCTCGCACTCTTGCAGCCAGCGCCAGTCCGGAGAATAGGGCATCAGAATCCAGGTCGGAATGCCCAGCGCGGCCGCCAGGTGAGGCACGGAAGTATCGGCCGAAATGACCAGATCGAGCTTTGCGATCTGGGCCGCGGTGTCGGCCATGTCGCTGACGTAGGACGATAGATCGATGAGGTCGCCCGGCGCCTGGGCCAACTGCGCCGTGGCCTCGCCCACCTGGAGCGAAAACAGATGTACGCCAGCGATTTCAAAGATCGGCCGGAAAAGCGGCAGGGAAATTGAGCGGAAGCGATAGCGATCGTGGAGAAAGGTCGGATTTCCGTTCCAGATCAGTCCCACTCGCAAGCCGTCCTTGGGCCAGACGAGTGCGTCCATCTTCTCGCGGGCCTCTTCCGGAATGGAAAGATACGGCATTTGCGCCGGGATAGTCTCCAATGTAGTTTTGAAGGCCAGCGGAAGGCTCAGCAGCGGGCATTGCCAGTCGAAAGCGGGCAGCGGATCGCCCTGGCAAACGACCTCCGATACGCCGGGCAACTCGGCCGCCAGCCGCCGCAGCCGGCTCTGCACCTCCAGAATGACCGTTCCTCCGGCCGCATGGACCATCGGCACATAGCGCAGAAATTGCAGCGTGTCGCCGTAGCCCTGCTCGGCGTGGAGCAGGATGCGCGCGCCGTTCAGCGGCTCGCCCCGCCACTGCGGCTGCTTGAAGTCGCGCCTGTGGAGCGGAGCGTCTTCCCAGCGCAACTCGTAGTTCTTCCATCCCTCCGTAAAGTCGCCTGAAACCAGTTGAATCATGCCGAGATTCAGCCGGGCCTTGACCAGCGCCGGGTCCAGAGTCAGGGCGCGCTGGTAGGATTCGGTTGCCTCGGCGATCCGGTTCTGCGCATGGAGAACCGCGCCCAGATTGCAGTGCGCCTCGGCCAGATCCGGCTTGAGGGCCAGCGCCTTCCGGATGGCGTCGATAGCTTCGCCGTGCCGTCCCAGCGACATGAGCGCGAGGCCCAGGTTGTTGTAGGCGTCGGTAAACGCAGGATCTCCTTCCGGCACCTGCCGGTACTGCGCCACGGCCTCTTCCGGCCGCTCCATGGAACGGAAGACGTTGCCCAGATTGTTGTGCGCCTTGACCAGTTTGGGGTCGTAGCGGAGCGCCTGCTCATACTGCGCCACGGCCGGTACGAGCTGCTTTTGATAAGCCAGGATGTTGCCCAGGTTGTAATGGGCCTCGGCGTACTCCGGCCTAAGCTCGATCGCCCGCTCGAAGCAAGCCTTGGCCAGGTCGAGCTTGTCCTGCTTTTGAAAGACGTTGCCCAGATTGCAGTGCGCCTCGGCGAGCCTCGGTTTTAGTTCGATGGCCCGTTGATAGCTGAGGGCCGCCTCGTCCAGCTTGTCCTGGGCATGGAGCGCATTGCCCTGGTTGTACCAGGCCTCGGCGAACTCCGGCTTGAGCTTGAGCGCCTGCGCGTACTCTGCCACGGCCTCGGATAGCCTCTCCTGCTTTTGCAGTGCATTGCCCAGATTGCTGTGGGCCTCGGCCAGATCGGGCTTGAGCGTTGCCGCACGCCGGTACTCGGCCACAGCCTCTTCGATCTTGCCCCGGATCTGGAGAACGAGGCCGAGGTTCAGATGGACCTCCGCCAGCCTCGGATCGAGCGCGAGCGCCCGCGCGTAGCAGGCCGCGGCTTCGTCCAGCTTGCCCTGCGCTTGCAGAATGGTGCCCAGGTTGGAATGGTACGCGGCGGCCTGGCCGTTGATCGCGATGGCTTTGCCGATCAGAGCGATGGCCAGTTCCGGTTTTTGCGCCTGGTGCGCGATCATGCCCAGCAGATGCAGGCTGTCGGCATGGTGCGGATCCACCTTCAGAATTCGTTCGTAGAGCCGCGCGGCTTCCGTGAATCGGCCAGCCTGATGATGCCGTATGGCCTCGTCAAACACGCTTCCGATCAGCGTGGAAACGGCTTGCCGTGGCGCAGGATGTTGCTGCCTTGAGAAGGGATGCGAAACGTGGCTCATGAGCTGAGTGTATGCATCCCAAGAGAGAAAACTCTCATGAGAAAAGACAAATTGGAGGGGGCAATTCCTGCATGGGACAGTTCCCATTTTGAGAATTCTCCCGCAGGCACAGGGTGCCCCAGGTCTCGATTTTGAGACCTGGGATCCATAAGCTCAATCGAACTCCTTCAAGAGAGCTAGGAAACCGGCGGCTTGAACCCGCTGGCAAACACGCGCCCCACGCCGCGCAGCATGGCCTTCACCGGCCAGCGTCCTTCGGCGTCGGAAAAGAAAATCTCTCCGCAGCGTCGGGCTCCCGGGCGGTAGTACCAGCGCTTGACCAGCGCCAGATGGCCCTGGCGGAGGGTGGCCGACGGGCTGCGAGTGGGCGCAGCCAGAGCGGCCAGCGCCGTTTCCATACGCGTTTCCAGCAAGCCGCGTGGAGGCTTTGCGGACGCCATCGATGCTGCCTCGGATGTGTTTTTTGAGGAATCTTCCTCATGGGTTGAAGCCCCCGTTGATAGGGCGTTGTTGTTTATGTACGGGCTGAAGCCCGTACCCTCCCTGAAGCCAGTGGAAGGTGTTTCAACAAGCTGCTTTGTGTCAGGGCACGACTTCAGTCGTGCCGTAAGCGGAGCCGAATCACCGTGGGCTTCAGCCCCTGCGGGATGCTTTTCGCCAATGTTGCTTAAACTTTCGCTTGTTTCTGCCGCTTCGGGAATTGCTTCAATTGCCACCGGCTGGGCAAACAGTGAAGTCGAGCCGGAGTGCTCGTTCTGGATTCTCATGCCCAGAGTCGAAAATCCGACGGGCCCTCGCAAGAGCCCGTTTTCATAGAGGAAGACGGCCACCTCGTCGTGGTTGGCCGAGGCTTGCAGGATCACGGCGCGAAGCTGGCTGAGCGGGCGAACCAGTTCGGGAGCCAGAGCCCACACGCTTTCGACGCGCTCGACCTGCGCGTGGAGGGCCGCGGCGGCCTCGAATTCAAGATTTGCCGAAGCCTGGTCGCGCTCGGCGCGCAGTGCGTTCAGACGGCTCTGGCCGCGCGTGGCCAAAAACTGCTCGACGGCAGCGGCTTCCTCGGCGTAGCGCTCAGCCGAGCAGCCCTGGCAGCAGGGCGCGAGACACATTTTCATCTCGGAGTAAACGCAGCCGGGCTTGGCGGGATCGGGAACAACCTCCTCCGTGCAACGGCGCAGCAGGAAGAGCTTGAGTGTCTCGTCGACAAAGCGCTCGGCCGCCGTCCGCGACGGAAACGGACCGTAAGCCCATCGCGCCTCGCGCTGGCTGGGGCGATATGTGACCGCAAGGCGCGGATAAGCGTTGCCGCCCAGAAAGCGTACAAAGGCTGGCTGGCGCAGGTGCATCCGCTCCAGGCACTTCGCGCCGTAGATTTTTTCCAGCAACTCGAACTGAACCAGAAGCGACTCGAAATCCGAGCCGGTCAACCGCCACTCGATGCGGCGGACCAGCCCAGCCAGTTGCAGCCGACGCGGGTGTTTCGCCGAGGGCTGCAGCAGTCGCTCCAGACGGCCGCGCAGATTCGGCGTGCGGCCAATGTAGGGCTCAAAGTGAGCCTCCGCGCCATAAAGCGCAAAGACGGCGGAAGTCGCAGGCAACTGGCTCAGAGCGGCCCGGGCGTCTGCCGGGTCGAAGGCGATTTGCTGCGTTGCAATCTCGGAAATATGTCTCGAACTCGCCATCCCGGCTTGGTCCACCTATCCATTTCGCGCCAACTCCGCTAACTCCGCCAACACGTGCGCAACGCGGTTAACTTGTTAGCTTCCCGCGATGGTCATGCCGTCGATGCGCAGCGTGGGCGAGGCCACCGAGCCGCGAAACTCCAGGTCGTTGCCGATGGCGGTCACGTTGCGCAGCATTTCGACCAGATTGCCGGCGATGGTGATCTCCTCGACGGCGTGCGTCAGTTTGCCGTTCTCGATCCACAAGCCGGTAGCGCCGCGCGAGTAGTCGCCCGTCACCGTGTTGACGCCGAAGCCCATCAGCCCGGTGACGTAGAGTCCCGCCGGAATCTCGGCGATGATCTGCTCCGGGGTCAGCGTGCCCGGCTCCAGGTAGAGGTTGCCGCAGCCGATGCCCGGCGTCCCCGCTAATCCTCTGGAGGCGTTGTGCGTGGACTTGAGCCCCAGCTTGCGCGCCGTGTAGGTGTTCAGTAGATAGGTTTGCAGCACGCCCTTTTCGACCACCACGGTGCGCAGCGAGGGCAGCCCTTCGCCGTCGAAGGGCGAGCTTCCAAAGCCGCCCATCCCCGTTGGCAGCAGCATTGTGTTGTCGTCGATGAGGGTCAGGCTCGGCGCGGCGATCTGCTCGCCCAGCTTGCCAGCTAAAAAGGAAGCGCTGCGCCAGATGGCGTCGCCCGAGGCCGCCTCGAAGACCGAGCCAATCAGCGACCGGGCCACCTCCGCCGCAAAAACAATGGGAACCCGTTGCGTGGCCACGCGCCGCGCGCCCAGCCGGCGCAGAGCCCGTTGCGCCGCCTCCTGGCCGACGGCCTCAGGCGAGTCCAAATCCTTGAGCCGCCGCGCGCTGGACCACCAGCCGTCGCGCTGCATCTGGCCGTTCGCATCCTGCGCCAAGGGCGCCGCCGAAACTCCGGCGTAGCTGGTGCGATAGCCGCCTGCAAAGCCGCGCGAGTTGGCCAGCGCCATCCGGCCGGTGGCCGCGTCAAAGCTGCCGCCGTCGGAGTTGGTGATGCGCTTGTCGGCCGCCAGGGCCGCCGCCTCGGCGCGTCGCGCCCACTCAATGCGCTCCGGGCCGGAAAGCGAGTACACGTCCTCGTCGTAAAGGTGAAGGTCGTCCGTGAGCGAACCGAATTCGCCGCGCTCCGGCAGGCCCGTAAAAGGGTCTTCTTCGGTGACTTTGGCCAGCGCCAGCGCGCTTTCAATGAGCTGGCGGATTCCCTCCGGGGTCAGGTCGCTGGTCGAGGTCGAGGCCGAGCGCGTACCCAGAAAAACCCGCAGGCCGAGGCCGCGCGAACCGGACTCCTGTAGCGTTTCCACCTGGCCCATGCGCACGTTGACGCTGAATTCGTCGCCCTCGCGGATGACAGCTTCGGCGTCGCTGGCGCCGGCACGGACGGCCTGCGCCACCACATCGGCGGCCATGGCTTTCAAATTGAGAGCGGCCGGATCGGATTGAGCGGAAATCTCGGACATAGCTCCAAACTATCAAAGTTGGCCCGTGGCTGGCATGGGACCGCAGTTTTCGGGGCAGCCACGGCGAGCCTCTGCCGCTGTTGCATCAGAAGCAACGAACACACTATAAAATGACCTGTGCAAAGGAAACGCTTGTGAGTGAAGAACCCAGTATCGCCGTTGTCATCCCTGCTTTCAAGGGCGCGCACTGCATCAAGGCTGCTCTTGATTCGGTGATGATGCAGTCACATCAGGCCTCCGAGATTATCGTGATCGACGATGGCTCGCCGGATGAATCCGGTGCGATTGCAGCCAGCTATGGCGACCGAGTCCGTGTGATTCGACAAGAGAACAAAGGCATGGGGAATGCGCGCAATGCAGGCATTCGCAACGCCTCCAGTACTTGGATTGCATTCCTTGACCAGGACGATACCTGTGAAGTCGACCGCCTGAAAAAAACGCTGGAAGCGGCCGTGGCTTTTCCCGCGGCCAAATGGATCTACTCGGACTGGACCCTGTTCGATGAAAGTCGAAATACACGGACCTGTATCGCCACTCCGGATCCTTCCGTGTATGAGAAGGAGATTCGATATGCTTGCCGGCTTATGCCGTCGTTTTCGACCATTCGAAGAGATGCACTGCTCGAAACAGGCGGGTTCAGTGCGCGGTCTGAATTGGTCGGCGTCGACGATCACGTCTTGGCGCTGAATTTTATGCGGAAGTTCGGAGTGAAAGCATTTGTGCGCGTGCCAGAGCCGCTTTCCGTCTACACGGTGCATGAAACGAATTACAGCCGGAGCGCATGGAATCATTACCGGGGACGGGTTGCGCTGTTGAACTGCCAGCTTGAAGATTTAAGTGGCGTGAAAAAATGGTTTTGGAAAAGAATTCTCATGGCGCGGTTGCATTTTGATGTATCTGTCATGCTCAGGGAGCAGCGTGAGCAGGGGTACTTTCGGCAGGCACTTCTTTCGCTTGCCAGTTGGGCTTTTCCTCACCGCGCCTTGCCAGCCCATCGCTACAAGATCTTCGCGCATATGCTGTTGACGCGGCTCAAATTTTTGCCGGTTCCCGACCAGAACCGCTGAGATTCGCAGCATGGCTTCGGTCCGTACCGACGCAAAGTTTCGCTGGACCAATTTGGCTAAGAAACTTAGAGACTGTCGCTTGTCTCAATCTTTGGTAAAATTCGCTGAACGACAGATTGAGAGGGCTTGTCGGATGAAAAAGTCCGTAGCCGTAGTGATTCCTTGTTATCGAGTGCGTTTGCACGTCCTGCCGTATATGGCACTCTACAGATTTTTGCAGGAAGTACGGAAGCCAGACTCCGGCAACAGCCAAGAATTGGAGCATATAGGATATGCAAAGTTGCCTTAAAGATCGGATCCAAGGATGGCAACGCATCACAGACTTTTTCAATGGCGCAAGAATCTCGTGCGTGACTCTTGCTCTGATCTTGGGAGCGATTGGATCGCTTCCTCTCGTGTTTCTTATCCCGCCATTCCAGGCACCTGACGAAGTGCAGCATTTCTACCGGGCGTATGAGCTTAGCGAGTTTCGAATGCGCGCAGAGGTTCGGAATGGAGTTGCTGGCGACACTCTGCCGGAATCGCTTCCGCTTTTGGTCAAATCCAGTGTGTACACGTCAGACGGCATTCTATATCCGGCGACGCCTGCGCCGATTGCGAAGACTTTAGAATTAGCAAGGATCCCGCTGAATAGATCGGCGAGAAGGTTCGTCGCGATTCCGAGCTCGGCGTTTTATTCTCCTCTTCCTTACTTGCCGCAGGTGCTTGGAATAACCGTGGGGCGAGTTATCGGATTAGGGCCGCTCTATCTGCTCTACTTGGGCCGCCTGTCCAATTGCCTGGCAGCTTTGGCGCTGCTTGGCCTTGCCGTGAAGTTAGCGCCGTTCGCAAAAGAAATGCTCATCGTTATCGGGTTGTTGCCGATGTCACTTTTTCTGTATGCGTCACTGTCTCCTGATGCGGCCATCATTGCGTGTGCGCTGCTATTCTGCGCATTGTCGTTTTCGGCAAGCGCTCGCGGGAACTGGAGAACATGGGAACTGGTCGTGGCAGCAACCGCTGCCGCCGCGTTCTGTTCGGTAAAACCTGTGTACGCTCCCATGCTTCTGGCGGGTGTCGTCCCAGGACTCTTTCGGCCCGGTGAAGTTGGCAAGGTCGTTCGATCGCACCTGATCCTGCTTGCTGTCGCGCTGGGAGTTACTGCGGGATGGCTACTGTTCGCAAAATCCTCCATGACATCACCTTTGAACGGAGCACATCCCTCGATTCAGATGAACATCGTTTTGCATCATCCGATGTATTTCGTCCACGCACTCATTCATAGCTTTGGTTTTGTTCCTAGCTTGGCTCTTTATCTTGAGACAGTTGGCGTCTTCGGATGGCTTACCGTGTTGCTTTGGCCTGGCGCTGTCTATTTTTTGCCGCTTGTGAATCTTTTCATTGTTTTAAAACGCGGCGTCCGGGGTACTGTTAAGCGCTCTGCCAAGCACGCTTTTTGGTGTCTTTCCCTCGCTCTTGCCAGCGCAATTCTGGTCTTTGCCGCCCTCTTTCTTATGTGGACGAAGGTGGGGCAGAATGACATTGTGGGTGTGCAAGGACGTTACTTTATCCCCATTCTCTTTTTGGCAGGTATGGCTCTGGTCGAACTAACTCCCAGCCGTCGGCCTTCTGCTTCAAGATGGCACAGTTTGGCGAACATGACAGGCATTATTGTTTTGCAGATCATTGCAATGGACGCAACGATCATCCGTGCCTTTCATGTGTTCTGACAATTTTGCCTTTAGCCTTTGGCGTGCGAATAGCGTAAATGTCGTCGGTCTTGGCTTTTTAACTCAGCGATTCGGGTGAGAGTGGGGTCGTTCGGATAGTCGCTTAAACGCTAAACTGCATCATGGTCCCGACAAAATTCCACAATTGCATGGACACTACCGCCAGAAAGATCGTAATTTATTGATTCTAATAATGGTCGGGACGGGGAGATTTGAACTCCCGACCCCTCGCACCCCAAGCGAGTGCTCTACCAGGCTGAGCCACGTCCCGACACGATTGATCCGACTCGCGAAGAGTCGGTTTGGGGTCTTTCCTAGTTTACACGAGGCAGGCCTTGCGCGCTTGCTCCCGGACAGAAATCGTTTCGATCCGCTTCCGGATTTCTGCCGCGAACCCGCTCCGCGGCCAATCATCTCGAAGCGGGCTCGCCTGCGCCAGCCTTTAGAGCGGTTCTCCAATTGGTAATGCCTGACTCAGTTCATTGAAGGCGGCTTTTTCTTAAGAAAAAGCCACTCGGCATCCTGGCTTCGGTCTACAGCGATTGGAGAACCGCTCTATTGCGCTGGTGGAGTGAACTGCTCGGGCAGAGGTAATCCCTCGCCAAAGAAAAATTGTTCCATCTGCTCGACCAGAAACTGCTGAGCCTGCGGGGTCCAGGGCTGCAAGCGGTACTCGTTCAGCAGCATCCGCTGCCGGTCAACCCACTCGCCCCAAGCCACTTTGGAGACGTTTTGGTAGATTTTCTGGCCGAATTCCGAGTCAAAAGGAGGCTCATCCAGGCCCTCCATCTCCTTCTTGTAGCGCACGCAAATAACCGTATGTGCCATTCTTCTATGCTCCTTGCACCATTGTATTGGATCGGCTGCCTTTGGCTGCGCCGGAATTTTCGGGATTGTCACCCGCAAATGCTTGAGCAATATTGACCTGCCAGATCCCATTGAGACGGTTCACGATCTCAATGGCACGCTGTCGGCTTCCCCGATCTGCCGTACATCACCGATTGCGCAGCCAAGCCTCAAAGGAGCCATCATGCCAGAATCGAATCCGTCGGGCCTCTCCGACAACGCCGCCGGCGGCCTAGCCTATCTCACCATCATTCCCGCGATTGTCTTTCTGATCATTGATCCCTTCAAGAAAAGCTCGTTTGTCCGTTTTCATGCCTGGCAATCGATCTTCTTTTTCGTTACCTGCGCGGTGATCGACATTCTTGTCGGTTTGGTGCAAAATATCGTACCCTCTGCCGCTTTCCTGACCTTGACGGTCGTGCAATTGGTGAATCTCGCCCTTTTTGTCGTCTTGATATTCGTATTCGTCGGCGCTTTCAACGGCAAGCGCATCAAGTTGCCGATCATCGGCGCCATGGCAGAAAAGCGGGTCGGCGTCTAGTACCGTGAATTGCATGAATGTGGCGCCGGCCTCCCGGTCGGCTGTAGTGCGGGCGTTTCCGCCCGCGCTTGTCCATGGCTAATGAAATTCATGCAGTTGTGACGCTCGTGTGGGGCATCCAGGATTTTGCGCGATCCTTGAGAGCATGTGGCGCTGCTTGTCGGGATGAAAGGCTTCAGCGCCGCCGGCACTTCTTCCCAACCTTGTTTCGGGCTTTCAAGGATCTTCCCGGTCCGGCGGTGCCCTTCTTCTTCTTCGCTTTCGCGTGGAATTTGGCGGGCTTCTTGCCGGTCAGCGGAATGCCTTCCTCCGCAATCGAGAACTGCAATTTGCGCTCTGCCGCCAAAATGCGGTCCAGAATCACCTGCACATGGTCGCCGGCGCGAAAGACCCGGCCCGTGCGCACGCCGATGATTTCGTGCGTGTTTTCGCGCCAGGTGTAGCGGTTGCCAGCGAGCGAGTCGATCGGCACCAGCCCCTCGACGAACAGGTCCGTCAGCTCGACAAAGAGGCCGTACTTGGCCGGGTTCAGCACCAGCGCGGCAAACTCGTCGCCCACTTTGTCCTGCATGAAGCGGACCTTTTTCCATTCCACCAGCTCCCGCTCGGCCTCGGCGGCGCGGCGCTCGGTCTGGCTGGTTTCGTCGGCAATTTGCGCCAGCTCGGCCTCAGGAATCGGCGGCTCGCCGGAGAATCTGCCGTCCACCGTGGAGGTTGGGTGCCCCACCCTCGCCGCGTCCTTGTTTTTGCGGCTAGGGTGAGCCACGTCGCTCGGCAGTCCCTCACTCGGATGCGTCCAGGGCGAATCGAGGCGATCCTCCGCGATCTCTTTTTTGCCACGGACTCCCTCGCCGAGCAGCGCCTTGGTGATGCGATGGACGATTAAATCGGGGTAGCGGCGAATCGGCGAAGTGAAATGCGTATAACAGGGCGCGGCCAGCGCAAAGTGGCCCATGTTGACCTCTGAATAGCGCGCCTGCTTGAGCGAGCGCAACATCAGGTAGCTCAGAATGCGCTCCTCCGGCGTGCCTTCGATGCGGTGGGCAAGCTTCTGATACATGCGCGGCGTAACCGGAATGTCTTCGGGCAGTTCGATCACCCGCGCGTCGCGGCCTGTACGCCGGGCATCGCGGCGGTCGCCGTGTGTCACCACGCGCTTGACCGGCAGAGCGCCCAACCCGAGCGTGTGGCCAAAGCTGGCGGCCAGCTCCTCGAACTCGACCACGCGGCGCGGTTCCGGTTTTTCATGAACGCGGTAGAGCGAGGGGACATTCAGGTCTTCCAGCCATGTGGCCACACATTCGTTGGCGGCCAGCATGAACTCCTCGATCAGGCGGTTGGCCCAGGTCCGTTCGGACTTGGTTACGCCGCGCATCTGGCCCTGGTCGTCAAACTCGATAACCGGCTCGGGCAGGTCGAAGTCGATCGAGCCCCGCTCTTCGCGCCGCTGGTTCATCAGCATGGCCAGCTTGTGCATTCGCTCGAAGCCGGGGACCAGAGCGGCATAGCGCACGCGTGGCTCCGCTCCGGGGTCGCCGCCGATGGGTTTTTGCCGGTCCTCGCCCTCCAGAATCGCGGCGACATCGGTGTAAGTCATGCGCGCCGCCGAGCGGATCACGCCCTCGACAATCTCGTAGCTCTCGATGCGGGCGGTCGCATCGAGCTGCATGATGCAGCTCAGCACCAGCCGGTCTTCGCCGGGGCGCAGGCTGCAAATGCCGCTGGATAGCTCCTGCGGAAGCATCGGAATGGCGCGGTCCGGGAAGTAGACGCTGGTCCCACGCAGACGCGCCTCCAGATCGAGGTCCGTCCCCTCGCGCACATACTCGGAGACGTCGGCAATGTGCACCTGCAACTCGTAGCCGCCGTCCGGGCGTTCGCTGACCAGAACCGCATCGTCAAAGTCCTTGGCCGTTTCGCCGTCAATGGTGACGATGGGCAATTCACGAAAATCTCTGCGGCGTGAAACCTCGGAGAGGTCCAGATGCGCCACGGCGCACGCCTCGGCCAGCACGTTTTCGGGAAAAATCCGCGGCAATTGGTGCTTGCGGATCATCATTTCGATGTCCACGCCGAAGTCGTCCGGCGAACCCAGCACCTCGATCACACGGCCCACCGGCGGCTGTGTCGGCGTCGGCCAGTGGGTGATCTCCACGTCCACCACCAAGCCTTCCAGATCGTCGCGGCCTTCGAGATCCTTGTGGGCAGCCGCTGCGGCTGCCGCCTCGCTTCCCAGCACGCGGTTGGTCCTGTCTGCCGCGCTGATCGCGGGTAACTCCTGTCCGGCAGGGATCAGAATCGGCTGCGTCATCCGCTCGTCGAAGGGAACGACGGTATGTCCCGCCGCACGGCCAGAGTGGGAATAGTGAAAGATGCCAACCACGGTGGGATTGTGCCGCTCCAGCACGCGCACAATGCGGCCCATGCGGCGTCCATCGGCCTTGGCCGGTTCCACATCGACCAGCACCTGATCGCCTTGCATGGCGCCGTTGATCTCGTCGGGAGGGATAAAAATGTCTTCTCCCACCCCGCGTACGGAGACCCCGGTTTTGCGAGAACCGCGGCCTTCCTGACCGGAGGCTTGCCGGGGATTGGGCCGGACGAATCCGTAGCCGTCGCGATGCAGGTCGAGCCGGCCGGCCGCCAGATTGTCGCGCGTTTTGCCTGCGCCGGCGGGCTTGGGAATGCTCCAATATTCGCGATCCACCTTGGTCAGTGCGCCGCGTGCCGTCATGCGGGCCAGTTGCTCCAGCAGCAAACGCCGCTGCCGTCCGCCGCCGAGCGCCAGTTCGCGTACCAGTTGCTTGTATCCGGCTTTTCCGCCGGCTGAGCGGGCTATCTGCGCCAGCAGTTCCTTATCGGTCATAGCTCAAGAGTACAGCGCCGTTCCCTCGGCCGCAGTTCATTTTTAGCCAATCCGGGCGGGTTGACTTAGAATAGCGGCAATACGATTTCCTTGGCGGACCCCGAAGAGATAACATCCTAATTGTGGCCGCAAGCGGGTTGCCCAAGGCAAGAAGCCCGGCAGTCCGCAGATTCAGAATTTTGGGGCATAAGGCAATCGCCCTGGCCTTGGAAAGCCCAGTCCCTCGAGGACAGGAAAGGATTTATTTTGAGCGCTATGTGGAAACCCAGCCAATCATCACCGATTACCCCGCACCCCACACCGGAGCCTCCTTACCCACCGACGTCCGTTCCTCCCGTTGAACACGCTAGCCGTGTTCCGGTTTCAGGAGGCGGAGATCAGGCCACCATCGGCAAAGGCCTCTTCGTCAAGGGAGAGATCAGCGGTTCCGAGTCGCTGTTTGTCGACGGCAAGGTCGAGGGCAGCATCAACCTGCCCGGCAATCGCGTCACCGTAGGCCGCAACGGCCAGGTTGCCGCCAGCATAACCGCCCGTGAAATCGTCATTCTGGGCAAGGTGCGCGGCAATATTTCCGCCTCGGACCGGGTCGACATCCGCGCCGAGGGCGCGCTGACCGGCGACGTGACCGCGGCGCGCATCAGCATCGAGGATGGCGCCTTCTTCAAGGGAGGCATCGACATCAAGAAGGTCGATGCCAAGCCGGGAGTCGCTGTTCCCGTCACGCCGGAAGCGCCCAATACGATTCACCCGTAGGCGCTGCTTTTATTTCGCTTCAACACAAACGCCCCTGCGTTGGCAGGGGCGTTTGTGCCTTCAGAGGGAAAATTGCTCTGGCCTCTGACAATAAGATTTTCTAGCCTGACGGGGTGCCCCAGGTCTCGATTTTGAGACCTGGGATCCACGATCTCAATGGAACTTCTTTGCCCGGTCAGAGACCTAGCTCAGCCCGAGCTGCTTCATGGCCACTCTGGGCAGCGCCGAGCCGGTTTTCTCCAGCACCCACTTGGTGATCACGACCCACAGCGCCGAGCCCGCTACCAGCACCGCCAAGTCAATCCAGCGAACCTGTCCCGGCAGCGCCTTCAGCAGCACCGCGTCCAGCCACCAGAAAATCAGTCCAACCCCGGAGCCGCTGACCACCGCAGCCAGCAGGCAACGGCCGATTTCCGCATAATCCAGGCTGGCCAGCGAGACCATGTGCCGTTGGTGCAGAAGCACGGCAATCACCACGGTCTGCATGGCGATGCCCGCGTCGGAGGCCACTGCCAGACCCATCGCGCCCATCCAATGGTAGAGAACGTAGTAGATGGGCAGCGAAGCCAGCGTGACGGCCGTTCCTGCCACCATGGGGATGAAGGTTTCTCCCGCGGCATAAAATGCGCGTGAATAAATCGCCTGCGCCGACCACAGAAACAGGGAGAAGGAAAAGACGGCGAAGTAGGTGGCACAGGCCCGCGCATCCTGGAAAGAAAAACGGCCGCCGGAGAAGATTAGCTCGACCAGCGGAATGGCCAGGGCAATCATGCCCGAGGCCGCCAGCAGCCCCAGCGAAACCACGCGCGAGACCGAGTCCGCCACGCCGACGGCAAATTCATAGCGGCGCTGCTTGCTCCATAGGCTGGCAAAAAAAGGCATGGAAGCCGCGCCAGCCGCCTGAGCCAGCATGGCCATCGGTGCGGTGAAAAGCTGCTTGGCGTAAGTCATCAGCGTGACCCCGCCGCTGGTTTTTGAAGCAAAGTGGGCGATGATCCAACTATCGGCGGTGACCAGCGAGACGCCCAGCATCAGCGGAACCGACAGGCGCACCCACTCCCGCAGCCCTTCGTCGTGCCAGTCGAGCAGGAAGTGGTAGTGCGCGCCCGCCCGCCGGGCAAAGATCGCGTTCAGCGCAAACGGCCCCAGGATCGCGCCTGCCAAAGTGCCGATGGCCAGCGACGAGACGCCCAGGCGGTGCACCAGAAAAACACCGCCGGCAATGGTGCCCAGGTTGTAGATCAGCGGCGCGACGGCCTGCACGTTGAACTGCTTGCGCGTCATCAGCACCGCGCCGAAGACTCCGCCGGCAAAGAAGAACAACTGCGCAGGCAGAAGAATGCGCGTCAGCCGCACGCAGACCGCCGCCTTCTGTGCGTCGAAGCCGTCGAACCACCAATGGATGTACCACGGAGCAAAGATTTCGGCCAGCAGAATGGCCACGCCCAGGACCAGGTACATGGTGGTCAGAATCACCGAAAGCGACCGCTCGCCCTCTTTTTCGCGCCCGGTTTCGCGATAACGCGTGAGGATGGTGACAAAGGTGATGGAGGCCGCGCCGCCCACCAGAAAATACGAAATCATGTCCGGCAGCACAAACGCGGCATTGAAGGCGTCGGCGTCCATGCCGCTGCCGAAGATCCATGCAATGTACTTGATCCGCACCAGGCCGATGATGCGCGACAGAAAGGTGGAGGCCATCAGCACCAGGGTCGCCGTGAAGGCGGTGTGGATGTGCGATGGGCGCATCAGTCCCCAGACGCGCGTCCACTTGGACGGCGTTGGCAGGGAGGATTCGGTTGAAGGCAATTCAGCCACTGTACTTGATTTTACCGGGATTGCGCGCAATGGCTCTGAAAGGGGCAAGAACAGTAACGGGTGAAAAGCCATCCCGAACCTGTTCTGAACGCTGCCGAAAGGGGGGAACGCCAGCTTCCTTTGTGTTGAGTAGTCTATTCTTGACTGATCGTTATTGGAGCAATGGAGGCTTGCCGATGAATTGTCCGAACAAAATTGTGGATGTTGCAAAACTTGCTTTGAAGCCGATTGAGCTGCGGATCGACTCGCGCCTGATCCTGCTTGCATTACTGGTTGGCGCCTGCATGTATTTCAGCCACAAGGACGCCAGACAACAGAGGATCGAGACTGTTTATGCCTATGCTTCCGGCCCACATAGAATCAATGTTATTGACTCCGCTAAGGATGGGTTTGGGTGGTATCTATATAAGGATTCAGTGACGGATGCGACAATATTCTGTGCTGGCGCTGTGGGCATTAGCTGCTTCATCTTACCGCCGGATAAAGCAAAATAAGGCCCGAATGAGTATCCGAGCATCGTTGTTCGCTGAGAGTCGGCAAGCTCAAGGACGGGCGGCCGGCTTCTCTCCTTGTGTGCCGATCTGTGTACTGAAACGGTACACCTTGTGCCCTGAATGATTACAAATCTATAAGATTGATGCTTCCAGTAAACGCTTTATGGTAACCTCATCTTCCGGCACTCTTTTCCGATAAGGAAGAAGGACGGTGGAGTCGTATCTTTTCGCAGGGATCTCTCGCACAAGCTTGTGTCTGCGCAGATCGATCCAGCAAGCGGTCAAGATATAGGTTTCGATTCTGCAAGCGGGCCGGATCGGAAGGGATCACGAGGCAGGAGCCAAGATGCCGCAAGCCGAAATGGAGATTGTCAGAATGGCGCAGCAGCAGGAGAAAGTGCGACTCGCTGCGTTGATGTCAACCGAGATTCTCGACACTGCGCCCGAGTCCGACTACGATGCCATTGTCCGGCTGGCTGCCGAGTACTTTCACGCTGATTCGGCGGCGATCGCATTTGCCGACGAAAGACGCATTTGGATGAAGTCCTGCTGGCGCCATGTGATTCGCGAGTTGCCGCGCGAGAACTCCATTTTCGAAACGGTACTGGCGAAAAACGGTCCGGTCGTTGTCCCAGACATTTCTTGCTCTCCTTGCAGTATGGTGCTTTTGCCACGCCTTAAATACCTCGGAATGAATGCTTTCGCCAGCGCGCCCGTGCGCTCGGCCGGGGGAAAGATTCTTGGGACTCTGACCGTATTTTGGAACGAGCCTTGCCCGGAGATCTTGCCGGATGCGATGCGCGCGTTGGAGACTATGGCCAATTTCGTCTCCAGCCAGTTGGAATTGCGCAGGCTGCGCAGGATCTTGTCCGGAACCAGGCATTTGCCGCGGCGCCCCCGCGCTGATTCCGATCAAAGCTGGCCTCGCGCGGCCGATCTGCGTCACGCCCTTGACCAGGGCGAGTTCGAGTTTTATTACCAGCCAGAAATCGATCTGGTCACGCGCAAGATTGTCGGCGTTGAAGCCCTCATTCGCTGGAACCATCCCGAGCGAGGGCTCGTTTCTCCCACGGATTTCATTCCAGTTGCCGAAGAAAATGGGTTGATTCTGCCGATCGGCGATTGGGGGCTGGCCGAGGCATGCAGCCAAATTCAGAAATGGTGCCAGGAGGATCCCCGCTCCGCTTCTTTGCGCGTCGGCGTCAATCTATCTGCTCGCCAGTTCTCGCGGGAGGGGCTGGCAGACCACGTTGAGGCGCTCCTCAACCAGTTCGGCATCTCCAGTCGCCAGTTGGGCCTGGAGATGACCGAATCCAGCTTCATCCAGGATCTGAACCCAGCCCTGGGAGTTCTCGGTAGCTTGCGCAGGCTGGGTGTCTCTCTGCTGATGGACGACTTTGGCACTGGCTACAGCTCCCTCAATCATCTCCACTCCTTTCCTTTCGATGTGCTCAAGATTGACTGCTCCTTCGTGCGCCGCATGACCGATGGCGATCAGGCGCTGCAGATTGTGCGCACGATTATCGAACTGGCACGCGTGATGGGGATGCAAGTGGTGGCCGAGGGGATTGAAACGATCGAGCAATACCGCCTGTTGCGCGAAATGAAGTGCCGCTTTGGCCAGGGCTATCTGTTTGCTCGTCCCATGAAAGTCGAGGACATGACGCAACTGTTGAAGCTTCCCGGACGTATCCTCCCCGAGCCAGAAGCCGCCGAAGCTGTTTGCGCCTGATTCCAGCGGCCGGTTTTTGCCGTGGAGTGCTCTTGCAAGTTCCATTTCTGGACACGGAACAGGATCGTTCTCTTCTGGAATTGCTGCGAATTTCGCATAAGAGATTCCTCATGCTGGTCGTCCAGCCGCACGGTATGCTCTTTGTTATGCAGCAATCAACCGCATCCGCGCCCGCCCCAGCCTCGCCCAACTTCGCAAGCCTGCTGGCCGCGCTGGCAACACCCACCCAACCTGCCTCCGGGGTTCCCTGCGACGGGTCTTTGCCGCAAGGAAAGAAGCCTGCTTCCGCCTGGGATGACGATGACCTGGAAGACGACATTGCGACTCTCAGCTATGAGCGCGCCCTGCGAACCAACGCAAGTTACTGCCCGGTGCCCACCGATCAATCGCTTACCCAGCCAGCCGCCCCAGAGCCGATTCAGAAGATCTATCCAGCGGTTTCTTCCTCTCAAGCGACGCATCCCGCTGCCAACCCGGAGCCGGAAGCGGACCGCTTTTCCGCCACGGCCGCTGAACGGAATCTGAAGGATGCCAGCATCACCATCCGCATGAGCAAGGCGGAGCGTGATCAACTGCGCCGGCGCGCCGCCGAGGCTGGACTGACGGTTTCGGCTTATCTGCGCTCCTGCACCTTTGAGGCCGAGTCGCTGCGGGCCATGGTCAAGGACACGCTGTCGCAATTGCGTTCGGCCACGACCGAAGCAAAACCTGCGTTTTCTGATGAGTCCGGGTCTCGCAAGCGGGT
>Ga0255348_1000135_pt1 | contig 39274 bp, 28 predicted proteins | sample CBST25v5metaG_FD_189945 | JGI IMG/M metagenome (GOLD analysis project Ga0255348, IMG submission 189945) | Peat soil microbial communities from Stordalen Mire, Sweden - C.B.S.T-25.v5 | ecosystem: Environmental > Terrestrial > Soil > Wetlands > Peat | place: Sweden: Norrbotten County, Stordalen... | reverse complement strand
TCCCATGTTCATGATGCGCTGCTGAAGAGATAAGATATGCAATCCCGTTCAAGGCTTTGGCACTTTTTTGCAGTTTCAGCGGAATTTTGCAAAGGCTCTACAGCTTTGAGTGTCTCCCCGGTCCCCAAAAGCGAGGATGTCATGGAACTTGACACCCTCGCTTTTGAGGACCGGGGATGTCGAGCATCGCCATTTGTACCCGGATTTGGCTGGTTCAGGTGGTGTCAAAGGCACACTCATCTCTGCCGCTGGAGACCCTGGCCGCTACAAATCGCATCTACACGAACGTAAGCAGGACAATCTCGGATTGTGTTCCGACGCGCATGGGCGGTCCCCAGGTTCCCGCGCCGCTCGATGTAAAAACTTGCAGCGCGCCGAATCGTTCCAAACCGTAGGTGAACCTGCCGAAGGCGTAGCGCGTGAACCATGTGAAGGGAATAAGCTGTCCGCCGTGGGTGTGGCCGGAAACCTGCAGGCTGATGCCAGCCTGCTCGACGATAGGCAGCCGATTGGGCACGTGCTTCAGAAGAATGCTGGCTTGCCCTGGAACCAGATGCGGACTCTCCAGAGTGGCGCGCAGCCGTATCGGGTAGTCGGAGTCGCCATTGGAGACACCCAGAATCTGCAGGCCATCAATGGTGACCTTCTCGTTGGTGAGAACGCGGATGCCAACGCTGGTAAGAACTTCGCCGTAGTGACGGGCATTGCCGAAGCCCTCATGGTTGCCGGTCGAGAAGTAGCTGCCGAAGGGCGGAGCAAGCGCGCGGAAGGGCGCGGCCAGTGGGGTTGCGTCAGTCTTGCCGCCGTCGAAAAAGTCCCCTGGGAAGAAGACGGCGTCCGGTTTGAGGCGCGCGGCCAGCGCCACGATGCGGCGGCTGAAACCGGGACCGTTGATGAGCCCCAGGTGCAGGTCGCTGACCACCAGAGCGGTGCGGCCGCGCCAGGACTCAGGCAGCCCCGGCAGTTGGACGGGGATGCGCCGGATGCGGATGAAACGCGCATTCACCATGCCGTAGAGACTGATCGCGACCGCCAGGCCGAACAGCGCCTCAGCCAGCAGCGGCCGGTTGGCGTGCATCCCCGCGAGTTTCATCACAAAGCTGGTGAGCCAGCAGAGACAGGCGGCCCAAAAGAAGAAGTTGAGCAGTCCCAGCCAGACCGCGGCCACCCGGTAGAAAAGCCTGACCAGCCAGTTGGCGTGGTAGAAGCCCAGCAGCGCGGCGGACATGAAACTGCACGCCAGCACGAAGATCGTCGTCCGCAGCTCCAGCGCTGTCGACGCGCTCATAGGCCACCAGAAGGCGGCCCATGTGTGGTAGATGAACCAGTGGGTAAGAAATAGAAAAACCTGCATGAAGGCAATGCCCAGAACTGGCCAAGCTTTCAAGCTCGTATCTCCTTGTCTTCAATTCTTGCACGAGAAGCGACTTTCACGGGCGCGGCCTTGCCCGTTCCCATGAAACAATCGTCTTGAATGTCCAGTTTCCGCAGCGACGTGCTCGGCCTCTACATCTCCATCCCTTTTTGCCGCTCGAAGTGTACCTACTGCAACTTTGCCTCGGGAGTTTACCCGGCCAGCGACCATGCGCTCTATGTGGATCGCCTCATCAGCGATCTGGCCGCGGCCCGCGTTTGGGCTGAGCGGATGAATGCCGTCCTGCCGCGCCGTGTCGATACGGTCTACCTGGGCGGCGGAACGCCCAGCCTGCTTGCGCCAGAGCTGCTCTCGCGCCTCTTTGCCGCGGTCCGTGCGGAGTTCGACCTCGAGCCCGGCGCGGAAATCACCGTCGAATGCGCGCCCGGCCAGCTTGCCGAGCTGACGCTGAAGGCGCTGGTGGCCGCGGGAGTGAATCGCGTCAGCCTGGGCGCGCAGTCGTTCATCGATCGCGAGGTGAAGAGCTGCGGCCGCCTGCACAGCCGCGCGGTCGTGCTGGCGGAGATTGAGCGCCTGCGCGCCGCCGGCATCGATAACCTCAATGTGGACCTGATTGCCGGCCTGCCCGGCCAGACCTTTGCCTCGTGGGAGGAGTCGCTGGCCGTGCTGGCGGCGACTGCGGTTCCCCATGCCAGCGTCTACATGCTGGAGGTGGACGAGGATTCGCGCCTGGGCAGGGAAGTGCTTGGCGGAGGCGCTCGCTACCATGCGGACCAGGTCCCTACCGACGACGACCTTGCGCAAATGTATTCCGTGGCGATTGAAAAGCTCAGGCAAGCAGGCCTGGAGCAGTATGAGATTTCCAACTTTTGCCGGCCGGGAATGGAGTCGCGCCACAATCTCCGCTATTGGCAGCGGCGCCCTTACCTGGGGCTGGGCCTCGATGCTTCCTCCATGCTGCTCGAAGCCTCGCCTGCGGAAGAGGGCATCGAAGCTGGCCGCGTCCTGCGCTCGACAACAACCGATGATTTGAAGGAGTATCTTGCCGGAGCGCCGCTGGTGGAAGAATCGTGGCTCGCGCCAGCTCAGCAGCACGAGGAGGCGTGGTTTCTGGCGCTAAGGCTGAATGACGGCGCGAACGTCGCCGCCGTGGAACGGGAGTTTGGCCGGGGAATGGTCGCGCCGGCGCTAAAGGCTGTTAAGCGGCTGGCAGAGGCTGGGCTGCTTGTCTTCGACGGTCAAACGGTCTGCCTGACCCCGCACGGGCAACTGCTCTCAAACGATGTCTTTCAGGAGTTTCTGGACTTGAGGGCGGAAGAGGGGCCAGCAAACGAAGCCCTTCAACTGCCTGAGAAGCCAAGTGCACTCTCATCGCAACCAGCTCCGCCAGTCCTGCCGCGGCACTAACTCCTCTAACCCCGCTAACCCCGCTTCTCTACCAGGCCAGCAGTTCGTCGCCGGAGCTGGGGGAGAGGAAACTGACCGGCGCGGCGTTCGACTGCGGGCTGTCGCCGGCGCAGTGGATCGATTCCGGACCGCTTTCCTTGGCCACCAGCAGAGCCTCCTCGGACTCGCGCAGAACCACCACCGGGGAGCGGCCGCGGCTGGAGGCGATGCCAAAGCAGGCCGACAGGCGGATAGAGTCGCCATTGACGCGAAAGGGCACTGAAAAGACATCCATGCGCAGGCGCTCAGCCATCATCATTGCGTTGTCGCTGCTGCAGCCGGGCAGAGCCAGAAAGAACTCGTCCTTGCCGGCGCGGCCCAGCAGGTCATAGCTGCGCTGCAGGCGCGCGGTGCGCCCGACCACCTGGCAGAGCAGGTCGTCGCAGGCTTCCGTGCCCAGCCGCGAGTTCCAGTGGCCGAAGTCGTCGATGTCAAAAAGGATGACGCACAGCGAACTGTTCATCCGCTGCACACGGTCGGTCTCGCGAAAAAGCATCGAGAGCATGGTTTCGCGGTTGTAAACGCCTGTCAGGTGGTCGGTCTGGGCGTTGAGCGCGGCAGCCTCGCGCAACATCTCAAGCTCGCGCGACATTCTGTGGCCGCGCAGCACCGTTTCTATCCGGAGCCGCAAAAAAGCCGGTTCCGTCGAGCGTGGCTCCAGGCCGTCGATAATGCCCTCGGCCAGCCGGTCAGCCCACTCCTGGGTCACAGTGTCCGAAATCAGGACAATCGGGAAGCGCCTGCTTTCCGTCTCGACGCGCGCCGCCGCCAGCAGTTGTCCCATCTCCATGCCGGGCAGGTTGGCGTCAATTAACGCCAGCGTGGGCGCATCCGGCGCGGTCAGGGCCGGAAGAGCAGCCTCAGCGGAGAGAAAGATTTCCACACGCGCTCCGTCAGCGGCAAGCACGGGTTCAATGGCTGCCAGCAAGGCGGGTTCAGCCGAAGCGAGCAGATACGTGGGTGTGGCGTGAGCGAGCATCCTCAAAACCTCGATAGGGGATGTATCGGCGATTATTAGAAATTATTTAGAGAACAAGCGAGATTTCTTGGGTGCTTGCAATGACTTTTGAAGGGGAACGCTGGCGCAAAGGTACCCAACCGTGTGCCGGATGTGTTTCCGCACGGCCAGGCAGTGTCGAACGAGTCGAAAGGGCGGGTGAAAATGAGAAAAGCGCATGCCTCAGGGGCTAAACAGGCCGCGGAAAAAGGCGTGTTTCCAGGCGAGAAGTGCGAAGAACATCCCGCAGAGGCTAAAGCCCGCCATTTATTTCCAATGACTTACGGCACGACTGAAGTCGTGCCCTGACGCTTCGTGCCTCTGCGAATGAGTTTTTCTCCAGCCTGTAAAACACACATTGATTTGAGGCTTATGGCAGTCAGGGCTGAAGCCCTGACCTACCAGCCGTGCCCTGACACAAAGCTGGCTTTTGAGACACGATCCGGTCCCGGTCGCTACAGAATCGAATCAAGCCATAGATTCCAGAAGCGCTCGGCAGCCGCTTCGAGTGCGGCAGCGTGTTCGCGGGCCGCGGACCGCAGGCTGGCGGCGGCCAGGCCCGCATGGCGCAATTCACAGGCATGGCCTACATACCAGCGTTCCAGGCCGGTAGCTGTGACCTCGGGATGAAACTGCAATCCCAGCGCGAAATCTTCTATCGCAAAGGCCTGGCTGTCATAGAGCGCGGACTTGGCCAGATGCAGCGCGCCTGAGGGAAGGTCGAGGGTGTCTCCGTGCCAATGAAAGACAGAGATACCAGGTTCAAGCAGCGGGGCGAACCACTTGGGCGATTCGCTATTCGGCGCGGCCTGGAGAGGCGACCATCCGATTTCCGCGCCCTGTTGGCCGGGGTAAACGCGAGAGCCGAGAGCCGCGGCCATCAACTGCGCGCCGAGGCAGATGCCCAGAATCGGCTTGCGCGCCTGCAGTCGCTGGCTGATGCAGGCCAGCTCGTCCTTCAGAAACGGATAATCCTGCTGGTCGTAGACCCCGATGGGACCGCCCAGGACCACAAGCAGGTCGCAGGACTCGGCCTGCGGCAAGGGAAAGCGCGCCGTGGCCACATCGACGCTCTCGGCGTCGAAGCCCCGTTCGCGGAGCGGCTTGCCCAGCGAGCCAAGATCTTCAAAAGCAACGTGACTGAGCACGAGGGCGCGGCGTGAATGCGTCTGCATGAGAATAGTTTATGCGGACCGGCTTCCGGCTGTAATGCGGCTTCACCGGCTGTAAAAAACCTCTCTGAGCGGCAGTGCACGACTTTGGAGCATTTTCACTGTTCCTGTACGGTTGAATTCGTGGCTTCCCACCCATTTCACAAAGGACGTGAAATGGATGGGGCACGGAGCTTCCTTACACTATCCGTGAAAACGCTCTAATTGTGCCGTAAGTTGTGCCGGGGATCACTATTGGAATGTCAGATCCAGTCCTTTGCCGCTGTCGGGCAGGGTTGCCTGCCAGGCATGGGTTGTGCTGTTCCATCTCGCGCTGACGGCTTCACCCGCAAGTTTGGCATGTCCGGCAGATGCTGGCCATCCGTATACCTCGATTGTGATCTCAGACCACCATGCCTTGTACTTCCCCTGGTGCGGACCCAAATGCACGTGGAGCGTATCGCGCTCCACAGAGCAAGTGCTCTCCATTCGCAGAAACGCACCCTGCATGAAATCGTAGGACGTGCCGTCATCCTGATAGAGTGTTCCGCCGCAGTTGTCGCCCACGTATACGCGCAGAGTCAAAGGGCCGGCCGGCGTTTCCATGGTGCTTTGCGTCAGGGGCGCGATGGGAAGAATCGAGCCGCCTTTTACATATACAGGCAAGGTGGCGATGTTTGGTTCCACGATAAGCGGCCGAATCGCGGCAGCCTGCGCGCCCTTTTTCTGTTCTGCATCGCGGCTCTCCACGGCGGCCGGGCGATCGATTCGCTGGCCTGTCCAATAGTCGTACCAGATACCCGGAGGCAGTTGTACCTCATATTTGTCGACCTCATCCGGGTACGGCGCGGGCGCGACCAGAATGTCTGGGCCGAAGAGAAACTCGCCCGGCGCGTCCAGATCAATGGGATGCAGATCCTGCGCCGCATCGGGAAATTCGAGGAAGAGCGTTCGCTCGATGGGCAGCCCTGTCCGCGACATTTCCTCTGCCGTGGTGTAGAGGTAAGGCATCAGCTTGTAGCGCTCTTCAATGTAGTGGCGGCGGATCGCCTCCTGCTCCGGCCCATTGACCCACGGCTCCTGATCATTGGTTCCGTTGGCAGTGTGATCCCGACCGATGGGCTGAAAGGCCGCAATCTCAAGCCACTTGGTCAGCAGGTCCGGCTGCGGCGAACCGGCAAAGCCGCCCACATCCGCTCCGCTCAGCGCAAAGCCGCTCAGACCCAGGTTTTCAAGCATCGGTGTGGTCAGCCGCAGGTGGTTCCAGGTTGAGCTGTTGTCTCCGGTCCATGTGGCGGCGTAGCGCTGGCCGCCGGCATAACTTGCGCGAGTCAGCACAAACGGACGCACATTTGGCAGCAATGCTCGCAAGCCATCGTACGTTGCGCGCGAATTCTCCATGCCATAGACATTGTGAATCTCAAGATGACTGGCAGTGCGCTGCCTGAATCCGGGCTCATTGATGCGATGCTGAATATCATCCGGCATTGTCTTTGTGGCTACGCCGAAGATGGCAGGCTCGTTCATGTCATTCCAGAAGCCTGCAACGCCATCGGCGACAAAGTCCTTGTAGAGCGATCCCCACCACGCGCGCGTCTGCTGCTGCGTAAAATCAGGGAAGACAGAATCACCCGGCCACACTTTTGCTACATAGGTCGAGCCGTCTGGATTTTTCACAAAATGATCGCCAGCCATTCCAGAGTTATAAGGAGCATACCCCGCGTCCGGCAGTTTTGCGATGTGAAGATCGGTAATCGCAACGACGTGAAAATGCTGTGTGGCGAGATCCTTGATCATTTGCTCGAAAGCTGGAAATCGATCCCGGTTTACCGTGAATGGACGATTGTTCTGCTGATAATCGATGTCGAGATAGATTGCGTCCGCTGGGATTTTGTCGGCGCGCAGGCGATCCGCAATCTCAAGCACCTTTGTTTCCGGGTAATAACTATAGCGCGATTGCTGAAAGCCGAGAGACCACAGGGGCGGAAGCGGCGTGGGGCCGGTCAGCCATGCGTAACCCTCGATAACCTGCTTCGGACCAGGCCCGTAGATGAGATAGTAGTCAACCGGGCCGCCGGGCGCGCCAAAGGAATAGGCATCGGAAAACTCCTTGCCGAAGTCGAAGCTCGCGCGCCAGGTGTTGTCAAACAACACGCCAAGCACGCGTCCCTGGTTCCACGAGAGAAAAAATGGAATGCTCTTGTAGATTGGATCCGTGGACTCCTGCCAGCCGAAGGCGTCCGTGTTCCAATCGGTAAAGGCCTGCCCGCGCCTGTCGAGCGGACCCGCCTTGTCGCCGAGGCCGAAGAAGTGCTCCGCCGGGGCCATGGTCTTATAGAGCCGGAAGGACGAGCCGTGATACTCGATGGGGCGACTATCCTGCTGAAGCACGTGGCCCGCGAGATCGCTCACTGTCAGCCGCATGTTGCTGTCGAAGCTCACGCGCAATGCATTAGTCCGGAAGCCTGAACCTTCCGGCGTGACTGGAACAGTTGCCGCGCGCGGCCCGGCCAGCACAGCCCAGGACTCGTCTTCCATGGAACTTCCATCCTGGTTCGCGCGCACGCGCAGCACGTCGTCGCGCAATGCTGTTACTCTTATCGCCACGCCATTTCCGGATACCTCGATGCCATTCGGCATCTGACTTACCTGGATGTTAGTCAGATGAGTTACAGGCACACTTTGCGTGCTGGCCTGCGTGGTAGAAAGCGCTGCGCCGATGGCGAGAAGGATAACTCCTGGGCAATTATGATTGAAGCGTGTTGTCATTTACATTCCTCTCGGGCATCGAATAACTGGTAAAAATCGATTGTTGTGAAGACTTATCGAACCTCATAGACGGTCATCGATTCGGCGGGTTCTTCGATGTTCAGCTTATCTTCCTTGACCATCGGCGCTGTTCCGCCCGATGGCGCCACGGCGTGGAATTCCGAGCACCCGGCCAGCGGCGTGCCGTCCTCGGATAACTGAATCATCCGGTTCCGCGCCGCCTTGTTCACAACGATCAGAAATCTCTCTTTCGAGTGATCGGCCGAGCAGCCTGAGCCGTCGGTTGCTCGCACAAACGCGAAGTCCTCTGCCTCTGCCAGGAGGTTTTGCTCGATTCCTGTTTGCAGCGCCGTGTGTGCTGAACGCAACTTGAGCAAGCCGGAGGTCCAGGAAAAGATCTCCTGTTCGGTGGCAGTGCGGCCCGCCTCAGTGAAGGCGTTGCGCGCGTCTCCGGCAAAACCCCCAGGGAAGTCGTGACGATTGTCCGGATCTTCGCCGCCTGTCATTCCAAGCTCATCTCCGGAATAGAACTGAGGCATGCCGCGCAGGGTGACAAGCAGGCCGAGCGCCAGTTTGAGTTTTGGCAGGGAACCGTTTGACTCCGTCAGGAAACGCGTGGTGTCGTGGTTGTTGATGAAGGTGACCAGCCGCTCCGGATGCGGATAGAGCGCATCCTGACGCAGAACCGTGGCTAATTCCGTCATGGGTTTGCCATGAGCCAGCACGTCGCGTAAAGCAAAGTACACCGGAAAGTCGAAGGGCGTATCAAGTCCTGTATCGATACCCAGATGCGCGGCTCCTCCTGCGAAGAACGAAGTCACCTCCGGATCGCGATGGAAGATTTCGCCTACGGTCGTCAAATGCGGATAGACGCTGTGGATTGTGGCATGAAAATCCCGCCAGAAAGCGCGGTCCACATAGGGAAAGGTATCCAGGCGAATGCCGTCAAGGTTGGCCGTTTCCACCCACCACAACGCGTTCTGTATCAGATAGCTCGCGACCAGCGGATTTTCCTGATTCAGGTCAGGCATGGCGTCGGTAAACCAGCCCGTGGTGATGGCGCTCCATGCCTGCCGTGGCGCGTGCGGGTCCACAAGCTGATAAAAATCGTGCTGCGCGGAGATATGATTCTGAAGCGTTCCATGAAACCACTCCGGCGCGGGCGGATCAAGCACCCACGGATGCTGAACGCCGAGATGATTGGGAACCAGATCGACCACCAGCTTCATCCCCCTGGCGTGCAGCGCATCGGAGAGATGCCGGTAATCCTCGACGGAGCCGAAGTGCGCGTCTACGGCGTAGAGGTCCGTAGCGGCGTAGCCGTGATAGGACTCGGGCATGGCTCCGTTGGAGGCAACCGGCGTGGTCCACAGCGCCGTGACGCCAAGCTGTTGCAGGTAATCCAGGTGCTGCTCGATGCCGGCGAAATCTCCGCCATGCCAGCCGCGCGCGGCGGCGCGATTGTAGCCTGGCTGATTGTTGGCCGGATTCCCATCGGCAAAGCGGTCGGTCATGATGAGGTAGAGCGCGTCGGCGGAAGAGAAGCCGCGATGAGCGTTGGGATCGCGCGAGCGCCGTGCCAGTTTGAAGGCATGACGCGCCTGGCCCTCGCGGTTCGTGGCCGTCACCCACAGAGTTTGCGGCGCGGCGTGGCTCGCGCGCAGCCAAAGAAAAGCCCAGTGGCCGTTGTCCGAAGTTTGAGTGCGGTCGAGCGTTACGCCGTTGCTGTCCAGCGTGAAGCGCGCTCGATTCAGATTCTCGCCATGCACCAGCAGCATGGGGTCGGGAAGACCGGCAAACCACCCCGGTGGATCGATCTTGTCGATACTCGGAGCAGCATGACGCGGCGTCTGCGCAATGGATGCAGCAAGCGCAGTCGATAGCCAGAAAGCGAGTAAGAAACAACGCCGAAATCGCACAGAAGTTCTCCCAATTTCGCTTTCTCGTGAAGCGAGCTAATCATCTTCTTTCCTCGTGCTTCTGCGCGCAGGAGGAAGAGGGTTGTGGGGGAGGGGTGAGAAAGCCCGCGGCAGCTTGAGAGAAGCCGCCGCGGGCAGGTAGAAAATGCCGTGCCGGGATCAGAAGGTGAAGCGAGCCGCCAACTGGATCTGGCGATTGCTATAGACCTGAACACCTTCGATCTGGCCAAAGTTTCCACCGGTAAGGTTAGAATTCGGGTTGGTGAATTCCGCTGAGTTCAAGAGGTTAAAAGCGTCCCCATGCAGCTCCAGCACGTACCGATCTGTCAGGTGGAGGTTCTTCTGCGCGCTGAGATTGACTACACGGTATCCTGGGCCAAAGACCTGGTTGCGGCCGAGGGTTCCCAGACGCGTATAGGTAGTGGCGTTTGAAACGCTGCCGGTGACGGTGGGCGGGTTGGCGAATGAGGCCGGATCGAACCAGAATCCGGAGATGCCCTTGGGATACTTGATGGATGCAACCCGGTCGGGACGGTTCCCCGGCGCGGCTGTTCCCGTGGAGAGGTCGACCGGCGTGCCAGACTGAACCTGGGCGGTCAGGCTGGTCTGCCAGCCGCCAACCACCCATTCCATGGGCCGTGAGATCTTGCCGGCAAAGCGCTGGCCGCGGCCGAAGGGCAACGGATAGAGGATCGATGAACTGAAGACCTGGCGCTGGTCCTGGCTGGAGTTTCCATAGCCCGCCATCGGATTGTAATAGAGGGCCGCGCTCTGACCCTGAAAGGCTCCCGGAGAGTCGTCCAGCGTGTGCGACCAGGCGTAGGAGAAGGTTCCGATCAGCCCGTTGTTGACGCGGTGTTCGGCGTGCAGTTGCAGGGCATCGTAGTTTGAAATGCCGTTGTAGTTGCTGTAGTTGATGCCCCCCAGCCCTGGGAAGTTCTGGGCTCCGGTGACAAACTGGTTCATGTTATACGGGTAGTAGGTCGACAGGCGGCTTCCCCTGCTTCCAACGTAGGCGATGTTCACCACATTGTTCGAGCCAACTTGCCGCTCAATCTGCAGGTTCCACTCCTGCACCATGCTGTTTTCATTGTCGCGGTTGACAGCGATCATGCTGGTGCCCGCCGGCGGGTGCGCGGGATCGAAGTTGGGGTAGCCGCGCGCCGGAAGAGGAGTTACGGCCGTGGTATTGCTCGTATAGCCGTTGCAGTTGTAGCCGCCGTCCCAGGCCATCGGTGATGGCGTGGCCGCGAGCTGGCCGGTGAAGGTGATGCAGTAGCCGTTGGTGGCCAGATAGCTATTGCTGCCGCCGAAGGGCGGCTGCTCTCCGAGTTGGTTGTTGATGCCGCCGTAGTCAAGGAAATAGAAGAGTCCGTATCCGCCGCGGACCACGGTTTTACCGTTTCCGAGCAGATCGTACGCGAAGCCGATGCGCGGACCGAAGTTGTGATAGTCCTGATTGATGATGCTCTTCGATACGCCGTTCTTCCCCGCAAGCAGCACAGTGCCAGTGGCCACGTCAAAGGCGGACTGCTTGTCGTGGGCTTCATAGGGATGCGGCAGGAAGTCCCAGCGAAGGCCCAGGTTGAGAGTCAGGCGATGGTTAAAGCGCCAGTCGTCCTGCCCGAAAATGCCGTCTTCCTGGCCGATATTGGCGAAGTAGCCTGCCTGTGAGCCGATCTGGTAGTTATCCATGCCGCCGGCCAGCAGTTCGGCAACCTCGTAGCCGGTGAAATCGACTGTGCCGGCGTCGATCCAGAAGTAGCCCTTGCCCTCCTGGGGGTTGAAGAACGAAACCTGGCGGCGAAGCAATGTTCCGCCGAATTTGAAAGAATGCTTTCCGCGCGACATGCTCACCGAATCGGTGATTTCGTAGGTATTCTGAGGCACCGCGTAGAGGCCATAATCGCCGGTGTATTCCAGGTCGCCCTTCCAGCCGCCGATCAGGGCGCCTCCCGTGGTTTCGGCATTGATGTTGGCATTCACGATGCCAAGATCCTTCGATACATACTGGCCGTACATCGGTGGCATATAGCCGTAGTTGTCGCGGTTATAGGCAAGATGGCCTTCGTTCACGATTGTGGATGAGAAGATGTGCGTGTAGCCCAGATCGTAGCCGCGCGCATGGGTCGGATTGGTTCCGGTTCCTCCACCCGCTGGCAGCTTCTCGAATTCCGAGGTCTTGCTGTTCACCGAATTGTCGTAGCTGAAACGGATGAACGCCATGTCATTGGCTGTGGCGTTCCAGTCGATCCTGATGTCAAAGGTGTTGTACTTGTTGTTTTCCGACTGGTTGTCCAGGTAATTGTTGTGGTAGCGATCCGTGCGGGACGGCGGAGGAAAGGCATTGAGGTAGTTGACCGCGGCCTGATTCAGGCGGCCCGGAGCAATGACGTTGGGCTGCCCGTTATAGCTGAACTGTGCGGGCGGCGCTATTCCGGTAGGATCGCAGGTGCTCGGATCGAAGATAAACCCGCCTTGAGGGGCGCCTGCGGGGGCGTATGTGGATGCGCCCGCATAGGGGTGCGTGGCGCCCGTAGAGTCTGTATACGTGCCGGGGTAGCAGCGCGGATACTGTGTAGTACTGCCGCTCGCCGATTCCATTCCAACACTGAGCAACTCGGAAAAGTCTCCGGTGCGCATCAGCGCGGTGGGAACCGTCAGGTAGTGCGAGGAGACGCCAATCTTCTCGCGGTACGCCTGGTAGTCGCCGAAGGCGAACAACTTGTTTTTCAGAATTGGGCCGCCCACCGCGAAACCGGGCTGGTTGCGGAGGAAGCCGCCGGCCGGCGTGGCCGGGGCGTCGTTGAAACGGTAATTGGGGTTGGCATCGAAGCTGCGATCGCGGTAAAACTCGAAGAGCGCGCCATGAAACTGGTTGGTGCCGGATTTGAGGGAACTGACGACGATGGCCCCGCCCGCGCGGCCATATTCAGCCGGAGCCACGCTGGTATTTACCTTGAATTCCTGCGTTGCATCAACATTGGGGAAGAACAGAATCGTGTTCACAAGGCCGTCGTTGTTGTCCACGCCGTCCAGAATGTAGTTGTCCGCCTGGGGGCGAAGGCCGTTGACCGATAGCGCGGCGGCGCCGCTCTCGTTATTGCGTATCGTTTCGGTCATATTGCTGCTGCCGCCGCCGCTGGCTGCGTCGCCATAGGCGCCACGGGTCACGCCGGGGGTGAGCAGGGCAAGCTGACTGAAATTGCGGCCATTCAGCGGAAGTTCCGTTACCTGCGGACCTTGAATCGTCGCTCCAACGGTCGCGTCGGAGGCATCAACCAGGGGCGCCGTGGCGTTGACCTCCACGGTCGTCGATGCGCCGGCTGGGCTCAACTGGACCGGAATGTTTTGCGTCGTGGTGACGGTGATCGTTACCGCCGCCGATTGCGATTGAAATCCCTTTGCCGCGATTACGACCGTATAACTGCCGCGGGGCACGGCCAGAATATTGAATTCACCGGCGGCTGTCGATACGGCGGTAAGCTTGAGTCCGTTATCCGTATTCGTAGCAGTAACCGTGGCGCCCGGGATCACTGCACCGGTCGTGTCGGTTACTGTTCCGACGATACTTCCCGTGTCCGTCTGTGCGAACAGGCCGGGCAACATCAGGCAGGGAAGCAGGACCGCAAGGGCCATCAACAAAAGGCGAAAGCGGCACTGTTTGCCAGAAAGTGAAGCGGTTCTCTTGAACATCACGATGCCCTCCAAAACCAACGTTGAGTGACGTTGAAAGCTCAGGCGCAAGGATGGGCAGCTTGAATGCCTCTCCTCGTAGCCGAAGATGACGACACTCCGGAAAGGTAGCGATGGTCAATCCACATTACGCCAATTCGCCATCATTTGGTTATCTCTAACTAAATCGTTGATTATCTATTCCTTGCAAGATGTTTTCTCCTGAAGAATCGCCTCGCGAAGAGGCCTTCAACCGAAAAATGAGGCCACGTTTCCACTCTCCGGTATACTACGGGCGAGGATTTGCCGAGCAGTTATGGCTACGGAGAAACACAACAACGGCGCCAAGGTGGTGCAGTTCGGCGTTTTTGAGGCCGATCTGAAGAGCGGAGAACTGCGCCGTTCCGGTGTGCGCATCCGGCTGCAGGAGCAGCCTTTCAAGTTGCTCGCGGCTCTGCTGGAGGCGCCGGGCGATGTCGTTTCCCATGAGGCGCTGCAGCGTCAGCTCTGGGGCGCCGACACGACCGTTGACTTCGACCACAGCCTGGGAATCGCCGTCAACAAGCTGCGCGAGGCTCTGGGCGACCACGCCGAGAATCCGCGTTTTGTGGAAACGCTGGCCAAGCGAGGCTACCGGTTTATCGCGCCAGTCAAGACGATCGAGGCACTCGCCGGCGCGCAACCCGCTGCTTCCCTGCATGCCGCCTTTCCCTCCTCGCGAGTGGCAGGCAGAGTCCTTTGGCCTTGGATTGCGCTGGCGCTTGCCTGTACCTGCCTGGTCCTGGGGCTTGCTGTGTTCTTTCACACGCCCACCCGCAGGCCCTATCGGGTAGAGCAGGTCACACATTCCGGGCATGTGCTCACCAACAATCTGAACGATCTGGATGTTGAGAGCTTCTCCAGTTCCGTAAGCGACGGCACAAGGCTTTACTTTTCGCAGATGGATAACGGCAACCCCGTGCTGGCGGTCGCGCTGGCAGCCAATGGCGAAATCAGCCACTTCAGCCTGCCTTCTGAAATCGGCGCTCCACTGATTGGATCGCTTGCCCCGGACGGCTCCAATCTGATCATTCACAGCCATTTGCAGGCTGAGCCTGAACAGCCTCTTTGGATCGTGCCCACGCTCGGCGGCGCTGTCCGCCGCGTGCCCAACGTGCTGGCTCACGATGCAACCTGGATGCCCGACGGCCGCCGCCTGCTCTTCGCCAGCGGCAGCGAACTGACGATTGTGAATGCCGATGGCAGCGAGCCGCGCAAGCTGATCAGCGTGCCCGGCCGGGCCTTTTGGCTGCGATGGTCGCCGGATGGGCAGCATTTGCGCTTCACCCTCCGCGACCCCAAGCGCCAAACCACCGGGCTGTGGGAAGTGAATGCGGATGGAGGCAATCCTCATCCCCTGCTCTCCGGTTGGAGCCTGCCCGCATCAGAGTGCTGTGGCAGTTGGACCTCCGACGGCGAGGATTTTGTCTTCCAGTCCTGGCACAATGGCCATAACGATATTTGGGCGCTGCGGGAACGGCCCTGGTACTTGAGAGATCGCCAGCCCCGGCAAATCACCAATGGTCCGCTCGCCTATGAAGCGCCAAGTACCTCGCCGGGGGGCCATCGCATCAACTTCATCGGCGTCAACGTGGAGTATGAGCTGCTGCGCGCGCTGCCCAAGTCCGCTGCATTTGTGGGCCTGGAGCAGAATCTGAGCGCCGCGGACCTGGCCGAATACTCGCCCGACGGCCAATGGGTCGCATGGCTCAATGCCTCCGACAGTTCCCTCTGGCGCAGCCGGATTGACGGCAGCGAACGCATCGAGCTGACCACTCCGCCCCTGCGCATCTTTACCATGAAGTGGTCTCCGGACAACAAGCGCCTCGCCTTGATGGCCGAGGAACCGGGAATGCCCTGGAAGCTCTATCTGATCGACTCGGAAGGCGGAAAGCCTGTCCCGCTCCTCAACGAGGATCGCAACGAAGCAGATCCGGACTGGTCGGCCGATGGCCGCTCGATTGTCTTTGGCCGGCTGCCGGACCGCATGGACAGCCGCCAGCCCAAAGTCATCTACCTGGTGAACATTCAGACACGCGAGGCGACCGAGATTCCCGGCTCGACCGGGCTTTTCAGCCCGCGGCTTTCTCCGGATGGACGCTACATCGCCGCGATCCGGCTCGACCAAAGGGCGCTGCTGCTCTTTGACCGGTCACAAGGACGCTGGACCACCCTCGCCACACACGGTGTCGGCGATCCTGTATGGTCCCGCGACGGCCGTTATCTCTACTTTCAGGATTTTCTTGAAAACGGCAAGCCCATTTACCGCATCGCCATTCCGGACGGAGAGGCAAAAACAGTGGCCACCCTCGCCAATCTGCGTCCTATTGCCGCCACCGACTACCGCCTGATCGGCCTTGCGCCGGGCGACCTGCCGGTGGTCAGCGCTCACACCTCCACCGTCAACCTATATAGTGTGGACCTGAACGAACACTGAGGAGCTTCCTGTTCGCTGAAGTTTTCCCAGCCGCTTCAGCGCTCCGCGTCCACGTTGGTTTCCTAGTCCTGATTTTGGGAGGAATCGAGGGTTTTCTCCGCGTCCGCCGGCGGCTTTGAGCGCAGCCGAGCGCGATACAGCCAGATGTGACGCGCCAATCCCGCGGCTGCCACCAGCAGCGCGGCCAGCGAGACGAGAAGTGCGATCATCATCCAGCGCATGAGAGGCAAATTACGCTCATAATACCAGACAAATCCAGGCTTGACCTCTGTTTTCAGGCCTTGTGAAGGCTGGCGTGCAGCCAGTCGAGGTAGCGCTGGCTGGCGGCGTCAACCTTCAGAACCAGGAACTCGGGGGTCTCGTAGCTGTGCAGTTCATGCAGCCGGGTCTCCAGGGCGGCGAGCTGCTCGGGGCCGGTTTTGATGAGCAGCAGGGTTTCAGTGGAGGACTCGACCACGCCCTTCCAGCGGTAGATGGAATGGACGCCAGGGATTTGAGTGACGCAGGCGGCCAGCCTTTTCTCGACCAGCGCCTGCCCCAGCTCGGCTGCCTCCTCAGGGGTGGCTGCCGTGGTCAGAACAATGCGGGCTGGCGGCGCGTCGGGCATGGGTTAACTCCACCTTCCAGGGGACAGAGCCAGTGTACGGGTCCTGCGACGCCCTTGACATGAAATATCTGATTGCGGTCTGGGAGACCCACCTTAGCCGGTGCATCACGGCACCTACCCCCCACCCATATTTTGGAAATAAAATCCTTGTTTTCATGAGTTTACATGCATGGTTGCGCTGTAAAATCGTCAAAACAAAGGAGTTGCCTGCAAAATAGTCCAGGATAAGGAGTTACGGCGTTTCTTTTGGCGTTTAGAGTCTCTGGCTGCGTGCGGGAGCATTTTTTCGCTGATCCTCTATTGATGATTGTGCGCCGACGGACGGATATTATCGGCAATATGCGGCAGGGGAAGGGTCATGGATTCCCAGGTCCCAAAAGCGGGACCTGGGGCACCCGGCTGGATTTGCTCACATGTGTGCGGGAATGGCTGGAATTAGAGGATAAAATTCCAACCCCGTTTACTCCCTATCGCGCACATGAGAAACAATCGCCTCTCTCGGTGGCTTCGGATACAGAAAACCATCCAGACGCTTTTTAGCTTTCTCGGATGCCTTCTCTATATCCTTGAGCGTTACGCTCTTATCGAGCAATTCGCAAGCGGTCATTACAAGCAGCATTTCCCTTTCGTCCATAATTTCCTCCCGGCTGGTACAGCGGGAGGATTATAAATAAATCCCTTACGTTTTGTCGCTATCTTTATTCCATCGTGCTTGCGCTGCTTTCTGCGCCACTTCCTTGCGCTTCTCTAGCGTCATGGTGACAAGCCGCCTTTTTCCGCCGATCTTCCCGCCCCGTCTGCCCATAGCGGCCATGACGCGGGAAATGTCGGAGTCGGAAACTTTAGGCGGATAGGACTCATAGACACTTCCCCCTGTAGATCGTTTGACCATTTCAAATGCGGCTTGATTCACGTCCGAAGGACGTGCGGAGTTGCTTATACGCTTTGGCGTAGAAATAGTATGCCACTAAACGCGGTGACAGGCTAGAGTGGACCAAGGATATAATTGCGCAGGTCCGAGGGAAGGTGGAATATGACAGAATCGGAAATGCTACTGTTTACCGAACTCCTGTTTGCCCACAGGCATCTGTGGATGACTTTTCAGGAATACCGCTATTTGCAGGAGAATCCAGAGGCAGATTGGATGACTGCCCACAAGATTTTTTTTGAGCAATCTGATGAAGTCTATGAATCTCTAGCAGCATCCTTGCGCGACGAGCAGCCGATTCGAGACAAGCTGCAAACAGTTCTATTACAGTCCCATCTGACAGAAGTCGAGGTTCAGGACAGGATGAAGAAGGAACACGGTTAATATCGATCACGGATCACACTCCTCGGCGGCGGGTTCAAAGTAGCCCACTACCGACGCTACCTCAACATGGAATTTTTTCTATTATCCTGCTACGCTTTTACCATGCAGATCACGGTCACGATCCCGGATGAGTTTGCCGCTAAGGTTCAGGCCCTTGGTCTGACGCCGGAGCACTTTGGCCAGAACCTGATCGACGATGCGGTGCGTACCGCTCCTGCGACTTCCAGCCCGATCAGACCAAAGAATAAAATGAATATGCAAACTTTTCTTCAAAAGATGGCCGAGTTTTCCGATAAGATTCCCCAACTTCCCGACGAAGCGTTCACTCGAGAAAGTTTCTATCAGGACCATGACTGATGACCTCCGCTTCGGGGTATTTGATTGATACCAATGTTCTTCTACGGCTATTCAGAGAAGACGATCCGCAGCACCATCTCACCAGGGCGGCTCTTGATGAGTTGGACAGGTGTGGAATAGAGACTTTTTTCTCATTACAGAATATTGCCGAGTTCTGGAATGTCTGTACTCGGCCCTTGGAGAGAAACGGCTACAGTCTTTCCGGCTCGGAAACAAACCAATGCGTCGAATACATTGAGCGCACAATGACGTTTCTACCTGACAACGAGCAGGTTTACTTGATATGGCGCCGGTTGGTTTTGGCCAATCAAGTTCGCGGCGTTCAGGTCCACGATGCCCGGCTTGCCGCAGTCATGCAGGCTTATGGCTTGTCCCGTATCCTGACGCTGAATCTGCCTGATTTTCTGCGCTTCGATAACATTCAAGCAGTTCATCCTAGCCAGTTGCAACGCCCCTCGCGGTAGTCTCTTCGCAGTTATACTTGTCCATATTTGCGTTGCCCGTCGCGGCCTTCGTATTGCCGGTTAAACTGGACTCAGGCAGAATGGGCTTTAGGCCGGCACACCGGCGCGGGGAGATTGAAAAATGACAACAGCGATCAAGTTTGGCACTTCGGGTTGGCGGGCGATTGTGGCTGACGAGTTTACCGTGGCCAATATCCGCCTAGCCGTGGCGGGGATTGCCGCTTTTGTGAAGACGCTACCGGAGCCGCATCGCGTGCTGGTTGGCCGCGATCCGCGCTTCCTGGGCGAGAGCTTTGTGGATGTGGCCGCGCAGGTGCTGGCCGGGGCCGGCGTCACGCCGATTGTGATTCCCGAGGCCGCGCCCACGCCCGCGATTGCCTATGCCGTGCGCGAGATGAAGACCTCTGGGGCCATCAACTTTACCGCCTCGCACAATCCGCCGCAGTACAACGGCATCAAGTATTCGACCCCCGACGGCGGGCCGGCGCTGCCCGAAGTGACCGGGCAAATCGAGACGGCAACGGCGGCGCTGCAAGCGAGCGGCGCAACGATTCCCAGGGCAAATCCTCCTGAAGGCGGCTTTGAAACGGCCGACGTAAAGCCGGCCTTCCTGAAGCGGCTGGCGGAGCTGGTGGATCTGAAGGCCATCGCCAGCTCGGGCATCAAGATCGTCTACGATCCCTTCTGGGGCGCGGGGCGCGGCTACACTTCCGACATTCTGCGCGATGCCGGCGTGACGGTCGAAACGGTCCACGACTACCGCGACGTGCTATTCGGCGGTCATGCGCCGGAGCCCTCTGACGCGCTGCTGGGCGACGCCAAGGCGAAGATGAAAGAGATTGGCGCGCATCTCGGCCTGGCCACCGATGGCGACGCCGACCGCTTCGGCATTGTGGATGCGGACGGAACCTTCATCCAGCCGAACTACGTGATTGCGCTCTTGTTTGACTATCTGGTGGAGACGCGCGGCTGGAAGAACGGCGTGGCCAAGAGCGTGGCGACCACCAACCTGATCAATGCGCTGGCCGAGTTCCATAAAGTGCCGCTCTACGAAACGCCGGTGGGCTTCAAGTACATCGGCGAGCTGATTAACGGCGACAAGATCGCCATCGGCGGCGAGGAGTCGGCCGGGCTGACCATTCGCGGCCACGTGCCGGAGAAGGATGGCGTGCTGGCCGGCCTGCTGGTGGCCGAGATGGTGGCGAAACGCGGCAAGAGCCTGGGCGAGCAACTGAAGGAGCTATTTGCCAAGGTTGGTTCCTTCTATCCGCTTCGCGAGAACTTCCGCTTGACCCCGGAGGGGATGGCCGCGTTCACTCAGAAGTTGAAGGCCGATCCAACGGAGCTGAGCGGGCGTAAGGTGGCTAAAATTGTGCGCACCGACGGGATGAAACTGATTCTGGAAGATGGCTCCTGGGTCTGCTACCGCCTCTCCGGGACCGAGCCGGTGGTGCGGGCCTACGTCGAAGCGCGCAGCGAGCACGACACGGAAGCGCTGAAGTCCGCGGCTGAGAAGTTTGTGCTCAGCTAGAGTGTTTTTACTCTTGCTGTAGGGTTGAATTTGTGGTCTCCCACCCATTTCACAAAGAACGTGAAATGGATGGGGCACGGAGCTTCCTTATACCATTCGTGAAAATGCCCTAAGAGTCGATTGGATTTTATGCCGTACGAGAAAACAAAAAACCGGGCCGTCGTGGCCGCTCCCGTTCCTATGCCCATGCGGACGCTGAACTTTGCGCAGCGGGCTTGGCGTCCGGCGGCCTCAGTGGTGGCCGTGCTGTTGGCGCTGCTGCTTGGCTGGCACGTCTTCAGCGGCAAGAACGGCATCTCCGTCTGGGAACAGAAGCGCGCCGAGGACCGCGAGTTGCGCAAGGAGATCGACGACCTCAATCAGGAAAATGCGCGCCTGCGCAATCGCATCCAACAGCTCCAGACCAACCCGGACGCCATCGGCCAGGTGGCGCGCGACAAGCTGCACTACGCCAAGCCCAACGAAGTAATCGTCACATTGCCCGCGCAGCAGCAGCAAGCCCAGTTCGCCGGGGCGGGGAAGTAAGACTGACCCCTGATCCCTGACCCCTGTTTCAAAAATCCACATGCGCCCGCACCGACCCCACCCAGGCCGGGCCGCGGTCGCGGTTGTAGCCGGGGTTCGCGATATGCTGAACATCGACGGCATAGAACAATCCCCGCCACGCGTGCCAGTTGTAATAGCTTTCGACGATATTCTCGCGGCCGTAGTTGAGATTGCCGTCGCCCAGCAGAAACCCGAGGCCGCCCAGTTTCAAATACTCCTGGTGATCGGCCTTGATGGCGTTCGAGACGACGGCCAGGCCTATCTTGTCTGCCGGGCGATGCCAGCGGTTTCCCGCGTAGTCGGCGCCGGCCTCCGCAGTCTGGTCCACCTCGGTGTAGGCGAAGGACTCATGCTGGCCCTCGTTCCAGCCGAAGCGCCCAAAGACGCGCAGATTCTCCGTCAGCTCCTGCTCAGCGTTGTACCCCAGGCCGTATTTCAGCGCGCTGAAGTGCTCGTGGAGAGTGATGGTGGGCGTCGGGTCGGTTCCGGCCAGGAAAGCATTGACCGCCTCGCGATAAGTGCCCATGTGGGCGCGATTGGCGTAGAACAGCAGCCGCTCTGTGCCTTTGCGCTTGGGAACAAAGCTGTGCCGCATCTCAAACTCGCCGTTCTGCGCGTGCGCGCGGCTGAAGGCCCAGTCCATGTCGATGCCGTTGGCCACCACCGGCATGGCGAACAGTCCATAGCGCACGCTCCACGACCGATCGTCGTACTCAATCATGCCGCCCACCGTGTAGCCGCGCGTGTCGGCCGCGTAGTCCCATGCGCCGTTGTTGTCTACCGTCCAGTTCATGAACTGCAAGTGGCTGTCGGAGCCGGGGCCGTTCACGTCAAAGAAATCCGGCAGCGTCATTTTGCCCATGCGGAACTCGATGCGGCGCGCGGGCGTGCTGGGCGCCACGGCGAAAAAGCCCGGTTCCTGGCTGGCGGTCTCTTTTGTCAGGCCAATCACCTGGTGAATCTCGTAGCGGGCCAGATACGGCGCAGTGCCGAGGGTCGGATTGCGCACCACATCCAGATTCGTAAACCCGGCCAGCCCCAGCGCCTGGCTCAGGCCGCGTCCGCCAGAGCTTTCCACGTCCAGAATCAGGTCTGTGTTATATCGGACTGAGCGCGTCGGCCTGAGCGCCATGTAGAGCGTGCCCAGCAGGGAAGTCTTGTACTCGGCCGAGCTATGGAAGCTGTTCGTTCCCTGATAAAGGGAATGGAAGGGCAGGCGGCCCTGGTAAATAATGTTGACCTGGCCGGAGAGCCAGTAGCGGTCGTTGCCGTGGTGCGCGGCCATCAACACGACAGGCGCATCCTGTGGGCCGCGGCCTTCCACGCCTTCCTCTGCTCCTGCGCCTTCAGCGTTGTCGCGCGCTGCCGCCAGCAAAAACTGGGAGACGCCTGCCTGTGACCTCTGCTGCGCCTCAATGATCTGGGGCTCGGGAGCGGGGGGCAGGGCATCCGGCGCCTGCGCGCGAACGGCTGCCGCCGTGCTTGCCAGTCCCAGCGCGACCAGCAAGCACGCAAGTCTGCGCAGGAGGTAAATGAGCGGCATCCGGCATGTGCGGCGGGTCGAGACCATGAGAAGCTATCCAATCGTAGCGTGGGGCTTTGTGAATTAGGGATAAAATAAGAAGCGAAACCATACCCCCACTGAGTAGATACCATACCGGGGGAGGGTATTGTCAAGAAAGGGTACGATGACCCAGCATGAGCGCGAGAAGGTCAAGTTGTTGCAGAGATTGAGAAAACTGCGCGGGCAGTTGGATGCGGTTGAGCGGGCTTTGGTCGCCGACGAGAACTGTGGCGGGCAACTGATGCTGCTGGCCGCCGTGCGCGGAGGCGTGTATGCGCTGATGGGCGAAGTGCTGGAGGATCATATCCGCTTCCATCTCACGGATGAAGCCAAACAGCAGATCAGCCCCGAACTGGCCGAGGACCTGATCGACATGGTGCGCGTCTATCTGAAGTAACCTCATTTGAAAACGAGTGCCGTGCCGGATTGGACCATGGGTGTTCATGGGTCATCGGCATATCCGCGGCTTATGGCAGGGCACTGTCGGGCAGGGAATTGTCGAGGCTTGGTTGATTCCGGATAGGCGAAGGAAAGGTCCACGACCAGGGGTGGCATTCGCGTCCAGATTGCCGGCGCCGCGGCAATCTGGACGAATACCGAAACTTACCTTGTGCTGGTGTCGATTCTGATCTGCGTCTCCTTGCTTGAAGTCATCTCCAAATACAGAACCAAGCTGTCTCCCTCAAGGTGGTGGATATACCCGATGCGGACGGGAGTATCAGACTTTGCGCCCTTGCTCCCAACTGTCACCTTGGCCGCGCCGTTCCAGTTCTCAATCACAAATGCCGGATTCACCAGCGGACTGCTCTCGCTTGCCATCAGCTTCAGCGTCAGCCCGCCCGCCTTTGCTGTCGCGCTGCGATGAACCACAAACGCGCGCTGCGCAGGGTCGTACGCTGCCCCGCTGGCGTCTCCCGCCGCCACGGTGATCGCCGCCGGTGAAATCCACGACCTTGCCAGTGGCAGCAGTCGTGCCGGCGGCAGTGCCGTGAGCCCATTCAACAGCAGCTTGGTTGCCGTCTGATTGGTCTTATCGTACTCATCCCAATGGATATGCGAAAGCGACGAGTGCGAAGCACGGTCAGCAGCCACCGCGGGCCGTCCGCTTGACGCCGGCTGAGCTACCGGCCAGTGATTCCACCAGGTAAACATGGAGTAACTCTTCGAGTCGTTATACGCGTCAAAGTGAGCGCCCCTGGGCCAAACAACCTCAAAAGGTTTTTCTGCCGATTTCAGATTAATCACTTGAATGTTAGCGCCCGCGGGAAGATCCAGAATCCTCTGCACCTTGGGAAAGTCAAACGAGTCATCTGTCTTCTGGGCCCACACATAAGTGTGCGTCTCTCCGGCCATGTTTTCCAGGGTAACGGCGGCGGGGTCGATGTTATCCTCGGGCCTTTGTCCCGGTCCGTTGATAACAATGGACTCCTGCCACTCGCGGGCTGCCGGAGGCGCGGGGTCAGGATCTGAACTCCAGATCACCTGCTTCCTTACCGCTACGCCGTCCGGATAGACGGTCCAATACTCGTCGGCCCAGTCAAACCACCCCGTTTCCGGATCGGCGAAGGCGCCTTTGTAGTTGCGCGCTTCGGCCAAAGCATATCTCCAATGCACCATCGCCCGGGCTGGACTCGACTCCAGGATGCGGACGCGCGAATAGCGGCTCTGCTTGTCTGACATGGGCTCGCAGTCTCCGCCATCGACGCACTTCGGTCCCCAGGTCTCAAGAAACTCGTCGGTATACCATTTGCCGTTTCCCGTTACCCATGCGGGAATCAGATTGGTTCCCTGCCAAAACACCAGCCGCATGGGTGACCGCTCAAACCGCACCACCACATCGGAGTCCGGCCCGATTCGCCGCGGCCGGTCCCACGCCGGAGTGAACTTCAGCGACGCATAGAATGCGCCAAAGGGTCCCGCTCCCGGCGGCCCTGAAGGCATCACCGCATAGGGGATTACCTCTCCGGCAGGAGCCTTCGCCTGCGTAAAAGCGGCCTTCTCTTCCTCTGCGGTGATAACGTGATTCAGAACCTGGACTTCATCAAGGTATCCGTCGAAAGAATATTTGATAGCATCCTGCGGGTTGCTCAACCATGCCGGGAACGGCAACTGTGGCGCTCTCACCCGGCCCACATAAAGGTCGTCGCTCTCGGCCTGCGCAAAGGGGCCGCTGGCCTTGAGTGCCGCTTCTGGCTTACCGTTGATGTAAATCGTCATGCTCTCGCCATCAAAGGTGGCTGTGATTAGAATCCATTTCTTCAGCGGCAACTTGCGGGTGGTGACCAACTGCTGCCATACTCCGCTTGCGGCTACATTGAAGCCAACGTGCCCAAAGGCGTCAATCCCGAAGAAGTATCCGACCTGGTTGTCTTCGCTTTGGTCAAGGATGGGAACCCAATTCCATGGATAGTTATCCAGCGCCACCCATGCCGAGAGGCTGAATGCATCGCCCAGCGGTGGCACGCTCTTCGCGGCCCGCACCAGTCTGGTGGAGTAGCCGTCAAATTGCAGAGCCTGCCCCTGCACTCCCGTCACACGATTTGAGAAGCCCTCAACCCGATCGTCCATGTTGCCGGCTGAGTCATGCACAACAGCTCCCGCGGGTTCATCAAAGCTCCAGGCGATGCCATTCGACCCCTTCTGCGATTGCAGGTTTGCACACAACGCCAACGGCAGCGCGGCCATGCAGACCACCTCGCGAAGCAACCTGTTCAGTTTCATTTTCAGTGGGTCTTCCTTTCATCCGGCCGGGCAGTTCAATGGCAGACGATTTCTGCTCGATGATCTGGGATTTTACGCTGCGCGTTCTTTGGCTTGCAAACCGTCCGCGATGCTTTCGCAGATATAAAGTCCAGGCCGCTGGCAGAGCGTATGTATGTTAGGAATTCAATGATTCCCAGAGTTAATAAAAGTCGCGGAAGGCTAATTTGTGAGCGGCCTTGGTATAAGTTGGGTTTGCGGCGGCAAGAAAAAACTAAGTGGCGGAAGCGGTGCGCATGGCTTCAAGAGCGGCCGTCAAATCAGCGCCCAGCGCGGCCTGCGCTTCCGCGGTCAGCTTCTTGTCCTGGCTGGTGAGATAGAAGACGTCAATCGCGGTTTCGCCTTCGGTGTCGATGAGGGCGACCTTGATGTTGCAGTCGTTCCGGTTGAAGGCGAGGGCGATCTGGCGCAGCAGGCCGGGCAGGTCCTGGGCCACGACTTGCAGAATCGTCGCGTGCGATGAAGACTCGGAATCGAATTCCAGGCGCGTGGAAACCTCGACTTTGAGGTTGTCGGGATTGTTCAGGTGGCTGCGGGCTTCGAGCAGTTGCTCAACCGGCAGCTTGCGAGCGACCACGTCGTGCAGGTACTCGCGGAAGCGATCCCTCTCGCTGGGGTTCAGCTCGAGGGTGCGGAAGCTGTCCGTGAACTGGAAGCTGTCAACAATGACGCCATTGTCATTGGAAAACGCGCCTGCCTTGACGACGTTCATGCCCCAGGCTGCCAGTGCGCCGGCCACGTCGGCAAACAGATGCGCGCGGTCGTGGGTGATGACAGTGAGATCGAAGAGTTGGCGGTGGGGGTGAAGATCGAGCTGGACGGGGTCCTGATCCAGATTCAGGGACATTAGAAAGTGGTCCCGGATTTGCTCGGGGAGGCGGGTTTGCAGGTAGCGCTGGGGCAGGCCTTCAAGGAATTGCTTCAGCTCTTCGGACTGCGCGGCAGGCACCATGGCGCGAATGCGGTTGAGCAGGGTGGGGTTGATGGCTGCGCGGTAGCGGACCTCGTCCACGGAGCGGTCCATGAAGTTGGCCGTGGCCATGTAAAGCTGCCAGAGGTTCTCGGCCTTCCAGGGCGTCAGCGCATCCGGGTTGACGGCCTTAATGTCGGCGAAGGTCAACAGGGTGAGCATTTTGAGGACCATGGGATTGCCAATTTTGTCGGCAAAGCCGCGCACGTTTTCAAGGTCGAAGACGTCCCTGCGCAAGGCGTTGGACATTTCCAGGTGAAGGCGGATGAGATCAAGGACGGCCTCCCGCTCTTCGCCGTCGAATTCCAGGCGCGCCAGAAAGGCGTCAGCCAGTTCGACGCTGGGGGCGACGTGGTCTTCGCCGCGGCGGGCCTTGCCTGTGTCGTGGAGAAGCAGGGTGAGCAGGAAAAGGTCGAGGCGTTCGATTTCGGGCAGTAACTGGGCCAATTGCCGCTCGTAGTCGTTGGCGGGCTGGCGCAGGGCGTGAACGTTGTCGATGGTCAGAAAGGTGTGCTCGTCGACGGTGTAGCGGTGATAGCTGTCGCGGATGACCAGCGCGTCGATGCCGTGAAACTCCGGGACGAGCATTTCAAGAATGCCGAGGGCGTGCATGGTGCGCAGTGCGTGGGCGGCGTGGGGCCCCAGCAGCACTTCCCGCAGCGCATTCCACAGGTACGGTCCCTCGGGGATGTGGATGGCCAGGGCGGGCAACGCGTCGGAGATGCGGTCTTCGGCGGCCTGCGAGAGTGTGTACCCGTGGGTGGCCATCAGCGAAAAAATGCGCAGGATGGAGCTGGTGTCGTTGAACTGCGCGCCAGGAGCGATGTCGATGCGGCCCTGGTCAAGCAGAAAGTCCGTTCCCGCAATCGCAGTTTGGCGGCGGCGGAACTGGCGGTAGAAGCTGACCGGCGCGGGCAGGCTCTCCATAAGCAGCGCCGCGCGGCGATAAATGACGCGCGCATGACGATAGTAGGTGCGCATCCAATAAGCTGGATCCGCGGTGCCACGGGTTTCCAGCCCAATCGAGTTCGCCGCCGCCTCGTCCTGCGATTGCCAGTCGAGGGTATTGTCGTCGCGCCCGTGGCGGAAGTGAAGGAAACATCGCGCGGCGGCGAGGAAGTCGAAGGCCGCCTCGGCATCGCCGCGGGCGCTCTGGAAGACGCTGCCACGGTGACGGGGCCACTCCTTGGTTTCCTTGAGTTGAAAGAGGAGGGCGAACCAAACGGCGAGGTGGTAGTCGCGCAGGCCGCCGGGACACTCCTTGACGTTCGGCTCCAGGTGAAAGATGGTATCGCCGAATTTGGCGTGGCGCACGCGGGCGATCTCGCCCAGTTTCTGAGCGATGGTGTTCCACTCGCTCAGCACGAGGTTGGGCAGGACTGTCTGGTGGAGCTGCTGGTAGATCTGGAAGTTGCCGGCCAGAAAACGGCGGTCGAGCGTAGCCAGGGTGAACTCGAGGTTTTCGGGGTCGAAACGGCCGGCTTCCTTCAGAGTGCGGGAACAGGGACTGGCGCGCAGGCCGATGTCCCACATGCCCTGGACAAAGGCGCGGACCGTTTCCTTGGATTGTGCTTCGGCTTTATCGTCGGCAAAGGCGAAGAGAATGTCGATGTCGGAGTATGGGAAGAGATCTTTGCGCCCATAGCCGCCCAGTGCCAGCAGCGAAACACTCTGCGCGGAAGGGCTGGCAAAGACGCGGCGCCACATCTCGATCAGGATGCGGTCCACGACCGCAGAGCGGCGGCGAATGGAGGCCGTGCCGTCGCCGGTGCGCTCATAGGTCTCGCGCACAAGCGTCATCTCCTGCGTATACTGCTCCCGAAGATCGTCAACCGCTAAAGCGACTGGACTCATGAGTGGTTGTTCGTGGCTTGCCGAAGCAAGAAAGGATTATTAACAGAATAAGCGAAGTTGGCGCGGATGGGGGATTTTTGCTCGCATGATCCCGAAAAATGGGACGGGCTGACACAGCGATCTGTCTTTTGGGGGGCTGAGGGGAAGGAATATTGGAGGAATTCAGAGGATATCCGCCCTGTAGAAGCCGGTTTCGGTTGCTCCGGATGAGTCCGGAGCAAGCCAATCGGCGTGAGATGTTCTGAGCGATTCAAACACGGAATCGTACAGGATATTGCGCAGGTCTTGTCCGGTTGGAATGGGCTGCCGAAGTTGCCCGGCAAGGCCTGCATTCCGGCTTCAAGGCCGAAGCTTTGCCCAAACGACACACCTTGCGGCTATCCATCTGGCCGCCAAAATTGGTACTCTGTTTAACCTTGGACGGGTGTCCAAAGAAGCAACAGCAATTCCGCTCGTTCTTCGCTAGAATGGTGGGACCGGGCAAATTCACGGTTCCCGTAACGCGGGGTCGATCTCAGCCGCAAAATGCGACCCCCAGCAACGCGGCGAGGACAGAGGATTCCTTGCACTGCGCGAACAGTGAAAATGAGCTTGTTACACGACGTGCTTCAAGAGCAGCCATGAACGCGCTCTCTGGCGGCCAGGGATAAGCTGTTCGGCCAGGAACGCTGAAAGAACATGGCAGATTAGGCCGTCGCGAGGAGGATACCATCAGCGCACGAATGCGGTTGGGCGATCTGCTAATCAACGCGAATCTGGTCACGGTTGAAGAGGTTGCAGCCGCACTGGAGCGTCAGTCCAGCAAGGGTGGCCGTCTGGGCGACAACCTGGTGGCGATGGGTATTGTCAACCAGACAGTTGTGGATAGCTTTCTGAAGCGCATTCCCGCCGAGCCCGTTGACCTTGAAGCCACCGGAATCGACAAGCTTGATCTTATGGGCTTGTTGATGAAGCTGATCTACGTGGGCCGCCTGGAAACCTGCCGTCAGTTTGTCGATGCCATCAAGCTGCCTTACGTTCTTGTGACCGATCTGATCAAGATGGCCATCGACCGGCAACTGCTGCGCGCGCTGGGCATGCGCGATGCCTTCAGCCCGATCGACATGCGCTACACGTTCACCGACGAGGGCAGGCGGTGGACGATCGACGCCATGGACCAGTTGCGCTATGCGGGACCCGCGCCGGTCACCATAGAAGATTTTTCTTACCAGGTGAACCTGCAGAAGCTGACCAATGAGTTGATCACTTTTGAGCGCATCCATAAATCCCTTGGTGAACTGACCTTCGACGACAGCATTCTGGAACAAAGCGGACCGGCGCTGAACTCGGGCCGGGCGATGCTTCTCTATGGCCCTCCGGGCAATGGCAAGACCTCGTTCGCACACGCGCTGGAGAGCGTTTTTAGCGATGTGATTTACGTGCCATATGCAATCAGCGTTGAGGGGCAGATCATCCGCTTCTACGACCCCAGCGTTCATTTCCAGGTGAGTCCGGCCAGACCGGACGAAGAAAGCGGGGCCTCCTTTGTCAGGGCCGAGGAGTATGACTCGCGATGGGTTCCCTGCAGGAGGCCTTTCATCAGCACGGGCGGCGAACTGACGCTGGATATGCTGGACCTGCGCTATGACGCCACGGGCCACTATTACGAAGCGCCCCTGCACATGAAGGCGCTGGGAGGCTGTTTCATCATCGACGACTTCGGCCGCCAACTGGTCAGCCCCAAAGCCCTGCTCAACCGCTGGATTGTGCCCCTGGAGAACCGCGTCGACTACATGAAGCTGCATACCGGAAAGAGCTTCAGCCTCCCCTTTGAGGAGCTGGTTATCTTTTCGACCAACCTGGAGCCGGAAGACCTGATGGACCCAGCCTTCCTGCGCCGCCTCCCCTACAAGATCGAGATCGGAGCGCCGAGCCTGGATATATACAGGCGCATCTTCGAAAAGGAGTGCGCGAAGCAGGGGATGGCGCTGTCGGAAGATGTATTTAACGCTATTATATGGAGACTCAAGGCGGAAAAGGGGCTTGGGCTTGCTTCCTATCAGCCGAAGTTCCTTGTTGATCAGGTGGTGGCTACATGCCGGTTCATGAAGGTGCCCCCGCATTTCGAGCCGCGGTTCATCGACTATGCGCTCAATAATCTGAAGGTGCGGCGAAACTCGCCGCCCGCCCCGACCGAAGCTTCCGTCACCTAGAGCAGTTTGCGAATTGCTCTAGACCGGGGGCAATTCGCCAAGTGGCTTTTTCCTCAAGAAAAAGCCACCTTTCACTGCTCTAAACAAGTCACGTTAATTCGCAAACTGCTCTAATGAGACAATGCGCCTCAGTTCTGGCGAGAACTGAGGCACATTCGGAACCAGTTTTCAGATGGCAGCTTCTCCGCGTTCGTCATTGCGAATGCGGATGGCGTCGTCAACGCCGCTGATGAATATCTTTCCGTCGCCGATGCGGCCGGTGCGGGCGGCGCCGATGATGGCCTGCAAGGCCTTTTCCTTCTGGTCATCGGTGACCACGAGTTCAATCTTGATCTTGGGCAGCAGGTCCACCGTGTATTCGCGTCCGCGGTAGAACTCGGTGTGGCCCTTTTGGCGGCCATGGCCACGGGCTTCCAGGATGGTCATACCTTCGATACCTGCTTCGAGCAGGGCATCCTTGACGGCATCCAGCTTCGACGGTTGGAGAACGGCTTCGATCTTGAGCATACGCAAAACGCCTCGTTTGACAGCGTAACAGGCTGGGGGGCTAGTTGGGCTAGTCCCCCGGATTATTTGATCAAAAGTACCAGAGTACGAACCTTACGAGTTGAGGTCGTAGCCTTCCTCGTTGTGCTGCGAGAGGTCGAGGCCTTCGGCTTCCTGTTCCGGCGAGAGGCGCAGGCCGACGAACTTGTCAACGACGAAAAGCAGCGCCAATGTGCCGACGATGGAGATAGACCAGGAAATCGCGACGCCGGCGAGCTGGTTGAGCATTTGGCTCCAATGGCCGTCGATGGCGCCGGAGGGGAGCGGGTTGCCAGCCGCATCCTTGAAGACCGGGTTGATGACGCTGGCGGCGAAAAGGCCGGTGAGCAGGGCGCCTAAGGTTCCGCCGGCTCCGTGGACGCCAAAGGCGTCGAGGGAGTCGTCGTAACCGAAGAAGCCTTTGACGATGAAGACCATGAAGAAGCAGAAAAAGCCGGCGAGGAAGCCGATGGCCAGGGCGCTCATGGGCTGGACAAAACCGGAGGCCGGGGTGATGGCTACCAGCCCGGCAACCGCGCCGGAGATGGCGCCCAGGGCAGTGGGCTTGCCGTTGCGAATCCATTCAGCGATGGACCAGCCGACGGCTGCAGCGGCGGCGGCGAAGTGAGTATTGACGAAAGCGCTGGTGGCCAGCGAACTGGAGCCAAGAGCGCTGCCGGCGTTGAAGCCGAACCAGCCGACCCACAGCAGACAGGCGCCGATGAAGCTGATCACCATCGAGTGGGGCTGCATCTTGGTGTAGGGGTAGCCTGCGCGCTTGCCCAGGTAGATGCAGGTGACCAGCGCCGAGACGCCGCTGGTGATATGAACGACGGTGCCGCCAGCGAAGTCGAGGCTGGGAATGTGGCCGCCGGAGGCGTTGAGCAGGCCGCCGACGCCCCAGACCATGTGGGCCATGGGGCAATAGACGATCAGGGACCAGAGCGAGAGGAAAAGGGCCATGGCGCTGAACTTCATGCGTTCGGCAAAGGCGCCGGTGATCAGAGCAGGGGTGATGATGGCGAACATGAGCTGGTAGATCATGAAGGTCTGCTCGGGAATGGTGGGAGCGTAGGCGGGATTGGGCGCCAGGCCGACGCCGCGAAGAAAGAGATGCTGGAAATCTCCGATGAAGAGGTTGCCAGGACCAAAAGCCAGCGAGTAGCCGGCGACGGCCCAGATAATGGTGACCAGGCCCATCATGGCAAAGCTCTGCATCATGGTGCCGAGGACGTTCTTCTTGCGGACCAGGCCGCCATAGAAGAGAGCCAGTCCGGGGCCGGTCATCAGCAGGACCAGGGCGGCGGAGGTCAGCATCCAGGCGTTATCGCCAGCCGACTGAGCGCTGGCGCTGGCAGCCTGTGCAGACTTGACGGCTTGCTGGAGGGCTGCGATCTGGGCTTGTGTGTCCTGGGCTGCGGGTTGCGCCAGAGCCAGGGACGGGATTCCCAGAATGGCGGACAAAAACGAAAGTTTCATTCCACAATGCATGTGTTTCTGCTCCCAAAAACGATGCGATTAGCAAAAGTCTGGCGCTGGGGCGGGATTCCTGCCGGCCCTTTGGGCAAAGCGAAGAAAGATGCTCCGGCTGCGCAAGTCTGCGTGGGTCGAGACCGATGCCGTAGGAGAAAGCTCAAACATGGCAATCAGGCATGGCTTGGCCCTACCCGCTAGAGTATGAATTAAATTCATCCGTTACATAAAAAGATTATGGTGGCGCACATAAGGAATCCGTGAAGAAGTCGCAAAAAACGGCCAAAAGCTGCGGATGAGCATAAAAAACTATTGCAATTTCATCATCTTTGCGCTGAATGAATCTCTTCATTGCCTGTCTCGGAGGTCTTTATCGAGAGGCGCTTCTGCTGAGAGAAGAGGCCTCTCGAAGAAAGCAGGCCTGGTCTGTGCTGAGGCCATGACGGTTCTGGCCAAACGTCATAGAACGGAATCGCCGCGTTCGTCGTTGCGGATGCGTATGGCGTCCTCGAAACGGCTGACAAAGATTTTTCCGTCGCCGATATGGCCGGTGCGGGCGGCGGCGAGAATGACCTCAATGGCCTTTTCCTTCATGACGTCCGCGACAATCAATTCGACCTTGATCTTGGGGACAAGATCGACCGTATACTCGCGGCCGCGATAGAACTCGGTGTGGCCCTTCTGGCGGCCGTGGCCGCGTGCCTCCAGAACGGTGATGCCCTCGATGCCGGCTTCGATCAACGCTTCCTTCACGGCGTCCAATCTGGTGGGTTGGATAATCGCTTCAATCTTGAACATTTGCAGATTCCTCGCTTGAGAGACTGACTTGGGGATCGTGGTTTTGGGCTTCTCGCATCCTACCCTGGCAGCAAAAAAACGCTGCCAGGGCGGGTCTTCGAGGAGCCTAATTACGAGTTGAAATCATAGCCTTCCTCGCCGTGCTGCGAAAGGTCGAGGCCGGCGGCTTCCTCTTCGGCGGAAACGCGCAGGCCCATGGCCTTGTCAACCAGGAAGAGCAGCACAAGCGTTCCCACAATAGCCAGAGCCCAGCCAATGCCAATTCCCACGGCCTGGTTGAGGAACTGATGCCCGTTGCCGTCAATGGCTCCCGTGGGGTTGGGGCGGCCGGCGGCGTCCTTGCCGAAGACGGCGTTGATGGAGCCCGAGGCAAAGAGACCAGTGAGCAGCGCGCCCATCGTTCCTCCCACGCCGTGGACGCCAAATGCGTCAAGGGAGTCGTCGTAGCCGAAGAACTTCTTGACCTTGAAAACCATGAAGGAGCAGACCACGCCGGCGATGAGGCCGATAAGGAGCGCGCTCATGGGCTGGACATAGCCGGAGGCCTGGGTGATGGTGGCCAGGCCGGCAACCGCGCCGGAGATGCCGCCGAGGGCTGTGGGCTTGCCGTTCTGAATCCACTCGGAGATGACCCAGCCGATGGCGGCGGCGGCGGCGGCGAACTGGGTGTTGACAAAGGCGCTGGTGGCCAGCGGACCGGCATTCAGGGCGCTGCCGGCGTTGAAGCCAAACCAGCCGAACCATAGCAGCGCGGCGCCGATGAAACTGAGCACCATGGAGTGGGGCTGCATATTCTCATCCGGGTAGCCGGCGCGCTTGCCCAGATAGATGGCGGTGACCAGGGCTGCGATGCCTGATGTAATGTGAACCACCGTGCCGCCGGCAAAGTCGAGAACCGGCCAGCGGCCTCCGGAGACGTTCAACAGACCGCCCACGCCCCAGACCATGTGGGCCATGGGACAGTAGATCAGCAGCGACCAGAGAGAGAGAAAGACGGCCATGGAAGTGAACTTGACGCGCTCGGCAAAGGCGCCGGTGATCAGCGCAGGGGTGATGATGGCGAACATGAGCTGATAGATCATGAACGTCTGCTCGGGGATGGTGCCGCCGTAATTGGGGTTTGGATCGAGCGAGACGCCGCGCAGGAAGGCGTGCTCAAGGCCGCCGATAAAGCAGTTGCCTGCTCCAAAGGCCAGCGAGTAGCCAACCAGCGCCCACAGAACGGTGATCAGACCCATCATGGCGAAGCTCTGCATCATGGTGCCGAGGATGTTCTTCTTGCGGACCAGTCCGCCATAGAAGAGAGTCAGGCCAGGCGCGGTCATCAGCAGGACCAGGGCAGCGGAGATCAAGACCCAGGCGTTATCGCCGGAGGTCTGGGCGTCATGAACAGCCTGCGTAAGGGCGGCGATCTGAGCCTGTGAGGCCGGGGCCGAACCGAGTGGGGTCAGGTTGGGAGCCACGGCCAGCGCCATGGAAGGGAGTCCCAGGATTGTGGAGACAAGCAGCAGCGTGCGGCAACAAGACATGCGATTCTGCTCCATAGACGAGATTAATCAGATACAAATGAAGGGACAGAGGGCAAATCCCCGTGGAATGCCCCAAAAAACAAACGGCAAAATGCCTGATTTCATCGATATTGGTATAAGGTTCTCATAAAGATATAAGGTTCCCATAAAGATTTGGGCGGACGCGCTGCTTTTTGGGCCGGCCGGTTTAAGGTCCTTACATGAGGGGAACCGGAGCTCGCAGCCTTGCGCGATTGCCGGAGCTGGTGCATTCTCAGGCGCGATTCAGGGAAGGAAGCAGCCCCCCGGCAATGAGCTATATGGAACAGACTCAAGGCAATCGGGGAGCGTTACACTATGCAATATATGGATGTCACGGCGGAACAGGATCATTATCTGTTCGGAGCATTGGAGAGCAGCGCGGCGAACCGCGTCAAACTGCGGGAAGTGAACTACGGCTTTGAGCAGCCGGAGGGCGTTCTGCTGACTTCGCTCGATTATGCTGTCAACTGGATACGGAAGAACTCCGTATGGCCGATGACTTTTGGCCTGGCCTGCTGCGCCATCGAGATGATGTCAATGGGCGGCGCGCGCTTCGACGTGGCGCGCTTCGGCGCCGAGGTTTTCCGGCCTTCGCCACGCCAGGCGGACCTGATGGTGGTCGCCGGACGGGTTTCGCAGAAGATGGCCCCGGTGATCCGCCGGCTCTATGACCAGATGGTAGAGCCGAAGTGGGTGATTTCGATGGGCGCTTGCGCCACCTCCGGCGGAGTCTTTAACAACTACGCTGTGGTGCAGGGCGTTAACCAAGTGATTCCCGTGGACGTCTATGTACCTGGATGTCCGCCACGCCCGGAGCAGCTTATGTATGCGATCACACTTTTACAAGAGAAGATTCAGCGTGAGCCTGGCAGTTTGCTGAAGACGCTGAATGCCGGGCCGGCATAGAGCCGCCGTTTTTGGGAGAGCAGTTGACGGAGCCGGATTTTTGAGACACGATGGCTGACCGTTCGCCGGCTGGTCATTTCAGCGTAAAGCGCCAAGAGGCCGTCCAAGGATACGGATGGAGAAAGGTTCAGTTATCGGAATTTTTTCCGATTTTCGTTTTGAAGCAATCCAAAAACTGTTTTCAGGAAGTCGAAAAATTGATTCCGCACGTGCATTTCCCGGAGTGGCATTGCAAAATCAGAATGTGACCGACCCCATGCAAAAGCCTGATTTTTCAAATGTCAATTGTGATAGCATTGTTCCGTATTGGATCCCTATCGCGGCGTCGTTTTAGTGGTGCCCGGTGGTTGTCCTATGGAAGCAGCGCGCGTCAGTAAACCATTAACTCGTACTATCGGTTTTTTGGGAGGAATTCTATGAATTTGCGTGGTCTAACGTCTGTTTGTGTAGCTCTGGCTTCGGCAGGTCTTGTCCTCATGCCGATGGGGTGCAAGAAAGCTCCGCCAATCACCTTGTCAGCCGTCGCGGCTCCCCCGGCTGTATTTGCCGGTGAGCCAGTCACAGTGACCGCCACCCCCGGTTCTGTAAGCACCAAAAAGAAGACGAGCGTGATTTACAGTTTTAGCGGGGATGGGGTAACGGCCAACGGAGCTACGGCTGCGGTGGCGACCGGGGCTCAGGCGCCGGGTTCGTACGCCGTCAAAGCTGTCGTGAAGGAAGGCAAGGCCGGCAAGGAAGGTCTGAAGCCGGGTCAGTCAGCGGAGGCGACGGCCAGCTACACGGTGAAGCCGTTCGAGCCGCCGACAATCAGTTGTTCGGCGAGTCCGAGCACCATCAAGCCGGGTGACGCGGCCACGGTAACGGCCAGCGGTGTTAGCCCGCAGAGCCGCCCGTTGACCTATAGCTACTCGGCCACAGCCGGCTCGATCAGCGGCACGGGAGCGACGGCAAACTTTGCTTCCGCCGGCGCGCCGACCGGCCCGGTAAGCATCACCTGCACGGTGAACGACGACAAGAGCAACACAGCCACGGGGCAGACCACGGTGACCATCACGGCGCCGTATGTTCCCCCGACTCCGCACGCGCAGGCGCTGCGCACGATCAGCTTCTCGAAGGACGCGAAGAATCCGGCGCGCGTTGACAACGAAGCCAAGGCCAGCCTGGACGAGGTAGCTCTCGAGCTGCAGAAGTCGCCAGACGCCAAGGTGGTTCTGGTGGGCAACTCGGACGCCAATGAGAAGGCCAAGGAAGCCAAGGAAGCGAAGGTTGCCGCGAAGCACAAGCACGTGAAGGTAACTGATAACGCCGCCGAGCGCGCCGTCAACACCAAGGACTATCTGGTGAAGGAGAAGGGGATTGACCCGAGCCGCATCAGCGTCGTGACCGGCACGGCGGATGAGCAGACGGTGGTTCCCTACCTGGTGCCCGCAGGCGCGACATTCACGAACGATGTGACCGGAACCACTCCGGTGGACGAGGCGGTCATCGCGCCCCAGCCCCGCAAGCCGCTGGGCGCCAAGCACCACCATGCCGCCAAGAAGGCTGTAGAAGCCGACAAGTAGGCAGAAGCCTGCTTGGGGCGAGATCAATCGTCCGGCCCTCTCTGATTTGGCGATGGGGGCCGGGCGGTCACAAAGTTGAGGAGTTCCTCGTGAAATCATTAGAGGTTGACTGGTTCGCCGGTCAACCTCTTCTCTTCTTGGCGCTTTTTTGCGCACATTTTGCTTCAGGGAGTCTGTTTTCTGCATGGATAGAGTGCGAATTTGCCTTGATTCTTCTCGACGGTCCAGACGATTCGCGCTAGTTTTACTATTGGTTTCGTTTTTCTCGGCCGTTCCCATATTGACGGCGCAGGCGTTTTGGAGTGCGGCCGGTCCAGCCGGCGGCGACGCGCGCGCCATTGCGGCAGTTCCCGGTCATCCCAATCATCTGTTTCTTGGCACCACGAACAGTTGGCTCTACGAGTCGCTGGATGGAGGCTCGTCCTGGCATCGGCTCGCAAAGCTGGACTCGTTCGACGATCTGATTCTGGACCACATCGTTGTGGACGAAGCAAGTCCAACGACCATTTTTGTGGCCGGGTGGAGGCTGGACCACCCAGACGGCGGACTGTGGAAGAGCCGTGATGGAGGCCGGAGTTGGAGCAGCGTGAAGGGGCTGAATGGCCAGTCGATTCGCTCTTTTGCGCAGGCGCCTTCAGATCCCGCGATCCTTTTTGCCGGAACCCTCGAGGGGGTCTTCCGGAGCAGGAATGCCGGTGTTTCCTGGACGTTGATCAGCCCGCCGGGCAGCCATGAGATTCACGAAGTAGAGTCGCTGGCGATCGATCCGACGGACCCTGATGTGATTTACGCAGGGACCTGGCATTTGCCGTGGAAAACCACCGATGGCGGCGAGAACTGGCACAACATCAAGCAAGGCGTAATCGATGACTCCGACGTCTTCTCGATCATCATCGATCCGGCCACGCCGAACATCGTTTTTGCCAGTGCGTGCAGCGGCATCTACAAGAGCGAGAACGCAGCCGAACTGTTCAAGAAGATCCAGGGCATTCCCTCCACCGCGCGCAGGACGCGCGTGCTGAAGCAGGATCCGGCGAATAGCGAGGTGGTATATGCCGGAACCACCGAGGGACTTTACAAGACTGTGAATGGCGGCAAGACCTTTGAGCGGATGACCGGTCCGGATGTGATTGTGAACGATGTCTTTGTCGATCCGCGGGACTCGGATCACGTGCTGCTGGCCACGGATCGCGGCGGTGTTCTGTCAAGCAGGGACGCTGGGGCTAGCTTTGTGGCCGCCAATGAAGGCTTTTCCGGCCGCAAGGTCGAGGCTCTGCTGGTGGATGACAGCGATTCCGCGCGGCTCTATGCGGGGGTCGTGAACGACAAAGCTTATGGCGGTGTTTTTGTTTCTGCCAATGGCGGCGCGGGCTGGCAGCAGCTCGACAATGGGCTGGACGGACGCGATGTTTTTGCCCTGGCCGAGTCGCCGAAGGGAACAATTCTCGCGGGAACCAATCACGGCATTTTTGCGCTGGAAGCGGACGCGGAGAATGCGCTGGGCGGCAGTTGGCGTCCGCGAAGCACGATTCAGAACACGCTGGTGAAGACGGCTGCCGAAACGCACTATGGAAAGCGGATCAACGTCGAGAAGCGTGTCAAGGACAAGGTGCGCGAGATCGAGAGCCGCGTCTATGCGCTCGATCTTTCTACGGACGTTTGGCTGGCCTCGACCGCCGGGGGACTGTTTACCAGCAGCGATCAGGGCGACAGTTGGCAGGGCGGCCCGGTGATGGGCGCGGGCGATTATCTTTCAATTGCCGCGCATGGGAAACTGCTGGCCGCCGCGCGGCAGGGTGGCGTGGTGCTTTCCCAGGACGCCGGCCAGAGCTGGATGCCGATCACCATTCCAGCAATGCTCACGCGCGCTCATTGCATCGCGTTCTCCGCGGATGGGACATTGTGGCTGGGCGCGCGCGAGGGCGTCTACTTCACGCACGACCAGGGCAAGACCTGGCTATGGGTCCACCGCTTTCCTCTGAGCGACATTGACGATCTTTCCTATGACGGTCATCTCGACAGGATTCTTGTCAGCTCGCGGTCAAGCGAACAGATTTACGTTCTCAATCCCAAGTCGTTGTCGTGGAAGTGGACTCAGACCGGTTATCGCATCAATCGGGTTCGCGCGGCGGGAGACAGGCTGCTGGCGGCCTCGCTCTATGACGGCGTGCTGGTTGAGCCGCGAGCAGAGCGTCCTTAGCTTATGGCATATTCAAGGGTGGGCCACCCGCCAACGGATTCGTGATCTCCCTGTTCCGAACGGACCTGGGGTACCCCCATAAGCGCTAAGATACAGGTTGACGATTTTTCGATGTTGATCTAGTCTTTCCACATGGCTGAACTGGAGAACTGGCAAGTCCTTCGTACGGTGTTTCCTTCTGGCTGGGAACAGTTGGGCAGAACGAGTGGTGCGGTGAAGCGTCTGCGCGGCTTTGCCTCGCTGGAAGCGCTGATGCGCACTTTGTTGATGCATGTTGGCTGTGGCTGGTCATTGC
>Ga0255348_1000133_pt1 | contig 40270 bp, 39 predicted proteins | sample CBST25v5metaG_FD_189945 | JGI IMG/M metagenome (GOLD analysis project Ga0255348, IMG submission 189945) | Peat soil microbial communities from Stordalen Mire, Sweden - C.B.S.T-25.v5 | ecosystem: Environmental > Terrestrial > Soil > Wetlands > Peat | place: Sweden: Norrbotten County, Stordalen... | reverse complement strand
CCCCACACCCCCCGGGGGTATATGGTCTGCGCTCAATCCGCTGAATTTTGCGGATCAATCCGCTTCTGAGCCACTCGACAAATTCCATGGAGATTACAAGATCTGTCAGGGCGCGACTTCAGTCTGAAGGCAATTTTGCAGGCGGTTTGTATTCCTAAAATGATCGAGTCATTGTTCCACCCTGCCTTGAGGCGTTTTCCGCGGATTCCGCAAGCAGCGTCGCTCCTTGGCCAGCTTGCCAATCGACGAAACCCAGGCCGCAGCCCGTTTATCCGCGCCGCGCAAAAACTCGTTCAACTGGCCGGCTTCAGTCTGAAACCACCATCTCTCCCGGCAGAATCGGCCGCGTCCTTGGCAGCAGTCCGCAATAGGAAAACCAGCCCATCAGCGCCAGCACGCCCACAAAAGCTCCCAGCTTGATCCAGGTGGTCGCGCCCGCGAGCGGCAGCGCCTTCCACAGCGCCAGTTGCACCGTCTGCGCCGCCGTCACCGCCCAAACCGTGCCGTAGAAGTAGCGCCGGTGCGTGCCTTCCTTCTGAGTCGTAGGCTCCAGCCTGGGCAGCTTGCCCAGCACGCCCAGCAGCAGAATCACCGCGCACAGCGGCCCATAGGCGTAGAGGTAAATCTGCTTCATGCGCCACACGCCGGTCACCGCGGCCAGCACCAGGCCGGTCAGGTTCAGCAGCGCGTAGTTCAGCGCGGCATTCCACGCAAAGGTGTAGCAAACCCGCCTGTAGAGCGGATTCGGCCTGACCTCATCGAAGCGCAGAATATAGGGCGCAGGTTCCGCGCCCGGCAGCCGCCCACGCACAAGCGCCACAAACGTTCCCGCCAGCACCAATCCCAGCCACAGCGAGTTGCCCCAGCTGAAGCCATGCGCAAAGAGCGAAAACGTCAGCGGCCCCGGCGCCAGAAAAAAGACAAAAATCCAGATTGGCCAATGCGCCAGCCGGTAGATGCGCGTATTACGCGTGCGCATCTTCCGCTCCTGCGCATACTCCACTTTCCCTTTGTATTCCATGGGCTGAGTTTCGCATTGCTGCCGCGAGTGCGTCAATGCGGGCGGTGGTGCCGTTTCAGAAACGGCAACGAACTACTCGAGACGCGCATCATTAGCTCGAATAATGCGCCGCTGTCTTATTCTGACGGCCCGGTCCGGTGAGATACTGGTTTGACATACTGGGGAACAAACTATGCATCGAGTTCTATATTGGCTTCTGATAAGCTTCACCGTTGCCACTGTTGCAAGTTTCGGCTTTGCGCAAGGCAAGCAAGTGCCTATCATTGCCCCCTCATCCGCATCACAAGCGTCGCCCGATTACGCGGCTTCGTTCCCTCCAGTCGAGAATCCTGCAACTGCGGACCAAATCCGTGAGTATCTGCTTCTCTCTGGCGAGTCGGAAAAGTACCGCACCCGCTTAATTAATACGGTTGATAAGGTCCGCTACATCGGAGAGCCCTACTGGCCTGAGTCGTTCTGGACCTCCATCAAGGATGAGATGCGGAAGGCTAACCTCACGCCGATGTTCATCGTCTTGTTCCAGCACGGCGTTTCGAGAGAGCTGATGCAGGAAGTTCTCGACTCGTATCACCGGCTCGGCGCTAACCATTTTGCTGGATCTCCCGCCTGCGTCAAGCTTGGAGCGACCGAGTCTGCAATGCAAGCGGATACGGCGCAAATAATGCTGAAAGAGACGCAGACAATAATCGAGAAGGTCTATCAGGTCTACAAGCCGCAGATTAAGGCAGCGCGGGCAAAGTACATGGTCGAACATCCTGCCTGGAAAGATAAGTGATCGAAACCGGCCGATTCGGCAAAGCGATCTACCTACCTTCGCGATCCACTTCCGCCGAGTATTGCGCCGGCTTCCGTGTTATTCAGGCGGTTATGGGCGGTTGACCGACCAACCGGAGATTGCACAGGTGCCGCTCATCCCCCCAACCGCCCCTGAGCTACAATAGAAGCTGGCATAAAGCCCAATTTTTCTTGCGCATTGAGCGCAAACCCAGCAAGGAGCTTCAAAATCTATGGCGATTCCTGCCACTCATCTGCGTCCCGGCATGATTATCAAGCACAACGGCGAACTGCACCTGGTCTTCAAGGTGGAACACCGCACGCCGGGCAATCTGCGCGCCTTCATCCAGGCCAAGCTGCGCAACATCAAGTCCGGCTCCATGTTCGAGCACCGCTTCCGCTCCGCCGACTCCATTGAAAAGGTGGTCGTGGACGAGATTTCCATGGAGTTCCTCTACGCTGACGGCGACGACTTCTACTTCATGAATCCGGTGGACTTCGAGCAGACCATCGTCAAGCGCGAAACCCTGGGCGATGCGGTCGATTACCTGACGCCGAACCTGCAGATCAAGGTCAGCTACTACGACGGCAAGGCCGTGGGCATCGATCTGCCGGCCTCGGTCGAGCTGACGGTCCTCGAAACCGAACCAGGCCTGAAGTCGGCCACCGCCTCCAGCGTCAGCAAGCCCGCCAAGACCGAAACCGGTCTGGTCGTCCAGGTCCCCTCCTTCATCAACGAAGGCGAAAAGATCCGCGTCGACACCAGCGAAGGCACTTACCAGAGTAGGGCGTAAAAGACTAAGCGATGAACCGCGCTGATTTTCAGCAGCTCGCAGAAATCCGCCTCAGTGAGTCCAACGCTTTACTCGACGCTGGATTTCCGGATGGCGCATACTATCTGGCAGGGTATGCGATGGAGTGCGCGCTAAAAGCGTGCATTGCCATGCGAACGAAGGAGTATGACTTTCCTGAACTGGACTTGGTGAAGGCCAGTTATACGCACAAATTGGTACGCTTGTTGGAACTTGCGGAACTCCAGACCGAACTTCAAGCTGCTGTGCAAGAAACTCCATCCATGAAGGCAAACTGGGCCATCGTTCAGGACTGGTCCGAGAAGAGCCGGTACGAAAAGAAAACTGCGCAGGAAGCTGCAACGCTTCTCAAAGCGATTGAAGACAAGGAAGGAGGATTGCTCCCGTGGATAGTGCAACGATGGTGAGTTTCGATATCGAAAGTGGCCAAAAGGTGATTGATGCGCTTGATGCGGATGGCAAAAATCCGAGCGTAGCGCTTTGGGCAAAAATTCCTGATTATGAAGATTGGAGACTGGTGATCGCCTCGGATCGTCTCGACCAAGCATCCCAATTCCTCGGCTACACACAGATCAACGAGGCATTGGAGAAGGCGCGGATTCCGATCCATAGACAGCCGACAATTTCGTTGCGATCAATGGACAAGCCCTTCATTCAAGCCTTGCGCAGCGTTTTTTCCTCCGCGAAAGATACATACGGGATGCGCCTGGGAGGCCAAGTGTTTGGCGACAAATATCTGGAAGACGCGTTTGTCTATCGCATCCGTTAATCCACGTCGAATGCGGATAATTGGCCTTTTCTTCTGAGTCACAGCAAAAGCAGAAAAACCACCGCTGGTTGGCGGTGGTTTTTCTGCTTTCTGAGGCAAATTGCTTCAGTCCGAAGTTACAGTCCCGCCTCCGGCAGCGTGACCGACCTGGCTTCCAGCACCGCATCGATGCTCTTGAGCGCCTCCAGCACAGCATCGGAAACCGGTGCGTCCACCTGCACCACGGCCAGCGCCTTCACTGGCTTTGGGCCCGAGCGCTCGCGGCCCAGCGCGAAGTTGGCAATGTTGACGCCCTGTTCGCCCAGAGTCGAGCCGATCTTGCCGATCACGCCCGGCACATCTAGGTTCCTGCAAACCAGCAGGTTACCTTCGAGAGGCGTTTCGATGTCGATGCCGTCGAAAGCCAGCAGGCGCGGCTGCTCTCCGCGGATGACCGTGGCGCTGGCCTGGCTGGAGCCTGCGGGCGTGTGCAGTTCAATGGTCAGCACGCTGGCTCCGCCGCCGCGATGGCTCTCCTGCTTTTCCTCGTGAATGCGAATGCCGCGCGCCTCGGCCACCGTCGCCGCGTTGATCCGGTTCACGTTCTCCGAGCCAGCCAGCAGTCCCGCGATGGCCGCGTTGCGCACGAGATCCGTTTTGGCCTCGGCCAGCTTGCCGCCGTAGACCAGGTGAATGGCATCGATGCCGCTTTTGCCCGCCTGCGCCAGGAACGAGCCCATCCGTTCAGCCAGGCCGATGTAGGGCGCTAGCACCACGTACTCCTCGTGGCTCAGCGAAGGCATATTCACGGCATTCTGCACCACGCCCAGCTTCAGATAATCGCGCACCTGCCGCGCAATCTGCACGCCCACGGCCTCTTGCGCCTCGGCCGTCGAGCCGGCGATGTGCGGCGTCAGAATCACGTTGTCCAGCTCGGCATAGGGCGAATTCGAGGGCGGCTCCGAGGCGAATACGTCCAGCGCCGCGCCGGCCACCTGGCCGCTTTTGAGCGCTTCCACCAGCGCCGCGTCGTCAATCAGTTCGCCGCGCGCGCAGTTGATAATGCGCGCGCCCTTCTTCATCGCCGCCAGCGATTTTGCATTGATCACTCCGGTCGTCTGCGGCGTCAGTCCCACATGCAGCGTGATGTAGTCCGACGCGGCAAACAGCTCATCCTGCGTCACCAGCTTGATGCCGTTCTCTCTGGCCACGGCGGCTGAAACAAACGGGTCGCAGCCAGCGATCTCCATCCCAAATCCGCGGGCCCGCTGGGCCACTTCCATGCCGATCCGTCCCAGTCCCAGAACGCCCAGCGTCTTGCCGCGCAGTTCGGTGCCCTGCAGAATCTTCTTTTCCCACTTGCCGGCGTGCATCGACGCATTCGCCGCGGGCAGCTTGCGCGCCATCGTCAGCATCAGCGCCAGGGCCAGCTCGGCCACGGCCACCGAATTCGCGCCCGGCGTATTCATCACCACAATGCCCCGCCGCGTGGCCGCCGCGGCGTCAATGTTGTCCACGCCCACGCCTGCCCGGCCAATCACCCGCAGCTTCGGCGCATGGCTCATCAGCGCGTCGTCCGCCTTCACCGCGCTGCGCACCACGAGCGCGTCTGCGTTGCTCAGCGCGGCCGGCAATCCGTCCGGCAACTGGTCGTGTGTCAGGACTTCCCATCCGGGCTCGGCTGCAAATACGGCGAGCGTTGCCGGAGATACCTTCTCTGCCAAAACAATCTTCATCGCGTCTCCCTTTTCCTTGCGTGCAGCTTCATACTCGTCAAAACGGATGCCGTGCCGTTCGCACAGAATCTCAAACATCCGCACGACCGCCGCGTGCGGCTTGCCCTCGCCCCGCTCATATTTGGCCAGCGAGTTGGGATGAACGCCCAACTGTTCTGCCATCTCGTATTGATAGAGGTTCAGTTGCTTGCGCGCGATCAGCAGCTTCTCCCCAAAACTCAGTTCCGCCATAAATGCAGCTCCCCGTTGACAGCAAACAGCTAACAGCAGACAGCAAACAGCTACCAGCTCACAGTTGAAGGCAAACTTCGAAGAACTGTAAGCTGTCTGCTGTTAGCTTGTCAGCAGCTAGTCGCATCCGCAAACACCTGCTGCGCCGCCGCCACTGCCTGCCCGTAAACCACCGGCAGACCCAGCGTCTCCTTGGCAATGTGCTCCATCGCGCCCAGGAAGGCCACCGTGTCCAGATAATCGAAGAAGCCTAGATGCGCCACGCGGAAGATCTTGCCCTTCATCGTGCCCTGCCCGTTGGCGACTGTCAGGCTGAAGCGCGTCTTCAGCGCCTTCACCACATCGCTCGAATCCATTCCTTCCGGCACGGAGACAGCGGTTGCCGACGCCGCGGGCGAGGTCGGCGCAAAGAGCGTGAAGCCCAGCGCCACCAGTCCGGCGCGCGTCGCCTTGGCGTTCGTCTGCGCGTTGTTGATCAGCGCGATGCGACCCTTCTCCAGGTCGCCGCCGGTCTGCCCGGCAATGTAGTCCAGCGCCGCACCCAGCCCGGCCACCAGCGACACCGCCGGCGTATACGCGGTTTCGCCCTTGCCTTGGTTCTTGCGCTCCTTGCGCAGGTCAAAGTAGTAGCGCGGATTCTTCGAGGTATCCATCGCCTTCCAGGCCCTCTCGCTCACGCTCAGATACGCCAGCCCCGGCGACATCATCACGGCCTTCTGCGAGCCGCCGATCAGAATGTCGATGCCCCAGCCGTCCACGTCAAACGTCGTGGTTCCAAGGCCGGTGATGCCGTCCACCACCAGCAGCGTCTCGGTGCCCTTCACCAGCTTGGCCACGCCTTCCACGTCGTGGCTCACGCCCGTCGAAGTCTCCGAGGCCTGCATGAAAATCGCCTTGTGCTCCGGCTTCAGCGCAGCCTTCACTTCGGCCAGATCAAAAGTCTGCCCATAGGGCTTCTCGATCACGTCCACCTGGCAGCCGAAGGTCTTCGCCAGATCCACCCAGCGCTCGCCGAATTTGCCGGCCGTAAGCACCAGCACCCGGTCGCCCGGCGATGTGAGATTGGAAACCGACGCCTCCATCGCTCCCGTGCCCGAGCTCGAAAGCAGCAGCACGTCATTCTGCGTGCCGATGAAAACCTTCAACTGCCCGATCACCTTCTGGAACAGGGTGCGAAACTCCGGCGTGCGGTGATGCAGGTCCGCCGCCGCCATGGCAAACTGGGCCGCCGGCAAAAGCGGAGTCGGTCCGGGTGTAAACAAGCGCGTCTTCTGAATCATGATTTGTCTCCTCATTTTCTGCCGGGGCCTGGATTCTGAGCCTGAAGTCAGGAATCGGCCGGTTCAGCAGCCCAGCGGCGGTCCGTAAGTCACATAATACACAAGAATGTGGATTTTGTAGATTGTGTTGATATGTTTTCTGTGCAAATCTCTCCACTAGCCCAAATCCGCTCAAATCCAGCACCAATCTCCCAAAATCGCTACAATTCTCTTGGAGAGCTGTCATTGGATTGCTGAGGGGGACACAAACCCCGTGCCCCATCCTTGCGACTTGTTTTTTTCGCAAGGGTGGGAAGCCACCAGCCTCAACCAGTCATACTCGGGGCTTCACGGATCTTGCATCTGAGACTTGAGAAACCGAGAACTATAATCACATCAGCATCTTAGAAAGGGAGTTTATGACCGAAGTAGGCGCACTTGAAGTCCTCGTCACGCAACAGATGATCCTCGCCATGAAGGCCCACGACGCGGAGCGCACCGGCACGTTGCGCCTCATCAAGAGCACTCTCAAAAGCAAGGCCATCGAGAAGCGCGACATCCTGACCCCGGTCGAAGAGCAGCAGTCCCTGGCCAGCATGGTCAAGCAGCGCCGCGACTCGATCGAGCTCTACACAAAGGGCAACCGCCCGGAGCTGGCCGCCAAGGAAGCCGCCGAGATCGTCGTCATTGAGGAGTTCCAGCCCAAGGCTTTGGACGAAGCGAGTCTCCAGGCGCTGGTCGCAGAAGCCACTGCGGAAGTCGCCGCAGCCTCGGGCCATGCCCTCACTCCAAAAGACATGGGGCCGGTCATCAAGGCCGTCCAGGCCAAGCTGCAAGCTAAAAGCCTCCGCGCCGAAGGCCGCGTGGTCAGCGAGTTGGTGAAGAAGGCGCTGGTCGGCTAGCAAAATCCCCTCTCTGGTGAGAATCAGACTTTCATGACTTCCCATTGATGACTTGAATTTCTGCGCCAGGGAATCAGTATGTCAAGGATTGACATACTTTGTTATCCAGTCCAATAATCAGAGATGGAGACTTCCCCATGAATGTTTCGCTGACTCCGGAACTGGACAAATTCGTTGCCGGCAAGGTCGAATCCGGCCGTTACACCTCGGCCAGCGAGGTTGTGCGCGAGGCGCTGCGGCTGCTCGAAGAGCACGACTGGGCGCGCAGCGCCGAGATTGCGGCTTTCAATCAGGAGCTTGGGACCAGGCTGGCGTCGCTCGACCGCCGTGAGCAGGTTGAGCCCGGCGCGGCGCGGCAGCGGCTCGATAGAAAGTCCAGAGAGCGGAGAAAACTCAGCGCATGAAGGAGTATGTCCTCAGCGCCGGAGCCGAATTGGATTTGAATGAGATTTGGGAGTACGTCGCCCAGGACAGCATTGACGCCGCCGACCGCTGGATCGGAAAACTGTTCGACGCCTTTGATGCGCTTGCCCAGACACCTGGAATGGGACACCTGCGGAAGGACCTCACGGCTTATCCCATTCTCTTTTGGCCGGTAGGCGAGTACCTCATTCTCTACAGGGTCCAGCGTGAGTTAATCGAAATCGTCGCTGTAACCCAAGGCGCGCGGGACGTTCCTTCATTTCTCCGGCGACGCGCCTGATCGGAAACAGGCCCATATAAGATTGTCAGCAAGCTGCTGATAGCAGTTCATGCGTTGTCTTGTGCGACCACTGACTGCTGATCCCTGTTCCCTGCCTCTAATACACTTCCGAAGGCCCATCGGGCGGGGGCAGGTGCTTCAGGAGGCCCAGCTCGCCGGCCAGCCGCTCCAGGCGTGTGCGCGTCGCGGCCGAAGGAGGAACCAACGGCAAGCGTACCTGGTCCGTGCAAAGGCCCATCAGGGCAAGAACCGTCTTCACCGGGCTGGGATTCGATTCCCAGAAGTTTGCATCGAAGAGGCGTCCCCAGCGGCGTTCCAGTTCGCGGGCTTCCGTCCAGTTGTTGTTCAGCGCGGCGTGAATCATGCGGCTGACCTCTGCCGGCGCCTCGTTCGAGGCTACGCTGATCAGCCCGCTCGCGCCCACGCCGATTGACGCCAGCGCCAGGTTGTCGTCGCCGCTGAAAATTCTGAAGCCGCGGGGCAGCAGGTGGACCAACTGCGCAATCTGCGGCAGCTTGCCGCTGGCCTCCTTGACGGCCTGAATGTTGGGGGCTGCCTCGGCCAGGCGGGCGACGGTCTCCGGTTCCAGGTTCACTGCGGTCCGTCCGGGAACGTTGTAAACCACCACGGGCAGCGGGGCCACAGTTTTGGCCAGGGCCAGGAAGTGCTGGAACTGGCCTTCCTGGGAGGGCTTGTTGTAATAGGGATTGGACGAGAGCACGGCATCCACGCCGCGAATCTGCTTGAGCCGGCTGGCGATGCGAAGAAGCGCGCGGGTCGAATTATGACTGCAGCCGGCCCACACCGGCACGCGGCCGGCGGCCGCTTCGGCCACGATGCAGATCGTCATCAGCCACTCTTCTTCGTCCAGCGTGGCCGCTTCGCCCGTCGATCCGCACGCCACCAGAAAGTCGACTCCCGATTCGATCTGCCAGTTCACCAGCGCCTTCAGCGCCTGTTCATCGACCGATCCATCCGCCCGGAAGGGCGTAACCAGAGCTGTGCCGCAACCTGTAGTCTCCATAACAAAAGAATATACCGAAGGGGGTGGCCGTCGAAACCGGCTCTATCTATCAAAACCTGCTCTTCTGGCGCTCGTGGCCGTTGTTTCTGATCCGCAAGCGGGCTTCGCGGCAACCAAAATGATTTCCAGTGTGGACAACGAGGTGAGGTCCATCTACAGCGAAACCAGAGTAGGTGTATTTCGGTAGCACTCCCGCCAAGCAGCTTTTCCTAGCCGGCGTCCCCGGCGATTCTTGCTCATTGAGGTGGAAATAAGGTCGTTTTTTGTTTCAGAATCCAGCCCGCGATCTTGTCCAGCACGGCGGGCGAAATGGTCTCTTCGATTTGTGCGTACTCGGTAATTGAACCGGTCTTCGCCGTCTGGAAGAGGTGGTTCAACCCAGGCATTTCGTCAATTTCGAAGTGCTTGTTTCCGCCATCCTCCAGCGCCTTGCGAATGGCGGGCAGGTTCTGCGCGGGCGCGATCTGCAAGTCCTTCGAGCCATTGAGAACCAGCACCGGGCAGGCGACCTTGCGCAACGCCGTCGCGGGATCGTAGGTGAGAAAGTAACGATACCACGGAGATGTGAGCGATTGGATGGACACGCCAATCTGAGCCTCGGGCACGCCATCGGCGGCAAGATTTTCGCGCAGTTTTTTGTCGAGCGCGGTCTCGTCCTTTTCCGCTTCCACTACGGCCAGCAGTTCCCGCTCCCTGTCGGCGTCCTGCGCGGCTTTTTCCTCGCTTGCGCCAGCAACTTCGTCGAGCAAGCGCACCTGTTTCACGATGATCTGATCTCCCGGCACGCCGCAGCCGGCCAGCATGACGATGAACGCAATGCCAGGATCGCCAGCCGCCACCATGGGGGCAATCGTTCCGCCTTCGCTGTGCCCGATGAGACCGATCTTGTGCGGATCAACTTCGGAGCGGCTCTTGAGATAGGCCACGCCCGCCTCGGCGTCGGTGGCAAAATCGGCGGTGGTCGCCGTGGCCAGGTTTCCGGTGGATTTGCCGATGCCGCGCTTGTCTGCCCGCAGCACTACGATTCCCTTGCGGGTGAGGTAGTCAGAGAGAACCAGGAAGGGCTTGTGGCCAAAGACGGTTTCGTCACGATCGTTCGGCCCCGAGCCAGAGATCAGCAGCACGGCGGGAAACGGCCCTTTGCCGGGAGGAACGGCCAGCGTGGCCGCAAGCGTGTTGCCTGCGGCCTTGTTGGCGTAAGTTACTTCCTCTTCGCGATACGGGTAAGGCTCGACCGGATTCTGCGGGCGGCGCGGCCCCAAGGCGGCCTGGTCCTTGACGCGCTTCAGCGAGAGCGGCAAGGGGGTTCCCATCTGCGTGAACGTGCCGTCGATGGATCTCAGGTCTGCGGCGATCTTGCCGTCGTACACGACGCCAATCCCCTTGAGCTCGATGGTGAGCGAGCTGCCGCTGCGCTTGACGGATGTGGCTGAAAGCCAGACCGGGCTCTGGTCGGGGCTCTGCATCTGAGCCGTCAAGCCGTCCTGGGTGTTGACGATCTTGAAGACAACGCGCAGCTTGCGCGCGCCCACATCGAGCGTGCCCTGCCATGTGCCGTCGATCTCCGAGGGCGGTGCGGGCTTGGGCGCTGCTGCAGCAGGTTGCGCGGCAGCGCGCTTGAAGTTCAGTTCGAGCGGCATGCCTTGCGACCAGGTGCCGTTGATCTCTGTCGCATCCTTGTTGACCGTGCCTTCATAAGTGCCATGCACGGCATCCACGGTGAGGCTGAGATTGGAATCCTTGAGCGTGACCGCGCTGACCGGGATGCCGTTGGCGCCCTGGTCGACGCTGTCGATGGTTGCGGTGAGGCTGCCGTCTTTGGCGGCGGTTACATGCAGAACAAGGCGAAGCTGCGTGCCCCCGGCATTCAGCGTTCCCTGCCAATCCCCGGCAATCTGCGCTTGCGCCCGGCCGAGCGGCGTGAGAGCCGCCAGCGCGAGCGCCATCAGTGTGAGTCTTTGCGTGATCCGGTATTTCATCCATCTCCAATCCGCAGAAGAAACTGCCCCAGAGTTCACCGCGCCTTTCAGCCGTTTCAAGCTGACGTGGGAGCAACGAAAAAGTGTGAGTTTCTCTGCCCACCCAGAGTACGCCAGCATCCGCGAGAAAAACCAGCGCTTGATTGCATGAACACGCCGTCGTTTTGCTCCACGCAACTGCCGGCGCGCCTTTTGGCCGTCGCGTCCGTGCTCGAGGGCGGCAGGCTTTCCTTGCCCTATGCAATCTGCGCCGACAGCGCATACAATTTTCCCAGAGAAAACAAATGACCAAGGCGAAGGAACGTATTTTCGAGGTTGCCTGCCCGGATTGCGGGGCAATGCTGAAGATTGATGCGGCCACCGGCCTCGTGGTGAGCCATACCCCGGCCCCGCAGAAGCGGATGTTCGAGGATCTGGAGACAGCAGCCCAGGCCATGCGCGAGCGCGATGAGCGCAAGGAGTCGCTCTTCCGCCAGTCGGTCGAAGCGGAGAAGAACAAGGAAGACCTCTTCGAAAAGAAGTTTGCCGAAGCCCTGCGCAAGGCCAAGGACGCCCCAGAGGGCAAGCCGATGCGAGAACTCGACCTGGACTGAGGGCTGGCCGTCCCGATTTGCCGGAGAGTTTTCTGCTCGCCGGCGCACGGACGGTGATTTGGAGTGATACTGGATGCACGATCCCTCGACCGCAATGAGCGCGGTCCGGGGCAGAAGGAGAGCATATGGTGGCTGTTCCACTTTCAGAACCAGCGAAGGAATCTCCAACTACGCCGGACGCCGTGGAGTCCGAAGCGATGAACTGGATCGGATTTGCGGCGGGTGGAACGCTTGTGGCAAGCGGCTTGCTGCTGCTCGCGGGCGAACGCCGCGCCGGGGTGGTGGCCGCGGCCTCAGGCACGGCCCTGGCCCTGCTGGACCAGCAGCAAACGCTTCACCACTGGTGGGAAGCGCTGCCTGGCTATATCGACCAAGTTCAGAACGTGTTGAACAAGGTGCAGGATACGGTCAATGAAGTCGCCGCCAAGCGCGAGGACCTGCACCGGATTCTGGCCAGGTAAAACATTCGCAGTCCCCTGGGCAAGTCTTCTATCCCTATGGATAGGACCGTGTGATTTCGTATCTTGAGGTTCGTGCTTTCCCACCCTTTCGCCAGAAAAAAAGCGAAAGGATGGGGCACGGAAGATGGCACAACAACTTGCGGCCGGAGGCCTAGTTTTTCCGTTCCACCAGGTAGCGCGCGACGGCCTTCAGCCCCTCGGCGCGAAGGCCAAAAGGCTCGATGGCGGCAAAGGCTTCTTCGGTCAGGCGCGCGGCGTCGCGCTGGCTCTGCTCAATGCCGTAGACGGCCGGCCAGGTAGCTTTTTCGGTGGCTTGATCCTTGCCCGCGGTCTTGCCCAGATGCGCCGAATCCACGGTCATATCCAGCACGTCATCCACAATCTGAAAAGCCAGTCCGGCCTTGCGGCCAAACAGATCCAGGCGGGCCGCGTCGTCCGCGGTTGCCCCGGCGTAAACGCCCCCAGCCACCACGGCGACTCGAATCAGCGCGCCGGTCTTGGCGCGGTGAATGGCGTTGACCAGCTCGGGCGTGGGCTTCTGGTGTTCGCTCTCGATGTCCAGCACCTGGCCGCCAATCATGCCCTCGATGGTACCGACGGCGTTGGCGACGAGGCCGATAATCTGCACGGTGGCCGCGGGCGGCGTGTCGAGGCCGGCCAGCACCTCGAAGGCGCGGGTCTGCAGGGCGTCACCGGCCAGGATGGCGATAGCCTCGCCGAAGGCCTTGTGGCAGGTGGGTTTGCCGCGGCGCAGGTCGTCGTTGTCCAGAGCGGGCAGGTCGTCGTGGATGAGCGAGTAGGTGTGCAGCATTTCCAGAGCCGCGCCCAGCCGCTCAATTCCCCTGGGCCGCGCGCCCGCGATGGTGACAGCAGCCTGGTAGGCCAGCAACGGACGAAGGCGCTTGCCCCCGGCAAAGACGGAGTGGCGCATTGCGCCGTGAATCGAAACAGGCACGGTCGTTAGGCTGGGAAGCAACTGCTCCAGCGCCCGGTCGGTCAACTCCGCGGCCTCTTGCTTCAGCGATTTCACATCGACAGGCATCGCTTTCATGATAACCGAGACCGTCAAAGTTTTTTCTGTTTTCGCTCCAGAAACCAGAGGCCTGCGAGCAGCAGCGCGGCCAAGGCGCTCAACCAGCGCCCGTTGATGATGACCGGCGGATCGGTCCAGTTCACGGCGAGATCGACCTGGCCCTGCGCCACGGGCACGACGATCAGGCCATCGTCGCGCTGCGGCAGTGCGTCAGTGGTCCGGCCATTCACCGCGACCCGCCAGGCCGGATAGCCACGCAGCCGCAGAATCAGGAAGCCGGGATGGCGGACGACGGCCCTGAGCCGCTTGTACTCCGGCGATCCTGGTTGCCAACTCATTGTTGCATCGCAACTGTTCTGTCCGGCGTTCCAAGCGGGAGCGGCATCGTCCGCCACCACGCCATTGGGAAGCGCGCCCAGCACCGTGGCGGGATCGCTGACCAGACAGGCGTCCGGCAGCCCGGTGGCCACCAGCGCATCGTCGGCATCGGGAGGCGCGTACTCGTCGTATCCCACAAAGCCAGCGCCGCTGCGGTAGACGCTGGCCATGCCGGAGACGGCATCCGCATCGTCGCAAACCTGGAAGAAGGCGCGCCCGGTGTAAACCGTAACGGCCAGGAAGATTGCGGCGCAGAGGGCGGCGACGGCCACGCGAGCCCAGCGCTGCGCAGAATTGCGGGGCCAGACAGATGCGGCGAAGAAGATGACCATCGGCGCCTCCAGCACCAGCAGCCAGCGCCACGGAAACTGCAGGAACCGCAACTTCGGCAAAAGATTCCACAGTGGCAGCGAGATGGGAAGCTGAAGGAAGAGAACGGCCACCGGAATCAGAGCCAGCGGAATCCACCAGCGGCGAGGATTGGACTGACCCTCCGGTGCCAGCTTGCCCCGGCCCCAGCAAACCAGCAGCCCGGCCAGCGCCACGGCGATCATGCAGACGGCGATGATCGATATCTTCCGCAACTCCACATCATGCATCGCCAGCGACGGATTGGCGTGGCGCGCGAAGAGCCAACTGTTCTCGATGCGCAGGCCGGGATCGTCGATTGCCTGGCGGACATCGACCCAGCGCTGCTCCCATGTGGCGGGAAGAAGGAAGAAGCCTGCCAGAGTTGTTCCCAGAGCGGCGCCCGCCGCAGCGCGCAGCACCGGCGCCCAGGAGCGGGCCAGCAAAGCCGCAGCCAGCGCCACCGCAGCCAGCAGGTAACAGCCCATCACCCCCAGCGGCACGTTCGAGAGCCAGCAGCCAGCCACAACCAAAGCCAGCAAAGCCGCCGAGCCGTCCAGGGCGCGCTTCCAGAGTGAACCGGCCGGGTTGCTCTCGCGCAGAATCAGCAACAGCAGCAGAGGAATCCAGAAGCCGCCCGCCATCTCCGCGAAGGCCGTCCGCTCATAGGCGTTGAAGAGCGCGTAGCCGGAAAAGAGCGCCGCGCAGCCGGCCAGGGTGGCTGCGCCGTCCGGGAGCATCTGGCGCGCCAGCGCCCTTGTCGCGAGGCCCGTGCCGGCCAGCAGCAGGAACGTCAGCGCCACGGGAACAAACTGCCAGGGCAACGCCATCCCCAGCGCCGCGCCCAGCATCCAGGTCAGCGGCGGATAAAAGATGAAGCGCGGCTCACCCGCGCCGAAGTTGGGGCTCGCAGCCCAATGCGGGTACAAAATCCCATGCCGCCAACTGTTCAGGGCGTCGAACCAGGAGACCAGATGGAAATCGAAGTCGTGGCCGCAGGAGGGACCGCGCGCGAGTTGCGGCGCAACGGCCACGCCCGCCGCCAACAGAATGACGGCGGGACCAGCGAGGCAACGGATTGTTTTTCTATATCTCAAACATCAACCTGGAACTCAAGATTTGATTCCTCCATACGAAGAGCTGCTTGCAAAAATGGCTTCGGACGGAAGATATGCGTCAGATCACAACTTGCAATCTCCATCGAATTTTGCAAATCGCTCTAGTTGCAGTGAATCAAGAGCCCCCATACCCCCGACGGGTATGGGGGGGGGGAGGGGGGCTGTGCAAGCAGGCTGGAATGCAGCCTGCTTTTATGATGGTGCGCCGCTCAAGCGAAATCATCTGCAACCGTCTGAAGCACGACTTGCAATCTCCATGGAATTTTGCAAATCGCTCTAAAGAACTATAGTGGATCAACCGCCTATTTTTCTTGTGTTAAGGAGTTGATCCGGCATGACAAAACTATTTTCAAAACGATTCAAAGAGCTTCTTGAACAATGCGACGACATTGAGAAAACAAGGAGATCGGAGCCGGACCCGTTAAGTGGGAGGCCAAAAGATCAGATCGACAGAAACCTGTTCTTGGGCTGGAGGGTAAAAGCCAAAAGCCACCTAGAAAGGGTCTGCGGACTGGAATCACAGCATTTGAAGGCATTTGAAGAGGCTGAGAAATACGAATGGTCAACGACCTACGAGAAATTTAAGAACACGAAGGTCATTTTTCAGGCGGCTCAAGAAGATTTTGAGGGAGGCTATCTCACATCCCTCCGCGTATTGGTACAAGCAGAGGTCTTCGATTCCCAACTTGAACAAGCATCCGAACTGCTCAATGCTGGCTACAAAACCGCCGGGGCTGTGATTGCCGGTGTTGTCCTTGAAACAACATTGGGGGATATTTGTGACAAACGGAATATCACTCCGGGTACGCTCAACAAGATGAACGCTGATCTTACAAAGGCCGGAGAGTTCAGTCCGTTATTGCAAAAGCAAATAGTGGCGTTGGCCCAAATTCGCAACGATGCTGCCCACGGGAAAAGCGACAGTTTTGATGAAAGAGATGTATCTTCAATGATTCATGATGTCAGGCGATTCGTTACCGAGCATCCTTCCATCTGAACAAGAAAAATTCCTTCACCTGATTAATCGTTTCCGCGCTTACGGCAACAGCCTCAGCACATGGCGGGTCTGCGCGGCCACGGCTGCCGGGGTGAAGGGCAGCGCGAAGGTCGTGCCGCCGTACCAGTCGTTCCATTGGTCGCGGAAGTACGGTGAGTAGGGGTTGCCGCTTTCGCCCAGCACAATGTTCTCGGTCGAGCCGTCTACATTGCTCCAGTCCATCGTGAATCGCTGCGAGGGGCCGAAGTCGCGGCCTACCTGCTTCACGGTGGTGGTGTCGCCGCTCTGCGGGTACGGGCCGGTTCCAGCCACCCGGCCCACCAACGGCAGAATCACCGCCAGCGGATGCTCGATCTTGACCACATGCCAGCTTCCATAATTCCAGCGGGCCACGTCTCCGGAGGCCTTGCCCGCCTTCATCCCCTTGCGCACGGCGTCGGTCAGCAGGGCGTCCCAGTTCTTGTACTTCGGCGGAAGCCACTCCGCGTAGGCGTGCATGATGATTTCTTCCTCGGCAAAGTTCTGTTCGCCCCACTGATAGGACGCGGCATCCTCGCCCAGCCTGGGCTTGAGAATGAGCGGCCAGAGAGCAGCGCGCGCCTCGGTCACGATCGAGGCGGCGGCGGAGTCGGTGCTCAGCTTGCCGTCCCAGGAGCGCATCAGGTCGGCGGCATTCTTCAGCCGGTCGTCCGCGCTGGGCGTGTGGTCGATGGCATAGGCCAGGCGATGGCCGATCTCCTGATCCACTTCACTGTAGATGTCGGTCTGCACCGCCAGCAGGTCGGCAGGTTTGAGCTGGTTGCGGCCCTGGAGCGCCTTGTAAATACGCTCGGCGCGGTAGGGATCCATCCATTCGAGCGAGAGCGGAGACGGGAAGCCTGCGGTAGTCACACGGGAGTTGGCCGTGGCCAAAAAGCCCGAGGGCGGATCGACGACGCCGGGCATCGCGTCATAAGGCAGATAGCCCTGCCACTCATGCGTAGCGTCCCAAATGGGCACGCCCGCCAGTCCCCCCGGCCGCAGCGGAACCCGCCCAATGGCCTGGTAGGCGATGTGCCCCTGATCGTCGGAATAAACCACATTCTGCGCGGGCCAGCACCACGCGCCCAGCGCTGCTGAAAACTCCGTCCAGTTGGAGGCGGTGTTGAGCTGGTAAAGCGGCATTCCGTTCAGCGACGGGTCGTAGAGAGTCCACTTCAGGGCGAGGGAACGCTTCTCTTTGGTGAAGAGCGGAGTCAGCAGCGGTCCGTGCGCGGTCAATTGCACATCGAGCCTCACGTTTCTGCCCCCGCGCACACGGATAATTTCATGGTCCACGGCCAGCTGCTTCCATGTGCCATCCACAGCCTGGTAGTTGCCCTTGCCGTCCAGCTTCTCTACATACAAATCCTGCACGTCGGCGAACAGAGCGGTGAAGCCCCAGGCTACGTGCTCGTTGTGCCCGGCGATCACATACGGCATTCCCGGCAGCGTCACCCCGGCGGCGTGGTAGCCCGGCGCGCGCAGGTCGGCCGTGTACCAGATATTCGGCTCGGTCAGCGGCAAATGCATGTCATTCGACAGCAGCGGCTTGCCGCTGGCCGTATGACTGCCGGCGATGACCCAGTTGTTCGAGCCCGGCGCGCAACCGGCGCAGGCGGGCAGCCCGAGCAGTTCGCGCAAGGCGCGAGGGTCTTCATGAGATTCAAGAACGGGGAGGGGATTGGGGGGCATGGTCTCCCACCCTTTTTGCAAAGAACGCGAAAAGGATGGGGCACGGGAGGGATGTGGAATCTGCGGCCTGACGGAGGGGGCGGCGGCGCCCGCCTCGCTGGGTTCATCCTCGTTGTCCTCGTCCTCGTCGTTGCTCGGAGCCGGTTCGGCGTGCGGCTGGCTCAGGTCCAGCAGAATGCCGGTGGGCGGATGGTCGCGCCACGAGCCGACAGGGTACAGCTCCGACTCCAGCTTGGGGTTATGCAGCCTGGCCGCCACCCGCTCGCGCCCCAGCTTGGCATACCAATGCGTGTCCAGCATCTCAGCCATCATCACGCCGACGCTCACCGAGTCCAAGCCGCTCCAGGGCTGCGGCTTGTAGTGCAGCAGCCTGAACTCCGGCGGCAGCGTCTGCTGATGCTGCGCGATGTAGAGGTTTACGCCGCGCGCGTACGCGTCCATCCGGGCGCGGTCCTCCGCGGAAAGGTTCGCATAGACGCGCCGGGCCGTGTTCCGGAATTGCAGCACCCGCTGCGTCTTGTCATGCCGGAGCAGCGAGGGACCCAGGATTTCCGCCAGTTCCCCGTTGGCGCTGCGCCGCAAGCCGTCCATCTGCCACAGGCGGTCCTGCGCGGTCACGTAGCCTTGCGCCACGAAGAGATCGTCCTGGGTGGCCGCGTCAATGTGGGGCACGCCGTGGGCATCGCGCCGGACGATCACAGGGGCCGAGAGCCCGGCAAGATGCACGTCGCCATCCAGCGCCGGCAACGCCGCTTTGGCCGCCGCGCGCAGCCACACCACGCCCGCGACGGCGAACACCAGCAGCGCCAGCAGCACGCCCGCCGACCATAGAAGAATCCGCGGCCAGCGGCCTTGGCGGCTGGCTGTGAGGGAGGGTGCGGGCGCTTGATTTCGAGATTTGGTGTCGGCCATCGGTTCTTCACAGGATAACGCCGCTGCGGCAGCCACGTGCCAATTGTCACCGGCCGCCTCTGGGCGGCGCGTCCTGCCAGTTCTCTTCTGCGGTTGCGTCTCAGCGAATAAAATGGATTTGTCCCATCGAAGTCACCGTGAGGTCATCATGCAGTTTCTAGTTCTGGGCAAAGGAAAGACCGGAAGCCTTGTCGTCGAGATAGCCCGCGAACGCGGCCACTCGGTTCGCGCGCTCGACATCAACGAGAACCAGCACGCCAGCGCGCTGACCGCCGGCAGCCTGGCCGGCGTCGACGCGGTCATCGACTTCACCGCCCCCGAAGCGGCTCTGGAGAACATGCGCGCCGTCCTCGGCCTCGGCGGACGCATCGTCGTCGGCACCACCGGCTGGTACGCGCACCTCGACGAGGTGAAATCCCTCGCCCAAAAGCGCGGGGCGCTGCTCTACGGCACCAACTTCTCCATCGGCGTGCAGAAGCTCTTCCGGCTAACCGCGGACCTGGCAAAACTGGACGGCTACACCTTCTCCGTCGACGAGACGCACCACGTCTCCAAGCTCGACGCGCCCAGCGGCACCGCCATCACCCTGCGCGAAATCGTCGAGGCTGCGCACCCCGGCGAAAAGGTGGAAGTCACCTCGCACCGCGTGGGCGATGCCATGGGCGAGCACATCGTCACCGCGACCGGAGCCAACGATACGCTCGAGCTTCGCCACGAAGTCACGAGCCGCCGCTGCCTGGCCGAAGGCGCCGTCCGCGGAGCCGAGTGGCTGGCAGGCAAGTCCGGCGTCTTTGACTTCCGTGAAATCTTTGAGCAACTGTAAATCCTGACCTGTTCCGTGCCTGAGATTTCTCCGGCGTAGCGGCGCTTCTGCAAGCATTGAGACCCAAGGCATATTCACGAGCAGTGTAATGTCCCCGGGCAACGCGGAATCCCCACCCGCGTCTTCCGACCAAAAGAAAGGCCCCGCTCATGAGAGCAGGGCCTTTTCGTTGAAACACCAATCTGTGAAAGATCCTTATTGTTTTTCCGTCGCGGAAGCGATTTTGGCTTCGGCTTCGGCTATGACGCGAAGAGCCTCGTCGTAGGCGGCTTCGCTGTCGCCGGCTTGATCCCACTCCTGATGGCCGTGTTCGAGTTGCTGCTGTGCGCGGGGTACGTCGATCTCTTCGGGCTTCAATGCGTCGGAAGCCAGAATCGTGACGCGGTCGCCCAGCACTTCCGCAAAGCCCCAGCTGACGTTGTAGCGCGTGATGCTCTCCGGCCCGCCGGGACCGCCGTGCAGGGTTACGTCGCCTGCGCCCAGCTCGGCCATCAGTGGCGCGTGGCCGTAGAGCACCTCCATGTACCCGTTCTTCGCGGGCAGCTCGACCGCCGTCACCGCGTGATCGAAGAGGGTGCGCTCGGGAGTTACCAGCCGTACGCGCAGTTGATTGGTTTCGTCTGCCATAATGTCCCTTCGGGACAGCTTACAGTGATCAGCTAACAGCTAACAGTTAAAAACGCGTGGCTTCAAACTGTTAGCTGTCTGCTGTCCACTGTTAGCTGCTCTTACGCCTCCGCCTTGAGCTTCTCGGCGGTTTCCAGCACTTCCTCGATGGCGCCCTTCATGTAGAAGGCCTGCTCGGGGATGTCGTCATATTTGCCGGCGATGATCTCCTTGAAGCTGCGCACCGTGTCGGCAACCTTGACGTATGCCCCAGGGATGCCGGTGAACTGTTCGGCAACGTGGAAGGGCTGCGACAGGAACTTCTGCACCTTGCGGGCGCGAGCCACGGTCAGCTTGTCTTCTTCGGAAAGTTCGTCAATGCCCAGAATGGCGATGATGTCCTGCAAATCCTTGTAGCGTTGCAGAATGCGCTTCACGCCCTGGGCCACGTCGTAGTGATCCTGGCCGACGATGCGCGCGCTCAAGATGCGCGAGGTCGAGGCCAGCGGATCGACGGCCGGGTAAATGCCAAGCTCAGAGAGCGGGCGGCTCAACACGGTCGTCGCATCCAGGTGGGCAAAGGTGGTGGCCGGAGCCGGATCAGTCAAATCGTCGGCAGGCACGTAGACGGCCTGCACCGAGGTGACCGACCCCTTGCTGGTCGAAGTGATGCGCTCCTGCAATTCGCCCATTTCGGTGGCCAGGTTGGGCTGGTAGCCCACGGCCGACGGCATGCGGCCCAGCAGCGTCGAAACCTCAGAGCCGGCCTGCGTAAAGCGGAAGATGTTGTCAATGAACAGCAGCGTGTCGGAGCCTTCCACGTCGCGGAAGTACTCAGCGACGGTCAGCGCGCTCAGAGCCACGCGCAGACGGGCTCCTGGCGGCTCGGTCATCTGGCCATAGACCAGCGCGCACTTCGACTCCGCGGAGTCGCCGGGCTTGATGACGCCCGACTCGGTCATTTCACGCCACAGATCGTTGCCCTCGCGGGTGCGTTCGCCCACTCCGGCAAAGACCGAGAAGCCGCCGTGGTTCTTGGCCACGTTGTTGATCAGTTCCATGATGACGACTGTCTTGCCCACGCCGGCGCCGCCAAACAGGCCGATCTTGCCGCCCTTCAGGAAGGGCTGGATCAGGTCGATGACCTTGATGCCGGTCTCGAACATCTCCTCGTGGGTGGACTGCTCGTCAAACAGTGGCGCGGGGCGGTGAATCGGCATCCGCTGCGTCTCGCCAACCGGACCCAGTTCGTCGACCGGGTTGCCGATGACGTTGATGATGCGGCCCAGCGTCTGCTTGCCCACCGGCATGCTGATGGGGCCGCCAAGATCGACGGCCTTCATGCCGCGGACCATGCCGTCCGTGGGTTCCATGGCCACGGTGCGCACGCGGCCCTCGCCCAGGTGCTGCTGCACCTCGAGAATCACGCTGATGGGCGTGGGCACCGTGAAGCCCTCGCTGGTGACGCGCAGCGCCTGATAGATGGGCGGCATTGTCGCTTCTTCAAACTGCACGTCCACCGCGGGACCGGAAACCTTGATTACCTTGCCGATGTTCTCTGCCATTTTTCTGCCTTTTCAAAGTACGGAGTACTAGGCAGCGGCCGCGCCGCTGACAATCTCGATGATTTCCTTGGTAATGGCCGCCTGCCGCAGACGATTCATCTGAAGCGTGTAGGTGTCGATCATATCCGAGGCGTTGTTGGTTGCCGCATCCATGGCCGTCATGCGCGCCGCGTGCTCGGCGGCAACCGACTCCGTCATGGCGTGGTACAGCATGGAAAAAACGTATTGCGGCAGCAGTCCATCGAAAAGTTCCTCGCTGGGCTGCTCGTAGATGTAGTCCACCTGCGCGGTGCCGAACTTCTTTGCTTCCTCGTCGGCTTCGGCCGTATCCACCGGCTCGATGGCGATGCCCGCCGAAAGAGCTGCTTCCGCGGCGCGCTCGCGCTCCGCTTCGGTCGGTTCCTGAGCGCCGGTAATCTGCGGAATGCCGATCGTCATCAGCGGCAGCAGCTTCTCGACCACCAGCCGCTGCGCGATGACCGATTTGAATTCGTTGTAGACAATGTAGGCGGCGTCGATCTCCTCATTCACGTAGCGGGAAATGACGCTCTCGGCCAGCTCATGCACGCTGCCGGCTTCCAGCTTCAGCAGCATCCCTGGATGGTCGCCTGTGACCTCGACGGGCGCCTTGCGCTCGCGTGTCTTGGTAACGCGGCCGTCCTCGCCGGTCTGCTCGGCGTATACAGCTTCCGAGTAGTGGCGGCGCATCAGATCGCGCGCCTTGCGGCCCACGGCCTCGATATCGATTTCCTTGTCCGGATTGCCCCCGATAAACTGAAAGGCCGTCTTCAGAATGTTGGCGTTGAAGGCGCCGGCAAAGCCCTTGTCGCCGCTGATGACCAGCAACAGCACCCGCTTTTCCGGGCGCGTCACAAACAGCGGATGGCGCAGATTGCCGGTTTCCTCATCGTAAATATCAATGCGGCGGGTCAGCGATTCCAGCACGCTGGTGATCATCTTGGCGTAGGGCCTTGCCGCCAGGGCCCGCTCCTGCGCGCGCCTCAGCTTGGCCGCCGAGACCATCTTCATGGCCTTGGTGATCTGCCGCGTATTGGTTACGCTGCGAATGCGCCGCCGTAGATCGAGTACGTTTGCCATTGTCTTCCCAGTGATCAGCCAACAGCCAACAGCTGACAGCTAACAGTTACAAACCAAAAATCTTGCAGCGAACGGTTCCCAGCAAGCAGTTTTTTTACTGTTAACTGTTTGCTGTTAGCTGTCAGCTACTTTGCCGCGGCCTGTTCCGCCACGAAAGTGTCGTGATACTCCTTGAGCGCCGCGTGCAACCGGCTGCGCAGGTCGTCGTCAAGAGCCTTCTTTGTGGTCACATCAGCCATCAGCGCCGTCTGCGCGCTCTCGATGTACTTGTAGAGTCCGACCTCAAAGGCGCGAATATCGGTGATCTGAATGTCGTCCAGATAGCCCTGCGTGCCGGCAAACAGAATGACCATCTGCTGCTGCCAGGTGAGCGGCTGGAACTGCGGCTGCTTGAGCAATTCCGTCAGGCGCTGGCCGCGATTCAGCTGCTTCTGGGTGAGCGGATCAAGATCAGAGCCGAACTGCGCGAAGGCCGCCAACTCGCGGTACTGCGCCAGATCCAGCTTCAGCGTGGAGCCCACCTGCTTGACCGCCTTGATGGCCGCCGAGAAGCCCACGCGCGAAACCGAAAGGCCCACATTCACGGCCGGACGGATGCCGGAGTTGAACAGATCGGTTTCCAGGAAGATCTGGCCGTCGGTAATGGAGATGACGTTGGTCGGAATGTACGCCGAAACGTCGCCAGCCTGGGTTTCGATGACCGGCAGCGCGGTAAGCGAGCCGCCGCCCTTCTCTTTGCTCATCTTGGAGGAGCGCTCCAAAAGACGCGAGTGGAGATAGAAAACGTCGCCCGGATAGGCTTCGCGGCCCGGCGGACGGCGGAGCAGAAGCGAGATTTCGCGGTACGCCATGGCGTGCTTCGACAGATCGTCGTACATCACCAGCGCGTGCTGGCCGCGATCGCGGAAGTATTCGCCGATGGCGGTGGCCGCGTAGGGCGCGATGTAGAGCATGGGGGCAGGCTCGGAGGCCGAGGCGGCCACGATGATCGTGTGTCCCATGGCGCCGGCTTCCGTCAGCGTCTGGACGACCTGCGCGATCGAGGAGCGTTTCTGGCCAACAGCGCAGTAAATGCAAATCAGATCGTTCTTGGCGTTGTTGATAATCGTGTCCAGCAGCACGGCTGTCTTGCCCGTCTGGCGGTCGCCGATGATCAGCTCGCGCTGGCCGCGGCCAATGGGAATCATGGAGTCGATGGCCTTGAGTCCGGTGGCCATCGGTTCGCGCACCGGCTGGCGGTCCACAATGCCGGGGGCCAGACGCTCAATCGGCAGCGACTCTGTCGAGGCGATGGGACCCTTGTCGTCGATCGGCACGCCCAGCGCGTTCACCACGCGGCCGATCATGCCTTCACCCACCGGCACGCTGAGAATGGTGCCCGTTCGCTTCACCTCGTCGCCTTCGCTGAGCTCGGTGTAGTCGCCCAGAATCACCGCGCCCACCGAATCCTCTTCGAGGCTCAGGGCCAGTCCGGCAATTCCGTGCGGAAAGCTGAGCAGCTCGCCGGCCATCGCCTTATCGAGTCCATGCAGGGTGGCAATGCCGTCGCCCAGTGTTGTGATGGTCCCGACTTCGTCGACCTGAACCTTCGAGTCATAGTTCGCGATCTGCTCGCGAAGAAGTTGCGTAATCTCGTCTGCCTTGATCTGAGCCATTTCTGTCCTTTTACAGCCGACAGCTTACAGCTGACAGCTAACAGTTATCTGTTTACCGCGATCCGCAGAGCCTGTACCAACCGCTGCCCCTGACCGCCAAATTCATAAAACTACCGCAGAAGCCTTGAACCCCGTCAACTGCAAGCTGCTAGCTGTTAGCTGTCAGCTGTCAGCTGGCTTTTCAACCGTTCCAGCCGCCCGCGGACCGAGCCGTCATAGATCGTGGAACCGATGCGAACCACGGTGCCGCCCAGGATGGATTTGTCCAGCTTGAAACTGGCCTGAATGCGTCCGCCAGCCAGCTTGCCGACTCCGGCCACCAGCCCCGTGCGATCCTGTTCGTCCAACTCCCGGGCGGTCACAATCTCCACCTGCCGAATGCCCTGCCGTTCCTGTGTCTCCGCGCGCCAGGCTTCAATCACTTCGCGCACTTCGCCGATGCGGTCGTTCTTGATGAGCACCGCCAGCAGGTTGCGCACCTGCTTCTGTAATCCCAGCGTAGCGTTCAGCTTGTCCAGAACAGCGATCTTCTGCTCCACGGCGACGGCGGGATTGGCAAAAAGAGCGCGCAACTCCACGCTTCCATCCCAGGTGGCCAGAAAATCGTTCATCTGCAGCTCAAGCGCCGCAGTGTCCAGCTTTTCTTCATTCGCCACGTCGGCAAAGGCGCGGGCGTAGCGGGCAACAAAAATCGCCATTTAGTTCTGCCCTCCCTTTTGCGCGCCATTCCCAGCGACGCCATTGAGAAACTCAGCAATCAAAGCCCGGTCGGTTTCCGGCGTCAGAACCATTTCCTTGGCGGCCTCGCCGATGGCCAGATCGGCGGCAAAGTTGCGCAGCGAGCGCCGGGCCTGGGTGACGGACATGTCAATTTCCTGCTCTGCGGAGGCCACAATGCGCGCGCTTTCTTCCTGAATGGTGGACTTGATGCGCGTCTCGTCCTGGCGGCTTTCCGCTTCCACCTGGGCGCGAATCTGGCTGATCTCGCCGTCCAGGCCGGATAGCTTGGCCTCGATGGCGCTCAACCGGGCGCTGGCGTCTGCCGTCACCTTGCGGGCGGACTCCAACTCGGCGCGCAGCTTTTCGCGGCGGCCGCGCAGGAACTTCGGCGCGAAGCGGCAGAGGGGAATGCCGATGCCCAGCACGACGATCAGAAAGTTGATGATTTCGAAAGTGCGGGCCGCGTTTTCCGGCGAAAGATGGAAGGTCTTTGCCGTCCACTTCACCACCGGGCCTTCAAGCCGGAAGACGTTCTCTTGTTCTTCCTGCGACGGAGCCGCGGCGGGCTTGGCCTGAGACTGCGGCGCGGGAGCTTGCGCCGCCGTGCCGTGCGCCGCTTCCTGGGCCAAAACCTGGGTGGCTGCAATCGCTAACCCGGCTGTCAGCGCCAGCAACGGAAGAATGCGAAAAACCTGATGGGAACAACGCGCTTGTGGCATGAAATCTCTCAACGGGTACCCCCGGCGGCGGGAAGCACGACACGCGCCACCTGGCGGGCCAAATCTCCTGCGGAAGCCTGAAGTTCAACCTTGGCCTGAGCGGCCTCGGCTTCCAGTTCCGCCTTGGCCTGGCTCACCTTTTGTCCCGCAACCTTGCGGGCCGCGTCCAGGACCGCGTCGCGCTCTGCATTCCACTGCTTCACGCGCTGTTCGCGGATCTTGAAGATTTCGCCGCGGGCCTGGCGCAATTTCGCGGCGTACTCGGCCGCCCTGGCTTCGGCCTGGGCAATGGCAGTGTGCGCGTCTTCAATGGCGCCTTCGGTGCGTGCGCGGCGATCTTTCAGCGTGGCCGTCAGCGGCCCCTGCACCAGAAGTTGATAGGCCGCGACCAGCACGATGAAGATCAGAACCGTGGGCACGGAACCCAGAAGAAACGTTTCGACTTGTTGGATTAGTTCTTGCATTCTGGTCCGGTTCGTCCTGCTTGTTCAGGTTGTCCAAGCGGTCAGCAATCATTGTCTGTCGCGGGTGGAACAATTTTTTGTATCAGGGACGATTCCCTACGTCAACGCTAACAGGACACCATGGGGAGAACACTGTGACTGCAATCACGATTCGAGAATTAATGTGCAATTCTGGGATTCGAAATTTAATGTGCAATTTGGAACTTGTTTTCCCCATGAACGAGCCTACACTGACTTTATCACCTAGACCCGGTCCAGGGTCCAGCGGGCGGCCGGCTTCGGGAAGTCCTTCCACTCCCGGAATTGGCTGCCCGCCTCTTCATTTTTTTGGCTGTTTTTTCCGGCCGCTGCCTGTCTTTCCTTGCGTCCCATTTGCTATGGCTTGGCCACGGCGTTGCTCTGCGTCAGCAGCCCCTGCGCGCGCAGCCAGGTTTCCAGCAGGACGGGCCACTGGTCCAGAGCCGCGTCGCCCTTGCCCAGTCCCGTGCCGTGCGGCCCATTCGCGAAGATGTGCATCTCGGCCGGAACCCCGGCTTTCACCAGCGCCTCGTAAAACCGCAGCCCCTGCTCCACTGGAACCGTTCCGTCGTTGAAGGTGTGAAACAGAAATGTGGGCGGCGTCTGCTTGGTGACGAATAAATCCGGAGAGTATGCGGCTCGAAGAGCCTCGCATTTGTCCATCACGTTGAAAATCTTGCAGTAGCTCAGGTGCGAAGTGTCGGAAGAGATGGCGCCGATCCACGGATAGCCCAGCACCAGGTAGTCCGGGCGGCTGGAAACGCGCTCGATCGGGTCCTCCGCCTCCGGCTTGCCTGCGGCAAACTGCGTCGAAGCCAGCGCCGCCAGGTGGCCTCCGGCCGAGAAGCCGATCATGACAATCCTGCCGGGGTCGATCTGGTAGTCTCTGGCCCGCGCCCGCACCAGTTGCACGGCGCGCCGGGCGTCCATCAACGGAATCGGAAGCAGGTAGCCATTCGAGCTGAGCCGGTAGCTGAGCACGAAAGCGCGAAAGCCGCGCGCGGTAAACCAGTCGGCAATCTGCCGTCCCTCGAGGTTGCCCGCCAGCATCATGTACGCGCCGCCCGGCAGAATCACCACGGCCGAGCCGTTCGCATGTCCCTGCTGCGGCTCGAAAACGGTCAGCGTGGGCGTGTCTTCGCAGGCCTTACCCCTGGCCTCCGGCGCGTCGCCCGGCCAGAGGCGGATGGTCCGGATGCCGAGAAAATCGTTATTGGCGCCGGCCGCCGTGCAAGGGAACTTCTGCCCCTGCGCCAGCCCGCAGGCCAATAGCCCCAGGACCAATAATGCAAATAGTCGTTTCATCGGAAGCCTCATGTGGTTGAATTATCCCCGGCATTTTTCCAGGATTAGGAAAAAACTCAATTGCCTCCATTATTCTCCGTCATTGCCGGGAGAACATCAGAGTTGGATCCGCGGTTTTTAATTCCTTAGAGCTACTTGCAAAATTGTCTTCATAGCGAAGTTGCGCCATGACACTTCTTGCAATCTCTATGAAAGTTTTGTCGATTGGCTCAAAAGTGAATTTATCTGCAAGTTTTCAGTGATTCGAGCGCAAACTATATACCCCCCGGGGGTGTGGGGGGGGGAGGGGGTCTGCCAGTCGTGTGGCATGCTGGAGCGCGCCCGCGTCTCTATTCATCGTGCGCTGCCGGAGGGAAATGATCTGCGAATCTTTTATTCCCTGCTCGTCACAGCCACAGCGCCGTGTGTCCCGGCCGGGGCTCCGCGGCCTCTGCGGTAATCTCCTCGGCCAGCTCGAAACCATGGCGGGCAAAGTAGTAAGCCGCGCCGTGCAGCCGCTCCTGCAGCCCTCCGCCCGGATAAATCGCCTGACTGATCGCCTCGGCGTCGCGGCCGAGCCGGGCTTCACGCTGCAACTGGAAGTTCGCCGCCAGCCGCCGCAGCCGGCTCATCTGGTAGCGCATCTTGCTGGCCGCGGTTTCAGCCGACCGGCCCAGGCCCGCGTCGAGCGATTTCATCCAGCCTGTGAGCGGCCCGAGCTCCGCCTCCAGCGCCGCGCCCGCCGCTGCCAACCTCTGCTTTCCCTCCTCGGGAATTGCCTGGGCGGCCAATCCGTGCGCCAGCAACGCAGTAGATTCGCCGAAGACCTTCTCCAGCGTTAATCCGTGCCGTCGCAGCAGTTCGCCGATGGCTGGCTCAACCAGCGTGGCTGAAAAGCGCGCCAGCGCCGGCGTGACCCGGCCCAGAATGCGCTCGTACAGCACGGCGGATTGGGCGTAGTAGGCCACCTCTGCCGGTCCGCCGATGATGGCCGAAGTGGAGAGCAGATAATCCTGGAAAATAGGCCTGAGCAGCGCCGAGGGCGAAATGCGCTCCGGCTCGCTGGCCAGAATGCCGAGCAAATCCGCGGTGGAAAAACGCTGCCGCCCCGCCTGCCAAAGCCCGTCCGGCTCCTGGGCGCTTGCCGGGTGCCGCTTGAGCGCCAGCCGCGCGCCGGTGCGCTCGTCGATGAGGAAGAGCAGACTGGACTGCGGCTCGACGGCGACCTGCGCATGATAGCCCGCCTCTTCAAGCTCCCGGTTGCGGCCGACAAGCGCCTGGTGCAGCTCATCGGCGCGTTCCAGCGCCGCCCGCAGCACCGGCGCCCCCATGCAGTGGAATTCGCGCCCGGCCGCATCCAGCACGAGCAGCCCCTGCGCGGCAAAGGCCTTTGCGTAAAACTGCCGGAAGGCCTCGGCGAAGGTGTGTCCCGGCCGCCAGGCCGCGGCCAGCGCGTCCATGGCGTCGGAAGCTCCAAGCAACTCCCCGGCCTGCTCCACCAGCGGAGTAATCGAGTCATCCAGCACGATGCCGCCCACCGGCTGCGATGTCTCGGGAGCTGTCGCATAAGTCAGCGTGCGCAGTTCGCGGCGCGCCGGGAAGACAACATGGTTGATCTCGGCGAAGTCGTGGTCTTCAGTGGCCAGCCAGAAGATGGCGGCGTGAGGCGCGCCCGCCGCGGTTGCCTGGCGCGCGCGGGCCAGGGCCGTGGCGGCTTTGAAGGGCGTAAACAGCGGTCCGCCGAACAGGCCCACCTGCTGGCCGGTTACGATCACTCCCGCCCCGCCGCGCAAGGCTTCAAGGGCCGCAGCGGCAGCCGGTGAGGGCGTTTGGTTCTGCTCCGCCAGAAGCTGGACAAACTGCGGCCAGTGAGCAGGGACGGGAGGACGCCTCCGCCAATGTTCGTCCGATGGCAGGGAGGCATAGAAAGGCCGCGCCGCCGCCGCGCTGGAGCAATAGTCCAGAAACAGCCGGCGCAGGCCGGGCACGACGGTAAAAGGATGGAATTCTGCGGTCAGCAATTCATTCTCTTGAAATCCGGAATCTCACAGCCAACCCAAAACAGGCAGGTGGAATTGAGACTTGGTTGCTTTAAGGATGCCACGCCGGGCCGGTTCGATGCACGGCCGCTGAATTGGGCGATAGAATTCATCCCGCATACAACGCCTTGTGCGTATACTCTTTATCTGATTGCGCATGATTGCGCCCGAGGAGAGAGAACAGATGCCCAAGAAAGCAAAAGCCGCGAAGGCCGCGAAACCCAGGAAGCCGAAGGCGATCAAGCCCAAAGCGAAAAAAGCCGCCAAGCCGAAGGCGTCAAAAGTTTTGAAGCCCAAGGCAGCAAGAAAGCTGAAGCCCAAGGCAGCAAAGAAGCAGAAACCCAAGGCCGCGAAGAAGGCCGCCAAAGCCCTTGCGCCGGTGGTGGAAGAAACGGCGCACCTGGTGAACTCCGAGACAGTCTTCGAGGGGAAGGTCTTCCGTGTGGTGCGCGACGAGATCATCGAGCCGGGCGGCAAGGATGTTACGCGCGAGATCATTCGCCACAACGGCAGCGTGGTCATTCTGGCGATCGATAACTCCAGAAGCAAGCACGATCCCTGGATCGTGATGGAGCGGCAGTACCGCTATGCCGCCAATCAGTTTCTGTGGGAGCTGCCGGCGGGCAAGCTGGAGCCGGGCGAGGATGCCGTGACTGGCGCCAAGCGCGAGCTTGAAGAGGAGACCGGCTACCGGGCAAAGAAGTGGAAGCCGCTGGTCAAGTATTTTGCCAGCCCCGGCTTTGTCGGCGAGTCAATGAATGTCTTTCTGGCCGAGGGGCTGGTGGCCGGCGCCGCCCATCCCGAGTACGACGAGCAGATTGAGCTTCGCCTGGTGAAAATGTCCGAAGTCCTGAAAATGATCGCCAAGGGCGCGATTCTGGACGGCAAGACGCTGAGCGGTGTCCTGCTCTACGCGCGCAAGATCGCGGGCAAGCACGGGAAGTAAGGATTGGAGAAGGGCTTTCCGCGGCTCATTTTTCCTGGCAGGGCCGGCTTCTGAAAGCCGGTCCTGTCTTATTATGTGAGGCTTCTGCGGAATATTGGGGAACCTTTTTTGGACTTTTGACGTCTTATTAAATAGATGTTGGTAATTCGGTGGGCTTCCCTAGCTCAGTGCCCACCGCACCTCACAGGGTGCAAGGAAGGTAGGAACCTGTGGCTCAATACAAAGGGAAGGTCAAGTGGTTCAACAACGCCAAGGGGTACGGCTTCATTGGACGTGAAGACGGACCGGATGTATTCGTCCATTACTCGTCGATTCAGTTGGACGGATATAAAACGCTGAAAGAGGGCGATGACGTTGAGTTCGATATCGTCCAGGGCCAGAAAGGCGCCCAGGCGGATGCGGTTGTCCGTTTGCGGGACGCTGGTCAGCCTGCGGCTGCTCCAGTCCCTGCGGCTCCAGCAGAAACGGTGGACGAGGAGCGCCTGCAGGCCTAGAAGCACGGAAGGCCTGGCGTGGATGCGGAACCGCTTCGATGAGGCGGGCAAGGGTGTGTATGTTGCCGTGCCTTTGGTTGCAGAGCTGAGGCATGGGGGAGGGTCCTTGTTTTTTTCAGGACTTTCCATCCGCCATAGAAGTGCCTTGCGCCTCTTCCGGTTTCCTTTTCCTCATGCTGCCAGTGAGTTGCGCCCTCAAAACCAGCGCTCCTTCCGAGTTTTTCTGATCCATGTTTCTTGACCGGGCCAGCTGCGGTTTGTCTTCCGCGCCGGCTCGATCAGAGCCACATTCGAAGCCCTCCAGAGCGAAGGGAACCCCGAGCCGTGCGCATCTCAGCCTGTTTTCTGGGAGGAATGCTGGATTTTATGGCTCATGCTGCGCTTTCCGGGATAAGATAAGTCGCTATGAGCCTACTCCATCACGAACCCGACGAGGACCTCGACGCTGCGGCCCTCGGCGAAGAGTTTACCAAGGGAACCAGCCCCATAGCCTGGGCCAGGTTGAGCGCGGTCGCGCTGCTCACCCTCGTGGTCGTCCTGTTTGTCACTTACTGGCAAAAGACGCCAATGGTCACCGGCGAGATTGTTCAGGTCTGGGCTCATCCCCGGCACATCCAGACCTCCGGGGTTGACGCCAACGGCGAGGCCAAGGCCCAGGAACAATTCGACCAGGTTCTGCTCTTCGCCCACGTGAAGCTGCGCAACCAGAGCAAAGTTCCACTCTATCTTGAAAATGCGCTGGCCAATGTCAAACTCGCGGATGGCGCGATTGTTTCCATTTCCGCGGGCAGCGCCGGCCAGTACGATCAGGTCTTCCTCGTTTATCCCGAGTTGGCTCCACTGCGCGCCACGGCGCTGTCGCCCCGCGCGACTATCGCTCCCGGCCAGACCGTGGAGGGAAATATACTATGGGCTTCCAACAACATGACCAAATCGGAGTGGGACGCGCGCAAGAATCTGGACTTCACTTTCAAGTTCCATTTCCGGGACAGCCTGGTGCTCGCGCCCCACTCCGCGGTTATTGAGCGTTAACCGGAACCGGCGCGTTCTTGGGCGCGGACAGATAGCCGCTGATCTGATTGTTCTTTCCGCCCACGCTGTTGACCACGATCTCGAAAAGCACCGGATCCTTGCCACTATAGAACTGCAGCGGCTCGTTCAGGTTCCGGTCCTTCTTCTCGTACTGCTTGTCGTCGGAAAACACCGTGACCGTAAAGCGGCTCTTCTTGGCGTCGGCCTTCTTCAGTTGCAGGCTGACCGTGCCCACGGGCTTCTTTTGCCCCTTGACCAGCGTGAACTCGTAGTAGTTCCGGTCGCCCCTGTGCTTGAGCAGTTCCAGTTCGTCGTGCGTGCGCGCGATCAGGGTGCTGTGGCCGTCCACATCCCCGCGCATCGAAGTCAACTGGCTGATGGTCGTGGCGAGATCGTTCTGTGTCTTGCCCAGGTCGGTTTTCACCCCGCCCACATCGGTCTTCACGTTCGAGACCTCGTTGGAGACGCTGGTCACCTGCTGCGCGGTCTGCTTCTGCGCATTCTCCAGCCGCTGGCTATTGACTTCCTGAGCCTGCTCGCGCCGGAGGATGTCCTGGGCGCGGTCTTCCATCTGCTTCTGCGACAACCCCATCGAAGTGCCCAATTCCTCGGTGGCTACCTTGAGGCGGGCGTTGGTTTCGCGCAAATCCGCCGCGAGCTTTACATTCTCTTCAGTGGCTGCGTCGATGGCCTTCTGCTGGCGGCTCACAGCGCCGCTCTGCACATAGACCCAGATCAGGCTGATGACCCCGACCACCAGGGCAACGGCGATGGCCGCCAAGAATGCGCCCGAGTAGCTGCGGGGAGTATCGTCAAGTTCACTCATATTTTTGCCTTTCGTTCGTGGCCCATCCCGGGGGCCGCTGCTTGTGGTGGGGGCGTTTTCCTCTCCGGTTAAACGCCGCTCGAAGTTTTTCTGCCGGGGCTTCTGCCTCTTTGCCGCATTTCTGCCCGAAATGCCAGTTTGCGAACATCTCGACCCGGGACCTCCTAGGGAGATTACAGAATATCGGAATATTCCTGTCTGTGCAGAAAAAGACGTTGCATAGCCGGAGAGCGTCACTGGGCCTGTTTCCGCCCTCCTGCCGTCACGCGCTTCGTGACAACCAGGGAAGAGCTACGATATAAACATCTTTACTGCATCTTTTGGCGCCGGGCCGTTTCGTGGAGCCAGGCAGCCGTCCAAATCGTCTGGGAATCACCAAAGAAGGCATCACAGCAAAGGGGGAGAGCCGAGGACTATGGCAACCGCTTCCGGTGGAAAAGGCCTTGAAGGAATCGTTGCGGCGAACTCCGGGATCTGTTGGATCGATGGAGACAGGGGCATATTGTCCTATCGTGGAATCGACATCCACGATCTGGCCGAGTATTCGAATTTCGAGGAGACCACCTACCTGCTGTGGAATGGCGTGCTGCCCAACGAACTCGCCCTGCGCGAGTTTCAAACCCAGCTTTCGCTGGCCCGTGGGCTCGATTTTCGCATTGTCGATATGCTGCGCTCCATTCCCGCCTCCGCCACGCCCATGGAGGTGCTGCGCACGGCCGTCTCGGCGCTCAGCTTCTACGACGCCGACGAGAAGGATAGCTCCCACGACGCCAACGTGCGCAAGTGCTTCCACCTGACCGCGCAGATGGCCATGATCGTCGCCATCTACGACCGGCTGCGCAAGGGGCTGGAGATTGTCCCGCCCGATCGCTCGCTGAACCACGCCGCCAACTTCCTCTGGATGCTCAATGGCGTCAAGCCCTCCGAGACCGCCGTCAAAACCATGGACATGGCGCTGGTGCTGCACGCCGAGCATGAGCTGAATGCCTCCACCTTTGCCGCCCGCGTCATCGCCGCCACTCTCTCCGACGTTCATTCGGCCGTCACCGGCGCCATCGGCGCGCTCAAGGGCCCCTTGCACGGCGGCGCCAACGAGGGCGTGATGCGCATGTTGTATGACATCGACAAGTCCGGCGAGGACCCGGTCGAATACGTCAAGGGCATGCTTGCCGCCCGGCAGAAGATCTCCGGCTTCGGCCATCGCGTCTACAAGACCGAGGACCCACGCGCCACTCACTTGCGCAGGATGAGCAAGCAGTTGGGCGAAGATGCCGGCCAGACCAAGTGGTACAAGATGTCCCGGGCCATCGAGCTCTATATCAACGCCGACAAAAAGCTGAATGCCAACGTGGATTTCTACTCCGCCTCGACCTACGCCACGCTGGGCATCGACGTTGATCTCTACACGCCCATCTTCGCCCTCAGCCGCATCGCCGGCTGGACTGCGCACATCATCGAGCAACTGGACGACAACCGCCTCATCCGTCCCCGCGCCGAATATATCGGGCCGCCCTACCCCGCTCCCTACGTTCTCATGGAAGCGCGCGGATAGCGGTCGTGCAGGGAAAATTTTGCACCGGAAAATCGAGAAGAGCGGTATTATGGAGTTGATATGAAGCACTCTGTTACCATCACGACTCCGATGCTGACTGTGGACGAGGTTGTCCGGCAGTATGGCGTTTCCAAGGCCGATCAGAAATTTGTGGCCAGCCTTTTCGAAACAAAGAGGGGTGTCAGGCAGTCGAATGTTCGTGCCAGCAAGCTCCGAATTAGTTCTTCCAGCCTGGTAGGGAAAAACATCAAGCTGGTATCCGGTAAGGCAAGGACAAAAAGGACGACAAAGAGCCGTGCACGCAAAGTTGCCTAAATCCTCGGACAATACAGTTTTTCTCAACATCCCATATGATGCTGGATTTAGGCGTCTTTACTTGGCCTATATTTCGGGTTTGATTCATCTCGGACTCAAACCGCGGGCCACCATCGAGATTCCAGGTGGACGGAACCGGAGCGACAAGATCTTTGATCTGATCTGCGGTTGCCGCTATTCAATTCATGATCTCTCCAGGGTTCAGTTGGACCGGAATCCTCCCCCAACACCGCGTTTCAATATGCCTTTCGAGTTGGGGCTTGCCTTTGCCCACGCTAAACGCGATTCCACCCGGCATGACTGGTTCATCTTTGAAACCATGAATCGCAGAGCGTCGAAATCGCTCAGTGACTTAAGTGGGACTGATCCGTATATTCATCAGGGAACGGTCGAAGGTGTTATGCGGGAACTCGGTAACGCCTTTGTGCTGCAATCCGAGGATGAACGGAATTCTGTTACTGAAATGATGAAAACTTACGAAGAGGTGCGACTCCGGGTAAGGAAAATCATGCTGCAAACCGGAGCGCAAAGCCTCTTTGAAGGGCGCGTCTTCCGGTTGCTTTGCACAACAGCGGTAAAGGCCGTTTCTCACTCTCTCTGATTCAAGAAGTTTAGTCTTCTTCTAACTGTTCTCACCCCTGCCGTTTCTTCCACAGCAAATACAGTCCCCACGCCGCGAGCGTGCAACTGTCGCGGATCGCGCCGGTGAGCATCATCTCCTCGAACTCGTCAACCACAACAGAGCGCACCACCAGATCATGCTCCTCGGCGTCGGGAGCATTCGCGCTCTGAGTGAGCCCGCTGGCCAGATAGACATGCTGCTTCTGCCGCAAAAAGCCGTACGCGATCCACAAGTCTCCCAGGTGAATCATCTCGGCGGCTACCAGGCCTGTTTCCTCTTTCAGTTCGCCGCGCGCCAGCGCTTCCGGTTCGTCGATCTCCCGCTCCCAGCCGCCCTGGGGCAGTTCCATCGCCCGCTCCTGAATGGTGTAACGGAACTGCTCCACCAGCCAGATGCGTCCCTGGTCGATGGGAAGGATGATCGCCGCGTCGTCCTTCTCGACGACGCCATAGATGCCCTGCACGCCGTTCGAGCGCAGTATTTCGTCCTCGCGCACCCGCATCCAGTGGTTGCGATAGACTTCGCGGCTGGAAAGCGTGGTAATGCTGTGGCCGGGCATGGCTGAAACGGGGGGCATGAGTTCTCCTTTGCGCTCTTTGAAAAGGATAGTCGCCCTGTCAACCCGCATCGATGAAAAGACAATTATTCGTCCCGCAGCCGGTACTGCCGCAGCCGCCCCATCAGCGAGGCCGGACCGCTCACCGTGAGCCGGACCATGTTTCCTTCGTACTCTCTTGTATGCACGATCATCCCCGCTTCGATGGCCGCCAGCACCGCGCCCTCGTGCTGCGGAACGCGCAATTCCGCTTCCATCACCGGGTCCGAATGCAATGCCCGGTCGATGGCCGTGAGCAGCGCATCCATCCCCTCGCCGGTGCGCGCCGAGACAGCCACTTCGCCGCTCCGCTCCATCAGGCCCTGCCGTTCGTGTTCGCCCAGCAGGTCAATTTTGTTCAGCACCTCAATGCGCGGCTTGGCCAGGGATTCCAGTTCGTCCAAAACCTTTTCGACTTGCGCCTTCTGCTCTGCTCCATACGTCGAGTTCGCGTCGCGCACGTGCAGCAGCACTTCGGCTTGCGCCACCTCTTCCAGCGTGGCGCGGAAGCTGGTTACCAGCGTGTGCGGCAGGTTGCGGATGAAGCCGACCGTGTCGGACAAGAGAATCTTGCGGCGGCTGGGCAGTTCGATGGCGCGCAGCTTCGGGTCCAGCGTCGCGAACATGCGCGACGACTGCAAAACCTGCGCTCCGGTCAACTGGTTGAAGAGCGTGCTCTTGCCCGCGTTGGTGTAGCCCACCAGCGCCACCGTGGGCACGGGAACAGACTCGCGGCGCTGGCGTTGCTGCTTGCGCACGCGGCGCACCGAATCCAGATCGAGTTTCAGTTGGTCGATGCGGCGCTTGATCTGGCGGCGATCGGTTTCCAGCTTGGTTTCGCCCGGTCCGCGCGTGCCGATGCCGCCGCCCAGTTGCGACATCGCTTTGCCTTTGCCGGTGAGCCTGGGCAGCATGTACTCCAGTTGCGCCAGTTCGACCTGCAACTGCCCCTCGCGGGTATGCGCGTGGCGGGCAAAGATGTCCAGGATTAGCTGCGTCCGGTCCAGAACGTGGCAGGGAAGCGCGGCTTCCAGATTTCGCAACTGTGTGGGCGTCAGGTCATGGTCGAAGACAACCAGATCGGCCTCGACCGAAGCGGCCACGCCGGCAATCTCTTCGACTTTTCCCGCGCCGATCAGCGTCGCCGGGTCGGGACGCGCGCGACGCTGCACGAGTTCGGCGACCACTTCGCCGCCAGCGCTCGACACCAGTTCGCGAAACTCGGCCAGAGACTCTTCGGCGTTCAGCTCTGTGGAGGAAGGCCGCGCCTGGGCTGTTGTTGCCGCAGAAACGCCGGAATCAGGCAGAGGATGAGCTGACGGCGCATCCTCGCTCAGGGCGAGCAAATCCGCGCCCACAGCCGCCTGACGCGCACCAGCCTGAGCCGTGCGGTTGGCGCGCGCACGCGCCCCAAGGTCCACTTCCACCAGAACCGCCCGTTCAAGGCGGCTGCTGGCCCCACCCGTTCTGCTCTGCTCAACAGACAACTGAATCCGCTCTCCGCCGGCTATTTCTGCTCCCCGGCGGCTACCGCCGATGAGAGCGCGACCGGAGGTGCTGCTGCAGCCACTCCAGGCGCGGCGCTCGTGGCCGGGCGGAACTCGCTGTGAAGCACGCTCCGGTTGCTCACCACGGTAGAAATGGCGTGCTTGAAGATCAATTGCTCCTGGTTGTTGTTTTCCAGCAGCACAGAATACTTGTCGAAAGAGCGGATCTTCCCGGTCAGCTTGACGCCGCTGACCAGATAAACCGTGATGGGGGTCTTGTCCTTGCGGACCGTGTTCAGGAATGTGTCCTGAATGTTTTGTGCCGGCTTGGTCTCCATATGCCGATCTCCTGCTTTCTCTTGGGGGTTGGACGCAACCAAAATGCGCGTACTCGTACAAATCGGCGGGTGCGGCCCCGGAAGCCCCGGAATCGCCAACTCCCGCAATGGCTCAACAATATAGGGCTTGACTGGCCTTTTCAACTATTCTTGCCGTATTTTTCTTTACAAGGCCGGTTTTGTGTCTCGCACCACGATAGAATGGCGTCCAAATTCTGCTCGTAACTAAAACCACCCGCCGCGGAGCCGGCACGATTCTGGGACCGCGAGGCTGGGAGGCTGCTAGCATATTGGTGTGAAAAATGGAGCCAAATATGTCTGAAAACTCTTCCCCGATTGCCCAGCCTGTCCCCATGCTTGACCTGAGCCGCCAGTACCGCCCCATCCGCAAGGAATTGCTGGAGGCGGTCGGGCATGTGCTTGAGACGCAGCAGTTCATCCTTGGCGAGCCGGTCGAGGCCTTCGAGCAGGCCGCTGCCGCGCAGTTGCGCGTGGCCCATGCCGTGGGCTGCTCCTCGGGCACGGACGCTCTCTGGCTGGCGCTGGCCGCCGCCAGCATCGGTCCCGGCCAGTCGGTTGTCACCACCCCCTTCAGCTTCTTCGCCTCCACCAGCTCGATTCTCCGCGCCGGCGCCACGCCCATCCTGGCCGACATCGAGCCCACCACATTCAACCTGAATCCATCTGCCGTCGAAGCGGTTCTCAATGGTCCGCGGGGCGCGGCCGTCCGGGCCATTCTGCCCGTCCATCTCTACGGCCAGTGCGCTGACTGGACGGCCTTCGCGCGTCTGGCAAAGGAGCATGGGTTGAAGCTGATCGAAGACGCCGCACAGGCCTGGGGCGCCCAGTGGCCGAACTTGGACGGGCAGGCGGTCAGGGCAGGAGCTCTGGGCGATGCGGCCGCCTTCAGTTTCTATCCCACCAAGAACCTGAGCGCCGCGGGCGATGCCGGCATGGTTACGACCAACTCCGATGAAATCGCCGAGCGGGCGCGGATGCTGCGCCAGCACGGCATGCGCCGCCGCTACCACCACGACGAAATCGGCTGGAATACGCGCATGGACGGCTTCCAGGGCGCCATTCTCCAGGTCAAGCTCAGGTACATCGACGGCTGGCTTCAGCTTCGCCGCACGGTGGCCAAGCGCTACCATGCGCTCTTCCGCGCCGCAGGCCTGGCGGAAACCGGTCCCTATCCCGCCCACGGCGTTGTGCTGCCCCACGAGGTAGCCGGCAGCCGCCACGCCTGGCACCAGTACGTCATCCGCACAGCCCGCCGCGACGCGTTGCGCGACTTCCTCACCGCGCGCAAAATCGGCTCGCAGATATATTACCCCATCCCAATCCACTTGCAGGATGCGTTGAAAGGCCTCGGCTACAAAGAGGGCGATTTCCCCGAAGCCGAGCGCGCTGCGCATGAAGTGCTGGCGTTGCCGATCTTCCCCGAACTGCGAGAAGACGAGCAGCAGACCGTGGTTGCCGCGATTGCGGAGTTTTTGAGGTAGGGGTCAGAGAGCAGAGATCAGGGCTTCAGTTGTACTTGCTTTGAGTCGTGCTGGTCCGGGCCTAAAGGCCCTGATCTTTGGCCCTCTTTTCAGAGGCCTGAAGGCCCCTGCTCCCTCCGATTCGCTGATCTAGAATCGTGCTCCCTCCGAATCGCCGATCTATAGCCGCGCTGGTCAGAATTCTGGGTGCGCGGGAATGCACAGATTTGCGGCGGCGGGACGGGAAGGCGCGTGGGTGGCGGCGAGGGCAGAAAATGCGCGAAGTGTTTGCGTAGAGATACACAGATATTTGGGACAATTGGACAAAAGGACGATTTTTGAGGGCTTTCTGGCTTGCGGCGGGGCGTAAGTTATTGATTCCCGGTTGAGCATGGAGCGGAAAAGAAGGCATTTTCCGCTCTTTCGCGCCTTTTTGAAATCAGAGAAAAACGATTTAGTTTGTTTGCCTTACGCGGCATTTCGAGGAGATGCGCGCACGAAGAACATCGATTGGAGCGGTTCAGAAAACACTGTAGTCCTGGACTTCATTGATTTCCCACCCTTTCCGCAGAAAAAAGCGGAAAGGATGGGGCACGGAAGTCTATGGCAAAAGCAAAAATGATCGAGCGGGCATTTAGAGCGAAACCACAGTACATGTACCTTTGATAAGAGTCTCCAGAATGACTTTTTCTTGAGGAATAAGCCACTTGGCAGGCGTGCTTCCGAGATACAGCAACTGTGGTTTCGCTATGGCGGGCGGAGGACAAAGATGCAGGGAGATGAGCGGGAAAAACTAAGGCGGGAGCTGGACGAGGCGTTGCTGCCCTTCCGGCTGGCGCGGAAAGGGGC
>Ga0255348_1000132_pt1 | contig 40278 bp, 35 predicted proteins | sample CBST25v5metaG_FD_189945 | JGI IMG/M metagenome (GOLD analysis project Ga0255348, IMG submission 189945) | Peat soil microbial communities from Stordalen Mire, Sweden - C.B.S.T-25.v5 | ecosystem: Environmental > Terrestrial > Soil > Wetlands > Peat | place: Sweden: Norrbotten County, Stordalen... | reverse complement strand
GTGTGGACGATTGCAGCCAGTGCATGAGCTGCCGCCTGCCTATCTTCCATTTCTGAAGGCACAGCAAAGATGGAGTCAACCTGCACGGTCATGGCCAGTTCGCGCAGGTTGCGATCATAGAGGACGCCGCGACGCGGAGCCACCTCGAAGGTGCGCTGCTGTTGTTTTTGGGCGCGCTCTAAAAACTCGCTATGACGCACCACCTGGAGCCAGAAGAGGCGAAAGCAAATCAGGATGGCCCAAAAAAGAAAGAACAGACAGACCAGCCAGAAGCGCGTCCGCTTGAGAGGCATGACACGCGGCGCGGGGTTGTAGTTGCGGCTGGGTCGAACGGTGGACGGCATGGACAAACGCTCCAGTAAATAAACTACGCCGAATTATTGCGCGGCGGAAACTGGAGGAACGGCTTGAGCAAGCACTGGAGCGGAGGCGTCCGGAGCAGCATTGGGTTGAATCATCTGGCCCGGCTGCGGCTCGGCAAAGCCCATTTCGCGCGCCATTCTGTCGATGCGGCCCGGCTGCGTGAGCTGTGCCTCGGAGAGGCGCAACTGACGATTTTCCTCGCGCAATTGCTCGCGAACCTGCTTTTCCGACTCGATCCGATAGCCGCCCTCGATGGCGCTGAAGTGCTGCAACCCGTAGACCATGGTCAGCACGAAGAAAACCATGATGACCTGAGAGAATCGGCGTATCTGGTGTGCTCGCACCGGGTCGGGCGCCTTGACCAGGCGGCTGTTGTCAAAATGCTTGGAGAAAGAGAACTCCGGCGTGTGCATGCCCCTGCGCCGCAGAGCCTGCTGAGCCATCAGCTCGGCGTTGCGCTCGGCGACCCGCGCGCTCCAGCTTCTGCCTACTTCGAAATTGGTTGTTGCACATGCCGCCATGGTGTCCTCCGCAGTGTTCACTGACCACTGTTCACTGCTTCTCCGCTGCCCTTAACTTTGCGCTCCGAGAGCGTGGGTTGCGGTCCAACTCTTCTTCGCCGGCCGTAACCGGCTTCTTTGAGAGAATCTCCCAGATTCCCTGCCGCGCGCCTTCGCGCAGGCTGTCTTTTGCGATGCGATCTTCCAGAGAATGAAAACTGATGACGACCAGCCTTCCGGAGGGCTTGAGCAACGTAGGTGCGGCCTCCAATAAAGCCCGAATCTCATCTAACTCATGATTCACATAAATGCGAAGCGCCTGAAATGTTCTGGTAGCCGGATGAATGTGCGCCTGTTTCATTGCCGGGGCGGCTGAGGCTACAATCCGGGATAACTGCCCCGTGGTTGTTACCGGCCGCCCGCGAACAATGGCTCTGGCGATTCTCCGCGACCTCCTTTCTTCTCCGTATTCGTAAATAAGGTCCGCAAGCTCTCGCTCGTTCGCCTCATTCACCACCTGTGCGGCAGTTAGTCCGGAGCGCGTATCCATGCGCATATCCAACGGACCATCCGCCATGAAACTAAAACCTCTTCCAGCCTCGTCCAGTTGCAGGCTGCTCACTCCAAAGTCGGCGAGCAGGCCGTCCACAGAGGCGGGCTTCAAATGCATGGGCGCCGAGCTGAAAGCCGCGCCGATCAAAGTAACTCGCGGCGCCTGACTGCCTAACTCGCTGCAAACCCCGTCCAACTTTTCCTTGGCCAGCGCCAGTGCCTCGGGATCCCGATCAAAACCGATCAGATGCCCCTCAGCTCCAAGCAGCTTTGCAATTCCTACTGCGTGCCCGGCCAAGCCCAGCGTGCAATCCACCACCGTAGACCCAGGACGCACCCGGAGAAAATCAATCGCTTCTTGAAAAAGAACCGGCGCATGCCGTTCAATCGAATTCGTCATGCGCTCCCCCTGGGGGGTTGGGGCGGTCAACTCCGCCGGTTGAGGGTCGTCGCCAGTGATTGGCGATCTCCCACTGTCAATTCGTTGGACAGCACACTCTGTTCGATGACCTTGAAGTTATGAACCTCCAAGTAGTGCAGTTTCCCCAGCACCGCGACTTCCGCGTCCAATTTCGCCGTGCCGCGCAGAATCTGCGGCAACAAAAGCCTGCCCTCTTTGTCCATCTCCACCTGCTGGCCGTAGTAGCTGGTCAGGTTGAGGTACTTCTCCACCGCGTCGTCCATGGTGCTGGTTTCGGCCAGCAAAGCTTCCTGCCGCTCCCACTCCGGCAGGGGCCATATTTCCGCCTTCTTGCCGTCGGTCGAGGTGATGTAAAACTGCGTGACATTCGCTTCGTCCACCAGTTCCTTGAACCCAGCGGGGAGCTTGAGCCGCCCCTTGGGGTCAACCTTGGCCGGATGGTTTCCGCGAAATGCCGTCATCCCTGTCTGCCTCTTGCGGCTGATTTCACATTCCCTGCCGCGACCGCTACACGCCTTTTGCTGCCGTTCGCCGATTACTCAGGCTGATTCCCCCTGAGGATGGGCGTTGAATCTTGTAAATCAAGGAGAAAAATCGGTTAAACTTTCCCTGAAACGGGTCCATGCATTCCACAATGATTCACAACGGACCACTTTTGACCACTCACACTGCGATAGTACCCCTAATCCCGGCTCTCGCCAAGGAAAAAATTGCAATAAAGCAGTTGATTGGAAGATCGCCTGTGGAAATTTATCCTAATAGGTGACTAAATTCCGTCTACCACAATATATAGGGCTTACTTCTTAGGTACGGGCACTAGACAGAGGCGAAAAGTCGTGATAGAGAACAAAAAGCGAAAGTTGGCGACTTCCTCGCGACGAATCTGAAAAAATGCGGCCTTATTCATCCAGGCTGATTTCCTCGGATTCTACTTCGCGCTTTTCGCGCGCCATCACGAGCTTCAAAAGATAAAGGAGGACCAGGGTGTTCACGGTCAGTAGGCTGACGCGAACCAGCGTGAGCCGGCGATAGATCTCGAAGATCTCCCAGGGCAGGAACGAAGCGGTGATGGCCAGGGTGAGGAACTCGGCCCAGGTTTTCTCCAGATACAGGCCGATTCCTTCAACCAGGTCGAGGGCGGCATAAAAAAAGACCACCGCTCCGATCCGGCGCAGCAGTTTGTCATTGACGAGCGGCGCATTTTTAAGGATGAAGTTGACGAGGCGGGATTCGGGGTTGAAGCGCAGATGCTCGGCCGCCTTGCTCAGCACGTCGGCGACGTCCTTGTGGAGCAACCCCACAACGCCCACGCCGATGGCCACAAACAGCAGCGCCTGGGCCAGTTTGAAGGCCGCGATGAGGATGAGCCATTGATTGTGGTGCTTAGGCTTGGAGATGGATTGGGATGGGAAATCGGTCATGGCCTTGGAGGAAACCTGCATCAAACCGCCTGCTACCTCTTACGTTAACCGATGCGCGGCAGTTCTGCTCGGTTCCCTGCCGGGATGCTGTGGAATTGGAACAGGCTTCAATGCTTCCAGTACAGCAGGCTTCCGCGGTCAATCACATTGCCGTTGAGGATGAGGCCGGAGATGAGGCGGGCGTTCCATATGTTCTCCGTGGGGTCAGCGTCGAGGACGAGGATGTCAGCGCGACGGCCGGGAGCAATCAAGCCCAGCTCGTTCCAGCCCAACTGGAGACTGTAGTTGTTGGTGGCGGCGGCCAGAGCCTCGCGCTGCGAGAGCCCCAGCCGGACGAGCAGCTCCAATTCGGTGTGCATGGAGATACCGGGCAAGGAACCCTGGACCGGCGCGCCGGAGGCGGCCAGGTAGTGCGGATAGGCCGAGAACAATGTCTCGTTGATGTGCCATAGCCGCAGGGCCGATTGGTCAGCCTTCTTGCGCAGGCTTTCTTCCATCCAGCGCTGAGTGGAGGCGGGCAGATGGCGGGTCCACGGCGCGAGCGGATAGTCCATTTCGCCGTTGAAGCGATTTGCAGGGTCAAAGATGCGGCTGGGATCGAGCAGGAGAGCGGCCGGCTCCTTCCACAGGTTGCGATGATTGGGCAACTGGGCGTAGTAGACGCTGAATGTGGGCATGAGCGCAGCATGGTGAGCGGCCAGGAAGCGCGCGTAACCGCGCAGGTGCGGGTCGGTGGCGGGCAGGCGCTCAGCGTAGTCGTAGGCTGTGGCTGCCGCCGCGCCCTCGGAGTCTTCCACCAATGGCCGCTGTAATTCTTCAGGCAGAACACCGAGTTCGTAGCGGCCCATATGGACGAGTACATCCACGCCCGCCTCGACGCCCACATTGTAGGGTGTGGCGACGAACTCGCCATACGTGACCAGACCCAACTGGTGAGCGCGCGCCATAATCCACTGGACATTGGCGGCGGTAAGATTGTGGCCCAGCCAGACGGCGCGCGATCCTAGCCGGGCAGTTTCGGCGAGCTGGCTGAGAGTGTCCTCGGGGGTCAGTTCAGCCCGGCGAGCGCCTTCTCTCAGCTTGAGCGCCCACTCCGGGCGTTTGGCCAGCAGACTCCAGTTGTCGGTTGAGCCCACAGAGTCCACCGTGTAGAGGTGAGGCTTGGGCGAGGCCGCAAAGTCTACAACTCCGCGGCGAGCGTCGCTGACGGCGACCACGGTGGTAACGCCCATGAAGAGGTCAGCGTTAGCCTGGCCCTGTGAATTCATGCCGGCAAAGCCGTCAATAAGACCCGGAATCAGAAATTTGCCGGTGCAGTCGATCACCCGTGCGTTCTTGGGGATGGAGACCGCCATGCGCGAGCCAACATTGGTGATGCGGCCGTCGCGGATGATGACTACCGCGTCCGGCAAATCTTTCGCCGAATGGCCCCAATCGGTCACGTCCACCACCGTGCCGCCGGCCAGCACCAGCGGAACCGAGGGGGCGGCCTTGGGCGCAAATGGCGCCTGGGGCCAAGCCAGTGGAGCAGCCAGGAGCGATACAGCGGCGCTCAGAATAAGGAGACGAGAAGGTCTCATAGGAGATTCGGTCTTTCGAAGATTGTCGCACACAGACGCGGAGCGCGCCTCCTGCGCAGGCATCCGTCCGCTGCAAAACGACCTGAATTGCACCCCCCCATGAAGAAGTGCTTATTTAACATCCGGTTATGGCGTGGTAACTTTCTTGCGCCTGGTGAGCACGAATGCCTTACGGCGGTCGTTGCTGGCGTGGTCTATCTGCTTCCAAAAGCCCACAAAATAGTCGATGGCAGAGATGCAGGAGACCAGCACGGTGAAGTAAATGGCGGCGACGGCAATCCACTTGACGGGAATGATGAGCACGCCGAACTTCCACTGGTACCAGCCATGAGCCAGAATGGCGGAGACCACGCAGACAATCTGGATGACCGTCTTGAGCTTGCCCAGGTCGCTGGCCTGGATGGTGAAGCCTTCCGATGAGGCAATCGACCGCAGGCCGCTGATGAGGAACTCGCGGCCGATGATAATCACCACGATCCAGACCTTGACGACATCTGGGTTGTACGCCACCAGGGCAATCAGGGCGCCAGTGACCATGATCTTGTCGGCAATGGGGTCCAGCAACATGCCCACGGTGGTGATCTGCTTGCGCTTGCGGGCCAGGTAGCCGTCCAGGCCGTCGGTAATCGAGGCCAGCACAAACAGAACAGAAGCGGTAATCTCCTGCGCTCCATGCGCGTGCCAGGGAAAGTGCGTGGTGAGTATCCACAGCAGCACCGGGATCATGACGATCCGGCTCATCGTGATGGAGTTGGGGAGATTCACAATAACTCCTTATTTATCAATACTTTGTAAATGATACTCGCTCTATAGGGCAAAATTGATGAAAAACTGCTGAACTCTCTTATATTGATATTGCAGTCATATTGCACGTCAGGAGCCGGCACGGGAACCTCCGTTGTCTCTACAGTCTCTACAACAACTATAAGCGTGTTACACGGCACACACCAGACTGCCCCATGGATGATGACCCGACGTGGAAGCGATGCAGCGCAGGAAGTCACTTTGCATATGCGAGAGCGGCAAGGTCCGGTGAGTGTCCGCCAAGACTCGCCTGTGGAAGCAAGCTGAGCGACTCGCGCAGATTGAACGAGATTAGCGAGACCCCATAAAGATCGAACTCGCCAGGATCGAGATGCGAAGAACTGCGATGTTTTTACATCCCAGGGTGGGCAAATAGAACTTCTGCTGAGGAACGCCCGAATTGCAACAAAGTGCCTTGACAACAGGCCTTAGGTTTTTCCGGGCTGTAGAATATGGTGAGCATCCATATTAGATCCAAATATGTCAACCATTCTGAAATGCTTTGCGTGGCGTTCCAACCGGAAGCGACGCTTACCGCTCCGTACCGGATAATTGAACCGGGAGCGGGAGGATTCAATGCAGGCGGTCCCTATCAGGATTACTACACCACGTACATTGCTGATATCTGGTCGTTCAACGGTATTACTATTCCATTCGCCGGAGCCAACGGATCTGGCTTGACCGCTAATCCATCGCTTTCGGGTTCGATTTACAGGCATACCGCTCCTATCTCCGGTACGCCTGAATTCGATGCAGCCGGGAATCTGACAAATCCAGCAATGTGGGGAAACCCCAGCGCCTTCTATCAGACGGATCCCACTGATCACTATGCGAAGTTTTTCCACTCTATCGCGATCAACGGCCAGCAATATGCGTTCCCGTACGACGATTCGGGTGGATATTCCAGCGATGTTTCTTGCAATAGTCCAAAGACTTTGCTCGTTGTTGTTGGATGGTAGAGACCAGGCGGCAAGGAGAATAACGGCCAGCCTGCTGTTGTTAGCACAGCAGACTGGCCGCTATTCAAATTGCGTACCTTCAAGCCGGTCGCATTCGCCCAAGTGCTCACAGGTAGATCGTGCTCGATGATTTCTTGAGCTTTCTGTGTCACAGATTCGCACATCTTGAGCGCAAAACCCCACATTTCCCTCTCCATCGGGTTGTGTCGCGCCATTACATGTGCCCGGAGTATAGTCGCCCATACTATGCATCATCAGGAGGTATGCTCTAAGAGCTTGTTGGAGTTCGATTAGATTTCGGCGTCATGAGGGATTATTGATTCATCGAATCGGTATGCGTAGAGATGAGCGGATTCAGGATAGGATGTTCAGCTATGTTTCCTTGGAGCAGCGGGTTCCTGTGGATCATCCGCTGCATTGGACTCGCAAGCTGACGGACGCTGTGCTGGCGTCTTTGGATGCAGAGTTCGACAAAGCGTCCAAGTAGCGTGTGTTCCGCGCCGCTATTGATGCTTACCTTTGGGGGTCGAGACGCTCCGTGGATAGGATTCAATCAGAAACTTCCCCTGATCACTATCGACCGGCTGCATCTCCAATAAATCAACGCTCTTTGATAAAACGAGCCGTGTGCGGAAGTAATAAACTTTGCCCGCCTCCGCGGTGAAATGCGCCATCTCCACGCGGTCGTCAACGATCGAGGACTGCAAAGTCGTACATAGATGATGCTCTCCCGGCTCGACGGAGAAGGAGAGAAATGAGTCGCCGTGGTTGGCGCCTACCCACTTGCCGTCTACTCCGAGCTTGGTCGTTGGATAGGCAAAGAGCGACGATGTACCGGCGTCGTGAATGACGTAGACCAGCGCCCAGCCCGGCGCAGGCTGCGCGGGAGTATGCAGGCTCTGGTCCAGAGCCACATTGAAGGATACATTCCAAGGGCCACAGGCCGCGTTTGTAATGGCAGTCGGATCCTGCGCCCACGTAGAGACTGCAAATAGCAATGCACCGAGAGCAATTTTCATGATTCTCCTTCAAGCGGACTCATAACTCTCCCTCCAGTGCAAACAGCGCGGCGACAATAAAGTTGCGTTTTTGCGCAAAGAAGGAGCGAGATGAGGCGCTGGCACATCCGGATCCGATCATTATAGCCAGTTCTCGATCGGCTAGCTATGCATGGATACCGCGCTGCGGATGGTGCTGAATGGAGGACGAGAAACTGCCGATAGTACCAGGACGCATAGCTTCGCTTCGATGCTTTGCGACAAATTCACGGTGAGGGCTATGATCTCGCTTAGAAAATATCTTGATGCCGCGCAAACCGCTTCAACTTCGGATCGCGAGCCGGATGAGCACGATCTTCTTTCCCTGGCACTAGCTGCATATCGCTCCTCGCTGGCGGAAATGGGAAAGTGCAGTCTGGATGCATGTCCTGGGCTAGGGAAAGAGCTTAGGCAAGGCCTCGGAAAGATAGGAGACGGACTTTCCATTGGCGTCTCCGCGAAAGAGATCGAAGCTACCGAAAGAAGTATTCGGGAACAGCTTCATGCATGGGGCGGACATGCGGCTTCGCATTACAGGCAAAGGGCCGTCGAGGTGAAGGACATCCTGATCCTTATGGCCCGTGCTGCGGAATCGGTGGGGTCGAGGGATGAGCGTTGCGCCCAGCAGATCAACGAGGTCACTACCCAGCTAAAGACAATCGCCAACCTTGAAGACCTTACCCAGATGCGAGCCTCGATCGAAAAAAGTGCGGCGGAATTGAAAACATCAATCGGCAGGATGGTCGCAGAAGGAAAGGCGGCCATCGATGAACTCCGGGTTGAAGTGACGAGTTTCCAGGCGAAGCTCGAGGAGTCCGAAAAGATCGCTTCCTACGATTCGCTGACCGGGCTTCGCAGCCGCCTTTCCGTGGAAGGCCAGATAGAGGCGCGGGTGAATGTGGCGCTTCCGCTTTGTGTCGCCATCATCGATATCGACGGATTCAAACAGGTGAACGACGATCATGGACACATGGTCGGCGATGAATTGCTGCTGGAATTTGCCACCGAACTGAAGTCGAGGTGCCGCTCCACTGACGTGGTTGGCCGCTGGGGAGGCGACGAGTTCATCATCCTGCTCGACTGCGGGATGCCCGTGGCCAGGGGGCGGGCCGACCGCATTCAGGAATGGGTCTGCGGAAACTACACTGTTCGCGGGAAGTCCGGCCCAATGAAGTTGAGAGTGGACGCCTCTTTTGGACTGGCGGAGCATCTGGAAGGCGAGACGATGAAGGAACTCCTCGCCCGCGCTGACGCCGAGATGTACAAGAATAAAAGCGCTTCTCGCGTAAGCAGTGATCAATCCTCGCAATGAACCTCGACGGGGATAGGGCTGCTCCGATACGCCATGCAGCATGCACACCTCGTATCACAAAACGCGCCAATTTCATCTTGTTATCAGCGTTGGCAGCCACCCGTCAGTTCTCTTCGATGGTTGAACCCTGCATCTTAATCTATTAGAGACGTTCCAGGAAAACATTGATCGGAATTACAGATGGGCTCTAAAAATATCATCAATACAATCAAGCATTCGCTGCGGGCAAAGTTGAGGTTTCAACACGCCATGATCTACACGCGATCCACAGTTTGCGGGCCCGCTGTTTTCGCAATGGGATAAGTCTGTATTTCCAGATCGATACTGGCGATCTCCGTGCCGCAATCTCGTTGAAGACTATGCGTGCATTGGCAGAGCTGGGTGAATTGTGCGTGCCCGCTTCGTCCGAGTTCCACCCCGGAAGAGGTCAAAAGGATATAAATATCTACGCATGCTTGCCGCTCGAACTCGAAAAACATATTCACTACGCCAGCATTGTCGGCGCCGCGAACCAGCACCCAGCCACCGCGACCGAGAATTGCGCTCGTGAGGGTTTGCATCAGTCGCTCCGGCTCTTCCCTGCAGATGGCCTTCATCTCCATCGCCCAGCCGGCAGTTACCTTTTTCCCCACATCGCAGTTGTTCACACTTATCCTCGCAATCAACCTATCGGCGCACGACAGAAGTTTGTCTACCCGAAAACCCATTAGACAGTAGCTACATAGGACCACTGCACAGCATGCGGTAAGCCTCATTGATCTGAGCCATTTGATCATTGGCAAGCCGACGAACCCCTTCAGTTCTGTGTTCGAGCCGGTCGGGATGAATCTGGTTGACCACGCGCCGGTAGGCAGCTTTGATCTGCCTACGCGTGCTGGTTGCGGCCACTCCCAGGAGCTGACAAGCACGAAGTTGGGACATCGGATGGATTGGTCCTTGACTGCCGTCACTCTCTGCCGTGAAAGGCGTCCATTCCTGCAAAGCCTGGAACTGCGGGGGAGACTCTTCAAAGGAATGCTGCGACCAGCCAGTGCTAAAACGTCCTGTCTTCGCATCGGCGCTTGACGATGTGGCGAATTCCGGGCTTAACTCGCATTGCTGCACGGCAGACTGGGTTCCAAGGCTGTCCAGTTTGGGGAACACGCGGCGTTGACGCTCGCGACCTGTCCGCACTTGCCGTCTCTTCTGCCAGTTCTCGACCGCCGCAGGCACTCCTCGTGTCCAGCTTTCCACAAAGAAGAGGGTGTCGGGCTCGGCATCGTCGCCCAGGAGCCGCTGAATGTCGTTGACGAATTCCCAGTTATTCTCCGGCCGATTTGACTCGATCGCCGGTATTGCTTCCTGGCTTTCGCGTGTCGTTGAGCCAGGGCCGCGGTCAACATGGAATTGGCTTTTCATTTCTTACCTCAGTATGCGGTCGCACCGAAACGCTTAGACAGAGCCGCTGAGACCGTGCTCCGCGAGTCCCGATGTAATTCATTCATCGACAGGTGGGCGTGTTTGTTCTACGCGGAGCCGAAAACTGAAACATTGGCTACGTTGGCCGGATCAATCGCAACTTGAGGCGTTTATGCGCTTAGTACGACATGATTCCTGGATAGAGGATGGACTCACATGGCTGGCACTGGCGACTCGATGACAATCTCTCGCTAGAAAGCGAGTCCATCTTTGCAGCTTAACCGTACTCAGTAGTCGACGCTCACCGCCCAGCTTTCCGCACGCAACAAGTGCTGCTTGCAGGAAGTTCAGCATTGATGGCGGGCTTGGTGGTGCCCTTCCAGACAACTGATCGATTCGCAAACTGATCGCGTTTCGGTTGCATCCCCACCACCAGTTAGAGATAAGTTCGGAAGAACCTGAATTGAAATCACTTCACAACCGATAACAATGTGATTAGGGATCACCGCCTAACGAGCAGGAGATGCGCCCGTTTGGTCAAGGAGCGCGATAATGTCCGATATCACACCTGTATTGCAATCTCCCGAAGGTTCGCAAAAGAGCCAGAGAACAGCCCTCAGTGTCGAAGCGCTGGTTCAATCGTTCCTGGACAACCTTCTCTTCGTGCAAGGTAGGTCTCGCGAGCGAGCAACAGTGAACGATCTCTATATGGCTCTTGCACATACTGTCCGGGATCACCTCGTAGAGCGTTGGATTTCCACTGTGAAGAACTATCAGGCGCAGGATGTGCGTGTGGTCTGCTACTTGTCGGCGGAGTTTCTGACAGGACCGCATCTGGCCAACAATTTGGTCAACCTTGGGATTTACAACGAAGCTGAGTTGGCCATGCAGCAACTGGGAATCGACTTGAATGTCCTAATCGAACAAGAAGAAGAGCCTGGGCTGGGCAATGGCGGCTTGGGACGTCTGGCATCTTGTTTCATGGATTCGCTGGCAACTCTGGATATTCCTGCAATCGGCTACGGGATTCGATACGAGTACGGGATATTCGATCAGAAGATTCAGGATGGATGGCAGGTTGAGGCAACAGACAAGTGGCTCAAACTTGGGAATCCCTGGTCGCTGGAACGGCCAGAAGACGCCTTCGATGTGAAACTCGGCGGCCGCACGGAATCGCACATCGACGCCAGCGGACGCCAGCATGTACGTTGGATTCCGCAACGTGTGGTACGTGGCATTCCGAACGACACACCAATCCTTGGATATCGCACTAACACAGCCAATACCATGCGGCTTTGGTCGGCGCAGGCGGTCGAGTCTTTCGATTTCGAAACATTCAACAATGGAGACTTTGTTGGCGCTGTGGCCGACAAAGTTTCATCTGAGAACATCTCTAAGATCCTTTACCCAAATGATGAAGGAACTCAAGGCAAGCAGTTGCGCCTGGCTCAGCAGTTCTTCTTCGTTTCGTGCTCGCTGCAGCACATCTTGCAGATTCAGATCACACAGAACCGCCCGCTGACCGAGTTGCACCGCAAGTTTGCAATTCAGATGAACGACACGCATCCGGCGATTGCGGTAGCCGAGTTGATGCGGCTGCTTTTGGATGAACATTCGATCGAATGGGCCGTGGCGTGGCATGTCACTCAGAATACCCTTTCCTACACCAACCACACCCTGCTTCCGGAAGCTCTGGAACAGTGGCCACGAGGCCTCTTCGGCGCCTTGCTGCCTCGTCACTTGGAGATTATCGATGAGATTAACCGGCGCCATTTGGAAAGCGTACGCGCAAAATTCCCCGGTGATGAAGGGCTTGCAAAGAAGCTATCACTTATCAACGAAGACGGGGACAAATTCGTTCGCATGGCACATCTGGCTGCTCTTGGAAGTCACGCCATCAACGGAGTGGCTGAATTGCATACAGAATTGCTCAAGACCAATGTGCTGCAGGACTTTTACAAACTCACGCCTGAGAAATTCAGCAACAAGACGAATGGAGTTACGCCCCGCCGCTGGATGGTCCTGAGCAATCCGCGGCTTACCCAGTTGCTTACCGCACGGCTGGGAGCGGGATGGATTCGCGATCTTGACAAGCTCCGCCGTCTGGAAACGATGGTCGAGGACGAAGGGCTTCGCGGCGAATGGAGAGCCATCAAGCAACATAATAAGTTGCAGCTATCCGCGTACATTCATCAACATCTTGAGATTTCCACCGATCCTGATTCCATGTTCGACGTACTTGTAAAACGTCTTCATGAATACAAGCGGCAACACCTGCAGATTCTGCATATTCTGACGCTCTACAAGCGCATCCAGCATGATCCTGATCTCGATGTGCTTCCGAGAACATTCCTCTTCGGAGGAAAGGCCGCACCTGGTTATCACATGGCAAAACTCATAATTAAGTTGATTCATTCCATAGGTGAAGTTATCAACGCCGACCGGCTTGTAAGGGGAAGACTAAAAGTGGTGTTTCTGCCAGACTACAGCGTAAAGCTTGGCCAGAGAGTGTATCCCGCCGCTGACCTCTCCGAACAAATTTCGCTGGCCGGCAAGGAAGCCTCGGGAACAGGCAACATGAAGTTTGCCATGAACGGTGCACTCACGATCGGCACGCTGGATGGCGCCAACATTGAAATCCGCGAAGAAGTGGGCGAGGAGAATTTCTTTCTCTTCGGAATGACGGCCCATGAGGTTCAGCAGAAGAAGTCCGCAGGGTACAATCCCCGAATGTATTATGAAAGGAACGCAGAACTGAAGGAGGTTTTAGACGCCCTCGCAAGCGGGGAATTCTCTCACGGCGACAAATCGCTATTTCAGCCGCTCATTCAGTCCTTGCTGAACAACGACGAGTATATGTTGCTCTGCGATTACCAGTCCTATATCGACTGTCAGGACAGAGTGAGTCTCGCCTACAAGGACCAGGAGCAATGGACACGCATGTCCATGCTGAACGTCGCACGGAGCGGCAAGTTCTCCTCGGACCGATCCATCCGAGATTATTGCTCTGACATCTGGAAAGCCTGGCCGGTGAAGATCGAGCTATAGCATGTGTGCAATTGGAGCTTGGGGAGTCACGGTTGAGTTTCCGTGATAGCTGACGAAGGTCGTCTTGCCTACCAGCCTGCGTCCGATTCTTAGGATCTCTTTCCCGTAGGTGCAGATCTCTTCTTAATATCAGTCGTCGGATAGATGTTTGACCACGCGGGTGCGCTCGATGCAGCCTAAGTGGATTCTTGAAGGCGAAGCTGACCACGCAATGATTGGCGGCCCCGAAAGGCGCTTCAGTACCTTGATGAATGACCTCACTACCACACCAATTGATCCCCTTCGGCTCTGGGCCGCTCTGATTCAGTAGATGCCGGAACGAGCTGGGAAGCTATTGCAAAGACGCGTCAGCCCAAATCGCCGCTTCTGCATAGCACCGAATCATCTCGGCTTGGTTCAAGCCATAGGATTGCACGATCGCATCGCACTTCGCCCAATTGCCTTGCTCGTGGAATTCCACCCAGCGAAGCAAACTGCTATCGAGAGTTAACGCGCCCTTTAACGCTTCCTGAATCTGCACCTGCGATGTCAGCATCGGGGCCAGAGTTGCCATAGGGGTGCCAAGCATCGCAGGAAGCAAGCTGAACATGCCGAGCAGGTACTGCTCCGCTCGCTCCAGCGCGCAAGCTCCGGCGGCCAATTCGCAGAATCGGCCTCTAACAAGCGCCATCCGAAGAATCTCCGGAGAGCGTTCGGCGCTCAGCTCACTGGCTATGGCGAGCGACGCGACGCGGCGGATTGAATCGTCGCCGACTAGGCGAAGCGCCGAATGAATCGAGCGAACCTCATTGTATAAATGGTACTTAGCCGAGTTGACTATGCGCAGAAACCGGAAGACGAGTGACGTGTCCCGCTTCACAAGCTCGGTAAGCTGGCGCAGGTCCAGGGGGTCGTGCTGCAGAAGCCGCAGAATCTGGATATGAGATATATTATTGGCGGGGACTTTTCGGTTCTTCACAAGCTGCGGACGGTAAAAATAGTACCCCTGAAACAGAGTGAAACCTTCTGCGCATGCTTGCTTGTGTTCCTCTTGCGTCTCCACTTTCTCCGCCAGCAGCACAATCGGCGTGTCCCTCACTCGCTTGAAAAGCTCCTGCCGCGCCGCCGCGTTCGTTTGGATAAAATCCACTTTGATGTAATCGGTCAGCTCCACTAGCTGATCAAACTTAGCCTCCCAGACAAAGTCATCCAGGGCAATCCGGTAACCTTCCGCCTTCAGCTCGCGACAAGCAGCAATCAGCTCGTGAGTGGGTTCGAGCGTCTCCAGTATCTCCAGCACGGTCATTCTTGTTGGCAGAACCCTCACCATTCCCTCCACCAGCGACTCCATGGTGCAGTTCACAAATGCAGGCAGCCCAGCACTCAGCTTTTCCAGCCCAAAAACAACCGCATTGTCGAGCATCGTGCGAGTGGCCAAGTCGCCATCGCCGCGGAACACAGCCTCCGGGCCGGCCCGGAATAGCAATTCGTAGGCAAACACTTTGTTGCGCAGGTTCAGGATGGGTTGCCGCGCCAAATACCGCAGTGCATTTGCCGATTCGGGCTGCGCAACCTCGGGCAATGCGATTATTTCCGCCATACAAACACATCCATTTTCAGTTTCTTCTCGGTCTCCGCAATGCTTCAGGAAATGTCGATTATTCGGGCGATCCTGAGAACACTTTTCGACGTTGACCTACAAACTTCTTTTAGCGGGCTCACCGCCACTCCATTGCAGCCGTATGATCTGCTCCATCCGACAGCCGGCTCTGTGCCTGTATGGGTATCATCGATCCTTCACTTTATTCCGGAAGTCACGACTGAGTTCGATCTTTTTGCTCTCACCTCAACTCGGCGAAACTGCTCCGTTCCACACGCAAGGACGCAGGTGTCTGCAAGTCCGTACTAAATTCCAGAGTTCTCATGCTAGAGTGTCCAGCTTCGCATCGAGGTTGTTCTCCGCAGCCTGGGCACTTGACCCAGTCGCACTCGTTCCAGGCGGATCCGGAACAGAGGCAAAAAACGTCCCTGCAGCTTCTTCGATGCTCAGAGAGTAACTCTTGCCCGCCACGGTTGTTAGGTGGGGTGCAGAGAATACTGGCACCAAAACGTTGACTGCAGTATTCTGAACCTGGTTTAAAGTATTGGTTGCCTCGGGAGATGCTGCGTTGGAGGAGGATGAATCGGACGCCGACTGCGGATTCGCCGTGGAGAGCAATGAGATTGCGGGTTTGAATTGGCGTGACGGGGTGTCCCAAGTGATTGCAGATAGAGTTACCTTTGAAATCGTATCGTCAGGCATGATTCTCCAATCCACTTTTTGAAACAAATCTGTATCTACTCGTTTATCGGCACGTCTTCCTCATATGTTCAGTCAACCTTTGTCGATTCGCTGGTGCCGCAGCCTCTAGTCAGTCCGCAAGCACCTATGCCTTTTCGCATTTTCTCGATTTCGCCGAATCGCACTCTGATGCGGCGGTCCGGCGAGTGGTCAGCTTCAGCGCAATCAGTTCCATCGATAGAAGGCTCACAAACAGCCCGGGGCGTGGACAAGTACCCCGGACAGTCAGCCGGGTTTGAAATCCGGCCTCTCGTCCAACGGGCGAAGCGGACAAGAACAAGACTGCCCGCTGCAAGGAGCTCCTCATCCTTTCGTGGAGAGGACCGTGACCCAGAAATGGCCATCAGCACATTGAAAGGCTATGCGTTCCAAAACCTGGGACCCGCAGATCCGCATGTCATAGTCGCGGCCTTCCATGACGGTTGGCATGGAAAGGCTGACTCCTGTCGTCATCCCGCACTTCATGTTTCCCCCGATCATGTTGGCCAGTTCACCCAGCACGTCGCGCACGTCGTCGTCAACTATGGCGGGCGGATCCATAGAGAGAATCCGGCCGGCGAACTGGCAGGCTTGCCGAGGATTGCAATCGAACAACACTGCTCCATTCCATTCGCCTGTCAGGTAAACAGTCGAGGTGAGCCTATCCCCGGAAGGATTCCAAGGTGCGTCGCTGGGAGACACTTCAAGGTCCATCATTGTTGTGAACACGGACTCCACTATTTGCGCGAGTAATTCGACACTTACTTCAGTTTGCATAAGTTTCCTTTCACCGGGCAACGTAGATTGTTATGTTTCCTATTGTCTGTCGGTCAAACCACTCATCGAGACCGAAGGCTGACTCGGCACCACCGAGGAGCAGCCAACCGCCGCGAAACAACGTACTGTGGAGCTCCTTCATGATGCTCCGCTTTGTTTCGTTGTCAAAATAGATCATGACATTTCGGCAGAACACAAGATCGAAGGGCCCGAGGGTCCGCATACTCTTGCGCAAATCAATCGTTTCAAAGCGAGCCATCTTACGCACCGAATCGTTCAACTGCCAGTTCAGACCGGTTCGCTGAAAATACTTAATCAGCATAGCTGTCGGCAGTCCCCGGTTCACCTCGATTTGCTGGTAATTGCCGGATTGGGCACGCTCGACGACCTTCGAGGAAAAGTCGGTACCAAGAATTTGAACGTCCCAGTCCTTCAGACCATTTTCCAAAAGCATCATCGCCAGACTGTATGCTTCCTGCCCGGTGGATGACGCGGCCGACCAGAAGCGGAGCTTTCTGGTAGTCTGCCGCTCTTCCTTCAGTTTCGGCAACAAGACCGTTCGTATGGCTTCATACTGCGCGGGATCGCGATAGAAGTACGTCTCGTTGGTTGTCATTGCCTCCACAACCTGGTGGCTGATTTCCGGATTGCGCTTGGAAACGATGAGTTCGCACAAGGCGTTGATGGAGCCAAGACTGAATTGCTTGACGATAGGCGCAAGACGGCTCTCAAAGAGGTAGCTCTTGTTACTTTCAAGCACAATCCCAACCTGGGAGTACACGTGCGCCTGAAGAAACTTATAGTTCTCCGGGAGTATCTCGGTTATCAGTGCTTGGCTTGCCATAAAGTTTTCCTAATTCCTGCCCGCGATGCGAAGAATCTCGGGCACCACTTCATTGAGCGGTAACACGCGGTCTGCAAGACCCGCATTTACTATGGCTCCAGGCATCCCCCACACGACGCTGGACGCCTCATCTTGCGCAAGGATGTTTGCACTTTGCGCCTTGAGAATCTCTACACCACGCAGGCCGTCCTGGCCCATACCGGTTAATATGACTGCCAGGGCCGCGCCGCCGTACACCTCAGCGGTGGAAGCGAATAACGCGTCGACCGCGGGACGGCACGAGTTCTGCCGAGCAGACTGATCCAAGAAGACATGAACACCATCTCCATTGGAGGCTAACTTCATGTGAAAATCTCCGGGCGCAATCAGAATCTTGCCCGGCTCAACCATCCCACCTTGGGCTGCTTCCGCTACCGGTAAGTGACAAGTGGAATTGAGACGCTCAGCCAGCAACCGGGTGAATAAGGGCGGCATATGCTGCACGATAAGAATCGGCAGCGGAAATCCGGCAGGAAAACTCGGCAGGATTGCGCCTAGAGCGGTTGGTCCGCCTGTAGAGACTCCAATCACGACCACCTTAGGCCGCACCTTCTTACCCTGCGGTACTGGCGCGCTTTGCCTTGCCGGCTGCGCCATTGGCACATGTGCAGTCACTTGCTGGGCTGCGGGCCGAGCTTGTTGAGGCGCGTTGAAGAACTGTTTGATTTTCGGGATCATCTCTTCCCGCAAGCGCGCCATTGAGCGGTCGAGAGAGCCCTCGTTTGAGACCTTTGCCACGTAATCGTCGGCCCCGAGAGTCAAGGCCTCCATGGTTATCTCGGCTCCACGCTCGGTGAGCGTGCTGAACATGATAACCCGCAGTTGAGGGAATTCGCGGCGAACACGCCGCAACATCTCCAGGCCATCCATGTCCGGCATCTCGATATCCAACGTGATGACGTCTGGATTGAACTGCGGAATCCGCTGCAGACCGATCGCGCCATTCGAGGCAGTTCCAACCACCTCGATGAGTGGATCCTGCTCGAGCGCCTGAGTGACCAGCCGCCGAATGACCACTGAGTCGTCCACAATCATTACTCGAATTCGCTCGCCGGGCTGAAGAAAGCGCTGGTTCTTCGTGGGCATGATTACACCCCTGCCAAGGGAGAAATCCCAACAAGCTCCAGCTTTTCCACGAGGATGTCTTTTGTGAATGGCTTCATGACGTACTCGTTGGCCCCCGCCTCCATGGCGGCTGTCATCTGACCTATTTCGGTCTCTGTGGTGACCATAAGTACCTTCATCGAGGCAAACTCAGGGTTTTGTCGTAGGCTTTTCACCAGTTCCAGGCCATTCATTTCAGGCATGTTCCAGTCTGCCAGGACCAAACTCACTGCTGTTTTCTCTTTATCGAGCACCTTTAAAGCCTCTAGGCCGTTTCCCGCCTCGCAGACCTCGTATCCGAGATCAATCAAGATCCTCTTGATAATCATGCGGATAGTTTTGGAATCATCGACAACCAATGCTTTGCTCATCATTCATCTTCCTTTGCGATTTGAAGGGTGACCCAGCGGCTGGTAACCCAGCCGCCGGCTGTGATCCGTACAGTTAGTTCGGTCAGAAGGTGAACTTTGCTACTGAAGCCTGAAGCCGTGATGCCATCTGACTCAACTCCGACGACGCGGTCTTGGTATCGTTCGCTCCCTGCGTGGTGTTCTTCGCCGAAGTTGCGACGCCGGCGATGTTCTTGGAAATATCGTTGACCCCTTGAGCTGCTTCGGCCACGCTGCGGCCAATCTCGTTGGTTGTCACCGTCTGTTCTTCCACTGCCGAGGCGATGCTGTTGGAGATATCGTTGATCTGGTTGATGATTGCGCCAATCTCCTCGATCGCCGTGACGGCGCCCTTGGTGACTCCCTGGATGGCCTCGATCTTCTGACTGATCTCCTCGGTCGCCTTGGCAGTCTGCTTGGCTAGTTCCTTGACCTCATTGGCCACAACCGCAAAGCCCTTGCCCGCTTCACCGGCGCGCGCGGCCTCGATGGTTGCATTCAGCGCGAGCAGGTTGGTCTGCTGCGCGATCGAGGTAATCACCTTGATCACGTTGCCGATCTCCTGACTGGATTCACCAAGCTTCTTCATGGTGTCATTGGTCGTTTGCGCCACTCCGACAGCATTCTTGGCCACCCGCGCCGAGTCGTTGGCGTTCTTCGAGATTTCGCGGATCGAGGCTTGCATTTGCTCTGAGGCCGAAGCCACCGAGGCGACATTCATCGAGACCTGTTCGCTGGCTGCGGAAACCACATTAGCCTGGACTGCTGTCTCTTCGGCGGTGCTCGCCATCACCTGGCTAACCGCCGTCAGCTCTTCAGAGGATGAAGCAAGCGAGCTAGCGTTCTCGGCCGTAGCCCTGAGCGGCCCAACGATCGCTTCGAGAGTCTGGTTGACGCCCTCGACGATCCTCCGGAAGTCACCCTGATGCTTGCTAGCGTCGGCGCGCTTGCCGACTCGGCCGTCAGCGGCTGCTTTGGCGAGCATGTCGGTGTCGGCAATCAGTGCCTTCAAGTTTTTGCGGACCTGTTCTATGGTGTCGTTGATGAACACCTTTTTGCCGGGGAATTTCTCCAGCGGGGCCTCAAAGTTGCCCTTGCCGAACTCGGCCACGCAAGCCATCGCTTTCTTTTTCACGGTGATATGCCCGGCAACCATATCGTTGACGCCCTGGGCGACCACTTTGTATGCGCCTTCAAACTTTTCCGCAGGAATGGTCACATCGATGTCGCCCTTATTGTGCTCTTCCGACATGTGTTTCATGTCGGTGATCAAGCCACTAAGCGAATCGATGCATCTATTCAGGTTGTCCTTGATATCGTTGTAGCCGCCGTTGTAGTTGGCGGTGATCTTCGGTGGAATCACACCTTTGGAAATCTTGTCGACATAATCTGCGGCCATGGTCAGCGGATCAACGACCGCGTCGAGAGTCTGATTCACTCCCTCGATAATCTTGCGGAACTCTCCGGAGTGCCGGCCCGCGTCCGCCCGCGTGTGGAGTTGGCCGCTGGCTGCCGCTTCGGCGAGCAATTCTGCATCTCGCGCCATTGCGTTCACGGAATCGACTGTGCGCTGATAACTCATTGCCAAAACGTCGAGGTTGGACTTGGCTTGGATAGTTACACTCATGTCACCTACGGCCATCTTCTCCAGCCCTTTGGACACACCGAGAATATACCCCGACATAGCGCGGAAAGACTCAGCCAGCGCTCCTACTTCGTCGCCCGCACGATAGTCAATCTTCTGATTCACGTCGCCCTGTGAGATCTTCTTCGCAATCTCGGCGATGAGACCGAGAGGCTTTGAGATGCTGCGTGCGATAAATACCCCGAGGCCCAGACCGGCCAGGATGCCCACCAAAGCAAAGGTGATGAGCAACGTCCGACTGCTTTTATATGTCTGGCCCTCTTCTTCATGATCCTTTTTGGCAATTTCTTCCTTGTGCGACCCCAGCTTTTCGAATAAGCCCTCAGTTACGTCCAACTTGGCCTTAAGGCCCCCAGCCGAAAGTATCCCAGACGGCATCTTTTCGATATACCGCTCTTTCAAGGTCATGGCAACGTCCAGGTCAGCGACGTCGCGACTCTCGTCCCACGCCTTCACCGCCTGCGCCAGCATCGCCAGACCGCTTTCGGTTACAATCGTCGTCTTGGCCTTTTCCAGATCCACGTCAACGCGCCGTTCGGACGCTTCCATGCTGGCCTTGTATTGTTCGGCCTCCTCACGAGAAGAGGATAGCTGCACGTTCTTGTTGTCTCTGTCGACTTGGACCAGGTCGATATTGGCTTGTTTGATATAAGCGAGGCCAACCGTTTCTCTTTCATACGTGATCGACGAGAGGTCGCTGATCTTGCCCATTCTTGCGATGCCCATATAACCGACAATGGCGGTAATAGCACCCACAACAAGGAATGCCGCGATAAGTCTGGTGCCGATCTTCATGTCATAGAACCATTTCATTGTCTTAGCTCCATTCAGGCGGTCGCAACTCCTTGCAAGCCTACCTGCCCATTCAGTTGCCCGGCTCCGCCATGCTCACACAAGCACCCTTCTGCGATATTCCCTAATCGAGCGGGGATTTCAGAGATGGGAACGCTTCTCGTTACAAGCAGATCGACAACTGTTTCACGGTGTACTCATCGGCACGTCGTGGAACCTTGTTCAACGCAAGAGTTTGCCAAGCTATCGAAGAGTAATGGCGCTAAGACAGCCGCCTTCAAGAGCGGGCGCAGGATCGGGATAAATGATAGGTTCAACCTGCACAGGCAAGAAAGACACGCGGAGGCGGTTGCGAGAGGAAGATACTTACTCACCTTGTGAGTACCGTGCAGCCCGCCCCTAGGACATTTGCTTGCAGAAGCGCGATACATTCCGCCACACCTACATTGGCGCTGTGGGACTTAGGAGGAATCACACCGCCGCTTTCGATCAAGGCGTCCAGCGCTTCGGTCATGGCCTGCTGCGCCGCAAAGAGCAATGGTGTTGAGTATTGAACCAGTCTCACGCCCAGCTCCTTCAATTCAGCAATCGAGAGCCGCGGGCTTTTGCCTCCGGCGATCTGGTTGAAGAGAAGAGGCTTGTCAGTGTACCTCCGGACTCGTTGCAAGGTTTCAATAGAGTCAATGCCGTCCACCATCAATACATCTGTATCCGTTTCCGATATCGCTTCTACGCGCCGGTAGATTTCCTCCCCGGAAGCGTCGGTACGTGCCAGCACGCAGATGCTCTCGCGATCGCCTACCACCGCGCTCAATTTTTCAATGTAAGCCGGAAGCGGGAGCAACTGCTTGCCATCAACGTGTCCGCAGCGCCGTGGCCTGGCCTGGTCCTCCAGCATGACCATGGCAACTCCCATTCGCTCAAGTTGCTTGGTGACGTGCCGGGCAACATGAACGTCCACGTAGCCGTCATCAATATCGACTAATAGCTTGTGCTCCGGCAGTATCTGCCTTATTCTCCACGCAGCTGCGACCATATCGTTCCATGAGATATAGCCAACATCCGGAAGTCCGTAAAACCCAGCGGCAAACCCGAAACCGGAAAGGAAGAGATTTGAGGAATAAGGTGCGGCAACGCTTGCAGAGAAGCAGTCGTATACCCCAAGAAAGGGCTCAATGACACTAGTGCCGGCCAATTCATCACGCAATAACTGTCCAGGTTGCTTCATGCCGATGGTCTCCATTTCGCGAGGGCCAGCCATACTCTGCCCGCTATCTATCGTTCCCGATGCTGTCGCCGCCAAGGGCTTTAGAAAATGCGTTTTTCCTGGTTCACAAGAGTCTTTAAATCGAATTCCAGGCCTGCGTTGATTCCCTGTTGGGCATTGTTCAATACCCTCCCACCTACTTCGTGGGTGAAGAAACCGAATGCGGTCGTGTAGGAATTGATTTTGCAAGACGCACGTACAAATGGCCGCTTGCCCTGCCCAAAGGCATCCCCGTTCAGGCCAAAGCCGACCGCGTGAAAGAAGCGGCTGCCGGTTTCAGCGGTATTGTCCTTATCGATCGATGCAAACCCGAGGTCGCCGCTCAGACGCGTTCCCAGCTTTTTCTGGGCGGTTACCGAGAAGCCGGCGCCCCCGCCGACTTCAAGCCCTTGCAAATTCACGCTGTTCATGCGCTCATACGCTTCGAGGCGGAAACTGTCGGCGACCTTGACCTCCTTGGCCGCGATCAGCGCTGCTCCGCGCAGCGTGTTGGTGCCGATCAGCCAGACGTACTCGCCGGAGACGCCGATCCGCGAATTGATTCTTTTATCCGCAAACACCTGGTGGTAGTTGGACTTCTTCAGGTCCGACCCACGATCCAACAGATTGGCGGTGCCATAACTTCCAAAAAACGCGTTTGTAAAGCCGATCTGATCGAAGAACAAATGCTTCGCGTCACGAATGCGAATTCTCTCGCCCGAAAGGTAGCCATCGTCATCGAATGTGGTGATCTCGGTTCCCAGGCCGCGCTCGATGCCGAACGATCCGAACTCGACGGTGATGGCCTTTAGTGGGGAGGCGCTGAAGTAAAGCTCGCGCAAGTAGAACTGCCAGCCATTGGACTGAACCTGATGAATAACGGCTAGTCCGGCCGGATCCGCGGCTATCGCCAGGGTGCGTTCCTGAAGTTCGGCCGCGTTATAGCTGGGAAGCAGCAGGGCCGTGTCCTTCACCCGTTCGCTGAAGCCCTCTCCAGCGTAGTCCGCATAGGCCCAGTTGAAGAAGTGCCCCGACGAAGCACGGAAGCCGATTGTGTATCTCGCTTCAGGGTCGAGATTGATTCTGCCTTGAATGAGGGAGCGCTGCTGGCCGTCATCGAAGTAAACGAATCCACCCTGGTTAAAGCTGCGACGGAATCGCTGCGACTCGGACATGGTACTTAGATTCAGCCATCGACCGGCTGCGTCTTCCGATGCGGGGGTCTTGGCGGGTGCACTAGCACGCGGCGTCACTGCCGTCAACGAAGATGCTGCCAGGCCTGCCGGTGCGCTGGGCAAGGCATTGCTTGCGACCGGTTGCTGGGCTAAGAGCATGGTGGGCATTGCAAAACCAATGCAGGCGGCAGAGGCCCGTAAGAGAAACAAGGCATTTTTCATGAGTGGCCGTCCTTAGGCTACGAGTGAGCTAGGAGCGGGCCATCTAGAGCCCACGATTGTCTCCTGCATCCCCTGTATCGGCATAACATATCAACCGTTTCAAATGATCCATCTGAGATTAGCGGCTAGAATGCGAAAACAGCGGCTGCGTTGCCAATACCACAGCAAAGCAGCCGCCTGTTCATTGCAATCCGTTCACTGCGAGACTTTAGTCTTTCGCCTTTGAATGAAAGATCAGCTTCTTTACATCGACCACGAACCCAGCGGTGAGATACTGTGCGTTCCAGATGTCGATGGGCTCCCCTTGAACCACTCTGTTTGTGTCGAAGATGCGATTGTAGTTGCCCACAAGGCTCAGGTACTTTGTTACTGGAATAGTCGGGCGAACGAAGTATCTCTTGCCAACTCCGTACTGGTCGCCGTTGACCGTGAGTCCCAGCTCAAGGGCCTGCACGTTCAGCCCCAAGTTGGAGATGTACATCATGTCGATATCAGCGATTCCGGCTTCTAGAGAGAGTCTGTTCTTGAAACTGCGGCTGAGTGTCACGGTGTATCCCTTGCCGGTTGGGAACGTGACCCCTGTCGAAATCAGTCCCGAGTTGATTCGCTGGTAAGACTCAAAGCGCACTGTATCGAGCACTTTGCTTTCATGCACATCTGCAAAGATGCCCTCCCGTAGAGTCTTGAGAGGAAATGTCGCGGGTGCGAAAGCTGGCATTTCAGGCCTGCTGTAGGTATAGTCCGCAGAAGCGGCAATCCTCTTGCCGAAGTCTTTTTTGCCCAGGACCTGCCAGTAGTTTGAAATGGAGAGCCTCTGACCGCGCGCGAAGAAGTTAGGGGTATAGAGGTCTCCCAGGTACGCACGAGTGTACGATACCTCGCTGAGCCATACCTTATCTGGACGTTTCACCGTGAGCCGCTCGCCGGAAATGTATCCGTCGTCGTCATAGCTTGTGGCCTCTGTATTGACGCCGTGGTTGATAGCAAGTCCACCGAATTGGAACTCTATGCCGTGAATCGGTTCTGCCGCTAGAAAGGCCTGGCGAAGATAGACTGCACCGCCGCCGGAGTTGTAGAAGCCTGCCGGATAGGGAAGAACATTCATCACGTAGAGTTGATAGGGCGTCATTTTCGCTTCAACTTTATTGATGAACTGGTGTTGTCCGCCGCCGATGAAGTCGGCATAAGACCAGTTGAAGTAGCGCCCGCTGGACAAATGGAAGCCGATCCCGTAGCGCCCTTTCTCATCAAACTTGAACTTCCCGTTTGCAATCAGGTGCTGCTGACCCTGGCTGAATCCGTGAGCTCCATTTGCGTCGAATACGCTGCGATAGCGTGCGCCGTAGTTGAAGGTGTTGAGGTCGAGCCAGCGGTCGGATTTGGCCTCCCACACGGATGTCTTGGCAGGTGCGCTCGCGCGCGGCGTCACTACCGTCAAAGAGGGCGTAGCCGCGACTACCGGCGCGCTGGGCAAGACGTTGCTGGCGGTTAGCTCCTGGGCTAGGAGCATCGTGGGAATTGCGAGACCAATGCAGGCGGCAGAGGCCCGAAGAAGAGACAAAGCAATTTTCATGAGTGGCCGTCCTTAGGCTACGAGTGAGCTAGGAGCGGGGCCAACTAAACCCTGGGGATTTTCTCCTGCGTCTTCTATATCGGCATAACCTGTCAACCGTTTCAACTGAGCTATCTGGGATTGAGCGCCTTGTTTCTCGCGTCGTCAACGGAGTTATTGCGATTGCACAACACTCATGCCGTTAATGCCCACGCGCAACTTCGCCCCGGCGGTCTAGCTGCCGGGGCGGAGGTACGCATTTGCGGGCGTTCTCAGAAAATGCGCTTTCCTGTGTTCGCGAGTGCCTTCAGGTCGAAGGTAAGTCCGCCGGTCAAGCCTTGCTCGTTCAGAGTCAGCACCTCTGGACCTACGGCATGGGTGTAGAAACCGAAAGCTGTAATCACAGGGTTGACCTTGTAGGAGGCATGGATAAACGGGTGCCTGCCCAAGCCGTATTGATCGCCGTTGAGGGCGAAGCCTACCGCATGAAAGAACCGGTCCCCGAAGTAAACGCTGTAATCCTTGTCAATATCCGCGTAGCCGATATCGCCGCTCAGGCGCTTGAAAACGGTCTTCTGGAGCGCGACGGCATAGCCCGCGCCGCCCTTCACATTCAGGCCCTGCAGGTTCACCGTGTTCAGACGTTCATAGGATTCAAAACGCAGATTGTCGACGACCTTGGTCTCCGGGACTTGAACGGTAACGGCCTGGCGAAGTGTGTCGGTGTTGTTGAGCCAGTTGTACTCACCCGAGAAAGCAATCCGCTCGTTGAATTGCTTCTTGACGAAGACCTGACGATAGTTGGACTGCTTGAAAGCTGCGCCGCGGTCGAACATGCTCGGTGTATCCACGTTACCGAAAAAAGCGGTGGTGAAACCGACCTGGTCGAAGAAGAGGTGTTTTGGATTGCGAACGATGATGCGCTCGCCATCGAGATAGCCGTCGTCGTCGAAAGTCGTTGCTTCGGTAGCCACGCCACGCTCGATGCCGAAGGAACCGAATTCGACGGTCAGGGCCTTCGCGGGACTGGCGCTGAAGTAGAGTTCACGGACGTAAAGCCCCCAGCCTGTCGAAGGGTTAGCGAGTAGCGCCTTACCGGCCGGGTCGACAGCTACAGCCAGAGCCCGCTCTGCCGCATAGGGGCTTCCCACGAAACTTTTTCCAAGATCGCCTTCGTTCACGCGTTGGGCTTCGCTTTTGCCCGCGAAGTCACTGTACGCCCAGTTAAAGTAGTGCCCCGTGGAACCACGGAAGCCGACAGAGTAACGGTCGCCGGCATCCAGTTTGATGCGTCCCTGGATGAACGAGCGTTCCTGACCACCGTCAAAAAGGTGCGCACCGCCAAAGTTAAATTCGCTCCGAAACCGCTCACTGTGCGAGAAAGCCTGGAGGTCGAGCCAGCGATCAGTCAGCGGCTTTGATTCGCTTGCTGCGGGTGCGGCTGATATCGTGCTCACCACGGGTGTAGCGTGCGTGGCGCCCGCATCAACCGGAGTGACGGCGCGAAGTACCGGTTGCTGGGCTAAAAGCATCGTGGGAATTGCGATACCAATGCAGGCGGCCGTGACCCGCAAAACTGAGGAGATGTTTTTCATGTCGGGGTTTCCTTTGGGTAACTTTGAGCTAGGAGGGGGGCTTTTTGGAACCCGAGATTATCTCCCGCAAACTCCACATCGGCATAACAATGTATTGGTTTCAAAGTAACTGCATGACGATAAGAGTTACTGCCCTTGTGGACATCAGTCGATTAGTTGAATGGTCCAACCATCTACACCGATGCATTTCATTCCTATATGCGCTTCCGCCCCGGCACTCTGCCTGCCGGAGCGGAGGTGTGGTTTTGAAATCGCGCTTAGAAGAGGCGCTTTTCCTTGTTAATCAGTTTCTTCAAGTCGAAATTGATTCCTGCGTTATACCCCTGATTGAAATTGACATACTCGGCTACCGTGGTTGGGGGGCTGACCCATGAAGTCAGGTGGGTATAAAACCCGAAGGCCGTGACCCCGTCGTAGAGTTCGAGATTCGCTTTGGCGAACGCCCGCTTGCCATTCGTATAGGAGTCTCCATTCCACCCCATGCCAACGACGCACAGATAGATGCTGCCGCTGTAAACCGCGTAATACCTGTCAACAGAGTCGTATCCGACGCCTAAGTCCAGCCGCTTGAAAAGCTTTTTGCTTCCAGAAACAGCGAATCCGGATGCGCCCTGGAAAGTGGAACCGGAAATGGTAGAGGAGTTCGTACGTTGATAAAGCTCAACTAAGACCGAGTCAATCACCTTCGATTCCGGGACCTTAATCGCCCCTGCTTCACGCCAGGTGTGCGTGCCGCGAATCTCGGTAAAATCCGTCGAAGCTACAAAATGTTTGCCGAGCTTCTTCTCGACGAGATACTGCTGATAGTTCGAACGGGTCAAATCGTTCCCGCGGGCGAGGAAGTTCGGAGTCAGGGAGCTGCCAATGTACGCCCAGGTAGCGCCGACCCTATCAAAGTAAAGGTGCTTTGGATCCTGGACCCGGACACGCTCGCCGGAAATGTAGCCGTCGTCGTCGAACGATGTGATCTCGCTGTTCTGGCCGTGATCGATTGGCAAGGAACCGAACTCAAAGGTTACCTGCTTCACTGGGGTGGCACTTGCATACAACTGGCGGAAGTAGAAGTATCCCCCGCGGGTTGGATAACCTAGCTTGTACACGGCGCCGTCTGGGTCGAGCACAAGAGCTGATGCGATTGCCGCAGCAAGGGCCGGCGAGTGGTATGGCCGCGCAGCAACGACGGCTTGGGAATATTCGCCGCCGATCCAATCTGCATACGCCCAATTAAAATAACGACCGGAAGAGGCGTGGAAGTTAATGGAGTAACGTCCCTCAGAGTCCAACTTGACTCTGCCGTCTGCAATGTAACGGTCCTGTCCGAACTGATACAGGTGCCGTCCCTCAGTCGTAACGGTATTCCGGTAGCGGCCCGCCCAGGAGAGCGTATTGAGATCGAGCCAGCGATCAGTCAGCGGCTTCGATTCGTTTGCTGAGGGCGCGGCAGGTATCGTGCTCACCACGGGTGTAGTGACCGTGACGCTTGCATCGACCGGAGTGACGGCGCGGAGCGCCGGCTGTTGGGCAATGAGCATCGTGGGAATTGCAAAACCAATGCAGGCGGCCGTGACCCGCAAGAGCGAGGAGATGTTTTTCATGTCTAGGTTTTCCTTTGATTAAGGTTGAGCTAGGAGGGGGGGGGCTTCTTGGAACCCGAGATTATCTCCCGCAGACTCCATATCGGCATAACATTGCATGAGTTTTAAAGTATCTATATAACGATGAAAGTTGCAGTCCCTGCGGACATGAATCGATTCTATGAGGGGCCAGAGCATCTATTCCGTTGCTCTCCATGCCCATACGCAACTCTGCCTTCGGTGGTTTCACTAACAAAACTAATGTAAGAAGCGTAGTTGTTGGTTTTCCTGATATCGTTAGTTATCACCGTAGTTATAATGACTTAATAACTACTTCGAGCGTGTTTCATAAATAACCGCCATATTCAGTTGCTATTCCTCAGGGGTTAACACCCTCCGCTTTTCTGGCCTTTTCGGCACGATTGAAGTCGTGCCCTGACACAAAAGGGGATTTATGAAACAAGCTCCAGTCCGGCTCGCGCAATCGGAGCGAAACCAGAGTTGATGCGGCCTGTTAATGTTTGTGCTGGGTCGCCGCTCCCTGTTGGTCGCGTCGGCTTGAGTACAGTGGTTTCTGGATATAGTGACTCTGGTTTCGCTATAGCCTTCGCAATTCCGCTCCCGCTTTTTGGCTGCAGCCGGTGTGAATTTTGCTCTCCCGGCCGCTGCAAGCTGGCCTGCTGTTTTGGCCCGGCCTTCAACCTCGTCTTCCACTCTGCTAAGTCTATTTTGCGGCCCTTTTTTTGCTTCGGCTTTTTGTCGGACTTTGCGAGAGTGCCGGTTTCGTCGAGTCCTGGGTACCAGCGCCCAAAATCGATGAGACAGGACCCTCATCGCCAAGTGTCTCTTCCTGATATGCCAAATCCAGCCTTTCGTTCCGGCAGGAAAGGCTGCTCTCCACATCGACCGCCTTCTCAGTGTCAAGGATCAGCAGCAGCCGGTCCTCTAGCTTATAGACGCCGCGGATAAGCTCTCTTGCCGCAATATCAAGATTCTGAGGAGGCCGTTCATAAGTGGCTGAGTCCATATCCAGCACGTCTCCGATCTCGTCAACCAGCAAGCTCACAGCCCCGTCCATGGTGCGGACCACAATATTCATCGGCGCCTGGTCTCCTGCGCGTTGTGGCAATCTCAGCCGCCGCCGCATATCAATGGCAGTGACGATCTGGCCGCGGAGGTTAATCAACCCTTCAATGACATGAGGAGCTTGCGGCACGGAGGTCATCTGCTGGGGGCGCAGCACTTCCTGGACGTGAAGAACATCTACGCCGAAGAAAAGGTCTTCCACGAAAAACGTTGAAAACTGTCCACTTGTCTGCGCCACTTCGGATTTCGCTGTCGTGGTTTCGATTGCCATTGGCTATCCCTTCTCTCCAACACATTCAGGTGTCAATTCCGCCTGGGCTGCCGCTGATAAAAGCCGAGCTACCGCATCAAGAATTGCAACTGAGTCAGACTTCGATTGACAGTCCTGAAAACCCGCCGTCCGAATGGCTGATGCCAGGACATGGTCTGTCGAGTCAGCCACCGCCATGACTGGGATCTTTTCCCACTCCGGTCTGTTAAGAACTGCCGCGAGCAATGCGGAACTGCCATGGGGAGGAAGATCCAGCGCCGCTACGACCACGTCGACCGGTTCCTTCTCCAGCCAGCGAATGGCATCGTCCAAACACCCGGCCTCAAGGACCACATAGCCCACCATATCCAAACTGCTTCGGAGCATGCCCCTCGAGAACGCAGAAGCATCGGCGACTAGAATCTTCTTGCTGCTCCTTAGCCCATCCGTGTTTTTCTCCCAGTATCCCTCGCACGCGTGAATAACCCCGTTAAGATCGAGGAAATCAGTAACACGCTTGCCCACGACCGCCGAGCCGAGAATGCATTTGCGATCCGACTTCTTTCGCACGGTGGCCGTCTCTTCGACCACATCCACAATCTCATCAACCACCATGCCTATACTGCGGTCGCCGTCGTTGAAAACAATCACCTGCACCGGACCAGACGCCTGGCCATCGTCATGAGCGCCGGGTTCCAGCACATCCCTGAGAGACACCAGAGGAAGTATGCGGCTCCGATACTGCACAACTTGGCCCCCGCCTGCGTGTTCGATGACCGACTGCGGAAACTCCTCGAGTCTTGCGACGAGAGAGAGTGGAACAGCCAAGCGATCGAATGAACCTGCGCGGAATAGAAGCAATCGCTGCTGCTCCAACTCCAATTGCGTTTTTTGTTTGTCTACAACGCGCGTTTGCTCACGTGACTCGCCAAACACGCCGGAACGCTGACCTATGCCTAGCACGTCGAGAATGAGGGCCACGCGGCCATCACCCATGATCGTCGCACCCGCATACAGAGTTAGCCCCTTCAGTTGCTTGCTTAGAGGTTTGACAACTATTTCCTGTGTGTCGTTGATGCCGTCCACAACAAGCCCAAACTGGCGGTCTTCCGCCTGCAGGACAACTATGTTGACTGCCTCAGACAGATCGGCCGACTTCAGCCCCAGTACTTGATTCAAGTAAGCAACGGGGAGCAGGCTTCCGCGCCGCCGGTACACTGGCGTTCCATGCACATGCTCGATGTGCTTCCCAACAGTATCTCCTTCAAGCCGGATCAGTTCGAGCAGACTAACTTGAGGAATCCCGAATCGTTCGCCGCCGCTGGTGATTACAAGACCGGGAATAATGGCCAACGTGAGTGGAATTCTGATCTTTACTGTTGAGCCTTCGCCGGGCTGGCTGAAAACATCAACGACACCACCGATCTTCTCGATGTGGGATTTCACCACATCCATGCCGACGCCGCGTCCAGAAATATTGGTAATCTTCTTGGCCATCGAGAATCCAGGCTCAAAAATTAGATTCATAGCCTCACGGTCACTCAGCTTTTCAGCCTGTTCAGGCCTGATGAGCCCGTTCTCTAACGCCTTCTGCTTGACACGCGCAACGTCAATCCCTGCCCCATCATCACTAATCTCGATATTCACCTGACCGCCTTCGTGAAAGGCGCGAAGGGTCAGTATTCCCTGGGGCGGTTTACCTGCGCTCAAGCGGACTTCTGGCAATTCAATGCCGTGGTCGCACGAGTTGCGGACCAGGTGCACCAGCGGGTCTTTGATGGCCTCAATGATTGTCCGGTCGAGTTCCGTTTCGGCCCCATCCATTTGTAACTGGATGTTTTTTCCCAGGGCGACAGCCATGTCCCGTACCACGCGAGGGAACTTGTTCCACACCACTCCGATGGGCTGCATGCGCGTTTTCATCACGCCTTCTTGCAACTCTGTGGTAATCAGGTTCAGCCGCTGCGAGGTCGCGTTCAGAGCGGCGTCCTCTCGCTCGGTGTTGAACTGGAGTATTTGGTTACGGGTAAGCACCAACTCCCCCACAAGATCCATGAGTTTATCGAGCAGCCCGACTCCGACCCGAATATTGGAATCCACTGCCGCAGAATGCCGTTCGACATCTTCCTCTCTCCGTCCTTCTTCCTTTCTCCTGTCTTCACCCTTGCGTCTGTCATCCACTTTTTCATTCACGGGTTGGATCGCTTCCTGAAGAGCCGGAGAATTCTCAACAACTGGAGGTTCCACCTTTAAGGAAGGCGCCTCTACCTGACCGGACGGCTCTGGACTTGACGGGGCTTCAGGTTCATCCTTCATTTCCGCCGCAACGCGCAAGCGCGCTGTTAGATCCTCAAAGGTAAGTGAGCCCTCCTTCCCGCAGGTCTCAATTGAGGCCAATACATTGCGAGTTGCGTCAACAGTCTCCAGAATCAGGGACACGAGGGCGGGAGTGAGCTTCCGCTTGCCGTCACGTAATTGGCTCAGCAGGCTCTCCGCCTTATGAGTGATTCCTTCCAAAGTTGAAAAAGACAGAAAGCCGCACGCTCCCTTGATCGTGTGAATCGTGCGGAAAATGTTTCCCAGAAGACCCGCGTCTTGTGGATGCTTCTCCAACTCAACCAGGTCCTGATCCAGGCGAGAGAGGTTTTCATGACTCTCGACCAGGAACTCTCGAATTGTCTCTTGATCTTCCAAACAAGTGTCGTCCATGATTCACTTCCTGTTCCCCTACGTCGCGTAAAGGCTCCGCCACGCTTTTTGAGGTTATTGCTGACGAATCGGTCCGAGCATGGTCTATCGGCATATCGAACGGATTGGTTCAAAGAACTGAAGCGCGTAATCCTGCTCGCTCGACTCTATTGAATTCAAGAGATTTAGACAGGTCTGTCCTCAGCCTTCCTTCCTGAGCGAACGACGTCAGTTTTGCACCGCATCCCGAGCATACTTGGCGAACAACCACAAACTCGCTAGGTGGAACTTTACGGTACTCTGCACAACTCACTCGGCTCAGCTCCGGCGCCAAGCAAGGAACGAGGCAGACACGCACTGATCCGGCCTGCACCATTTGTCATAGTACGGTTACAATTCAAGCGAACTGGACCAGTGCATTGGCATGGCTCAGGAGAGGAGCGGCCCTGCAGCCGAGTCGTCTGGCGCTAACAGAGTTGTCTGACATCTAATAAGTGGCCCATCTAATTTCAAGCACAAGCGATGATAATTTGATTTTTCTCTGACCGCTTCGATACATTGAGCCGATAGTGATCAAAGCGCAGTGGTATCCTCCACTGACTCTGCCGCCTATCGCGGCAAGATTTGTCTTTTGAGGCACTCTCATGGATATTCTTCTAGTGGACGACAGCAAGACGATGCGCATGATAATCCAGCGTGCGATCCGCCAAGCCGGCTATCGCACCCTTACCGTGGGCGAAGCGGAGAACCCTATTCAGGCTTTGGATAAGCTTCGAGCAGAACAGCCGAAGCTGATCCTTTCAGACTGGAATATGCCGGAGATGTCCGGGATCGATTTCCTGATGAAAGTAAGATCAGAGCAGAACATGGTCCCCTTCGGCTTCATCACCTCAGAGAACTCAACAAGTATGAAAGACCTCGCCATGAGTTCAGGAGCGACTTTTCTAATTGCCAAGCCTTTTAGTCCAGAGGATGTGCAAAATGCCTTGGCTCCGATTTTAGGAGGGTGTTAACCCATGTCAGAACCTACTCCATTTGGGCTTTCTCGGTGCTTTTCCCAGCTGGTCGGCCGTAAGGTGACATTTGTCCAAACCACCCTCACGCTGGACATGAAGGTCACGCAAATATACGGCATCTATACTCTTCTCCCTCACGAGACTGCGATTATCGTCAAGGCTGATCTTCCTTTGATGGGATCTTTTGGAGGAGCGCTTGTTGGACTTCCCGACCTGGCGGTGAAAGAACACCTTCGGCCGACACCAATTGAAGAACTTCTTCGCGACGCAATATGCGAGGTCCTGAACATTGTGGCCACCGCGCTCACTTCAGAAGGTCGAGCGGTTTTCACCAAGATGGTAACCGACCCAATCTACATTGACGGCGCTGCTGGCAATGTCTACAAAAAGCCAGACCACAGGAGCTATTTCAACGTCACAATCGAGGGTTATCAAGGTGGTAAATTCACCATCCTTTCCCAGGCCGTTCCGGCTAGTGCTGTAGCCCGCTAAAGGCCAGCAACCAAACGTTGTCTGTCCACGTGTCGCCTATCCCCATCCATCAAATATATCAATCGGCCTGCTGGCATTGCGTCAAGCGGATGCTGGCTTGCTTTCGCCTGAGAAGCGTTATCGCTGCGCGCGAAGTTCTTCGCCCCACGGCATCGGTACAATATTAAGGGGTCTTCGCGGGGGAACGATTCACATCAGCAACGACCACAATATCCACCCGCCGATTAGCCTTGCGGCCCTCGGAAGTATCGTTGCTGGAGTTCGGATGATATTGCCCATAGCCCGCAATCGAAATCCTGCCAGGATCAACTCCTGACTCATCAATCAGCATCATCGCCACCGCCATTGCTCGCGCGGTCGACAGGTCCCAATTTGAACTGAACGCTGCATTATGAATCGGCACGTTATCTGAATGTCCTTCCACCCTCATATCGAGACCGTACTGCGTCAACACTGCCGCAATCCGCTTAACCTTGTCTTCTGCTCCAGGCTGCAGCCTTGCTGCTCCGCTGTCAAAGAACCCTAGCTCATGAAGACTGATTACGAAGCCCTCTGGGGTCATGCGTATGCCAATCTCCTGGCGCTCAATCTCCTTGCCAAGCGCCTGGTTGAGTTTTCTATGCAATTCCGCGACGTCTATGCCTGAACCAGCCGGTTGAGCATTCAGACTTGCACCCTCATTCCCAGCCGAGTTGACCGAACTGTCGAGACCAGACCTGACTGAGGTTGACTTTTCCTGCGATCCATTACTACCTGAAAACGCTCCCATCTCTTGAAACCCGCTCTTAACCGCTGTGGATACCCTTTGAATCGCCTTCTTGTCGTGATAAGCCGACGCAAACAGTACAACAAACAGAGCAAACATCAGGGTCATGAAGTCAGCGTACGAAACCAGCCAGCGTTCCGAGTGAACGTTTTCCTCATGATTGATTCGTTTCTTCATTTCGCCGCCACGCTCTCTCGTCCAATCTGCTTGTTCGTCTTGACCTCAAGAGCAGACCGGCCCAAGTAGACTGCTAGCTTCGATTCAAGAATCCTTGGGTTCGTCTTTTCCACAATGGCAATCACCCCATCAAGAATTAACTCCCTGAGAACTTGCTTTCTTCGCATTAACATCTTCATCCTGCCGGCACATGGAAGGAAGAAGATATTTGCAGATCCTACTCCATAGATGGTGGCAACGAATGCCACCGCAATTCCTTTGCCAACTTCATTGATATTCTCAAGCCGCTGCATAACCTGGATGAGGCCAATTACGGCTCCGAGAATGCCAATAGTCGGAGCAAACCCTCCAGCAGCCTCAAACACTTTGGGTATCAACTCTTCGGCACCAATCTCTATCTCCATCTCAAGTTCCATCGTCTGGCGCAACTCGATCGGATGGGTTCCGTCGACGGCGAGAGTAAGGCTCTTTTTCAAAAACGGGTCTTGGATTGACTCGAGCTCCGCATCCAGTGACATCATTCCAATTCGGCGAGCTCTTGCCGCGTAACGGCCTAAATCTGCAATGAGCTGCGAGGCGGGATCATCCGCATGAATAAAGACGCTCTTTAACTGCCGCGCCGCCTCTATCAGGACAGAGAATGGGAACTGCACCATCACCGCCCCGAGCGTTCCTCCAAATACAATCAGTGCAGCGGTCGGTTGCAGCATTTGGCCGGCCTTGCCGCCATCCAGGTATAAGCCGACAGCTATCCCTGCAAGCGCAACGCCTATTCCACTCAATGTTCCTTTATTCACATCGAGCCGCCTTCGCCTTCTTGAGTCCGCTGATTTGTTCTGCGATGTAATCAAGATTTACTATCGGCAGTCTGGACGTTTTCTATCACAGCATTTGCGGCACAGTCTGCTCCCAGCGCTTAGATATCCACATTGATTCAGCCGGGATTCTAGCGTGCTGCTGCGGGGAGGACATCGGCCAGAATGGATGAATCGCAATTGCGGGGAGATGCTGAGGCGCGATTACAACTGCCAGACAAACCCAGCCTCTGCAAGCTTCGCATCTAACTGCTGGGAAGTGAAGGGCTTTGTCAAGTAGTTATCAGCTCCGGCTTTGAGCGCACGACGAAGCTCCCGTATTCCCGGCTCGGCCACTGCCAGCATGACAACCGCCGTGTTATACACGGTCCCTTGCCGCAGCAGGCTTATGAACTCCAAGCTGTCTGCCTCGGGCAGGCTCCAATCTACAAGAACAAGGTCTGCATCGCCCATGCCGCGAAGAACCTCACAGGCCTGCTTGCCACTATCTGCTTCGGCAACTTCGAATCCTCGCGCGGAGAGTATCCGGAGCAAGGTTGACCTCATCGTATTGGAACTCTCCAGCACCAGCGCCTTCATAAGCTTTCCACGAACTTACGCCAAGAACAAGCGCTCATAGATGCGCGCGCTTTTCTTTCGCTTTCGGGTTGGTTACAGAGTATACGCAACGAGTTAGGCGCCATTCCTCACATCCATTTCTGGCCTTGATACGCGTGACCCACGCCACCAGAAGCTTAATGACAAAGCGGAGTTGCGTGGATGGCTCTGTTGCAACTAGTCCGCTCACTCCCGGATCATGCGGATCTTGAGAATCTCGCGCCGACTGGTTCTGTTTCGGGCGCTGTTGTGTAACGTGCACTTATTTGTCTGACTGGCGCTTCGCCATTAGATTCCGATATTTGCACCGGAGGAGCGTCAAGCTGTTGCCAGGCACTCCTGATATGCAGGATCATGTCAATCTGCGTCTCGAGGATGTTGGCTGACTTGTTGATCGATGCCTCCATCATCCTTGATCGCAGATATGCATAGAACCTGGATAGAGTTTGCGCCGACTCTCCACCATTTGTCAGATCGATCCAGCTTTCCAACTGGCTGAGTACGAGCACCGCGTGGTTCAACTCTCTGCACCGCGTCTGGATGTCGTTGTTGTGAATGGCGGCGGCGGCCCGGCGAAGATCACCTGCCAGGGTGTCGAACAGCGCAATCATCAAGCCGATCGTGCTTGCGCCCTCGATAGCCGATTTCCGATAAGAAAGGTCTGTCGTCATTAACGTCACCCGTTACTGCTGCTGCTAGTAAAGCCCAATTCTGAGTTGAGTTCCGCCATCTCTTGTGGCAATTGCTGCAGCGCCACTTCAGCCTCAGTGTAGTCAGCTGTAAGAGTCGTTTGCTGGTTTGCGATGTAGCCTGTTTCAAAAGCGTTGATTTGCGATGTCAAGGCAGAATTCGAGGCGCTGATGCTGCTCAAGTCCACGGTGAACGCGCCGTTCGCCGGACTGGTGAAGGTATTCAACGCGGTGTTGACCGTGCTGGCAAAGCCGTTCAGCGCGGTTCCTTCGAAGAAGTTTTGGACATCGGACGGATTGTTCACGAGGGCAGCATCCAGGGTGGTCGAATCGACCGATAGAGTGCCGTCGTCGGCCATTGTGATGCCCAGGTCACTCAGATTTGAGACAGTGGTAGTTCCGGTTGCCGGCGTATTGACGTAGTTGAGTGCCTGCTCAAGCGTGTTTTGCAGTTGGCGGACAGTGGGGTCGGAACCCAGCACCCCTTGCGCGTTGGTTGTGCTGCTCATGGTGAACTGCGTGTTCACAAGGCCAATCGCCGTGTTGTAATCCGTGACAAACTGGTTGATCGCCGTTGAGACCTGTGTGGCGTCCGCTGCTACTGTCAGGGTAATTTGGCTGCCAGGAGCCGCACCCAAAAGGCTCAAGGTAACTCCGGGAATCGTGCCTGTGACGGTGTTAGTGGCGCTGACGATCGGAACGCCGTCCACCGTCAGTGAGGCATTTGCTCCCTGAACGGACTGGGTGAAGGTAAAGGCCGAGGCGCTTGAACTCGCACTCGGCTCATTGACGGTAAAAGAAGCACTGCCGGTGGTGTCGGCAATTGACAGGTTTGTATTGCCACTGCTATCGGCGGCGGGCGCGGTCGCGGTCAAACCAAGGGAATTGGTTGCGAGCGGGTCCGCGCTGATTGTTCCCAGCGCGGCATCGTTGGTTGAGACCGTTATGCCTTGATCGGTCGAGGCCTCTGAGATGACTTCCTGGCCACTTGCATTAATTGTCCCGGTTACGTTCGCGGAGAGGGTGCCAGCTTTCACTGCAGCCGCGATAGCAGTATTCAGGTCGCCAACGGTGTCTCCAGTGACTGCCGTGTAGACAAACGGGCTGCCGCTGTTATTGTCCTGGATGGTAGTCACAGAACCTGCGGTCAGATGTGATGCGCTGGTCAGACCCGTTACTGTTGAATCGTAGCTGGTTGAAACTGTCGCGCTGGTGATCGCGGCCGCCAGTTCCGCATAGGTTTCGCCGGAGGTCGTTGCAATGGTCGCGGTGCCGGCCGTGGTGCTAAGAACAATACTGTTCGCGCCAAGCGACTCGCCGGAGGACATCTCTGGCGCTGTCCACGAGGTAACTGGTTCCGCTACAGAGAAATCGGCCGCAGTGCCAGAGGAGTTGGAGACAATCGCCAACCTCGATCCGGTCGTGTCGCTGACTACGGTAGCTGTAACTCCCAGGCCAACTTTGGTTGTGGGGTCGACGTAGCTATTGATAGCGCTGGCAAGGTCGGCCAGAGTATCACCCGTGGTACTGGCGCCAGTCGAAAAGTTCACTGATTTGCCGGAGGCGGGTATCAACGTCATGGACGATGTCGGTAGAGAAGCGGTCGGACTGCTCTCAAGACTTGAGTACCACGCCCCTGTGGTGGCCAGGCTATTGACCACGACAGTGTGGGTTCCTGTTACCGTTCCAGTGGCTGCCGTTGCAGTGAGGTCGCTGGTATCTGAGGACGACACCGTCCTTGCCGCCAGCGGGCCGGTCAGGGAATCGAGGGATTGCATGTCGGTGGAGATTGCTTCTGTCGCTGTCTGAATCGCAGTCAGCGCCGAGGTTTGGCTGGTGAGTGTTGTCTGGTCAGCCTCCCAGGCCCTTTCTGGAGCGTTATCAGCATAAATGGCCGCCGCCACCGCGGAGGTGACATCGATGCCTGCCGTGCTTGAGCCTGAGCTTGCGGCCAGGATATTGCTGATGCTGTATGCCGGAGTTGTAGCGGTCGTGGACGACAAGAGCGTATTGACTGCCGAAGTGGTGCTCATAGCTTCTACCTACTTTGCAGAAGACGTCATAAAATGCGCGCCAGATTCTGGATCCCGGTCGTAGACCTGAAACCCGAATACCTGGCGAGGAAAGATTCAATGATCAATTCATTCAGCGTGAAGCAGAGGCGGCGCCTTGTTGCGGCGCCACCTCATGTATCACTTCACACTTCCCGTTCAATTATTGGACCAGCTTCAAGACAGCCTGCTGGGCCTGGTTGGACTGTTGCAGGGCGGCCATGCCGGTGGACTGCAGCACGTTGTACTGTGTCATGTTTGCCACCGTCTTGCCGATGTCGGCATTCTGAATGCTGTTTGCCGCGCTCTGCAGGTTGGTGGTCTCGCTTGCCATGTCGCCGGCAGCCGCGGTGAGGCGGTTAACGGAGGCGCCGATAACGCCGCGCTGTGCAGAGACCGTGTTGATGGCGGTGGTGATCTTGCCCAGAGCCGCGGTCGCGTCGGTCGCATTCAACAGGTCATTGGTGTTGAGGCTCAGGGCCGACGAAGAGAGAGCGCTGATCGAGGTGCTGATCAGGGTATTGCTCGCTCCCGTGGAGGTGCCGTCTCCGAGGTAAACATTGTTTACATTGCTACTGGAGGCGACAGCGGCAGCCACAGTCGGTGTTGTTCCGACCACAGCAGAATCGCTGCTCGTAATCGTGAAGGTGTCACTCGAACCAACAGTGATCGTCTCAGCGCTCTTGGTTGAATCAGCACTATCTGTAACGATCGCCCCAGTTACGCCGCCTCCAAACGCGGCGGTGATCGCAGCGTTTAGATCGGCTGCCGTTTTTGCGGTCATGACCTGGGCCGTAGCCGTACCTGTATTTGTGGTAGACGCGACGGCGCTTTGATTGACGGTGAGTGATTTGCCTGAGGTGGTATCGGTGATGGTAATGGTGCCAGCGGCGCCAGTGTTTGGGATGGCGGCGGCGGCAGCGGTGATGGCGGCACCGCCGGTGGTGGCGTAGCCTTGGGCGGTGGCGAGTTGGCCGGCGGAGAGGGCGGTACCGCCGATGCC
>Ga0255348_1000127_pt1 | contig 40768 bp, 32 predicted proteins | sample CBST25v5metaG_FD_189945 | JGI IMG/M metagenome (GOLD analysis project Ga0255348, IMG submission 189945) | Peat soil microbial communities from Stordalen Mire, Sweden - C.B.S.T-25.v5 | ecosystem: Environmental > Terrestrial > Soil > Wetlands > Peat | place: Sweden: Norrbotten County, Stordalen... | reverse complement strand
AATTGCTTTGGCACAGCACCGCCTGAACCACAGACCAAGAAAATGCCTCGGCTACAAAACCCCGCATCAGGTCTTCTGGGAACAGTTACACTCTAACCAACCCATTGCACTTCGTTGTTGAATCGTATCAGTATTTGTGGGGTGCGCCGTGAAAGACGGTGCTTTTCAGCGGGAACTAGACCCGTCCGGGAACTGGTTCGCTCCAACCGGTAGCAATCGAAGCGGCAGTGGAGGGAACAAAGCTGTCGGAACCTTCGATGTAAAGGGCCGTTTAGCGGCTCGGCGAGCATGTAGGTTGTAATGGAGTAAACACCACGAAGGCCTCGAAAACTGCAACGCAGGAGCTGACCCGCCCCCACAACGGGGAAGGCCGCTGCTGATGGAAGAGTACGAGCGAACAGCTTTCATCGGACTTGCCGGGGTAATGGTGACGACATGCATGCATAGGAAGGCACACGGAACACGGGAAACCCCAGCAGTGGAACCAGAAGATCGGGACCAACCGGCATCTCGTGAGAGCCAGGCTGGGCTGTCTGGGGCTGCGGAGGGGATCGTAGTACCGATGAAACCGGGTAATTCCGGCGGAGGAAAGGATCCCTGCTTTTGACATGCTTTGGATTCGGTGGGTGGGCAGAGGATTGGCGCAAGCCTGGACACCCCGGTATTATAGCCTAGTCTGTCGTTGAAGAACCTCTACCCGTGAGCGAAGGGAATACCCGATAGCTCTATGGTGAAGTCAATCGGAAAGCCGGATGCGTTAAGGCGCCTGTCCGGTTTGAGGTGGCGGGAACTGGAAACGTGATTATGGCAGCCAGACTGAGGACCTGAGCGAAAGCAAGGGAATGCCCACCGGAGCCTAACAGAAGCGCGCCAGTTCTCGACCCTACTTAAGCGGGCGGTGGAAGACGCCGCTCCGAGGAAAAGTTGTTAACGGCCATCAGAAAACGTTGTTTATCGGCCATCTGCCGACTCTTCCTCAGATTTGATGAACTAAGACTGGCACTTTTCAAATAGTAGAACAGGTAGAAGATGGAAGGCAGCATCTGGCGATTCACTGCGGACAACCATGAAGCCGTCATCTTTGGTTTCCGATAGTGAAGAGGTAACCGTTGAGAGTGTAAAGCCCCTCGCAGATGGCCAGTTTCTCCTGGTGTTGCGAACAGCATCCGGGCAAGGTTTTGGTCCGCGATGCCATCGGCACCTGGGCGACCTCCCTTGGGAAGGCATTCCGGTCCATATTCAGCTTCATGTGCGGCGATTCTTCTGCCAAGCAGATGACTGCGAACAGGCGATCTTTACTGAACGTCTTCCACATACGGTGCTGCGTTATGCGCGGCGCACATGTCGTCTGAGCAAGACGATCCGGCAGATAGCCATGGCGCTTGGCGGAGAAGGTGGATCGAGATTGGCTCGTCAACTTGGAATTATTGCCAGTAGTGATACCTTTCTGCGCGAACTCCGCCATCAAGGCTTGTTTATCACTGATCGCGGTCCTCGCGTTCTGGGTATTGATGAATGGGCATGGCGCAAAGGCCAGCTCTATGGCACGATTTTCTGTGATCTGGAACAGAGCAAGGTGATCGACCTGTTGCCAGAACGGAGCGAAGTAAGCACAGAAGACTGGATTCGCCATCACCCAGGCACAGAGATCGTCAGCCGTGATCGAGCAAGCTTGTATGCAGAAGCCGCGACCAAAGCCGTACCACATGCCATTCAGGTCGCGGATCGTTGGCACTTGCTGCATAACATGAGCGATACCTTGACGGATGTTCTGACGCCGTTCCATCGTCTACTGACAGCGGTTACCAAAGCCTCTGCAACTACTCCTGAAGTGAAGGACATAGCCGCTGCAGCACAAACTGCATCGACGGTACCAGCTCGTTCTCGTCGTCAGCAGCAGCGTAAGAAGGATAATCGGGAGCGGCGCATTGCCAGCTATGAGACGGTCATGGAACTGTTGCGCCAAGGTCTGACGCAAAGCGAAATCGCGCATCGTTGTGGCCTGGGAGTGCGAACGATTCGTCGTTGGCAGCGGGCACAGGAATTTCCCGAGCGCAAGGTTGGTCATCGCAGATCGCGCCTCGACACGCATGCGGAATATATTCGTCAACGCTGGCAGGCAGGATGTCACAATGCTGCACGTCTATGGCGGGAACTGCATGAGCGCGGCTATACCGGACAACCACCAAGCCTGCGGAACTGGATTTGAAGACACTATGGATCGCGACGTTCCAACTCACCGCAACCAGCAGTACCAGCACCAACTGCGGCGCGTGCTTCACCTCGCCATGTTACATGGCCACTTCTGAAAGAGACACCCGATGCTCACAAAGATATCGGAGAACTGTACCGTCGATCTCCACAGATAGAGCAATGTGCAAAGTTGGGGCGTGAGTTTGGTCGCATCATTCGAAAACGAGATGTGCAAGCATGGGCCAAATGGAGCGAGGAAGTAAAAAACAGTTTGCTGGCGAACTTTGCCAAACACCTATGCCGTGATGAAGCTGCTTTCCTTGCAGCATTACAACAGCCTTGGAGTAATGGACCGGTTGAAGGACAGATTCATCGACTCAAGCTCATCAAACGGTCGATGTATGGCCGAGCAAAATTTGACCTGCTGAGACTATGTGTCGTTGCTGCCGCCTGAGCATCCACACATTACGGGCGGACAACGAGGTCACGTCCACTCCTCCCCAAATCTGAGGAAGAGCCCGGTTAAGAGCGACGCATTCTGAGGACAAGGTCACAGTGGTCATACCACAACATGAATTTTTCATTGACAAACGTTCTTATTGTGGTTCAAGATTTAGATATTTGAAATCCCTAAATGAACACCATTTTAATTCGCGAGGCATCATCATGCTACTGGGGGGCAACGGATTCACCGGTTTATTCCGGTGCGTGGCGGTTTTGTGTCTTGTTGTATCCGCGATATATAATCCTGCAGATATGTCGGCGCAGGATACGCGATCCAGCGTGACGGAACCTGTGATTCCCTCGGTGCGGTGCGCTGTTTTATCGGCGCAGCTTACAGCTGATTCAACGCCAGAAGGCATATCCAGCGCTAATGAAACGACCTTTGACACCTCGCGAATCCAGAGCGCGCTTACGGCCTGCACGGCAGGTGAAGCTGTGGAGTTGGCTCCGAGCGGAAGCTATAACGCCTTTCTGATTCAGCCCATTACTATACCAGCCGGCGTAACCCTTCTTGTGGATGCGGGCGTCACGGTATACGGCTCGCGCTATACCGCAAGCTATCAGAAGGGAACCAGCACCAATTGCGGCACGGAAAACGGTTCTGGCTCCGGGTGTCAGCCCCTGATTTTGATCAGCAGTGCGCCCGGCGCGGCCATTATGGGCAACGGCGTGATCGATGGCCGTGGTGCGACCACTATGCTGGACGGAACTTACGCTGGTATGACCTGGTGGGCCATGGCTACCGCAGCTCATGCCTCAAGTTACAGCGAAGTTTCTCCGGTGCTTTTAAACGTTAGCTCGTCGAACAATGTGACTTTATACGGCACTACCTTTCAGAACTCGCCCCATTTTCACATCACCACATCCGGCAGTAACAACATGATCGTATGGGGCATCAAAATCAACAGTCCCTATGACACGCAGAATACCGATGGCTTCGATCCTGGCGGCTATACCAATCTGACCGTGGAGAATTCCTACTTCAACGATGGTGATGATGAAATTGCGCTCACTGGCGGATCGTCTCCGGTTACGCAGGATACCTCGATTATTAACAATCATTTCTTCGATGGCCACGGCGTTTCGATAGGCAGTTCTACCGCCTATGGCGTAGAAAATATGCTGGTCGATAATCTGGTTATCAACAGTACTCCGGCCAATACCAATGCAACCGGCCTGCGCATCAAATCGGACTCAGCTGATGGTGGTCTGGTCGAAAACATTACTTATCAGAATGTCTGTATGAAGGGCGTCACCTCGCCGATCGTGATGAACGCTTACTACAGCTCATCCACTGGGACCGAGATTCCCCAGTTTCGCAATATCACGCTGCAGAACGTTCACGCCACGACCGAAGGCAAAGTCACCTTGGTTGGTTATGACACTAGTAGCACGAATTCGATCTCTGATTTGCTGGGCATTTCACTGGACAACGTTTATGTGGACGGTATTGCTTCCAGTGACGTGACGTCGGAGTATGCGCAGATTTCCTTGGGACCTGATCCGGTCAACTTTGCGTCTTATCTTGGAGGCTCGGGCGTTTCGGTGACCAACAGCGTCACAGACAGCAACTCTAGTTACAGTTGTCCGTCTACGGTCTTCAATCCCATCGCCGGAGAGATTGTGCATGGTCCGTATCAAGTAACGACTTCCGACAACGTCACGATGCAGGCGCAAATCATCAATCCGCGCGAGATTTCACAGGCGGCTTACATTACCGCCAGCGCTTCTTCTTCGAGTGCGACACTGCAAATGCCGCTGGCCACGGGAACGGTGAGTATTCTGGAAGGCACGACGACACTGGGTTCGGTTACCTTGAACACCGCCAATCAATTCGGCAATATCAACAACGTCAGCATTCCGATCGGCATGCTGACTGCAGGCACGCACACTTTGACTGGCTATTACTCCGGCGACATCAACTATAGCTCATTGAGTTTTGGCAGTTACACGCTGCTGGTCACTGCTGGCGCCACGACAACCACCAATGTTAGCACCAGCACCAGCGCCGCGATTCCCGGTCAAAATGTCACGTTCACTGCGCAGGTGTCAGGCAGCGGGGGAACGCCGAGTGGAACGGTAACCATCTTCGATGGTTCCTATCCGCTGGGCACGGTGGCGTTGTCTAGCGGCTCGGCGACTTTGAGCACCACGACACTGGCCAACATTACGCATACGATTACAGCGAACTATAACGGAGATACCAGTTTCGCCACATCGACTTCATCAGCCGTGACCGTGACCGTGACCAAAGCCGCCAGCACGGTGACCTTCACCGCCAGTTCGCCGTCCGCAGTGTCGGGGTATACGTATTTGACCGTGGTGTATGGGCAGCCGATCACCTTTAAGGCGGTGGTGACCCCCACCAGTGGCTCATCGGTGGACGCACCCAGCGGCAATATGGCCTTCAAGGTTGGCGGCAAGACGCCGGCCAATATCACGCTGGATTCGACCGGAACGGCTACGTGGGCCGGGACCTATTCTTCCACATCACTGAAGTTGGCATCACCCAACACTACCTTCGGCAGTTATGGCGGCGACACCAATTTTGCTTCCAGCGTCTCGGCAAATCTATATATCAATGTGATTGCGGGCAATACCCCCACAACTACGCTGACCACTTCCGCAACTTCTCTTAACGAGGGCCAGTCACTTAGCCTGACCGCCACGGTGGGGACGGGAAATCTGCTGGCCACCGATAAGGTCACCTTCTATGACGGAACAACCGCGCTGGGCACGGTTACGATTGCCGACATCACCACCGGGCTGGCTACTCTGAATCTCAGTTCTCTCACCGTTGGGTCGCACTCGATTACGGCGACTTATAACGGCAACATTACCAGTTCACCATCGACCTCAACGGCCACCACGGTGACTGTTTCGCTGATAGGCACCAGCCTGACGCTAACGACGAATGCAACCTCGGGGCGGGCATCGCCCGGGCAAAGCCTAACATTGTCGGCGCAACTGACGTCCACCACCAGCGGCACGGCAAGCGGCACGGTCACTTTTTATGATGGGCTCAACACGCTGGGTACGGGGACGCTAAGCGGTAACACGGCGACTTTTATCACCAGCGGACTTTCGGTCAGCGGTCATACGCTGGTTGCCACTTACGCCAGCGATGGCACCTACGCTTCCTCGGGATCGAATACGGTGTATCTGGTGGTGTCGTCGAGCAGCAGTGGAATTCCAGTTCCTCCGGTGCTGTTGCCACAGACCATTTCCACCTATGCCGGGACGCAGGGCACATCCGGTTCGACTGGCAATGGCGGATTGGCCACCGCAGCAACTTTTTCGGCCAGTTTGCAATCGCTGGCCGTAGACGGGTTCGGCAGTCTCTTGGTTGGTGATGGAACCAACAAGCAAGTACGCGCGATCAATCCCGTCAGTGGGTTCGTGACCCGCTTTGTGGGTGGAGGAACGGTTTGTACCGGAAAGACGGACAAGGTCGGCGACGGTTGCTACTCCACCCAGACCAGCGGCTCGACGCCGGCGGGTCTGGCCACCGACAACATAGGCAACCTGTATATGGCAGGTTATGGTGACAATCTGGTCCATAAGGTAGCCGCCAGCACGCAGATCATGACCTATGTCGCTGGAAAAGTCGCCAGCACAACGGTTTCCGGAACAGCAGGCGTGGCCACCGATGGCACGGTCGCCACCAGCGCGACGCTGAGCAGTCCGCGCGGCGTGTGGGTTGACAATCTGGGCAATATCTATATTGCGGACAGCGTCAACGATGAGGTCCGCGTGGTGTATGCGGGTGGCACTTTCGCCAACCTCCCTAGTCCGGTGGTGGGCGACATCTATTTACTGGCCGGCAATGCCACCACAACAATTGCGAACAATGTGTTGGCCACAGCCAGCGGCACTAACGGCATTCAAAGCATCTACGTCGATAATCAGCAAAATATTTACCTCGCCGATACCACTCAACTGCGCGTGATTTACGAGGGCGGAACGCAGGCTCAGCAACTTATCGAAGCCGCAAATACAGGAGTTACTCCCACGGCTGGCTATATCTATGCCGTCGCCGGCGGCGGCACGGGCACACCAACCACCACGCCAACGCTGGGCAGCAGCGTGGCCCTGACCGACGTTACCAAGATGTATCCGGACGCCAACGGCAATCTGTATCTGGGCGATTACGGCGCCAGCGCGGTCTATTTCTTCGACACACAGACCGGATATATTCGCACCATCGCCGGTACGCCAGGGACTGCCAGCTTCACAGGCAATGGCGGCGCAGCGACCAGTGCAACCCTGAATGGAGGCAGCGCTGCTCTGTCGGTGGCCATCGATCAGGCGAATAACCTGTACGTCGGCGACTCGGGCAACGATATTGTTCGCAAGGTTTCCTCGAACCTCAGCTTCGCTGCGACCACGGTCGGCTATTCCTCCACGCAGTTTCCGGTGGTTCACTTCAGCGCCGGCGACTCTCCAGCGGCTTCGAACGCCTTTACTCTTCTGACAGGCAGCAGCGAATTTTCCGTAGGCAGTTCACCAGTCTGTGTATCCAATGCAGATACCACGGCGGATTGCACAATATCGATAACCTTCATTCCAGCGATGCCGGGCTTGCGTCGCGTCCCACTGCTGGTGACGGCGGCCTCCGGTGCGTCGTCCACTTACGTTCTCAGCGGCTCAGGATCCGGGCCGGCGCTGGTGATGACCACAAGCACCTCTGCCACGCTGGGAAGCAATTTGACTCCGCAGGGTGTGGCTCTGGACACCGCCGCCAATTTCTATGCCGCCGACGCCAAGAGTGGCAGCTTGTGGAAGTTCGCCTCCGGCAGCACCACGAGCACGGCACTGACTACCGGGTTAAGCAACCCCTATCAAGTGGCAGCCGATGGCTTCGGAAATGTTTACGTGGCGGATTCGGGCAATAACAGAGTGTTGAAAGTGAGCCTCTCCGGCGTCGTTTCTACGGTGGGAAGCGGACTGAGCGCGCCGCGTGGCGTGGCCGTGGATAGTTATGGCAATGTTTATATTGCCGACACCGGTAACAGCCGGATTGTTGAAGTGCCGGTTGGCAACGGAACGCAACTCGCGGTCAGCTCTGGTTTCAGTACGCCGATAGCTCTGTCCTTCGATATATCGAACAATCTCTATGTACTCGATACCGGGCTGGAATTGCTGGCGAAGATTGCCACGGGAAGCACTTCGTTTACTGCGGTGAATCTGGGCAGCATAACTCCCACGGCATTTGCCGTCGATGCGGCGGGCGGCATTTTTGCCGCAGATCAAACTTCGGAAGAGGTGCTGTATTATTCGTCCGGCTCCACTTCGGGAACCAGCCTGCTCACCGGAACCACTTCGGTTGGCGGACTTGCCTTCAGCAATAGAGGCAAGCTGTATGTTGCCGACTCCGGCGCCACCGCCTTGCAAAGCCTGGATTTGACCACGGCCAGCATGACGTTCGCCAGCAGCACCGTTCCGTTGACCCTCACGTTGGCCAACGCTGGCAATGCGACTCTGACTTTTACATCTCCGGGGTATTCTCAGAGCGATTCAACCGACTTTAGCATTGCCTCGGCTTCATCGAGCGGTTGCAACCTTGCCTCAACTTTGGCTTCGGCCAACACCTGCGCCGTCACAGCTACCTTCAGCCCGCAGGAGGACGTGTTACTGAGCGATACTGTGACCTTCTTGTCGAACAGCGCCTCAGTTGTTACGGTTACATTTTCGGGACAGGCTGCGGCCACAACCTCAACCACCACCTCGCTGTCTTCGCCTACTCCAACCGCACCTTCCTACGGCGATACCGTCAGCTTCACCGCTACGGTTACTGCTGCGGACAACAGCATACCGACCGGCTATATTACGTTTGTTGTGGATTCCGCAACTTCGCAGAAGGTGACCCTGAATTCAACAGGCTCCGCTACGACCAGCTTTGGCGGGTTGACCGGTGGAGCGCATAGTATTACCGCGACGTACACACCGAGCGATTTCTGCGCGGTTTCCAGCTCAACGCCAGTCGGCTTCTCCATCGCGCAGGCGACGCCTACGCTGAGCTGGACGCCGGTTTCCACGCTGACCTATGGAACCGCATTGAGCGTTATTATGTCGGCCACGGCCTCCAATAGCCTCACGGGAACCTATGTCTACACGGCCACTAGTTCTTCGGGCACAACTACCACGCTAACTTCCACTTCTTATCTTCCAGTTGGAAGTTACACTTTGGGAGTTACCTTCACGCCTACCGATAGCACGGATTACACATCCGCAACCGCTTCGGCAAGCAGCCTCACAATTACCCAGGCCACGACAACGGCAGGCGTAGGGCCGACCACAAACGTGGTCGCCGCCGATGGAACCGGTAACTACACAACCTTGAGCAGCGCCATCTCCACGCTGACCAGCGCGGGCGGCACGATCTATGTGAAGCCAGGAACCTATACCGGGCAGAACACAATCAGCCAGGCCAACGTGGCTTTGCGCGGCCTGGGAGGCGATCCGACCAAGGTCATCCTCACGGCCAGCAACTCGATTTTGAACTCAGGCAGCGATAAAAAATCCGCGACTCTCCAGGCAACTGGCAAAAACTTTTATATGGAGAACATCTCGATCAACAATACATATTCCATCGACAATTCCGTGGATGGAACGCAGGCCATTGCTCTTTACATTTCCGGCGACAAGGACGTCGTCTATAACTCGCAATTTGCCAGCCGGCAGGATACGCTTTACGCCGACAATGGCCCGTCGCGCCAATACTTCAGCAGTTGCAAGGTATCTGGAACGGTTGATTACATCTTTGGCGATGCGGCGGCAGTCTTCGATAACTGCGTGATGTATTCGCTCTATCGTTCCGGCGGCGGAACGGATACAGTAACCGCGCAAAACAAACAATACGCATCCACGTCTTCGCACAATTACTTGAGTGGATACGTAATTACCAATAGTCAATTTCTCTCCGAAACAAATAACGGATCCCGTTCGAACATTTACTATGGACGTCCGTGGGGTGAATACTCGACAGTCATCGTCTCGAATAACTCCGTAGACTCGCTGAATGCGCTGGGCTGGACCGAAATGAGTACGACGGTGCCATATCTGCCCACGGCCTACTATGCCGAGTACGGCACCACTGGCTCCGGCGCCGCGGGTACGCGCGAATCCTATGCGGTGGCCCTGACCGCAACCCAGGCTGCGGCTTACGCGCCGGATTCTTTCCTGGCCGGCTCTGACAGTTGGGCTCCGACCTCCGCTCTGAACACTTATATCGCCGCCGTGGTGCCCAGCGTAAGCACAGTCACCATTCCGGCGCTATCCAGCGTTACCCTGGTCTCGCGTATTGCGCCGCAGTCGCTGGGAACGCCGAGCGGGACCGCCACCTTCCTTGATGGTGCATCGATCTTGGGCTCTGTTACTCTCGATGCGCTAGGTGAGGCAAGCTATACTACTTCATTGTTGAGCGCTGGGAAGCATAGCATTACCGTACAGTACTCTGGAGACACGAACTTTGCTTCGTCGACATCAAGCGCTACGACTGTCACGGTGACGGCACTTTCCACTACGTCAAGTTTGCAGGTGAGTACTGCCACACCGGTTTATGGGAATGCGGTCGTGGCAACAGTCAGCGTTACTCCCTTGAGCGGCACGGGAGTTCCATCTGGCACCGCGATCTTTACATTGGATTCGGTGGCGCAGACGCCGATTGAACTCGATTCGTTGGGCGAAGCCAGCATGACTTTGCCAGCCCTGCTAACCGCCGGACAACATATATTGACAGTTAGCTACAGCGGTAGTGCGACCTATGCTGCATCAAGTTCCACTGGAGTGACCATTACTGTGGCACAGACGACGGCTTCGGTTGCAACCGTATCTTCGAGCAGCAGTGCTGTCATGCTGCAGGATGCAGTGACCTTTACGGCAAATGTTACTTCGACGGCGGGTACACCCACTGGGAGCGTGACATTCCTCGATGGCACGACGACAATGGGGACGGTTCAGCTTTCGGCGGGTACGGCGCAACTGATCACTTCGTCTCTGACGGCCGGTGCACACTCGATTACAGTGAGTTACCTGGGCGATACGAATTTCCTCCCTGTGAGCAGCAGCACGATCGCGGAAAGCGTGGTGGATTTCACCATCATTGCGAACAACAGCACGCTGACGGTGATACCGGGCAAAGCGGGTCAGTTCAGCTTTACCCTCAACCCGGTGAGTCCGGCCACGACCATGCCAGCGGCTATTACGTTTACGGTCAGCGGCTTGCCTGCGGGAGCGACTTATACGCTGACGCCGAGCAGCCTGGCGAGTGGTGCGGCTTCGACCGCGGTCACCTTGAACATCCAAACGGCGTTGACGACGGCGGCCGCAAAGCCTGGCGCAAGTGGAAACCTTGTTTCGCGCCTCGCTCCGCTGTCACTGGCGCTGCTGCTGTTGACTTTTGTTGGCAGGCTGCGCAAGGCGGGCAGGCGCTTCAGCCGGATGCTGTCGGTTATGCTGTTACTTGGTGCGTGCCTTGCTGCCGTGGCCGGGTTGAACGGCTGCGGTTCAGGAGGCTTTCTCAGCCAGGCGCAGAAGTCTTACACGGTGACTGTGACCGCAACCTCGGGCACACTGTCGCATTCCACCAACGTCACTTTGACGGTCGAGTAACTAAGGAGAAGTTAGGATGCGTATTTCGATTTGCGGAAGGGGGCTCCTATTGTTTGCTGTAAAGCCATCTCTGTATTTATTTCTTCAGCATTATGGATCAGTGGGAGAGGGCTTTTATCACGGGTAATACTTTTCTGTTGAATTATTGTTGTATTTTGTTGAGCTTCACAGAAATGACCCTATGGGCAGCGCACCCTCGTACTCACACTTCACTTTTCTGGAAAAGGAGTTTGTGATGTTCAGACTTAAAGCATTCGTTGTCTCCTTCATCTTCTCAATGACAGCTTTCCTTGCTTCAGCGCAAACCATTAGCACTTTTGCAGGTGGAGGCACAAATTCGCCGCTTACTTGGAAAGGCGTAGGAACATTTGCCGAACTTTACAAACCAACCGCAATCGCAGTGGATCGGGGAACGTATATTTTGCAGACGCTGGCAACAATGGCGGTGGAGCTGTGGTCTACAAACTCACCTCAGCAGGATTCCTTTCTGTCGTTGCAGGAACAGGCTCCCTCGGAGAGACTGGCGATGGTGGCGCGGCGACAAGCGCTACTTTCGGCTCTTTGATCGGAGGGATTTCCATAGCCCCATCCGGAAACATCTATATTGCCGACACCAACAACAACTTAATTCGCAAAGTTACATTATCCACGGGGGTAATCTCTAAATACGCCGGAACCGGTACAGCAGGATATGGAGGAGATGGCGGAGCTGCAACTTCGGCAAAACTATATTATCCTCTAGGTGTTGCGGCCACCTCGTCTTACATATACATTGCCGACAATGGCAATAATCGTGTACGCAAGGTCACTGCGTCTACGGGGGTGATTACCACAATAGCTGGCAATGGCACGCAGGCCTATTCTGGAGATGGTGGAGCAGCTACTAGCGCGTCTCTAACAGACGCTTGGTCCCTTGCTCTTGACTCAAATTCCGACTTATACATCGGAGATATTGGCCTCAATAGCGCAAACTGCCGCGTTCGCAAAGTGACATTCTCGACTGGAATAATCTCGACGTATGCGGGCACCTCTTACTGTGGAATTCAAAACGGAAGCAGCCTTACCACTTCTGCAATTACAGCTCCCAAAGGAATGGCCTTTGATTCGAGTAATAACCTGTATATTGTTGATAGCAATGGTAGCTCTGTCAGAGAGGCAGTATACTCATCGCAAACCTTCACCACGTATGCTGGAACCGGCAGTGCTGGATTTTCTGGTGACGGGGGGGCTGCAACAAGTGCTCGAGTGAATCAACCACTTGGCGTCGCAGTAAGTGGCTCGTCAGTTTACATTGCTGATTCCAGTAATAACCGTATCCGTTTGGTTCAGTAGTTCATCATTGCTGATTATTCATCGGGCTAGGCATGGTATCGCGATTTTTTGGCGGCGCATGTCTGGCCCGATTGAATATTCAATGTAATTGTTTTCGTCGCGCATTTATAAATAAATGCGCAAAATGGAATATTAAGTAAGAGGACCAAATGGAGAACAGTGTCGCTAGTCGCACTAGAGCCCGTTGCGCAAATCACACATCCTTATTCGAATATTTTACGATGACGACCATATTTATGGTCATGTTGTTCATCATTTCTCCTTACATACTCGACGCTCAGGTATTACATTGGGGGAGCATAAGTGGTTTAGTCATAAGCGAACAAGGGATTCCAGTTGAAGGTCATATCAACGTATTTCATATTAAGGCAGAACGAGGGGCATCTGTCCCGCAGAGTGAATGTTCTATACGTCTCTCAAGTGGAGAGTTTAGGCTGCCGGGGTGAGGCCGGTGAGGGACTGGATGGAGCGGTTGGCGAGTCCGGGCAAGATGTCGGCCAGGTAGCGACGGATGGGAATATTGAGCCGGCGGCAGCTTTCAACCACGGAGAAGATGGCAGCAATTTTAGGCCCAGCTTCCTTGCTGCCCAAGTGCAGCCAGTTTCGCCTGCCGATTGCAACGGACCTCATCGAGTTTTCGGCGAGGTTGTTGCTCAACTCAAGCTCGGGGTATTTCAGAAAAAGAGTCAGCTTGCTCCACAGCGAAAGCGTGTAGTTGGCAGCTTGTCCGGCAGTGCTTTTGGGCAGTGCGGTCTTCTGGATCGCGACGAGTTGCGCGCGAAGTTTTTCGAGCAGTTGCGGCGCACGTTCCAGCCTCAGCGTATGTCTTTCGGCGTGGCTTATCTGTTTCTCTCTCGCCTCGCGGTCGATGGCGAATAACTCATCCATGAGCGCGACAACGCGCGCCGACTCGATATCCTTCGCGTTGACCTTGACCGCGTCTACGTGCTTTCTGCGTGCATGTGCCAGACAGGCCGCATGAACGATGCGCTGTCCGCCGACCTTGTCGTAGACCTTGTATCCGTCTGTTTGAAGCAGCCCTTCGAAGTTGCCGAGAAATAGCTTCGGCCCTTCGCGGTCGCGGCCCATGCGAAAATCGAAGACGACGCCTTTGCCCGGCGAGCCGTACTGCCATAAGTAGCTTTGATGATTGCGCCCGCGCTTGTCATGCGTTTGCACGCCAACGGGAGTCTCGTCCGCCTGGATGTAAGTGCCGGCGAGCAGTTCGCGCTTCATCGCCGCCGCAATTGGTATGAGCAACTCGCCGGCATTCATCACCGCATCGTCGAGTGTCGATAGCGCCAGCTCAATGCCGGCATCGCGGCGCATCGTGGCTTGCTGACGATAGATCGGTTTCGCGTCTGCGTACTTGCTAACGATCAGATCGATGATCACGTTGTCGGAAAGAACCGACTTGGGCAAAATGCGCTCAACCGCCGCGGCTGTTTGCACGCCTTGCTCTTCGCAGCTCTTGCAGGCGCGCTTCTCGCGCTTGATCACGCGCACGAAGTACTCGGCAGGACGCACATCGAGCACCTCGGTCTCTTCGTAGCCGATGATGCTGGTTGGCTGGCCGCACTGGCCGCAGACGCACTGCTCGGCGGTGCAGGCGATGATCTGGTCGACGCGATTGAGATGGCTGGGGAGTTCGTTGCGCCCCGGATGTTTGCGCCGCGGTTTGCTCTTCGGTTCGTCTTGCGGCTTGTCTTTGGCCGGCGCAGCCAGCGGCTCGCGTTCGCTTTCCGCCTCAACCTCTTCGCTCGATACGCCCGGTTCCAAATCGAGCAACTCCAGTTGCAAGTCGCTCAACGTCTCGCTGTGCTTGCCGTACTTCTCAATACGCTGCTTGCGAAGACGCTCTTCGAGAACCTGAATCTTCAGCCGTGCATAGTCCAACTCGCGCGTCTGTGCATCAAGTTGTTGTTCGAGTTGCGCGATGATCGCGATGACGGCGGCATCGGAGTGCGGCTGCGGAAGATGTTGTGGCGTCACACTCACGATGTTTCTTTTGTAACAGATACTCTTGTGGATAAGTTAATGAATAGCCATTGTTCATGCTGTTTTCCGCAACTATTTCGAGTCCTCGCTTACGGCCCTTCGATACCACTTTCGTTGCCGCGTCTGAGCCAGGTCGATGCCGCCCAGCAGCAGCGCGAACTCTTCGCGGCTCAACTGAATCTTGCCCCCTTCGGCCTCCGGCCAACGAAGCCGCCCGCGTTCCATCCGCCGTGCGCAAACCCACAGACTGGCGCCATCGAAAAACAAGATTTTCATCCGGTCGCGACGCGCGTTGGCGAAAAGATAAAGATGACCATTCGTGGGATCGCACTCCAGCCGCTCGCGAACAAGGCCGTAGAGTCCATCAAAACTCTTGCGCATATCGGTCGCGCCGGTTGCCACATAGATGCGCGTCGCCGCGCCCAGACCAATCACGTGCTTATACCGCTGGCGCCATGCGCACGGGCGAGGCCGTCGCCTCAAGCGCCGCGATCAGTGGTCGCAACTCCGCCCCATCGAAGCCAGGCTCAACCTCAATCCGAAGACCGCTCGACAGCACCACGCGCAGTTGCCCGCGCTGTTGTACCGAACCCCGTCCACGGACTGAATCGCAACTCTCAACCAACTCCACCGGAACGATCTTCTCAACGCCTGTCTGCTGCGACGCTCGCCGTCGCCACGCATCCAGCGTATGCACGCTAAGACCTCGCGCCGCACAGAACTCCTTGCGCCCGAGACCACTCTGTTCGAACTCGTTTACAATCCGATCAGCCTCAGCCCGACTCCGCCTGCGAAACTCTCTGACTTCCCCTGTTGCATTCATACCTCAACTTCAACACACTTCAAAAGCAAACTGAAGAATGGGGTTGCCCGGATGGATACAGTTCTTCACGGTGCCCGGAAACAGATAGGTCTTGGGCTTCATCCAGCGCCAGTACTCGCGCAAGGTCTCCAACAGCTTGGGGGTTAGCAGAACGTCTCGATCGCGGCTGCCCTTGCCTTGGTGAACATGAATAACCATATGCTCGCTGTCGATGTCAGAGACCTGCAAGTGACACAGTTCGGCCCGGCGTAACCCGGTTGCATACAGCGTCATCAGCATGGTGCGATGCATCAGGTTGATGGCCGAATCGATCAGGCGCGCAACCTCTTCCGGACTGAGTACAGTCGGCAGCTTCCGGGGACACTTGGGAAACGGAATCTCATCGGGCAAATACGGTCGCCGAAGGGTCTTGACGAAGAGAAATCGCAGAGCCGCAGAACGGCCCTGGATGGTTCTGGGCGATAGCTTCCGATCACGAAACAGATGAACTTGGTACTGCCGGATGTGACTTGGCCCCAGGCGTTCAGGCGAGCGATGGAAGTACTTCGCAAAGTCTTCCACCGCGTGGATATAGCAACGAACGGTGTTTGGTGAGTAGTTGCGACGCTGGAGTTCATCCAGCATCATCTGCCGAAGATGGGTCACGGTGAACCTCCTGTGAATCGAGGTTTACACCGCCAACAATACCCGAGGAAAGCCCATGCAGCAGCGTCCGTCGCGCCAGCGACTTAGTTCAAACGCCGTTCCCGACGGGGATCATTGAGGATGGCCCCCGCATCTTGGATTCGCGTCATAATGGCGACTTGCCGATACATACCTGACTTCCGAACTATAGTTCTAATTCGACGAGAAGTTATGTCGTTTTCATCCACGAGGTTCTAATTTACTGCATCATTCCGAACTGTCTTCCTCCGATACGGCTCGCTGTGCCGATATCACGTTCACGAGCCTATGAAGTCGTATGTTCTCCCAAATAATCACCTTATGGTCGTCAGATGTGATTGCTCTGACATCCCCATCTTGCGAAACGACGAATCCTACCGCATTGATGTCTTGGTGACACTTTCGCATCATTGACCGATGTCTAGTTCCGAAGTTGCGAATATCTATTTCAGTCAATATCTTCCCATGCGCATCTTCCGCCCTAAAAACCTTTTCTTGTACGTCTGGGGATTGAATGAGCACACCGAATCCTTGTAGGGTTAGGTTCCGATTTAACCAAAGCAATCCATCTACTCTCGAAAGCGAACTTAGAAAGCGAACGCATCCTGTTATCTCATTTTCAGTCTCATCGATGTCGTTTTCCGCAACTCTCTCATTTAGGTAAAGCGAGATTGGTAGTGAATGCTTTTTGGCATCAGTATCTAGATATTGTTCAGAGATCTTGTCTGAATAGTGACAGCGCATAATGGAAAAGACGGCGATCCGATCGAGTGCCTCTGATAACCGTGTGTATTGCAGGTTGTATCTAATAGTCAAATCTTGTGAATCACCACTCAGCAGGACTGCGCCACCGTGTCCGTAACGTTTTATCCCGATCAGAATTCTAGACAAAGTCGTAAGCCACTCGTCGCTGAGGCTTTTGTTCCAATGAGTTCTCCGCAAGTATTCAGCATCTCCAACGGATGCTCTGGCTTTTGCTTGAAAATCCCGAATGGTCCGAGACAACTTTTGATGGATAGGGCCATAATCAAGAGCTGCAAGCTCCTTTGTCACTAATGAGTTCTGTCGCAGCCGGCCTAGAAATGCGTAGCCTCTGTATGCCGCGATTTCTCCCACGCCTTCTGCGGAAGCTTGAAATATACCTGGAATCTCGGGCCCGCTATCGCTTTCCTTATTTATATAAGTACTTTGATGAACAGCTTGGTCGACGAGCCCCCAAATTCTCAATTCACCACTTGCGTTGGCGTAGACTGCTAAGGTTGATGTCCATGGGTCTACAGCCTTCGAGAGTTTAACGAGATTGCGCGTCGTAAACGCCAAGTCCCCTGAAAACGGATGGCATTGCCATCGATCCTTCACAATCCGCTCTGGTGGCGTTGGATCTGGGTTCTCGCGGTCGATGAATGCTACGCGGCAAGTGACGTTTTCACCTTCCTCTTGCTGGAGACTGGCGAAATAGAGCTGCTCAAACAATTCTGTAAGGGTTTGAATCGACGGCAGAAGGTCTTGAACTTTCTGCTTGACAACCGCATACACATGCTCGGCAAGATCCTTTGGATACTTTGCAGACATAAAGTGATGATAAACGCTGGGTGTACCGGCGGCCCTTGGTCCGGGACGGTCCAGGCACAATGGCGAGTTTCGCAGAACCGGAAGCGGGGTCTCAGCGATGTGCTGCGCTACCTCGCTGGTAAGGCAGCACTGTCATGCCCGGAGGTGAGGGCTGTGGCTCTGCTTGCGGCTGCGTAGAGGTTGAGGCGGGAGTAGACGCCGAAAGAAGATCCGTTGTCGAGGAAGCCGCCTCCCGGCCCTTCGGTTTCGGTGAGTATCCGGTCGGCCTGCTCCAGGGTCAACGACGGGAAAGCGACGGTGAGCAGATAACCTGCTTCGGGAGCAAGCTTGCCAACGTCTTCGAGCGTGCTGGCATTCTTCGCATAGACGACCGGCAGGTTATATGTCTGCGTCGTAGCATAGAATGCTTCGTCGGCCGCCGGGTTGCTGAGGCGGCCGATGTCTTCACTTGCGCAAACTGTAATCGTGTTGCCGCAGGCTGTTTGCAGGGCTGTGGTCATGTCGGCGCGTGCTGCCCGCACGGCGGCTTGAAAGTCCTTGATCGCGGGAGCGCCCTTAAAAGACTGGCCGAGGTAAGCCGGATCGTTGGCGAGCAGATGCGCTAAGTCATAGAGCGCCAGGGTGCGTCCGCCCATCACATCCATCGCATAATGCGCCCCCATGAGGATGCGGTCATTCCCGTATTCGGCGGCGCGTGCGATCATCTGCGGATACCGCTCCGGCACGAGCACAGCCAACAAGAGCGATCCCGTGTAGCCATAGGTGGTGTGACCGCTGGGGAAGGAGGGGCTGTCGACGAGGCTCATGATCGGTCCGCGATTGTAAACACTGTTATCGGCAGAGGTGTTGAAGTAGTCCAGCCCGATGAAGCGCACAACAGTCGGCTCGGTCTGGAACGGGCGCGAGTCGCCGTACGGATCGGCCCCAGGGCTCCCCGCCGGAAGGTTATAGCTCGTACCGAAGATATCCGTGTGGCCGCCCATCTCCTTGAGGATGGCCATCGCCGCGGCCGAGGCTGGTACTGTTCCGTTCGTCGTGCCGTTGCCGAAGAAATACTTGCAGGAAGTTGAATTTGAAGTGGTGGTGGCATCGGCGTAGGCAATGAGGTTGGCTATGGCTTGGGAAAGGTTGGTCGAGTGGCTTCGGTCGATGGCGTGAGCACGCGCCGTGTAGGCTGCGCCGAGCGTCGTTCCCAGTCCGTCTGCAAGTTGGGCAAGGTTGGCGCTGGTGATAACGGCATCGCGTAAGGCTTGCTGCTGCTCCGCGAAAGGCAGAAGGGTTGGCTGGCTGATCGCACCCGTCTGGATGCCGCCCGTCACAGTGAAATTCGCCGCAAGGGCCGCTGTGCCTTCGGGAGTTTTCGACAGCACGCTCACGGGCGCAAGCCCCCTCAGCGCGGTCAGATCGGTCGCCGATTGCGCTCCAACTTGGAGGGGCAAAAGCGCACAGAGTGCTCCTGCCAGCAAAGCCCTGGTAGACAGACGGGCAGCGGAGCGGACTGCAACAAAAAGCCGTATTTCTTTCATGGAAAAATGGTACATTCACAGGCTAGGATTCGCCACAGCGAAGTGCTACGTCCAAATTGTGTCCGGCAGGAAGGCCTGGGGGAGCGGCACGGGGCCGTTGACTGGCGGTGAGACTAGGCGCGGCGACTGGGGGAGGTGGACGTTCTTGCTCTTGGAGATCGGCGGCTCCATGGCGACTTTTGAGTACTGATCCAATATCACTAATCCGTCGCTGAATCGTCTCTGGTCATTCGGTAGCTTGAATGATACTTTCCAAAATCGTGCTGCATAGAGTCTTTGGAAAAAGTATGATATTGAGACACAATGATTCAGTTCAATGACTGGTGTAATTCGGTGGACATACAGCTTGGCAACCATTATGTCCGGGTCATGACGGGCAGGCCGGCTGACGCGACGGTTGGTATTCGAGCGACTGCAGCGGTGGTGCCGGTCCATTATGCGGCGGAGGAACGCATCGCTCGGGCACTGGCACGTCTCGGCAAAACTGAAGCCGCCAAATTGATCACCGACTTGTTGCCTCAGACGTCGCAGATCCGGTCTGGCGATCTCGGTGAGATTTACGCGACGGAATGGATCGATGCTCACAGCGGCTACCGGGCGCCCATCAAGCGCCTACGGTGGAAAGACCACCGTAACATGGCTATGCGCGGTGATGACGTGATCGGCATGATTCTCGATCCAGTGACCCAGCGCCTTCGTTTCTTGAAAACCGAGGCCAAGAGCCGAATCTATCTCCGCGCACAAACATTGGAGGAGGCTCGTGCGGGTCTGGACAAGGACGGCGGCCTTCCGTCTTCGCACGCGCTGTCATTCATCTCGTCTAGGTTGCTCGAACTCGGGAATGATCTTCCATTGGTCGACGCCATTGACGATGCTCTTTGTCGGCACGGCATTCCTGTCGAGAGCGTTCAGCATCTACTGTTCACGTTTTCAGGAAACGCACCACAGGCACTGCTCACAGAAGCGTTACAGGCCTATCCCGGCCCCTTTAGGCAATGGGGTGTAGGCCTCCATGTCGATGGGCATGCCGAGTTCGTCGGTGCCGTTTATGCGCAGGTGATCACCGATGCCAACCACGCCTGACGCCATCATCGCGGCCATCACCGAAGCATCCGCTGCTGGATTTCGGGGGCGGTTGATTGCGCGCGGCCAAGCTCGCGCTATCATTTGGCGAGACGGCATTCTGCCGCCAGGCGCACCAGCTTTTTCATCCCGGCTCAGTTACGACCTGCATAACTATGGTTATGGACTCCTTGGACTCGGCTTACGACTGGTCGAAATGGGCGGCGACTCTAGCCAGGCTCGCATTGCTTTTGAACAGGCGGCAACGGCACTTGAGGCTGTCATGGCAAAGGGCGACCATCGTGAAGCCGACCGTCACTTTCACTTCGTCATGGCTGCCGCAAGTTATCACCTCGCACATTTGTCGGCCCGCGCCTACTCGTTGCTCTCTATGGTGGGGGAGGAGGAGAATTTCTCGCCGATCGAACAGGCTCTTGCTCTGCTTATGCGGCGGGACATAACCACCCTTCGTGCGCGCGCTTTTACTTTCCGTTTTGACGGTCTCGGCTCGGATGCTCGTATCGTTGATCTATTTGAGGAGCGGTTCGGTCAGGAAAATACAGACCGCGATGGCCAAGACTTTTTGTTTGCCGGTCTCGACCTCGCAATAGTCGACAATTTCTTCGGTGCGATTTCGCTGTTTTTATTGGCACTTGACCGTGGCGAGCGGGGGCTCGTTGATCGAGCCATTGGGCAGCTTCGGAAGAGCTTGGCTATCTGTTCAGAGCTAAACCTATTGCCTCAATGGTGGACACACCGCGTTGCGATCCACCTCTTATCCGATCTCTGGTCAAATACCTTTCATGAAAGGCTGCCGCTGGTCCCTGTGGGCGGTGCCGTAGCCTCATGGTCAAGGTTGCGCGAGCTTTTGATAGCTTCACTGAATCGAAGGCCGAAGGCGGAGGTTGACCTATGGCCATCTCAGATCGCGGCCGCGGCGCGAGCGGTAGATGAATCCGATGATCTCGTCGTGTCACTGCCGACCAGCGCCGGAAAGACGCGGATTGCCGAGCTTTGCATTCTTCGATGCTTGGCCGGTGGTCGGCGCGTGATCTTTGTCACTCCGCTCCGCGCACTTTCGGCTCAAACCGAGTCCACCTTACAACGTACCTTCGGCCCGCTCGGGAAAACTATCTCTGCGCTCTATGGCAGTATTGGCGTGTCTGGATTCGACGAGGACACAATCCGGGAGCGAGACATTGTGGTGGCCACGCCAGAAAAGCTCGACTTCGCGCTTCGCAATGATCCGGATTTACTCGACGATGTTGGATTGCTTGTATTCGATGAAGGCCACATGATTGGACCTGGCGAACGCGAAGTTCGCTACGAAGTTCAGATACAACGCCTTCTCCGGCGTCAGGATGCTAATCAGCGTCGAATCGTCTGCCTCTCCGCGATTCTTCCGGATGGTGACCAACTGGAGGACTTTTCCGCATGGCTCCGCCGTGATCGGCCCGGCGGCGCGATCAAGCTCGACTGGCGTCCCACGCGTCTGCGGTTCGGCGAAGTCAACTGGAATTCCCCAACCGCCCAGCTTGACCTGCGCGTCGGAGAAGAGCGACCCTATGTACGTCGCTTCCTCACTGGAGCAGCACCGCCACTCTGTGTCCCACCCAAAAGATTACGGGCACAACTCTTTCCGAAAAACCAGCAAGAGCTAAGCCTTGCCACTGCGTGGCGACTTGTAGGCGACGGCCAAACCGTCCTGATCTATTGCCCTGAGCGCCGCAGCGTCGAACCGTTTGCCAAGGTTATCGTCGATCTGCACGAGCGCGGCGCACTGCCGTCCCTGTTCACTTCCGATCCGGTGCGGCTGCAAACGGCGATCGCGCTTGGTGAGGAGTGGCTTGGTGCCAACAGCGATATATTGAAGTGCTTACGCCTCGGTGTAGCACTTCATCACGGTGCCTTGCCCACTGCCTACCGAAAGGAGATCGAGCGCCTCCTGTGCGACAGCATATTGAAGGTGACAATCTCGTCCCCGACGCTTGCTCAAGGGCTCAACCTTTCGGCGACAGCGATCATCATGCATTCGCTCTATCGCCATGGAGAAAGGATCAAGGTCTCGGAATTTAAGAATGTGATCGGTCGTGCTGGACGCGCGTATGTCGATGTTGAAGGGCTCGCTCTCTATCCTATTTTCGAGGACAACAGAGGCAAGAAGCACAACGAATGGGGCGCGTTGATCGATGATCTTGGGGCCCGCGATATGCAGAGCGGACTGATCCAGCTCGTCTCTGCCCTCCTACTACGGATGCACGCCCATATAGGTGGCGATCTCGATCAACTGATGGATTATGTCGTCAACAACGCCGAGGCTTGGACGTTCCCAGATATCCCGAACGAGAAAGCGGACAAGAGCGTACGAGCATTGCAGGAATGGGAGCGGAAGATTTCTACGCTCGACACCGCAATCTTGGGCCTGATCGGGGAAGCTGACGTCCCAAATGACGGCATCGAAGCGGCGCTTGATGCGATTCTTCAGTCATCCCTATGGCATAGGGGACTCCTCAGGTTCCGTGACGGAGCACGGAACGCTTGCCGCACGACATTGCTGGTACGCAGCCGCTTCATCTGGGCTCGCTCCACGCCTGTCGCACGCCGAGGCTACTTTCTCGCCGGTCTTGGCCTTGAAGCAGGCCACGCGCTCGACGCCGTGGCACCGGAAGCCAACGATCTCTTAGTTCTGGCAAATACTGCGCTTCTCGAATCGAATGCCGCAGCTGCGATCGACGCTATTACTGCACTGGCAGAACGTGTATTCGGTTTTTATCCCTTCACGCCAGATCCCTTGCCCGACAATTGGCGGGCTATCCTGCGGAGTTGGCTTCTAGGAGAATCTCTCGCTCAGATGATCGTCGGGCAAGAAGAGGACGCATTGCAGTTCGTCGAGGGTGGGCTCGTATACCGTTTGCCTTGGGCGATGGAAGCTCTGAGGGTTCGAGCCACCGCCAACGGTGATATCGTTGGCGAGCTTGCCATGGATGATTATGAACTTGGGTTGGCTGTGCCCGCAGTAGAGACGGGAACGATGAGCCGCTCCGCCTCTATCCTGATCCAAGCCGGATTCAACTCGCGTCTTGCCGCGATCAAAATTGCTAGCGACACGAACGCTGCGTTCAGAACAAGGCGCGAAATGCGGGAGTGGTTGCGGTCGCCTGTGGTTGCTGTTCTCTCAGTTCAACCCAATTGGCCAACTCCCGAAACCAAAAAAATGTGGCTCGATTTTTCACAGCAATTCATTCGGCATGACAGCCGTATCTGGGCCGAACGAAATTATCGCGCGAACGTGCAATGGTATGCGGTTCCAGCACCTCCAGGTGCGCCTCTCAACCTTTACCACTCGAAAGGTCAGCCCGTCGTACTTTCGGCGGATGGCGTAGCACTCGGAGTTCTCAATCACCCGCTAAATCCAAATCGACGCGGTCTCGTCTGTGCCACTGCTTCGTTGCAGGCCGGTGAGGTCAACCTGAGATATTTAGGTCCTAATGACCTGTGGGTTGTTTAGTGCTGATTGATCGTTGTACGGACAAAGCATGGTCCGTAACGTAAAACGCCGTTCCCAACGGGGACCATTGATGACTGACCTGATCCGGGGATTCGCGTCGCCATGGCGACTCCCAAGGAATAATATCTATTCCTTTACATCCTGTCTGGCCAAGACGGCCAGTTGCACGCTTGCGGGTAGCAACCAGCCTCGGTGAGCGCAAAGGCGATCTACCGCCAATCGAGGAGCGTTGCGGGACGGAAGCCCGTTCGTCGTTACTGGACGGCGACCAACTCGGCGAGTTTGGCCGCGACTCTGCCATCGGTGCTTCTGCAGTGTTCAAGCCGCTTCGCGAGCCGAGTAGGGGGCTGACCTCACGGAGAGCTTCATATGTTGTGCCGTGCACGATGGGAACGAGCAAGTCACGCGCTAGGGGTGCCTAGAGCTCTTTATCGGCGATGCCTTCTCTTTGCAGGCGGCTCAACAGCACAGAGAGCGCACCTCATTCTATACATCACGCGGAACATACAATTCACTAATAACATCAAACAACATCACAACCGACGCTGTTGCATGGAGTTTCTCGGCGACATCAACTGCTTCCTCGCGCGTCCTGAACAAAATCGCATACTTTGGAGTCTTCGCAACTGTAGCGTAATTGCCGAAGGTCGGTGCGGGGATTTCGCAAATTTGTGTAACGAAGTTGCCAGTATCCGGAAGGTAGATTATGTGGCCAAGGAAAGAGGCATATGGGGGCAGGTGGCACCGCTTGCGAACTACGTCAATCGCAGCATGAATACGCATTGCTCCCGCCGAAACGGTCTGACTTCCCGGCGCGTCCCTGTTGTCGGCTAGTCCTGTACCGGTTCCGCCGCTGTTCACAATTGGTTCGATCTCGTAGTCAGGGTACTCCGAGATGGCCCGATTGTAGTAGTCGGCCAACCATCGGTACTTTGGCAGAATGCGTGGTATATCCTCGAACTTCTTGAGACCATACAATACGCGACGTCTGGCGTTTGCAAAGATGTACGGGCGCGGATCGCGGTAGTCTATTCCGATCAGTGCTGGTCCACCTTCTGAAGCGAAAGTAACCAGGTGCTCAGCGGTTAGAACGTTCAAGAATGAAAGGCCATCTTCATCCACCCGCAAGAGTGGTGTATCTTTCACCCTCGGCACCCTTAGTTTCTTCCCTTTTTTGTCGTGGATCTCAGAGTGTACCCATTTGCTAGCCAGCACTTTTTCAAGGCTATTAGGGTCAATTATGACTCTAGGATACTTGGCAACTGTTGATTCCAAATCATATGCCCGAATCACAGCAGGGCCAAAACATCGAGCCTCAACGTGAAATGCCTGCCCAATGGTAATTCCGCCGCGGACGAAGACGCCCGAATGGAAGGCCCTCGTCAGAAATCTCAGGATGCACGAAAGAAAGACCCCAACATTTCCGGGAGAGAAGAGTACGGAAAGTATAATCGAGTCAGAGAATTGCGTAAATTGCATATCCTCTGGCCAGCCGTATTCTTTTTGGCGAACAGAGTTCTCGATCAGGTCGACCATGCTAGGCGGTATGGATGGTGGCGTTCCCCAAAACCTATCAGCATAAGGAGCGAATGAATCGTCAATATCTAACAGTACATCGGCGAGACGGTGCGCGGTACTCGGCGAATTGACGGACTCTGCAACCATTGCTCTCCAAGCGAGAATATCTAGAAACGCTACAATTCGTTGTGAGTAGACGACCTCCTTTGCCGAGTTCGGACTTGCTGCCTCACCTTCAAATGTCGGCACCGACTACCTTCCGTTCCCCGCACGATGATAGAGTGTTCAACCAACAGGACGGTCTCGTTGTTCCAGCAATACGGTGCGGTCGGCTCTAATTATATTCAACATGTCACCGGAAAGGCGCTCTTCTTTCTGTATTTACCGATCTTGATATCAACTGGGGATAACAGCCCATTGCGCTCATTCAGCTCGGTTTATTTTCCAAAAGCCGGATTAGTATCGGCAAACGCCGATTGCAACTGCGATCCTTACGAGAGATATTGCCCAACTCCACCTAAATCTGCGCGATACCGCGCAATGCTTGTAAGCTCTTGCCCGCCTCTTGTATCTGGGGCAAGGCCGACTTGATCGTCTCCACGATGGCCCGCTCCAGCCGCGTTGCGCGCTGCCCCCAGATGCTCGACTTCATGCAGATGGTCCAACTTCGTCGCCTCCTGCGCCATTTGCGCAAACGAATCTGCTGCACCCACATCGGGACTGTGTCCATGCCATCATTCCGTGTATTGAGCGTTGGCCTGTGCGCAGAAGAAACTTGCTCAGCCGAGCCCGCGGACGCAGTTGACCCTGCTTCCACCCCGCAGGCGAAGACCTGTCCGCGGGGACCCTGGCTCGGCTGCCTCGCGTGCCCGCACCAGATCCCGGAGCACCTCGGATCTGAAGTCCGGTATCCATGTTGCTGTCACATCTTCGAATCAAGGCATCCCACCGATTTTTCTTGACCCGGTCGCCAGCCTTGACCGGAACCTGTGTCGGAGCAATAACCTCAACGATTACTGTCGGTTGCAGCGAAGATAGGAGCCAACCCGATAACTCCCATTTATCACCCGATAAATACAAAGTATTGGACATCACTGGATCTCCACGCCACTCTAGTCGCTATCCGGCATTTTCTCGATGCCGTGTGCATTTTCGCCGTCTTTCGAGGTGACTCATGGCCGTATCCTCTGATGCCTCCTCCTCCCATTTGGAACCATTTGTGAACGCCAGGGAGGCCAGCAAGTTCGTTCAATTGCACCCTGTTACGGTGCAGAGACTCGCGCGTGAAGGTCTGCTCCCTGGACATCCGGTAAGCAACGGTTCTCGCCGACACTGGAGATTCCGTCTTTCTGAACTCGCTCGATGGCTGCAAGAGCGAGGCAGCGGCAATCCAAGATGATTTTTCCGAAAGCGACCAATCATATTCGGCGATTGCGCATGGCTGCGGCTTCTGAGCAGCGATGTTTAAGCAGGCTTAACCTGAGCCGTTGCAACAGACGTCGAGTGGCTAAAAACAGGGACAGGGATTGCTTTTCCGGTGATGCTATTTGGGAGTTATAGTGTCATTACCGATGCATTCTGCGCCCTCAGCGAAAGGAGGACTTCATGAGGAATGCGCGGAAGCAAAATGGCACGCTTTACCTGGATAAGAACGGCAGCAGATCTCCGGTTTGGATGTTTAGCTGGCGTCATATTCTTCCCAACGGTAAGCGCGTCAGAAAGAAGAGGCAAGTTGGCTCCCTTGACCAGTTCAAAACGGAGGCTGCCGCGGAAAGAGCGGTGCGAAGCTGGCGACTGGCCATCAATTCCAATCAGGTACACGCATTCAGTGGAATCACGGTGAACGATGTGATCGAACACTTCCGGCTGAAAGAACTGATCGACAAAGGCGAGAATGGTCGTGCGTGGGCAACACGCGACCGGTATGAGAGTTATCTCAACCGGTGGATCGCACCCCGCTGGGGCAGAGAGGAACTGGATTCCATCAAAACTCCGATTGTCGAAGAATGGCTGGAGGATTTGAAGTTCGATCCAAACTGGCGGCTGAAGAAAAAATCGCGCTTTTCTGACGGAAGGGCTGCAAAGCGTCCCAAGAGGGCCGAGATGCAAGTGTTGTCACCTGCCAGCAAGACCAGGATTCGCGATCTGATGAGCGTGCTTTTCAACCATGCGATCCGGTGGGGCTTCACCGATCGAAACCCGATCTCAGGACCGGTAAAAGGCTCGGGCGTTCGCCAAAGTTCCAAACGGCAGCGCATTCCGGACATTCTTGAGGTTTCCGAGATGCAGGCGATCATTGCCGAACTTCAGTTGCGGGAGCGCGTATTGCTGTTTTTGGATATGGTGACCGGACTGCGGCGCGGCGAATTGGCCGGTTTGCGGTGGAGCGACATTGATTTTGGGAAAATGCAGATCAATGTTACCCGGTCGGTAGTGGACCAGATTGTGGGCCGCTGCAAGACTGAAAGCTCGCAGAAACCTGTGCCTATGGACGAGTACACGGCGCAAGACCTGCAAGAGTGGTATCGTCTGACCCCATATCGCGAGCCGGAGGATTGGGTCTTCGCCTCCGATAGCAGCCGGGCTGGAGAGAAGCGCGGGAAGCAGCCGCTTTGGTTGTCGACCATCATGCGTTACCACATCCAGCCGGTGATCAAGCGGCTCGGCATCGACAAGCGGGTTTCCTGGCACACATTCCGGCGCACCTACACGACGCTTTTGCAGGCGAACCGTGAAGATATCAAGGTGGTGCAGGAGTTGCTGCGGCACAGCTCGGTGAAAGTGACCATGGATATTTACGCGCAGGCGCAAATGCCAGCCAAGCGTGCGGCACAGCATAAGGTGGTGGAGATGATTCGGCCTAAAATGCCCCAAATGGAGTGCAAAATCAGGGCTTAAATGCTCCGCGAAATGCTCCGCGGCGAAAGCGGGGAATTTTAGCTAAGTAGTTGATTCTATTTGGCGTCCCCGATGGGATTTGAACCCATGTTATCGCCGTGAAAGTGACCCCGTCGGACGTAACTGATTGAAACTAAAGAGCACGGTTGGCCACCAAAAGGACGTTTTGGAACCCTCGGGAACGCTTATCGAACCCTTATCGAACCCTCGAAATCGCGTTTCTGTCGTCAATAAATCGCAGAGTAGGCACGAATCAGCACGTATCGACTATTTCGCGTGTTGCGAGTATTTCGACTATATGCTAACCTGAAAACATTATGGCCCTTGCCACGAAAAAACCGATCACACTCCCTGACACAGAGCAGCAACAGGTGCAAGCCCTGGAGCGGGTACTGCATCGCGGTGTGCCTGCTTTCGTCACTTCCGCCGGGGAACGAGTCGAACTTTCCGGTACCGTTTTCGAGGTTCTCAGGACGGCGGTTGGGTTCATGTCGCACGGCCAAGCCATTACGCTCGTTCCCGACAACCAGGCGATTACGACACAGCGCGCGGCTGACATTCTTGGGATGTCGCGCCCATTCTTCATCAAGCAGCTTGAAGCCGGTTTAATGGCCCACCACCGGGTTGGCAACCAGCGCCGCGTTTACCTGCGCGATGTTCTGGCATTTGCGAAGAGGCGCGACAAGGAACGCCTTGCAGCATTGGATAGGCTGGCGCACGATGCTTTTGAGGCGGGTATGTATGAGCGGAATGTCTTCCCCGAAGGCGGTTCGGACGAGTGAAACATGACTTTGCAGCTCTCTTGGATGCCTGTGTTCTTGTTCCCATGCCGCTGGCGGATACGTTGCTTCGCCTTGCCACAGGCCCAGGAATCTATCTGCCGAAATGGTCCGATCAGATCATGGTCGAAGTAAGCCGAACGCTCCAGGAGCGCTTTGGCTTATCTCCTGAAAAGGCCATGTACCGTGAAAATGAAATACGGCGGCATTTCCCGGAAGCATGGATCGAAAGCTACGAAGATCTGATTCCCGCGATGACCAATCATCCGAAGGATCGCCATGTCCTTGCCGCCGCCGCGCGCGCGGGCGTGAAAGTAATCGTTACCTACAACCTCAAGGATTTCCCGCCATCATCCCTTGCACCATATTCTATTACGGCGCAAGGTCCATCGACCTTTCTCAAGGTTCTCTATAGCACAGCCCCATCGGTCGTGGTGCAGACATTGGACGCACAGGCCGCTGCCATCGGTAAGAATATGCACTACCTGCTCTCTCGGCTTCGGATCAACGTCCCGGCTTTTGTTGCGATGATTGAAGGGACGATGAGCGGGGCAAGCGAGCCACACGATCCATCTGCTTTTTGAGGTCTACGGTCTGTAGATTTACGGGTATCCCCTTCCAGATACGAGCCTGTCCCTGTGCAGGCTATAAAATCAGACCGATTCCTGTGGGCGTCAGTTCCAAATGGTTACAGTACAGTTCCAAATAGTTATTGGACATAAAGTCTGAATCAGGTTTACGTTTCGGCATATCGCGGCCTTTCCAGGCCGCTGGAGGTGCCGATGATCGTCATGCTCACACCCGCCATTCGGCGCAGGATTGCCCGATGGCGGTCTCCTCACTGGATTCGTCCGTTCCTCAGCCTCTTCACGCTGCTCATTGTCACGCCCGTATTCGCGCACGCACTGGGCAGCTCTCCCTTCGATAGCGGTCTCACCTCTATGCAAACCCTGTTTACCGGAACCGTCGCCAAGGTGGCCAGCCTGATCGCCATCGTGGTGGGCGGTTACCAGTTCGCGCACGGCGAACCGGGCGCGAAGAAAACCCTGGCCGGTGTCGCGGCCGGCACGGGAATTGCCGTGATGGCAACCAACGTTTTGACTTGGCTCTGGGGTAGCTAGCCGCAGCCAGTCATCAAGAGTGAGGGGCATCGATGCAAACACACACCAATAGCCGGCGAACAAACCGCGTCTACAAGAGCTTGCACAAGCCCCTCACATACCTTGGCGTCGAACGCACGCTGTTCTACTTCGTCTGCGTCGGAGCTGTTGGCGCATTCAACCTCTTCAACAGCCTCGTTGCAGGGCTGGCCGTATTTATTGGCGGATACGCCTTCGGGCGTTGGGTTACAACGAGCGACCCGGCCTTTCTGCGCATCCTCGCCAAATCCGAACGGTACAAGCTGCGCTACGACGCGGCCAAGCAGAGCGCGCCACTTGTGGAGGTGCTTTGATGCTGCGTCTGGATAAAGTCATCAAGCCGTGGAAGGAAGCCGCCGCACTTTGCGACCATATTAACCTGTATGGCTTCTGGAACGAAACGACATTCCTCACCAAGAGCGGCGACCTCGGCATGGTGCTCGGCGTTCCCGGCGTGGACTACCCAACGCTGGCAAACTCATGAGCGCGGGCGGCAGGATCAGCGTGCTCTATGCACTGCGGACCTTCTTCCGCGACCTGCAGCACTGGGAGATCATCCCGCGGTCTTTTGATCCGCATATCGCGTTCCGTGTACCACGATCATTACAGGCGCTCATCGGCTTCGATCCCCGTGTTCTACCGGATGATGTATGGGCCAAGTTGATATGGGCCGGGTTGAACCTCACCGCAGCGGACCTGTCCGCTCAAGGTTGCCCACAGGGTAGTGGAACTCACTACTATCCGCTATCGCTGGTGCAGGCGCTATCGGTGGTATGGCTGTTCGCGGGACTGCGCTCGGACGAAATCCGGCGGCTTCGACTGGAGTGTATTCGTTGGCAGGAAAACGCTTCGGGCGAACGTGTCTGCCTGCTGTCCATCCCGGTCAACAAGACCAGCACGGCGTTCACCAAGCCGGTTGACACGATCGTCGGTGAAATGATCGAGACCTGGGAAAAAGAACGGCCCGCGCAAACGAAAATCATCGACCCGAAGACGGGCGAGCAAGCCGATTACCTTTTTGCGTATCGTTCCAAAGCGCTGGGCTATCAATACCTCAACAAAGTGCTGATCCCCGCGCTGTGCAGCAAAGCAGGCATCCCAAACAAGGATGTCCGTGGCCGCATCACCAGTCATCGTGCACGCAGCACCATCGCCACGCAGCTCTTCAATGCGCGCGAACCAATGTCGCTCTTCGAGGTCCAGGCGTGGCTGGGACACAAAAACCCGTCCTCGACCCAGCACTACGCAAAAATCAACCCCTCGAAGCTGACTAAATCGTATGAAAAGGCTGGCTACTTCGAACGGAATATCCGTGCGATCGAAGTGCTGATCGATCAGGATGCAGTTCGCAAAGGGCTGGCTGCCCAAGAGGCGTGGAAGTGCTTCGATCTTGGCCAAGGGCACTGCACTTACGACTTTTTCGATCAATGCCCGCACCGCATGGCCTGTGCGCAATGTTCGTTCTATGTGGCAAAAGAATCCACGCGCGCGCAAATGCTGGAGGCCCAAACCAACCTGCTGAGACTGCGACAGGAGATCCCACTATCAGAGCCCGAACTGGTAGCGGTCGAAGAGGGGCTGGCCACTTACGAAAGGCTCATTGCAAACCTTGCAGATGTGCCGATACCAGACCGTCTCCTTCAAATCGAGACGGCGCCGGCCATGCGCGCCGGTGAAAGCGAGGAACAATGCTGACTCAACTCATCGTTACATCTGCGGCGGCGGATACTCGGCGGCCAGGGGCCACGCGGAAAATCGCGCTGGCCAAACCGCCCCAATTCCACATAAAGAACCGCATTTCGCTCATCGGCTTCCTCGGCCAAAACGCCACCACCTACACCGCCAATAACGCCAGCTTCACCGTTCTCTCGCTTGCCACGAAGTCATCGTACAAGGACAAGAAGAGCGGCGAATACAAGGGCCATACCGAGTGGCATCGCTGCATCGTTTGGGGCAAGTTGGCCGATTACGCGAAGACGCTCACGAAGGGCGCGCATCTGGCCGTTGATGGCGAATTGCGCAGCCGCGAGCGCGTGGACAAGAAAACCAGCGCCAAAAGCCGCGTATGGGAAGTGCGCGTGGTTTCGATCCTGAAGCTCGACCGCGCCGAGAAGGCCGCCCCGGAAGAGGCGGAAGAGGCCACCCCCGACACGAATCAGGACGTGCCCGAATAGGGCATGTTCGTTTTCACTGAAGGCTCGGTTCACGCCGGGCCTTCCCCTTTGGAGGCGCGCTATGAGTTTCGATCTGATCCTTCCATTCCTCCGACCTATTGAGCCGCTCCTGCTCGACGAAAACATCAGCGAGATCATGGGCAATCCCGATGCTTCGTGGTGGTATGAACGGGACGGAATCATCCACCAGGAAGCATCAATTTCCTTCGACGCCGGCAAACTGCGCACCGGCCTCGAAGTCATTGCCAACAACCTCGGCAAGAAGCTCGACGAGGACAATCCCTTGCTTCACGCGCAGCTTCCTGACGGAAGCCGTCTTGCGGCGGTCATTCCGCCCGTTGTGCGGCCTGCCCCGGCGCTCGTGATTCGCAAGTTCACCAGCCGCCATTACACCATCGATGACCTCATCGCTCGCGGTACGCTGACGCGGCCGCTTGCGGAGTTCCTTGAGGAACAGATTCGCAGCGGGAAGACGCTGCTTATCAGCGGCGGAACCGGCAGCGGTAAGACCACGCTTCTGCGCATTCTGGCCAATGCGATCCCGGACCATGAACGCATCGTCGTGATCGAAGATACCTCCGAGCTGGACATTCAGAAGCCGAACATCCTGGCCACGGAATGCCAGACCGATACCTTCAAGACCAGGATCACCTTCGACGATCTTCTGAAATCAGCTCTACGCTGGCGTCCAGACCGGATCATTCTGGGCGAAGTGCGCGGAACCGAGGCGCGCACGCTGCTCGATTCCTTCAATACAGGCCACTCCGGTTCATTGGCTACGATCCACGCCAACTCGGCCGCAAAGGCCTTGCGGCGCTTTGCCAACCTCGTCCTCCGCAGTAATGCCCAGGCCACCTTTTCGGACATTGAAGCGGAGATCGGCGAGGCTGTCGATTTCGTGGTCCATGTGGACCGCGAGCCGGGCCGCCGCATTGTCCGCGAAGTGCTGCAATTGAACGGCTATGACCGGAGTACGAAGAGCTTCCGGTTGGAGCCGGTATTCCGGGCTGAAAGCCGCATTTCAGCGGAGGTAAAGCCATGCTGAAAGCGACTGTTTCCCGCAATGAATCGACCTGTATTCGCGTTGCCATTCAGGCCGCGAAGGGCACCGGCAATCTCGCCAGCGAGCTTGCTTCGCGCCATTCTAAAGAGCACCGTTTCGCTGTCCCTTCCCGCTGGCTTGCGGATACCGCATCGGCTCGCCTTTGGCTTGCCGATGGCTTCCCGCTTGCGGACGTTCTCACCATGCTCGAAGTTCGCCGCCGGTTTGAGCTTTCCCCCGACGTTGCCCGTGCCTATGCCGTCGAGATTCTCTCGGCTGCAAGGGCGGAGATTGTCACTGCCAATCAACCCTTAATCACTCATCGAAAGGAGTCTCTTCATGCCGCTGCTTGAGATCGTTCAGACCCACCAAGTTTCCGCCACAATCCGCCTCGACCAGAACACCGCCGAGCAGATCGACCAGTATGCAACCTTTCTCCATGTCTCCGCCGATGACGTGGTAGACAAAGCTCTTGCCTATGTCTTTGCCAAAGACCGCGACTTCCAGGAGTACCTTCGGACCCCGGAAGCCGCTCGCTCTGCGCAGAGCCTTCGTGTCCGTCGCCCATCTCAGAATGGCGATGGTGCAGAGCCACAACCACGTCGCGCCAAGACTACAAGAGGAATAGAGACCACCAGTGATTCGCGCCCACGCAGCAGGGATGGAGCTGTCTGATGCCCGTTCGGTGCTCCGCACCGGGTTTATCTCGACACTCCATCCCTGAAAGGGAGCTGATTAGGTTCTTGGGAACCTAATGGGTTCCCGGCACAAACAAATAACTTACCGCAAGGCGGGAACCTATTAGCTCCCAGCCTGTTGCGGAGAAAATGCAGGCTTCTATGCCGTTGGATCATGTTGAACCGAACAGAAAGAAGGGGGCTGTGCGCGGGCGTGAAAGCCGCGATCAGTCGCTCAATACGAAATTGACTCTGACAGAATTTGCCGCAGTGAAGGCGGCATCCGAGGCAGACGGTCGTGCGATTGGTGAATGGGCGCGGGAAGTAATTCTCAAAGAGGTTCATTCGTCATCGGTCTCTCTTGGCGCAGAGCATCTCATGACCGAAATCGTCGGTCTGCAACTCTTTCTCACCAACGCTCTGACACCCGTTGTTTGCGGTGAACGCATAAGCGCCGAACAGTATGACGACCTGATGCGCAACGTGAAAACCAACAAGCGCCGCGCCGCTCAAGAAGTTATTGCGCAATACATCGCTGAGATAAAGGAGGCAAGCCATGCCTGAGATGAATTGGGGTAGGAAAGAAACGATTATCTGGCCGCCGCACCAGCCGATCTACACCTACGGAGCAATCTTTCTTGCACTGGTTGCGGCAGGATTTTTTGTCTATCTGCGCTTTGCGATTGCGCTCAATCCGCTGGAGCGATACTACCTGCCGACGTACATCAAGACATCCATCGCGCTCAGCGTTCGCTCGTCGGGAAAGTACCAGGTCCTGCTTGTCTCCGATGCCAGCGGAAAGGCGTGGTATGCGTTGAATGACAATGTGCAGGCAGGTTCCACGCCGCAGGCAAACGACAAGCCGATCCCGCTTGCACTGTCAGATACGGCCCGCCAGCGCAGTATGGTTTCTCTCTATCGCGGCGCACAGACCGTTTATCAAAACCAGCCACTCCATGCTTGGCTCCAGAAACAGATTTATTCCGGCGATACCATCGCCAGCATCTTTGAGCAGCCGCTCGTTTTTGGCTTGGTTGCCCTGCTGCTGCAACTTCCGTTCTCGATCACAAAAGACATTCGCCGCCGGAAGCAGATGAAGTATGGACGGCGTCTGAAGGGACCGATTCTTGTCACGCCAAAACAGTTCAACAAGGCCATAGGAGGAACCGGCATCGGCCTAAAGGTGGACCAGTGCGACAAGATGCTGCGCATTCCCCTGCTGGCCGAGGACCAGCACTTTGAGATCATCGGCGACACCGGTAGCGGCAAGACGACGATCATCATGCAGATGCTTCGCCAGATTCAGGCGCGTGGCCATTCGGCCATCTTGTACGACCCTGCCTGCGAGTTCATCGAGCGGTTTTACGACGAGAGCCGGGGCGACATCGTGCTCAATCCGCTCGACCGCCGCTGCCCTTATTGGGGACCGTCCGAAGAGCTTGTCCGCCGCGCCGAGGCGCGCACCATCGCGGCCTCGCTCTTCCAGCCGACCAACGAAAGAAAGGGTGAGTTCTTCATCGAAAGCCCGCAGAAAATCTTCGCGCATCTGTTGCTCGACTTGCCCACGCCGCAGCAGTTGGTCAATTGGATGTCGCACCCGGAGGAGATCGATCACCGAGTCAAAAATACGGAACTGGCGTCGCTGATCGATCCATCGGCACCGCAGCAGCGCTCCGGCGTTCTCGGCTCGCTGAGCCTGATCGCCGATAGCTTCCGGCTGCTGCCCACCAAAGAAGAAGCAAAGTCGGAGTGGACGGCGCGCGAGTGGTCGAAAGAGCGCAAGGGCTGGATCTTCATCACCTCGCAACCCGCCGAACGTGAGGCGCTTCGACCGCTTCATAGCCTGTGGATCGATATGCTTGTTCTGCGCCTCTTGAGTGCGCCGAAGCCGGAGCAGCATCCGGTATGGTTCGTGCTGGATGAACTGGCCAGTTTGCAGAAGTTGCCCCAGCTTCACACCGCCATTACTGAGAACAGAAAATCGCGCAACCCAATCGTGCTGGGCTTCCAGGGCAAAGCGCAGTTGGAGGTCATCTACGGCCACTTGGCCGAGGTCATGCTTTCCCAGCCAGCAACCAAAATCTTTCTCAAGACAACGGAGCCGAACGCCGCCGAATGGGTCAGTCGCGCCATTGGCAAGGTCGAGATCGAACGCATGAAGGAAACGCACTTCGACGGCAGCAGGAGCTTTCGAAACTTCTCGCTTGACCGCCAGACAGAGCCGCTGGTTCTCGACTCCGAGATCAGCGGCCTGGACAATCTGCACGCCTACCTGAAGCATGGCAACTACGTTGCCCGCTTCTCCTTTTCCGTGCTGGATATTCCAGCGACCAAGCCCAAATTCATTGAGCGGCTGAAGGACGACTATATTGTGCGCGAACCAAAGAAGGAGCCGTCAGCGCCAGTGAAAGAGACACCACCGCCGGAACCGTCTGTTCCGGTGGCGGTGCCCGCAGTCGATGCAGCCAAACCCAAACCAGCGTCGGTCGTCAAAGCCACTAAAAAATCACCGGATAAGAATCAAACCGAATTGGCATTCGGACCAAGGATTTAAGCCATGCTGACTATTTCCAAACCGCTTTCTGCAAGTCAGGCGCAGAACTACCACGCGAAAGAATTCACCGCCAAAGAACAGAATTATTGGTCGCAACGTGGCGAGATTCAGGGTGAATGGCAAGGCCGTCTTGCTTCGCAATTCGGCCTTGCCGGGGCGGTCTCCGCCGAAGATTTTGCGCATCTCAGCCAGGGACAGCATCCGCAGACGAGCGAACAACTCGTGCGCCAGCGCGCTTCCTATCAATATATGGATGCGGACGGCAAGACTGTCAAAACGATGGAGCACCGCGCCGGATGGGATGCGACCTTCTCCGCGCCAAAATCTGTTTCGCTCACCGCGCTTGTCGGCGGGGACGAAAACGTCCGAGTGGCGCACCGCGAAAGCGTCAAGGTTGCTCTTGAACAACTTGAGATGTACACGCAGGCACGCATCGGCGGGAACAACCCAGCGGAAACCACCGCCAAGTTCATCGCGGCCAAGTTCGAGCATGACACTGCGCGTCCGGTCGATGGTTATGTGGCTCCGCAACTCCACACGCACGCTGTTATCTTCAATATGACTGAACGCGATAGCGGCCAGTTCCGCGCACTTCAGGAGCGCGGGCTATTCCAGTCACAGCAGTTTGCGACGGCCGTCTATCAATCGGATTTGACCTACCGGCTTCGCCAACTCGGATACGAGATCATAACCGGACGCAGCGGCGCGCCGGAGATCAAAGGCTACACGCAGGAATATCTCGACGCATCCAGCCCGCGCAGCCAGCAGATTCGTGAATATTTGGAGCGCACCGGGCGCACGGGCTCTGAGGCTGCGGAGATTGCCGCGCACTCAACGCGTGACAAGAAGGAGATTCATTTGCAGCGTGAAGTGATGGCGGCGCATCGCAAGCTCGCCGCAGACTTCGGCCATCAAGCCGAGGCCGTTGTCCGCGCTGCGCGCGAACAGCTTCAGCATCAGCAGAAACCCGCAAACACCATTGACCGCGTGCGGGAATCGCTCACCTTTGCCCGCGACAAAAACTTCGAGCGCGAGGCCATTGTGGACGAGCGCGCCCTTATCCGTGACGGCCTGCGCCGTGGCATGGGCGAAGTTACCTACGCCCAGGTGCGCGGCAATCTTGATGCTCGCCTCACAGCCGGAGAATTCCAGATCGTAGACCGTGGACAGAACACTCCGGCGCGGCAGTTTACAACCGCCAGGACCATCGAAGCCGAACACGAGATCGTCCATCAGGTAACGGAAGAACGGAATCAGATCGAGCCGGTGTTGTCCCGGTCGGACGCGATTGCTGTTGCCGACCAGCACCAGTATCTCAATCGAGCACAGAAATCTGTGGTCGAAGATGTATTGAGCGCGCCCGATCGTGTTCAGGGGATTCAGGGCTACGCCGGCGCGGGCAAGACGACAACGCTATCCGTGATCCGTGAGGCGGCAGAAGCCCGAGGGTACACGGTCGAGGGCTTCGCCCCGACCTCCCGTGCCGCCCGTCAGTTGAATGAAGCTGGTGTCGAGTCGGGAACCCTGCAAGGCTTTCTTGCACATTCCGCCAAGCCGGATGCAGCCGAACAAAAGCACTTTTACCTCGTCGATGAATCGAGCCTTGCAAGCACAAATCAGATGCGCGAATTTCTTGCACGCCTCGGCCCCAACGACCGCGTACTCCTGATCGGCGACACGCGCCAGCACCAGGGTGTCGAAGCAGGACGCCCCTTCGAGCAGTTGCAGGAAGCGGGGATGCGGACAGCCAAACTCGACGAAATCGTTCGCCAGAAAGACCCGGCGCTGAAGTCAGCCGTCGAAATGCTAGCCAAGGGGCAAGTTTCCGCAGCACTCGAATCGCTCCAACAGCAGGGCCGCGTAAAAGAAATATCCAATCCAGAAGAACGCATCCGTGCCATCGCCAAAGCCTATGTCGAATCGCCAGATAAGACGCTGATTGTGTCACCAGATAATGCTTCCCGTCGTGAGTTGAATGTTGCCGTGCGGCAGGAATTGAAAGCCAACGGAACCCTTGCGCCGGAGGATCGCACCTTCCGGGTGCTCGTTCAGCGTCAGGACATGACCGGCGCTGAACGCACTTGGGCCAGCCACTACGAGGTCAACGATGTGGTGCGTTATTCACGTGGTAGCCAGGCCATCGGCTTGGAGGCCGGGAGCTACGGTTCGGTTGTCGGCGTCAACCCCGCCTCCAACCTGCTGACCGTCGCGAAATCCTCCGGCGAACAGGCGACCTATGATCCGCGCCGCCTGACCGGCGTCAGCGTCTACCGCGAGATCGACCGCGAATTTTCCGTTGGCGACCGCATCCAGTTCACCGCGCCCGACAAGTCGCTCGGCGTTGCCAACCGCGATCTTGCCGCCGTCGAATCCATCTCGCCGGACGGCCGTGTTTCTGCCCGTCTCGACAACGACCGACAGATCGAATTTGATGCCACGGAACATCGCCATTTCGATCACGGTTACGCCGTCACCAGTCACAGCTCGCAGGGCCTCACCGCCGAGCGTGTCCTCGTGAACGCCGATACCGGTGTCCACCCGGACCTGCTCAACTCCCGCTTTGGCTATGTCTCCATCTCTCGCGCCAGCCATGAAGCCACTGTATTTACCGACAGCTTCGCCAAACTCAGCCCGCAACTCAGCGCTGATGTCTCCAAGACTTCGGCTCTTGAGATCAACCAAGCCCCGTCCGTCACTCAGGGAATTGGCATGGGAATATGACGGATGCAAACAGTAGAATAAAACAAGTAAAGAGAGAATTACGCCATGAAGACGAAGAAGTCGCAATCTATGCCCCAATCGCAACAGAGCGATCTGATTCAGGTAGGCCACGGGAGTTTGATGGATCGGGTTGTTTCGATTCTGGAACAGGCTCGCGCGAATGTGGCGCGTACCGTCAACAGCAATATGGTGATCGCCTATTGGCTGATTGGGCGAGAAATCGTTGAGACATTGCAAAACGGCGAGGACCGTGCCGAGTATGGACAAAGCCTGATGGAAGACCTGTCAGGGCAACTGACGCGGCGTTACGGACAGGGTTTTTCCATCAGAAATTTGCGGCATATTCGTCTGTTTTATCAAGCATTTAGCGATAGGTCTCCAATTCAGCACACACTGTGTGCCAAATTGACTGATCTCACCCAAAGCGACGTTTTGACCGATATGCAGACAGCCCTGGACACTCCCGGTGCGCTAAAAGGCTTCTCGCCTAACCTGAGTTGGTCGCATTACCGCACCCTCAGCCAAGTCGAAAGCCGGGCCGAACGGCAGTTCTATGAAATCGAGGCCGAAAAGGCGAACTGGAGCGTCCGGGACCTGGAGCGGCAGATACACAGCTTGCTCTTCGCCCGCCTGCTCAAGAGCCGTGATAAAGCGGGTGTGCTCGCTTTAGCCGCGCAAGGACAGACGGTAAATCAGCCCATCGACGTAATCAAGCAACCCTATGTACTCGATTTCCTGGACCTGCCAGACCGAGCGCAGTTGCGCGAGTCAGACCTGGAAACAGCGATCATCGAGAATCTGCAACCGTTTCTGCTCGAATTGGGAAAAGGATTTGCTTTCGTTGGCCGCCAATATCGCGTGACTACAGAGTTTCAGCACTTCTTCATCGACCTTGTGTTCTACAACTATCTACTGAAATGTTTTGTATTGATCGACCTTAAAATTGGTCGTCTGGAGCACCAGAATGTAGGGCAAATGGATATGTATCTGCGTATGTTTGACGAACTCAAACGTGGCGAGGGTGATAATCCAAGCGTTGGTTTGATCTTGTGCGCGGAGAAAGATGAGGTCGTGGCTCGATACTCGATTCTGCACGAAAGTCAGCAGATGTTCGCATCGAAATATATGCTCTACTTGCCAACCGAAGAAGAATTGCGCAACGAACTCACACGTGAGCGCACCAAGATTGAATCCGGGCAGAAAAATGTAAATACCGAAGAAAATTGACGAGATTGATACATCAATTTCAGCTTTGCCGCGTCTTTTAAAAACCTACCAATAAATATCTCAGAACTCTCCTCCCTATTATGTGACAACCTGCGATAGCCGTCCCTGGCGGGGCCGCTGAATTCGTATGCAGGTTGTTTCTTCAGTCCCACTACGCACCCTCGGGTGGACGGCCCAGCGCACGGTAAAACTATGTGCTGAACGGGCCTTCTCCGTCCGTTCGGAGCGCGGCTGCGCGCCAAACA